>Ga0224512_10001579_pt1 | contig 21723 bp, 18 predicted proteins | sample SF_May12_sed_USG_4_FD_169103 | JGI IMG/M metagenome (GOLD analysis project Ga0224512, IMG submission 169103) | Sediment microbial communities from San Francisco Bay, California, United States - SF_May12_sed_USGS_13 | ecosystem: Environmental > Aquatic > Marine > Sediment | place: USA... | reverse complement strand
TGGATGTTTCGAAAAAGGCGGCCAACCTGCGTGCTGACACGCCCTTCACTCCGCCCGTCAATTCGGCAAGAATTACACTCGCACACAAAGAGCGGCCTAATAAGAAACGGGGATAACCCTTTTCGATTGAGAATTGAGGATTGATGATTAAGAACTGGACTTTTTGCGTAGTTACAATTTGATGCGCGAGAAGGATTCTTAATCTCTAATCTTCAATCATCAATCATCAAAATCATCAATCGATTCCATGCTCGACGAACAGCTCGAACAATTTTTCCAGCACCTTCGATACGAAAGAAACGTCAGCCGCCATACGCTTCGAAATTACCTGAGCGATCTCGGGCAGTTCCATTCATTTCTCGCTCCGCCGCAAAAAGACGGCACCTTCAAGAAGATTCCTGTCAAAGACATCGATCACATAACGATCCGCGAATGGTTGAGCGAACTTCATTCGGCAAATAAGAAGAAAACTTCAATCGCCCGCAAACTGGCCTCCTTGCGCACCTTTTTTCAGTTCCTTGTCCGCGAGGGAGTTCTCGAGGTCAATCCCGCAAAACTCGTTTCGACGCCGCGGATAGAACGCAAACTTCCGACACACCTTTCGACCGAGGATGCGGTCAGGTTCATAGAGTGCCCGGACTCAAACACGCATCTCGGCATGCGGGACCGTGCGATCCTGGAGTTCTTGTACGCGACCGGAATAAGGGTTTCGGAACTGGTCAATATCGATATCGGGGATATCGATTTCAAGGAAAAACTCGTCAGGGTGTTGGGTAAACGAAAAAAGGAGCGAATTCTGCCTTTTGGCGAACCGGCGCTTCAATCTCTTATGCATTATCTCAATGAGGCGCGGCCGGAGTTTCTAAACAATTGTCCGCCGCTCGAACGCGACGAAAAGGCGGTTTTCCTGAATTACAAGGGGACGCGAATCTCGACCCGCAGCGTCGGCAGGATGGTCGACAAATACATCAAGCAGTGCTCGGATATCAAGAATATCTCTCCCCACAGTCTCAGGCATTCCTTTGCGACGCATCTTCTCGACTCCGGAGCGGATTTGCGCGATATACAGGAACTGCTTGGACACGCAAGACTTTCGACAACGCAGATCTATACCCAGGTTTCGATGGAGAAGTTGATCGAGGTATACGACAAGGCGCACCCGAAGGCGTAACGCGAGGCGCAAAAGCGCGGTTCAAGGTTCAAAGTTCCAAGTTCAAAGTTTGTCTTTCAGCGCAGTCGAAACAAGAAACTTTTCCTCTTGTACAACGACCGAAAAAACAGACTTTGAACGTTGAACTTGGAACTTTGAACGTGCTTCACGCTATAATCCCCATATTCCAATTTTTAGAGAGATATCCATGAAAAAATTAATCTGGCTTTTTGTGTTTGCGTTTGTGTTTTCCGGTCTTGCCCTCGCCCATGAAGAGCTGACGGTAGACAAGATCTATCACCCTGGTAAAAGGCTCGCTTTTAGCGGAAGCCCGACGTTTGTGCGCTGGTCGGATGACGGTACGTCATTTGTCCAGCCGCGGGTAGAAGAAGGTACGCTGAAGCTGATCAACGTAAATGCACTGAACGGGACCGAGACCGTATTTTACGATTCGGCCGAAGTCGCGGCCGCGCTTGTGAAAGCAGGCCTCGACGCCAAACTCGCACAAGACGCCTCGCGCGTGACAATCGGACAAAATGATCGAACGAGTTCCTATCTGCTCTCAGCCGATGGCGATCTCTTTGTCTATCACGTCAGTTCAAAAACCGCCAAACGTCTGACAAACGGAAACGGCGAAGAACTTGAAGCCGACTTTTCGCCGGACGGGAGCATGGTCAGCTTTATCCGCGGCAATGACATATATGTCGTCGAGGTCGCCACCGGAAAAGAAACCAGATACACGAACGACGGCGCAAAGAACACTTTAAATGGATATCTCGCCTGGGTTTATGAAGAGGAACTTTACGGGCGCGGCCAAAATCGCGGCTATTGGTGGTCCCCGGATTCGAAGTCGATGGTATTTTTGAAAACCGACGACTCGATGATTCCCAATTTTATTCTCGCCGACGACACGGAAATCGACCAACGCATCGAAGACACCAATTATCCCCAGGCCGGCGATCCAAACCCGATCGTCAAACTAGGCGTGATTCAGATCGGCAGCAAATCGATACGATTCGTCGATACCTCCAAATACCCCCCAAAGGACTTTTTGGTTTCGAGGGTCGACTGGTCGCCGGACTCAAAATGGATAATCTATCAAGGACAGAATCGCGAACAAACGTTTCTTGACATGAACGCCGTTTCCCGCGACGGCAAATCTACAAAGACTCTCTTCCAGGACAGGACCCCGGCGTGGATCGACTCACCCGGAAACCCGTATTGGTTAAAAGACGGTTCGTTTGTCTGGACGAGCCCGCGCGACGGCTGGAAGCATCTTTATCATTACGATGCGAACGGCAAACTGATTCGTCAGATCACAAAAGGCAACTGGGAAGTGCAGAGCTTCTACGGCGTCGATCAGGAAAACGGCTGGGTGTATTTCTCAGCCACAAAGGATCAGCCGAACGGCGGAGACGCCTATCGAATTAAGACAGATGGATCGGGGATTGAACGCCTCACCAAAACCGCGGGAGCTCATCGCCCGAGTTTTAATTCGACATTCACGCATTTTGTCGATTTCTGGAGCGACATCAACACCCCTCTGCAAACGCGGCTCCACCGGGCCGACGGCAGCGTCGAAAAAGTGATCAACGAAAACAAGGTTGAACTTTTGGATAAGTACGAACTGAGCACGCCGGAGTTCATGTCGGTCAAGAACCGGGATGGGTTTGAGATGGACGCATACATGATCAAGCCTCCAAACTTCGACAGTGAGAAAAAATACCCGGTGATTACCTTTGTCTACGGCGGTCCGCACGCTCCGCAGGTGCGAAACTCCTGGGGTGGTTCGCGTTACATCTTCCATCAGATGCTCGCGCAAAAAGGCTACATAATTTTTGTCTGCGACCCGCGCGCGGCGAGCGGCGGCAAGGGCGAAAAGGAAACCTGGACGGCTTACAAGAAGCTCGGTGTAACTGAGCAGCTCGATATGGCAGACAGCGTTAAGTGGCTACATACGATGCCCTTTGTCGACAAAGACCGGATCGGAGTATGGGGCTGGAGCTACGGCGGTTATATGACGCTGTTCGCGATGACACACAGCAAGTTTTACAAGGCCGGCATTTCGGTAGCACCGGTTTCCGATTATCGCCTGTATGATTCGATCTACACCGAACGCTATATGCTTACGCCGCAAAACAACCCAGAGGGCTACGCGATGACGGACCTCAATTCCAAGGCAAAAGACCTGCACGGCGAGCTGCTCCTGGTGCACGGCGCGATGGACAATAACGTCCATATGCAAAACGCGACGATGTTCGCCTTTGCGGCGCAGCGGGCGGGAGTCCAGCTAGATTTCGAGGTCTATCCGACGCAGCGTCACGGCATCAGCAACCCCTGGCAGACATATCACCTTTATACCAAAATGGCCGAATTCTGGATGGAGAACCTTTAAGGTTGGCCGAGTTGACTGAGTTAACTGCCGGAACTCCCCGCATCAGAACCGTCGGCGGTAGCCGATGGCAATCTCTACTACTTGCGGTAGCGAGCGGTGCATTTTTCGATCGTCGCTGACGCGACGAGACGTTTCCGTTTCAGGGACCGTGGCCTGAAGGCCGCGGCTAGCGGACCATATGCCGCTACGCGGCTGTTGTTCGAACTTGCCGCATCAGAACCGTCGGCGGTAGCCGATGGCGGTGACTTCTGCTTGCTTTTGCCATCGGTGCTTTTTTCAATCGTCGCTGACGCGACGAAAACGTTTTTGATGCTATTCGGTCCGTGGCCTGAAGGCCGCGGCTAGCGGACCATATGCCGCTACGCGGCTGTTAAGGAAACTTTGCCAACTTTGCCAACTCTGCTAACTCTAAGGCGTCCCGCCGGACGACATTATTTTCACGCCGCCGTTTGTCGTTACCGCACGGATCGTCGCGCCGCCGCCGTTTATCGCGGCATTGACACGTTTGTTCCGCGACCAGCTTCGATCCTTTGCTTCTTTCTTTGGCAGTTGAAGTTCCGGAAAGTCGCTCTTGAATCCGCCGTTCACGGTTCCCGCCTCGACGTTTGCGGCGAAATTTGAAGGTATACTTATTTTTATGCCGCCATTGACGGTCTCGACATCCAGACCGTTGCCCGTCCATGCGTTTCCGCCGAGACCAACGCTGACTCCGCCGTTTGTTGTGCGGCCCTTGATATCTCCGGCAACATTGCTCAGTTTGATCCCGCCGTTGACGGTGCTCAGATCCATGGAACCGTTTACTCCATCAACCTTTACGCCGCCGTTTTTCGCGTTCAGTACCAGATCGGTATTGCGCGGAACCGATATCCTGTAGGAAACAGATGAATGATTATTGTCCGAATCGTTAACGGCTTTGATGACACCGCTCGTCTCGATCCTTGTCGTTTTGACCAGATTGTCGGCTTCCGACTGCGAATCGGCCCACGCCCTCACGCAGGCTTCAACGAGCACGTCGTTCCGGTCTGCACCCGTCACCTTAATTCCGCCATTCGTACGGCCATCTACCTCCAGCCGCCCCGTAGCCGCCAATGTAAATGTCCGGGTATCAACTGCCGAGGTCTTGTCCCCGTCACCGTAGTTGTTTTTTCCGCACCAATCACTCGCGTTCGCAGATGAACCGATAAGACCCACTAACATCACAACAAACAACACACGCACCATCGAATCTTTCATTTCTTTCTCCTGTAATTATTAATGATCTCAAAAAATATTGCCGCTGAAAATTTTCACGCCTAAAGTCGTGACTCTGAACCCTGAATTCTGACTCCAAACGCCGAACTGACTTCTGACTCCAAAATTCTGTCCTCTTATTCGAGATACACCGACAATCCCCGATTTATGACACCAAAAAACTTCACGCGCTATCTGATACGATGAGTTCGGGGCTTACCGCCGTGTAGCGGCAGCAGGTCTTTTAGCCGTGGCCTTCAGGCCACGGACCTCGAGGAAAAGGAATGTTTCGTCGCGTCAGCGACGATTGAATAATGCTCCGTTTCGACAGTCGCCGCTCGCTGCAGCCGACGTGACTGATTGCCCTCAATATGCATCGAGTATTTATCGCCATTAATGTTAATGACCGCGTCCGGGAAGGCGTGCGCCGGCATGTCTCAGAACTAAAAGGAAGGCAGGAAAACACGCGCGTGACGTGGGTTAAGATTCCGAATCTTCATCTCACATTAAAGTTTCTCGGTGATACCGGTCAATCAGAGCTGAGAGCTATCGAGGATGCGGTTAGTGAGACAGCGAGGAGTTTCACACAATTTCAATTCGCCATTGCCGAACCGGGGGTGTTTCCGAACAAAAAGCGCCCCTCGGTTTTGTGGGTCGGGGTACATGATGAAGACGGACATCTGAATAGACTCAAAACCGCTATCGACCAAAGACTTGAGAGCTTACAAATCCCAAGAGAAAAACGGCATTTTCGACCCCACCTGACAATCGCACGTCTCCGTCAACCCGCCAATTCGCAAAGACTTGCCGACGCACATCTGGCCGCATCGTTTGAACCTGTAATAGTAAACGCGAACCACGTGTCGATATACGAAAGCCGTCTCGACAACAGCGGCGCTGTTTATGTCGAACGGCTTACGGCAGGTTTTTCCGACTGAGATCGGGGCCATTTATCATTTATCAGGGATCGTTGATGGGTTTGAAGATGGAACGAAACAAGTGAAATCCCGCTAATTGAATTCATTGTGAGTCCTTGGCGGTCCATTCGATATTGCTTTGTTGCGCCCCTCCGAGAGATCACGCCTGAAGGCGCAACACCGAACCACTCGCCTCCCGACCTTTGACATCCGTCGTCGCTGACGCGACGGAAAACATATGGCTCGTTCGTTCCCGTGGGCTGCGCCGAAGCGGCTTACCCACGGCTAGCGGACCCCCGGTCGCTCGCGCGACGGTTACTGCTTTGTTGCGCCGCTCCGAAAGATCACGCCTGAAAGCGCAACACCGAACCACTCGCCTCCCGATTGTGACATCCGTCGTCGCTGACGCGACGAAAAACATATTGCTCGTTCGTTCCCGTGGGCTGCGCCGAAGCGGCTTACCCACGGCTAAAGTCATCCGGTCGCTCACGCGACGGTTAAGGAGATCCTACCTCGGAACTTTGAACATTGAACTTTGAACCTTGAACTTTGAAACTTGAACCTTGAGCCAGAAGGCTAGTCTTCCTCAAACTGAAGTATCTCGATGATCTCTTTCATATACCGCATTCCCTCTTCGAGGGCGTCGGGTTTCAGGGAAACAGCTCCAACCACGGCGTGTCCGCCTCCGCCGTAGCGTTCGCAGATCTCCGCTATGTTGTGCAGCCGCGGACGGGGCGACCAGGGGTTTGAACCGACAGAGATCTTGGTCCGGTGCTTGCTTTGGGTAAGAGCGACGTTGTAGGTCGTTTCTGGATAGAAATAATAGGGAATGAACTTGTTATAGCCGTCGATACCGTCTTCCGTAAGGTCGAAACTTACAACACCGCGGGAATAAACCGCCTTGCGCCGGATCAGTTTTACAGTGGCTTCGTGTCTTTCGAGTATTGGTTTTAGTTTGGCCTGAATCTCGTCGCTTTCCAGAACTTCGTCGAGCGATTTTGAGGTCAGATCTATGATGATCTTTTCCACAAACGTGGGGTCGCTTTCGCCTTCAATGACCTGCATCAGTTTGAGCGCGGATGAACGCAATTCGACACATTGCGCAGGTGATTCGTACAGAGCCCCGTCGATAATGTGCGCCCATTGGATCAGTTCATCGAGCGACTCATCTGCGAATCCAAACCGCTCTCTTGCAATCCGGGCTATAAACTCAGCACATGATTTACTGGTCGTGTCGAGAAACTTCTTCCCCGATTCGTCCGCCCTAAAGTGTGCCTCGTCCTCTTCGCTTAGGAACGCGGACTGATGATGATCGAACCACCACGTCAGCCTATCGTCGGCGCAATACTTAAAATCGACGATCGCGTTCTCGTCGCCGTCGAACTGATCCTTGTCAAAAGCGTTACCCGCACGATGCATCGTCGGGGTGTAGGAGACCTCCGCATCGGCGTCGAACCTGGCGCGGTAGAACTTGGTAAATATTGCCGCGGACGACACGCCGTCGAAGCAATTCCCGTGATAGAGTATTCGAAGTTTCATAAGTAAATCCGTTGTCCGGAAGACAAACATTGTAGCGTAGTTGCGGCGGCGGCAATCGTCAAGGTGGGATATGGACACGGGCGTCAATTTACCTGCGGCGGTGAAAAAAGATCTCAATTCGCCGGTCGAGTTTAACCTGTCGACGGCTCTTGGAGCGGAGGACGAGAAACTGGGCCCGGATTCACTTCGAAAAGGCGCCGCTGCCGTTTTTGAGGACGACGCCGGGGTTTTATATCGTTGCGGAAGACGCACAGGGCGGGATCGCCGGAGGATTTCTGATAGTTTATGAATGGAGCGACTGGAGAAATGCCTGGTGTTTGGTGGATTACCAGCGTCTACGTAGTTCCTACGGCCCGGGGCCGCGGAATTTGCAGGCATCTTTATGAGTTCGTATAGAAGAAGGGCGGTCTCGCGGGGACGTTCGTGGATTCAGGCTATACGTCGAATTCACACATGATGCAGTTTTTCGTCGATTGCCGGGTAATAGTAGTCGGGACCGGATTCGAATGTGATCGGGTCGTACTCCCTGCGAATTCCGCAGGAGGCACAGTATTTATAAGTGACCTCGCCGGTGGTCACGGGGCGGCTCATCCGGTGTTTGCACGCGAAAACGCGTGCCCACAGGCCCGCTTTTCTACCGAAAACACCTGTATGCATCTCTGTTTTTTGTACACCATTAGCGGGCCTATCCATAATCCGTCCTCCGTTTTTGAATTCTTAACTCCGTTAAACAGGCAATTTGCTTGCCGCGGTTCGAGAATCGCTGCGAATTCTATGATTGCCGATAACCGATCGCCGTTTTACGGTCTATAACCTGTTGGAACGAATCGACTTCCTCAGCCCGGCTGTTTATGGAATATATAATCCGATTAGATGGAGTCTCCCAATAAATCCCGATCACGACGATGCAATTGGACATGGTCTGACAAAATGTCCTGACAAAATGGCAAAAATTACCGAAAGTGAATTCTCCAAGATCTGCCGCGATATCGAACGGGATCGCGACACGATAATAAAGCACAATCCGATCGGCACTGACGAGGAAATTCTTTTGTGGATGCTCCTTAGCGTCCTTCACAGTTACCTGAGCCTGAGTGAAGTCGAGACCCCCTGTTTTCCCGGAACCCCGACAGCCGATTTGTACCGTAAGGCGATTGCGTTTGTCTTAAAAGACAGAAAGTCGGAGAGCTTTGATGAAACTCCTTACCTTCGTGCGTTTTCTGTTGATCCGGATACTCGTGACGGCTAAGTGCATTGGTCAGTTCCGTCGGCCATTGCAATTGTGCGGCAGTACGTCGAGCCGTTTTCATCACTGTTGACCGCGATTTATTGTTTAATAAAAATACCTTATAATGCGAACCGGGTCCGCGTGGTTCACGCCATTTATCCTCGTACTTATCAAAGGGGGGTTTCTACGTGGAAAATTCCGATATAGAGCGCCGTTCCTCACGGCGGGATGAAGTGTCGCTCGATGCAGTTGTAAAAGGCCGGGAAAGTGCTGCCGAGTTTTGGAACGAGGAGACCCGGATTGTCACTGTTTCGCGGCTTGGGGCCAGTTTTAATCTTTCTCGCGAATGCAGCGTTGGCCGAATTCTCTCGATGATCTTTAAGATGCCCCGTGAGTTCCGGTGTTACGATCACAATAAAAAGCTTTACCGGGTTTGGGGACTCGTCCAGCACTGCAGTGCTTTGACCGATGAAAATGACTACCAGATAGGCATCGCATTCATCGGAAAGTTTGCTCCGCAGTCCTATCTCAAAGATCCGCTGAAGACATATCGAATTGTGGGAATGGATGACGACGGCTTCTGGAACGTCGGCGAAACAAAGGCGCCGTTCGTTTCGCGCGCATATCACCGGTTTCCAAGCGCTCTCGGAGTGCGGCTCGCGAAGATCGATGACGAAAACGAGGAATCGGAAGTCGATCATGACGCCGTGACAGAGAATATAAGCGCCGGCGGAGCATCGGTCTACTCAAGCCTTGAGGTGGAAACCGGCGACCCGGTCAGTTTTAAGTGCGAATTGAATGGATGGCAGTCGCTGGCCGTCGTTCGCAACCGTCAAACACGCGAGGGCGACAGAACCACAATTCACCTCGAGTTTTCGAGGCTCTTTCCGGTAAAGGAGCTCGATCTTTCCTTTGAAGACGCGGACCCCGAGGAATTGGCAGAAACGACCGAAGTAACTGACGAAATGGACTCAGAATCGCTGGGTCCGGGAGACGCCGAAATAGAAGATCAGGATCCCGGTGCGCCAGTCGCGGACAGCTCGTCTGAGTACGATGTGGATGATGAGATGTCTGAGATCCAGGATCCTCAGAACGAAGAAGATGATCGGGATGCCGATCTCGCTGCAGAATCGGAATTTGAATTCGAATCGTTCAGTCAGGGCAACTTTGATGAAGACGGGCAATCCGATGCAGAAGAAGACACCTCACCGATCGACGAAGAATTGCTCGAACGGGGGGTTCAGGCTGAAGTGATCGTTGAAGAAGGCAATCAAGAGGGATCTGAAGAAGAAGAAGACGACCAGTTCGAGCGCTTCTAGCGATGATTCCCGGCTTCGGAATCGCAACGTATCTCGCTATCCTGATATCTCCTGGTTGGATCGATCGGATTTGAACCGGATACAGGATGCTTATCAAGACCTTTACAATTACCCCATTCCAACAGAACACGCGGGTTGTCGTCTGCGAGAAAACAGGAATCGCGATTTGCATCGATCCGGGCGAAAGATGCGACGCAATCGTCGATTTTATCAATCACAATGGGTACCGGTTACAGGCGGTCACCCTGACCCATGGGCATCTTGATCATGCCGGCGGGACGATTGATCTTCACCGGGCGTTTCCCGACGCTGAAATCATCCTTCATAAAGACGACGAACAGCTTTATTACAGCATCCCGATGCAGCCGCTCGCCATGGGAATCCCCAAGTCACAGTTAAAGGCTCTTGGATTAGTTTTTGAGAATCCCCCGAAAATCACGCGAAACTGGAATCATGGCGAGATTTATCCGGTAGGTGAGCTCAGCTTCAAGATACTCCATTGCCCCGGACACACGCGCGGTCATGTTGTTTTCGCCGAAGGATCGCATGAGAAGGTTTTTGTCGGAGACTGCTTGTTTCAGGGCTCGATAGGAAGAACCGATCTCCCGGGCGGTTCCCACGATCAGCTTTTGGAATCGATTCAGAACAACATTCTCCCGCTGGGTGACGACTTTACCGTCTATTCCGGGCACGGCCCCGAGACCACGATCGGACACGAAAAAAAGACGAATCCATTCCTCACAGGCACCTACCAGATCGGCGGCGGGCGGTTTATTTGATCACCCAAGAGGTTTTAAGCACATAGGCAGAACATTGGACTGTTGCGATTGGGCGTCAATGTTTCTGCGTGTCTAATCCCGATACCGGCCTTTGTGCTACAATTTTTCATTACAAACCATTAGCAAGGAGAGCAACATGCGCAGATTGATTTTTGCAGCGGCAGTAATAGTTTTGTCTTCGGGATTTACCGCGGGGCACACGTCATTGATCCCGGACACTCATCCGGTACAACAGAATTTTAAGTTGGAAAAGGTTGCAGGAAGTGTCCACGTCCTTTTCGGTTCCGGTGGGAATATCGGTGTGTCTTACGGCGCCGACGGGCTTTTGACGATCGACACACAGTTCGCCCGTTTTGTTCCACAAATAAAGGCAGAACTTGCGAAACTCGGCAGCGACAAACCGCGATTCGTTTTCAATACGCACTTTCATGGCGATCACACCGGCGGAAATGTCCTGTTTGGCGCGGACGCGATGATCATCGCTCACCAGAATGTACTCGAACGGTTGATGAGCAAGGTCGACCGGCAGGGAAATCCGCAGGAGCCGATGGCAAAAGCGGGGCTCCCGTCGATCACTTATTACGACGGTCTTTCGATCCATATGAACGGCGAACGCATTAAAGCGGTCCACTTTCCGAAAGGCCATACAGATGGCGACACCGTGATCTTTTTTACGGCTTCCAATGTCGTCCATCTCGGTGACGACTTCTTTGCCGGAAGATTCCCCTTTGTCGACCTCAATTCGGGGGGCAGCGTGCAGGGTCTCACGATGAACATCGGCAAGCTGATCCAGATGATTCCTGCCGATGCCAAATTGATTCCGGGTCACGGCCCGGTCTCGACCATCGATGACTTGCGTAAGTACCACGAGATGCTTGTTGAAACGACGCTCACCGTTCGCGGTCACATGAAAGCGGGCAAGAGTTACGATGATGTAAAAAAGGCGGGCCTCCCCGAAAAGTACAAGTCATGGTCGCCGGAAGGCTCATTCATAAATGAGGAACGCTGGATCGAGACGATCTACAAAAGCTATGAGATGAAGATGAAAAAGGAATAAGTAATCTGAACGGAATGGAGAACGCTAGCTGTAAATTGACTGAAGTTCTCCATTTCCGTTTTAAGTTGTTCCGAAAGGTCTACCTGATCTCGAACGCCGAAAGCGACCGTTCTTTCAGCCCCTTTCCAACAGCCTTCCAGATTTCGGTAGCTTGGTCGTCTTCGTAAAACTCAGAAAGCCTGTGTTTTGAGGAACTTACATTCTCAAGATAATACAAGATCAGTTCGTGTTTCCTGTTCTCACGCGGAACCGTGATAAATCTGGACATCATCAGTTCATCTTCCAGTTCGAATCCCTTCCGCTTTAGAAAATCTTCGGTAAGCACACCTTCGCCGTTGGGATTAGTCTGGCGGGCCTCAAGATTGCTGTATGCGTAATTATTCTGACGAAATTTATGTACACCAAATGACAGTGCGTTTTCGAAACTATAACGATAATGGTCGTCAATATGCGGCAGAAATCTTTCGAATTGGGCGATAAAAAGGCGATTTACCTTCTTATTCGTGGCGTCAACAAACACAAATCGTTCGCCTGCCGCAACGTCTCTAATCTGAAAATCAAAGCGGCCAAGATACTCAAAATCCTTATCGACTCTTATTCGGATTTTGGGAAGCCCGTTTGAGGAAATAACGTTGTCTGTAACCAGCCTTACCGGATTATCTGCTTCAGTAGGAGCAACCGGGAGAGCCGAGAACAGGTCGATTACAATCTCCCATTTACCGGACCGAAATTTGTGAATCTGTAGATAATTTCCCCGCACCGGGGCGGTTTTATCGCGGGATATTGAAACGATCCCGTAACAATACCGTAGGTTGGCGAATGCCGGTTCGCAGCGGCCTCCAAAATCTTCGAGGTGACGGTTTTCCTTATTTAATCGTTCAATAACAGCACTTCCGACCAGAGGCGGCTCGCCATCCCTGTAAAGGCGTGTGTCATTGGCGAGAAAGTCCTTTGGGTCTTCGAATGGTCCAAGCAGAGTTTGCGGCTCTTTACCCGAAGTACCCGCGTCCTTTGGGAACATAGTCTTATTGTTCGATTCCGGAGTCTTATTGTGGGTAATACCAATATCGAGAACAGCCTTGAACCTCCCGTCTGCTTCTGCCCGCCAGATCGTAATGTATTGTCCAAACGCGACCGGTGCATCATCCTTCCCGCCCGGACGAAACTCCCATGGTCCGGTTGTGTATCCCAAGGTACCTTCGCTGTTGATATCGGCCCAAACAGGATTCCAGGAAAGCAGTGCTGGCGATTCCGGGCGCTTGCTCCAGAATTTCTTACCGTTTACCGCATCCGGCTGAAACAACAGCCCGTCATCTGCGAGAAATTCAAGGAACGCAGCCTTGGTTCCCTTCTCGAGCGCCGCTTTGGCAAATGCCTTTTCGGTCTCGACGAGAGCCTCCAGCTTTGAATTCCCCTGACCAAAGGCCGAGAGTCCCGCTGCAGCTATAAACGTGATTATTATTAAGGTCTTCATATTGCGCCCCCGCCGATGACAGGGACTCCGTCACAGGAGTTGGTTTCAAAGCCAAAAACGCGACCCGAGACCCTGCCGCAAAACAAGATTGGCCGGACGGCAAAAACCGGCCGGCCAACATAACGTACTAAGCCCGATACCCTACGGGGCGCTTTAAGCTACCGTCACATCCTTGGACAAATAAACATCCTGGATCGCATTCAACAACTCGACACCGTCCTTTGTCGGTTTCTGGAATGCCTTACGGCCTGAAATCAAGCCGGTACCGCCGCCGCGCTTGTTGATAACAGCAGTCCTGACCGCCGCCTCCAAATCGCCCGCGCCTTTTGATTCGCCGCCGGAATTGATCAGGCCGCAGCGGCCCATGTAGTTGTTGGCAACCTGGTAACGCACAAGATCGACCGGATGATCCGTCGTCAGTTTGTCGTAAACCAAAGGGCTCGTCTTGCCGTAACTGCTTTCCATATTTAAGGAGTTGTAACCGCCGTTATTCGTCGGCAGCTTCTGCTTGATAATATCGGCCTGGATCGTCACACCAAGGTGATTCGCCTGCCCCGTAAGATCGGCGGCGGCGTGAAAATTCCCGTCTTTTGTCTTAAAAGCAGAATTCCGCAGATAACACCAGAGGATACATGCCATACCCAGTTCGTGCGCATAGGCGAATGCCTCTGAAACCTCAACGATCTGTCTGGACGATTCTTCCGAACCAAAATAGATCGTCGCGCCGACGGCAACCGCACCGAGATCCTTGGCCTGGTCTATCGATCCAAACAACACCTGATCAAAAGTATTGGGATAGGTCAGGAGCTCGTTGTGGTTGATCTTGACCACAAAAGGGATCTTGTGTGCGTATTTTCTGGACACTGCACCCAGGACTCCAAATGTCGACGCAACCGCGTTACAGCCGCCTTCTATCGCGAGTTCGACTATGTTTTGGGGGTCGAACAGCTTCGGGTTCGGAGCAAAACTGGCGCCGGCGGAGTGTTCGATTCCCTGATCGACCGGCAGAATGGACAGATAACCCGTCCCCGCCAGCCGGCCGTTGTCGAACAGGGTTTGAATTGAACGCAAAACACCCGGGTTTCGGTCCGAGTCCTTCCAGACGCGGTCTACGAAGTCCGGTCCGGGAAGATGCAGATTCTCTTTTGGAATCGTATTGGACGTATGTCCCAGAAGGCTTTCGGCTTCATCGCCGAGCGCCGCCTGAATCTTGCTAAAATCGACAGACATTACAAAAATCTCCTGTTTTATTTGCTTATTATTATATTGGAACGACTTGCGCCGAATTATAGCATAGATGTCTGGTCTGGGCAGCGGCACTGAAAAATTACCAATCTTGCGCAATTTGTTGTAAAATTCCGCAATTGTCTGTGAAAAAAAAGAGGATCGAAGCTGCAATCCCATTCTGCGACTTCCTCAATTCCCAATCCGCTAAGCGCGGTTTACCGACGAGGTGCCTGGCATGTTAATCCCGAATCGAAATCAAATTGCCTTACTGATATCAGTGTGCCTGGTGTTATTCGGCGCAGCGTTTGCAGGAGACGAACCGATCGTTTGGAAACCTGTCACTCCCGAGCAACTTGCGATGGACAAACCGATCGTTGAACCCGACGCGGATGCCGAAGCCATATTTTGGGAAGTCCGGCTCGATGATAAGAGCCGGAAAAAGCTCTATTACGAGCACTACGTAAGGGTCAAGATCTTTACCGAGCGTGGCCGGGAGCGCTTTAGCAAATTCGATATTCCGTACACAAAGGGACTTGAGGTCGAGAACGTTGCGGCGCGCGTTATTAAGCCCGATGGGTCGATCGTAAACGTTTCGCCAAGCGACATTTTCGATCGCGAACTCTATAAGTCGCGGCGCGTAAAGGTTCGGGCGAAGTCATTCGCTGTTCCCGGAATCGAACCCGGTGTGATCGTGGAATACCAATACCGTGAGAAGTTTAAGGGTGACAGCCTGAACGGCGAAAAGCTCATTTTTCAACGCGATATCCCGATCCAGAAGGCGATCTACTACATGAGGCCGTACAAGGACCAGTCGATCGACCCGACCTTTTTCAACATGTCCTCGACGAGCTTTCGGCGGGACCCCAATGACGAGAGTTTTTGGATCGCGAGCGTAACGAACATGCCCGCGTTTAAGGAAGAACCCTATATGGCACCGAAGGACGCGGTACGTCCCTGGGCGCTGCTAAAATACAGCTTTTCAGGCGGTAGCTGGAGCTCGTTCGGAATTGGATTCGGCCTCGGGTTTGCCGCGTTGACCAAGCCCGACAAACTCATCAAAACGACCGGTGCGGAAATCACCGCCGGTGCGACGAATGATACCGAAAAGCTGAAGAGGATCTATTCGTATGTGCAGAAGGAGATCCGCAACGCCAACTTCGACCGTTCCGGCCAACCGCTGCCCAAGATAAAGTTCAAAAAAGCTTCGGATGCACTGAAGACAAAGGTGGCGACGTCAGGCGGGATCGACATGCTGTTCGCCTCCCTTGCGAGAGCAATCGGGCTGCAGGTCCACATCGTGTTGTCAGGCGACCGCAGCGAGCTGTTTTTTAATCCGAACACCTATCCAGTTAGCGGCTCGTTTGTTCATCCGGCGGGTATAGCGGTTTGGGTTGATGGGAAGCGCATGTTCTTTAATCCGGGAACGCCATTTCTTCCGTTCGGAAAGATGATCTGGTACGAGGAAAACGTGCACGCGATGCTCGCGTTTGACGGTGCGTTCCGATGGTCTTCGATTCCGCTTTCTGGGCACGAGGACACGACAGTGGCACGGACGGGGAAATTCGAACTGGATGCAGACGGCACGCTCACCGGGACGGCGGAACGCAAGTACACGGGACACTGGGCAAACGACCTGCGGCGTTCGGAATTCACCGAAACCGACCAGGAACGAATCGACCATTTTACTGAAGAGATCAAGGACAAGATCAGCACTGCCGAGGTTTCGAATGTTACGATCGGCAATTTTTACGATCCTGAAAAACCGCTCGTCAAATCATACAAGCTGCGAATACCGAATTACGGGCAAAAGACAGGCTCGCGTGTATTCTTTCAACCGGGCGTTTTCGAATTCAATTACAAACACGTTTTTTCAAGTGCGACGCGTGAGCACCCGATCTATTTTGAATTTCCCTGGTCGGAATTCGACGAGATCGAGATCAAACTACCAGAGGGGTATAAGCTGGAAAAGTTTGCCAGCCCGAACAATGTTAAGGAAAAAGGCAATATCGCCGCTTCAGAGTACGGACTTTCTTACGATATCGAAACTCACACACTCAAATACAAGCGGGATTTCTTTATAGGCGGAGACCGCCAGATTTATTTCAAGGCTTCCGCATACGAGCCCCTGAAGAAGTTGTTCGACTTGTTTCATGAATCCGATACATACAGCCTGATTCTTCGCGAATCGGCTGAATGAACCCTGGAGAAACTATGATACGACGCTCTCATTTGACGCTGATCTTTGTGCTGGCCCTTGCGGCGCCCGCGTTTTCGTTTGGCTCGCCGCCGTCATGGTTGAGAAATGCCGCCGGACAGACAGTGCCGGCATATGACAAGAACATATCGGCAGTGGTGCTGCTTGACGAGCAGGAGGTCACGGTCGACAAAAAGGGTTCGATCATAACCGTTGAGAGATACGCGGTAAAAATCCTGACCAAGGAAGGAAGAGGTACGGCTGTCGCCCGTGCGTTTTATTTCGTCAGTTCGGGGAAAGTTGGAAAACTGGAGGCGTGGACCATTTCCGGGGGCGGACGCTCAAAAGAATACGGGAAAAAAGAAACGATCGACAGGATTTCCGATGCGGACGACGTCTACAACGAGGGACGTGTGCGGTATATAGATGCTTCCAGCGACGTTGGCGTGGGCGATGTATTTGGTTACACCGTCGAGATCGAAAACCCGCCGCTTTTTTATGAGGACGTTTGGCAGTTTCAAGGTTATCTCCCGGTCATAACATCGCTCTATACGCTGAATTTGCCGAACGGTTGGACGGCCACGAGCATGACGTTTAACCATAGTGACATCAAACCAACGGTAAATGGATCTTCGTATGCCTGGCGGATGAACAATCTTCCCCCAATTCCTCGTGAACCCCTGAGTCCTTCGGTCAAGAATTTGGCCCCGTTGATAGCTGTCAGTTTTTCACCCCCCGGCAACGAATCATCCGGAACGCGTTCTTTTTCTAACTGGAACGAGATCTCAAGCTGGGCGTCGGGTCTCTACGATCCTCAGGTTGTCGTAAACGATGAAATTGCTGCTAAGGCGAGGGAACTGACGGCGGACGCCGAAACCGAACTGGATAAGATCAGGGCGATCGGAAAGTACGTTCAGAATCTGCAGTATATTTCGATCGATATCGGCGTAGCCTATGGAAATGGTTACCGGCCGCGTCCCTCAGACCTTGTACTTAGCAGGGGTTACGGCGATTGTAAGGACAAGGCGACGCTGATGCGTGCGATGCTTCAATCGTTAAAGATCAACTCGTACCCGGTCGCAATTTATTCGGGTGACCCGAGTTACGTCAGAAAGGAATGGCCCTCACCGAGGCAGTTCAATCATTGCATTATCGCGGTATCCGTCGGTCCGGAAACAAAAGGGGTGACGGTCATCGAACACGAAACCCTCGGCCGTATGCTGATTTTTGACGCGACGGACGATATGACACCAGTCGGCGACCTGCCCGAGTATCTGCAGGGTAGTTTTGGCCTTGTCATGGCGGGGGACAAGGGCGAACTCGTGAAAATGCCGATGACGGCTCCGCTGGAGAATGCGATGGTCCGGACTGTAGAGGTAAAGCTTGACGGCGAGGGCTCGATCGAGGGTGCGATCAACGAAGTCACGAAAGGTCAGTCTTCGAGATATGAACGCTCTCTTTACAGGAGCCTGTCGGCGACGGATTACGAGAAGTCGATAGAGCGTTGGCTGTCGAGCGGAGCGACCGCAGCAAAGCTGGTCGAGTTTAAACCGAGCGATAACCACGACGAGGCAAGTTTTGATCTCGATGTCACTTTCACGGCACCGTCCTACGGTCAATTGATGCGCAACACGCTTCTGATATTCAAACCGACAATAGTCAGCCGTTCGCGTTCGATTTATCTGACGGACAAGGAAAGAAAGAACCCCGTCACGCTCGGTTCGCTGTCTTTTAAAGAATCGGCAACTTTTGAGTTGCCCGAAGGCTTTTCCGTCGATGAAATGCCCAAGCCGGTTTCCCTGAAGACCGATTTCGGGAAATACCAGACGAGCTATGAGGTGGCCGGGGGCAAACTTTATTTTACTCGCGAACTGATCACCGAAAGGTCGACGATCCCCGTCGAGGGATACGACGATGTGCGGGAATTCTTTACAACGATCCTGAACGCTGAAAACTCACCGGTGGTGCTCGTGAGGAACTAGAAAGCAGTCCTTGCTACGATCAATCAAACCGGCATTTTCTATCAACTCAAGTCTTCAAATAGAGTTGTCGAGCCGCATGGTTTTCTTGCCATGGCCAGGAACGAAGCTTACAGAGTATTCAAGTACACAAGCTCGATTTTCCTTGAAACGCATCCCTTTGCTTCAGACTTAAGATCATAGTAAAGATTTCTGTAACCGAATTGTATTTGCACTCTAGCTTCAACGCCCTGAATATATGACTTAAGATCCTTGCTGGTCAAGACTCTTAGTTCAATTCTTTCGCCCGCGGGATAAATGGCAGCGAAAACTCCGCCATCACTAAAAACGGGCTCTGTGATCTTTCGTCCAGATACAAATGCAACAAAAATCTCTTCTGACTTCCCTACATTGAACGCGTCCACTTCGCCAATAAAGATAGCAAATTCTTTTGTGGGGCCGGAAGTTCGTTCAGCTTCGGAACCTATCGCAACTATCGGAATAACACGACCAAATCTTGGTTGATTTCCGTTCTCTAAATTAATCAAAGATACGAGATATTTAACATTAACCCGGAAATGATTCTGATATAAGCCACTATCAATAACGACTAAGCTTTCCTGAATCTTTCCCTTAACGATTTTCTCCACGGAAAACACTGAGACCATACTATTCGACGCGGGCTTTTTCATTTCCCTCAAGAAAGTCCCAACAAACACTTGATCGGTAGACATAATGTCACAGAAATCAATGCTCATGTCCTGAGCGTAACTACCTAAAGTACAAACTGAGACTGTAATCGCAATGATTAATGGCTTAATGTGTCTATTAAACAGCAGCAACGATACCCCCACGATTCAGAACCTCCTACTTTCGGTTTTTGATAAGGAATGTGGATGTAGATTTTCCACAATTCGGGCCAACAATTTTCGACATCTCATGAATCGCGACTCTCTCTTGATCATACCGATTCGTATGCTTTGCTACCTTTTCCGGATTAAGTCTGATGAAATCATCAATCGAAATCGATCTTCCTATTTGAGCCGATGCATTGACAAAGTCACGGTCTGAGAATCCAACGGTATGAAGAACTTCATGTATGAATGTAAGTGCCTCTGCAAATCTGTTCGCTTCTTCACTGTATAGATTGGCACCGACAAAGGACATTCCCTTAGTAAAAGGATTTACTGATCCTGAACTTCCGACGTTTTTGCGCTTTCGCTTCCTGTATGAAACTAGATTTCCTTTTAATCCGAATTCTTTAACCAGGGTCTTGATATCGGATGATACAGATTTTCCGGTAATTCTGTTAAGATCTTTTATGTATTCATTGATTAATTTCTCGCAGTCACTATCTGACTCAAGGAATGTCACTGCATTATCCGCCAATTCCCGCCGGATAACATCTAACCAAGTATCGACCGGCATGTACGAAGTTTCACTCATATCAATCGCAGCAGTGACATCCACAGTACCTTTTTCAGGTAGACACTTGCCCTTCTTATACCATCTTCCTGGCTCGCCACTCTCAGTCTTACACGGATCGCCAGGTTTCGGGTTGCCGCCGTCCCGCCCTACAGGTTTCGCTGCTGCTTTGAGCCCAAAATTCATGACTGAATCTGAAAGCGAAGGAAAACTCGTCGATTTCGGAGATTCCTTTTTCTCTTGTTTCTCGCCACGAACTTCGTAAGACCAACCGTATATGTCCGGCAAAAAGAAATCAGTATTCATCAATATTGCCATCTGGCAATGAAACGGCATAGCCCCGAAGCTGCCCCAGAATTCCTGTGGAACCTCAGTGCATTGCCATTGCATGTTTTCCCAAAAGCTTACGATCTCGTTTGCGGGAGGATCGGGGAACTCGGCCGGGTCCTGATCCGATACCTTTTGTCCCAGCCCGCTGAACTCTTCCTTCGTTGCCGTGCCGTTATAGGCATATGTCGCCTTGCTCCCGGTGATTGGATCTGTGATCTGCCAGTTGTTTCCCGTGTCGGTTTGTTTTGCGACCAGGGTTCCGCCGGAATAGACGCTCGTATTCAACCTGGTCCCGTCCGGCCTGAGGCTCGTCAGCTGTTTGCCCAAGACGGAAGACTAGACCATATATCCCGTGACGCTCGTCGTTGGCGAATTCTGCGGAGGAGGATTAATTTGTTTCTGATAAGCTACAACAGTTGACGCATTCGAGCTCAGTATGTTCACTTACCTATATACTTGCTCCTAATTGAACCATTCGATTTATAAACTTCAACTACCGCGCCCCGTCCACTTGAACGCTTCTTCTCCGCAGGCAGAGTAAACTGAACACCCCAAAAATCATTTTGGTCAAATACGGTGACCTCATAATCGCTCACGTCATATTCACTTGAAACAGCTCTTCGAGCAATTTCAACTGCCTGTTCTTCAGTAATGAGGCTTTTGATGCCGGGAGCATCGCTGCCATCGGATTGCTCACGATTAACGGAAGTATCGTTGCAGCCAAGATTTATCAACAACATCATTAGAAGTGTTACCTTGATGCAATCCGGCATTCTAATATAACAGATCATACTTAACATCCTTTATTTGCAGACCTTTCCTGCACTTCCGATTCTAAGGGGACCCACATTTGCTATCCATATCCCCGCTGAATCAAGGACCCCAAACTCCACTGCCTCATAAACAACTAAAATAAGGAATATTAAATGCCGAAGCGTTAGCCGCGTTTCCAGAACTCGGCCCAATCCCGTTTTACTTCCTCAAACTGCGTCCGCATTTCCGGAGTCGGCGTCGGCGGAGGTGCGCCAGACGGCAAATAGAATGCTTCCTTCGCAAAGATTTGTTTCGGATCCCTCCAAATACAACCTTGTTCGGAAGGCTTCTTGCCTAGGCAAGTTTCAATAGATGACACCGCATCGATCTATCGCGTTTCAGTCACCCAACAGAACCGTAATCATCCTGCTACGCCCATAGAAAGTTTCCTGATTCTGGTTTGTAACTCGAAATTCTAACTGAAAAAGGCAGGGAGGATTACCGTTTTCACGTGATTTAAGAAACGGTTGAAGGTCAAATTTCTTAAAGCCAACTTTTCTTGATTCCAGTGCCTCGATCACCAAACCTTCACTGTAAATCTCGCGATTTGGCGCCCATGGCAATTCTTCGAGCTTCTGCATATCGTATTCCCATCTATCGCCATTTCTCGTAAAAAGACCATCGTATCGGGCGTACTTGGACTTGAGAATCACAGACATCTTCAGCCGGGCCGGCAACTCAGACCCAT
>Ga0224512_10001578_pt1 | contig 21729 bp, 17 predicted proteins | sample SF_May12_sed_USG_4_FD_169103 | JGI IMG/M metagenome (GOLD analysis project Ga0224512, IMG submission 169103) | Sediment microbial communities from San Francisco Bay, California, United States - SF_May12_sed_USGS_13 | ecosystem: Environmental > Aquatic > Marine > Sediment | place: USA... | reverse complement strand
GGGCCGCGGTCACTACGGCCACCGGCTGTTATTTTCGCAGGACGGGTATCTTTTCATCTCGTCCGGTGAACGTCAGAAATTCGATCCCGCCCAGGACATGCAGTCTAATCTCGGCAAGATCCTCCGCTTGCGCGACGATGGTTCGGTCCCGGCGGATAACCCGTTCGCAGCCCGTGGCGGTGTCACGGCACAGATCTGGTCGCTCGGCCACCGCAATCCGCTCGGTATCGCATTCGACGCGAGTGGGCAGCTCTGGAACGTCGAGATGGGCCCACGAGGCGGTGACGAACTCAATCGTGTACTTCGCGGCAAGAATTACGGTTATCCCGTTGTCTCGAATGGAGACCACTATAACGGTAAGGACATTCCGGATCACGACACCCGACCGGAGTTCGAGGCGCCGAAAGTCTGGTGGACGCCCGTGATTTCACCCGGCGGATTCGCCGTGTATTCCGGCGATCTGTTTCCGCAATGGCGGGGTAATGGATTCATCGCGGGCCTGTCTGCACAGGCGCTGATCCGAATTGAATTCGATGGTGAAAACGCGCGCGAGGCAGAACGATTCGAGATGGGCAAGCGTATTCGTGCTGTAAAGGAAGGTCCGGACAATGCAATCTGGCTACTCGAGGATCGAAGCGGTGGCCGACTTCTTAAGCTCGTGCCACGAACGACTGCCTCGCTGGTCCGGTAAAGTTCGTTTCGGAATTGTGCCCGGAGGGTCTGTGCCGAGGTTATCGATTGCCGATGTATATCGATCAGTTGCGCCCCTGCCTCCCGAATCCAGCTCGCAGAATTTAGGTAATTGTTTCTGTTGATTCATCAGGAGCCGTCCACGAACGGCACTGTATTATGCCTCGCCGCCAAGGGCGGCGAACCCGTGCTTCCCGTGAGTGGTCGGTGACTAATTGGAGGCAACCAGGGCCAGACTTTGTTCGATGAGGGACAGTCGCGGTGACCGAACGGGAAATGTTGCATAGGCGTTTCGCACGAACACGGGGGCATCGGCGACTGCGTGCAACAGACCGAATTCCACGTCCTTTTGCACCAGGCGTTTTGGCAGGTAGGCGCTGCCGCCGACCGAGCTAATATATTCGAGGGCCATCTTGCCCTGCGACACCCGGGTCATGGCTTCCGGCGCATCGGGAAATGCCCGACGATGATCGAGGCCAAACGACAAGCCCCAATCGACATACACGTAGTTGCGGGCAAGCGCCTGCTCGATAGTGAGGCCGTCGCGGCTGGACACACATGCCAGCTCGACGTTGGCGATTTGTCGTACCTGCATGATATCGAGCTGCGCCGGTTCCAGCATGATGGCGACGTCCAGGGTGCCGTCGATGAGCCGGCGCGTAAGAACATCAGGAGACTGTGATTCGGCGATGATGGCCAGATCCGGATAGGTTCGGCGCAGATCGTGCAGCCAGCGCTGCAGCAGAACGTCCCACAGCCGGAGGCTGCCGCCAATGACGAGCTGATCGGTGGCCTGCGCCAGCGACACGTCCTGACGTGCGGCACGCCAGGCTGCAATCTGTCGCTCCGCGTGGCGAATCAGCCGCGCGCCTTCGGGCGTCAGTCGCATTTCGCGACGGCTTCGCTGAAACAGGGTCACTCCCAGCTGCGCCTCGAGCGACTTGAGGCGGCTGCTGATGGCCGCCTGAGTCAGATGCAGCGCCTCTGCCGCGCGACCGAAGTGGCGGGTGCGGTTGAGCTCGAGAAAGGTTCTGAGCAGTTCCAGGTCCACGGCCTATTGATAAATTATTTTTGTCTAAATAGCAAGAAAAACTAGTTAGATTTGTCAATTGCGTCTCCGTAAAGTCCTCGAAAGTGCCGCGCATCAGTACGCGAGTAGCTGCTCGCGGCTTTATTGATCCGCGGAGCATTGTCACGTGACAGCCATTGGAAAAAGCGATGCAGATCAGCCGAAAAAATTGCGCTATGCACATGAAGCGAATGCGAGGTTTCACGAAGTGGCAGTCAAGCTTGCGGGTGTCACAGCCAGGATCAGATCTGCGGTGGCTACCGGAGACCTTGAATTGAGCGAGCAGTTGATACAGGTCCAACGTCAGGCCGAAATCCATCTCGCCACCGTTGAGCGAAGACTAAAGCAACTCGAGGTTACCGACGACGAGTCATGGCAGCGCCAGAAACAGATTCTTGAAGACGGCTGGGAAGATCTGTTGCGATCGATGAAAAACATCGTCGCACGGCTCTCGTAGGTGATGTTCGCAATGTACACATCGAAGTCCGGTTTACGAAAAGATGCAGCTGGAATCGGCTTCCATACCGATACGGCATTAGTCCGGTCGCCGATTCTGAACGAATGACATGAACGCCTCCAAAAAAACGACATTACGATCAATCGAATTCATGTTTTGGCTGTTCGGGCTGGTCTGTGTCAGCGCCTATGGTGTAACGAAAATACATTCTGCACGTGCGCAGTCGGCTGCAATTTCAGAGCTGGAAGCGCAATGGCGCGAACAAGTCATAACCGAACCGAATCAATCGCTATGGTCGGCGCAGCGGATTGCGCGCCACGAGCGCGCCCGAGCCGAATCCGACGCACTGTCACCGATGGCATTGTTGACCATGCCGTCGGTTGGCATACGTGTTGCGGTATTCGAGGGCACATCGGATCGAGTCCTGAATCTCGGCGTGGGCCGAGTTCCGGGTACAGGCCAGGTCGGCGCCCCGGGCAATCTCGCGCTGGCGGGCCATCGCGACGGATTCTTTCGAGGTCTCAAGGATATCGAAGTCGGTGATGATATTTCGATTCAGCATGGCGGTGGCACCGACCACTACCGCGTGACCGAGCTCTTGGTAGTGGAGCCCGACGCGGTTCATGTTCTGGAGCCGACTGACGAAGCGACCCTGACGTTAGTCACCTGTTACCCGTTTTATTTCGTTGGAGCCGCGCCCAAGCGGTTCATCGTAAGGGCCGTTGCGAAGCGATCTGGCGTCCTTTCGCAATAAACTAAAGGAGAGTTTGAAAATGAAGAAGTTCATGCTAGCAGTTATTTTTGTCATTCCGATGGTATCGACGACATACGCCCAGCAGGAAATGTCCGCATCGGGTCAGGTTGTGTCGGTTCGATTACTGACGCGTACCATGACCGTTCGTGACACTTCGGCTAACGAGGTGATCCGATACAGCGTTCCGACGGGCACGACGGTTACCTTGGCAGGTCAGCCGGGCCGGCTTGGTTATCTACGGTCCGGTGATACGGTCAACGTCAATTACGTGAATACCGACGAAGGCCGCCAGGCCGTGCGGGTCCGCGTTCCGGAGCCGACTTCGGCTATGGATATGCGTATTGCTGAAGGCCCGATGAGTACGATTACCGGACGTGTCGAAGGTATCAACTATGGCAACCGGACGATCACTGTACTCGGAGATCAGAGCGGTGAACGATTCACCTACGCGGTACCGAGGGGGACACGAGTCACCGTCGGTGGAGAAGATGCTCGGATCGGCCACATTCAGCGCGGTGATAGCGTGATTCTGCGTTTCAATGAACAAGATGGCCAGCGCCAGGCGGCACGCGTGAGGGTTCCGGAGCCCGTTACGCCTCTGGCAGCACGCCGTGAACAGGCGGCCCCGGCCACCGTTGCACAGACGGCGCCCCCCGCGCAATTGCCGCGAACGGCAAGCCCGTTGCCGTTGTTCGGGCTGATCGGGGCGTTGTCGCTGCTAATTGCGGGATCGTTGCGTCTCGTCCGGCGTCATTCCGGCGCGCGCAGCTAGGAGTCAGTCTAAGACGGAGCGCCTACAAGACCGGCGGTCTATTGACCGCCGGTCGCTGCGCCCGCTTCCGAACCCGGACCGGCTGCATCGCCTCACCAAATGGTCGAGCTCGATCTCGGCAGGATATTTCCGAAATGCACCGGGAGTATTGTCGTACTCGGCGTTGGGCCGTCGTGCACGCGGCGCAATAACGATTGGAAGCGGTAATGCACCAGAATAGTCATGGCCGGCATACAATTGCCGATGTGAGCAGATTCTTGGCCGGAGAAGATCATGACACTGAGATTGACAATTACACTGATTCTATTCCTGCTCGTTATGATTTTTGCGTTACAAAATACGGCCATAGTCGAGATACGGCTGCTGTTCTGGCAGGTGGCGTTGCCACGGTCCTTATTAATCTTCATGATGCCGTTGTTCGGAATTATCATCGGATGGTTTTCGAGGTCAGCGTATCGAATTGCCACAAGTGGTAGCTAATGCATTATTTCATTTTTGCAAGTCACGAAGCGTTCTTGCTCAATCCTGTTAGCCGGCGATACCTCAGGTGATTCTCCGAATACTCGGCTCATGACAGTGCATGGACTTATCTACATTGATTTAACATGACATACTCAAGGATTCGGATGTATTGAAGAGTAATCCGGAAGAGCATCGCAAAACTCCATGTGAAAATGGCATAACCAATACAAGAGTCACTGAGCAGAATTAATTTCTGGAGAGCATGCATGTTTACAAAGAACAATCCGGAGGTGGGCGCTCGACCCGGCACATTGGCAATACCCAAAAATTCGCCCGAACCGCGGATTCGTGTCACGCAGTACTCTGCGGATGATGTCGAAGTCTTCGACGTCGAGGACGTATCAAAGCTACCGGCACTCGTGAAATCGGACTATGTCACGTGGGTCGATATTCAGGGTTTTGGCAACGAAGCCAAACTCAAGGGCGTGGCTGAAGCATTCAATCTCCATCCGATCGCTCTGGAGAATGCTGTGAATGTGCCGCAACGCGCCAAGGCAGAATCCTATGCGGACCATAATCTGATAATTGCGAGATCGCCGGTGTTGGAAAGCAATGGGGACATCTCCGTCCCGCAAGTGTGTTTTATTATCGGGCAGGGATTCGTGATCACGTTTCAGGAACGCTACCTGGGTTTTTTCGATGCTGTGCGCAAGCGCATTCAAAGAGGGGGAGGTCTGATGCGAGCACATGGGTCGGATTACCTGGCATATTCGCTTATCGACGCGATGGTGGATCGGTATTACCCCATCGCACAACAGCTCTCTGACGCCATTGAGGACCTCGAGGACTGGGTCGTCGAGAATCCTCATCCGGAGGTATTGACACGCATTCATGCGATCCGCAGAAAATTGGTCGTTCTCCGACGCGTGGGGCACCCTCAGCGGGAAGCGATAAACATGATGCTACGACCGCAGTCACCGTTTTTTACCGAGCCGGTGCAGGTCTTCGTGCGCGATACTCGTGACCATATCGCCCAAATCGTCGAACTTATCGATTCTTCCCGTGAGATGGCGTCGGATCTTGCTGATGCTTATTTGTCGAATGTCAGTCACCGATCCAATGAAATCATGAAAGTATTGACGCTTATGGCGAGTATTTTTATTCCATTGACCTTTATTGCCGGAGTGTACGGGATGAATTTCGAATACATCCCGGAGCTCGCAAGCCGCAATGGTTATTTCGTGGTGTGGGGTATCATGATTGCAATCACTGTCTTCATGGTGTTTTTCTTTAGGCGTCGCGGATGGGTCGGGACATCCAAACCACCGCCATTGGGCTCTGAGGAAGATTGATTATGTCGATGCCATTGTGACGCCGCAGCCGTTCGCGCCCTTACGACAGGTAATGTCAAATAGGCCGTACCATTTCTGGATCAGGCTGACAGCCCGCAATTTGCACGGGATTTTAGCGCTTCGTGCCGAACTCGTTGATGTCGAGCTCGAAACCGTTTCCATCCGTGAGTGCAAGATACGTCCGCTCGATGGTTTCGTATCGGAGATCGTCGATCTTCACCGATTCGGGAATGAGATTGGCGATATAACCGCTTCCTGCCAGATCCATAATCGTAGTGCGTTGCGATTCCTTTTTTATGTACTTTGCTTTCATTTCATCGTAGATGAAGACATAGCCGGTCGCGCGCACGATCGATCCCAGGCTTGCATCGATCTTACCGACGAAATGACGCCGAACCTGGGTCTCGTAGTTGCGGCGCATAACCACATGGAACTGTTCTCCCGGATTGATGAGCATGGCGCGATTTCCTGCAAGAAGTTTGAATCAAGGCCAGGCTGCCAGGCTGTTGATTCAGCTGTTTCCGAAAATTGTTCCTTCAGACATTAGCACGAAAGTTTGGCTTCGAGAGCCCGGGTATTGTGACGGATTTAGCAGAATCCAAAAAAAAAGCTGAAAAATATTCGTTGCTTATCGTGGCTGAAGGCAGCCGCAATCGAGGCCGGGCAATAATGGGCCAATCAAAAAGGGATTTATAGCTCGCAGGGAACAGAGGAACGTGGGACAGTTCGGTCGGCGGGCAACCGATTGTCCACAAGAATTGACGGAGCGGATTTTTCATGGATCTTACTGCACATTGGGTGGGTATTGCGGCGATTGTCTTGTTCCTGACGGCTTACAGCCTAGTCATTTCCGAGGAGTTCACGCACCTTCGAAAATCAAAGCCAGTCATGCTTGCGGCAGGCATCATTTGGTGCTTGATCGCGTATCAATACACGGGCACGGACCGTCCGCACGCGCCTGCGGAAGCCGTTCACGAATTCCTTGCGGAGTTCGCGCAACTGTTCTTGTTCCTGCTGGCGGCGATGACCTATGTCAATGCAATGAGTGAGCGCAATGTATTTCTCGCACTTCGGGATTGGCTGGCGCGGCGTTCGTATACGTATCGCAGCATGTTCTGGATTACGGGTCTGCTGAGTTTTTTCCTGTCTCCGGTGATCGATAACCTGACCACCGCATTGGTCATGTGCGCGGTGGTCATGGCTATTGGCGAAGGAAATCCACGTTTTATTGGCATCGCCTGCATCAACATTGTTGTGGCAGCAAATGCCGGTGGTGCGTTCAGCCCGTTTGGCGACATTACAACGCTGATGGTTTGGCAAAGAGGTATGGTGGATTTCGAGACTTTTTTCAGACTTTTTTTCCCCAGCGTCGTCAACTTCGTGATTCCGGCCGCGATTATGTCTCTGGCCGTGCCGGCCCTGCCCTCAAAATCGGGCGCAGAAAATGCAATTAGCATGAAGCGCGGCGCCAGACGCATCATGATCCTGTTCGCCTGCACGATTTCGCTGGCAGTTTCATTTCATAATTTTCTGCATCTTCCGCCATTTCTTGGCATGATGACGGGTCTGGCCATCCTCAAATTTTTCGGTTATTACCTTAGAATAACGCACGTAACGACGCAGTTCGACCGGAAGCAATATGGCGAGATCGGCGACACATCCGCATTTGACAGCTTTCGCGAGGTATCCAGAGTTGAGTGGGACACGCTGTTGTTTTTCTTCGGTGTCATCATGTGCGTTGGCGGCCTGGGATTCATCGGCTACCTTGATCATCTCTCGGCGTACATCTACGGTCAGCTTGGGCCAACTGTTGCCAACGTTCTTGTCGGGTTGATATCTGCTGTTGTCGATAATATTCCGGTAATGGTCGCGGTTCTCGAAATGGATCCGGGGATGGACGTCAAGCAATGGTTGTTGGTGACGTTAACGGCTGGCGTCGGCGGCAGCCTTCTCTCGATCGGATCTGCAGCGGGAATCGCGCTGATGGGACAGGCTCGGGGGCAGTACACGTTTTTCATGCACCTGCGGTGGACACCCGCAATTGCCCTGGGCTATGCCTCGAGCATCTGGCTGCATCTCGTGATCAACCGCAGTCTGGAAGTTGTGCTTCCCGGTGGCTAAAGGGCCGCGGCCACATAATTTCTGCGCCACAGGGGCACGTCTCGAGGGTATTATGGTCCGACAATCGACGTTGTCGATGAGAGGAATGTCATGCGATTTTTTGGAATCATCATTGTTGCCTGTGTGGCGCTGACGAGCAACGCATCGCTGGCGCAGTCGGGCGAACCGTCGTTCGTCACAGTCGACGAGAACCTCTGGATTACTTTTTATGATGTACCGTCGCATCGCTTCAGAGCCATACGCGATGCATTTGTCAGGCGCGACTTCGATTCCGCGAGCCGCGACCTCGTTACGAGCGCAAGTTACCTGAAGATCGAGTCCGCGCGCGCGTCGCCTGCGATTGCAGAACGACTTGACGACGTCGCTACGCAGATGACGTCGATTGCGAAAGCTATGGATGATCAGAACGTGACGTCGGTAACCCTCGACAAGCTGTTCGGTCGGGCTCACTGGTTGCTCGCACAGCACTACCTTTCCCTCGCGCGCGAGGCGCGTGACGCAAATAACAATCGGATGTCCGGTCGCTATCTGTGGGCTACCACTCATCACCTGGAGCGTGCGGTATTGTGGAGTAATGCCCGCATAGACCGGGAAGTGGTTAAAACGCTGGAAGGGCTGCGCGACCTTGCGATGCGTCTGCAGGATGATCAGGAAGCCAATGCGGCGCGCAAGGAAAAACCCATTGTGCGGGCGGAAAAAGTGCTGGTTAAACTGGGCGCGGTCATCGATCGCCCCGTCGCATTGAAGATCCAGTAGTCGAGCCGTACGCGGCACGCGGAGCGCATTTGATGGAATCCACAACTTCCTGGATCGGCTCGTTCCTCGACGCCGTTTGGGACCAGATCAGGGTCGGCGTCGATTATCTGCCGAGCCTGCTGGCGGCGATCCTGATACTGGTGCTTGGCTGGGCGCTCGCTCGTCTTGCCCGCAGCGCCGTGCAGAGACTCGCGCTGGCTTCCAATCGCTTTCTCGATCGTGCATTTCCCCGTGGCGTTCTGACGGAGGCGCGCGTGTCATCACTGGCGGCGACGCTGTTCGGCGAGGTCGTATTCTGGGCGATCGCCCTGATCACCGTGACCGTTGCCTCCGGCGTCGCTGGATTAAGCGCGATATCCGAATGGCTGGACAGGATCACGACTCATCTGCCGAGCCTGATCGCCGGCGTCGCAATCGTTGTAGTCGGCTACTTCCTCAGTGTGTATGTCCGCGAGCAGGTCGCCCCGCAACCAACATCCGGCAGATCCGTGCAGCGCATTCTTCTCGCAAGGGTGGCGCAGGGCTTTGTCTTGTCGACGGCGCTGATCGTCGGCCTCGATCAGATCGGTATAGACGTGCTGCTGCTGATTGCACTGTCCGTCGCGTTCGTTGCCTCGCTACTAATTGGCCTGGCTGTGGCGTTTGCCTCGGGCGCGCGTGGCCACGTCAGCAATCTGATCGGGGTACGGGCGGTCCGCCGACACTTGAGTCCCGGCCTGAGAGTGCGCATCGACGGCATTGAAGGCGAGATACTTGAGATCACGCCAACTCAGCTCGCCCTGAACACGGATGAGGGTAAGACTCTGGTACCGGGGCGATTCGTTGACGAGCAGGTCATTACGATTGTGGCGCCGGACGCCGGTCAGGATGCAACGGATGTTTAGCACACCCGAGCTGACCATCGCCTACATCAAGAAGCGCCCTGAATCAGCCGGGCGCGTGCTGGCCTCTCTGCAACCCGAGGATGCGGCGGCATTCCTGCAGGCAATTCCGACCCGATACGCGGTTCACGCGATGGCCAAAATGAATCCATGGCCCGCCTCGCTTGTAATTCGGCAGATGGCGGCGACATCCGGCGCTGCGCTCCTTCGCGACATGGGTTTTGCGGATGCTTCGATGATCTTGCGTCTTATCGATCCGGCCGACCGGTCTCAATTCCTGGCGGAGATTCCGCGCCGGCTTAGGCGCGATTTGGAAATGTCGCTGGCCTTTCCGACCGGCACCGTCGGTGCGCATATGACGACGGCAGTCGCGATGCTCGCGGAAAGCGACAGAATATCCGGCGCGCTCGATTTCATCAAACAAACGGAGCGTGACCATGCTGACGTTATCTTTGTCGCCGACGATAATAGAAAGCTTGTCGGCGCGGTGACAGTGGCGACTCTTCTGCGCCATCCTGCGCGTACCGCACTTGCAGATCTGCTCGATAGATCCTGCGTAGCGCTATCTGCATACACCCGGCTGGATGCGATCGCGAGTCTGGACGCATGGCATGACTACAATCATTTGCCGGTCGTTAACAGGCGCGGCGAGCTCATAGGAGTGATATCGCGGAAAGCATTGCGGCGTTCCGATCTGGGTAGAATGGCGGACCCGGCGTTGAGCATGCCATCGTTGATCGAATCGATGGTGGAGGTGCTGTCGGCAAGCGTCGTTGGTCTGGTCGATTTGCTGGCTTCGCCATCAGGGAGTCCTGGTGGGCGGGGAGGCGTTCATGAGCGCTGATCCGATGCGCGTCGCTGATGCGATGAACCGGCAGTTCTTCGTTGATTATCCCCTCGACGCGGCGCGCGAAATCGAAACGCTGAGCATTAGCAGCGTCGCGGAGGCTTCGGCCCGTCAGCCCGCGAAAATTCTTGCTGCGGTCTGGCAACGGCTGCTGCCCGACAAGGCGGCTTTAGTGATGATGGAAATGCCGGATTCGCTCGCAGATCGGCTGTTCGAGGAGTTACCGCCGCCTCAGGCGGTGCGTATTCTGGGGCGCATGTCGGCCGACGAACGGACCAGACGCATTACGCGGCTCGAGCCGGCTGTCCGCGAGGATCTTGAGCTGATGATGTCGTTCCCGCCGAACACGGCAGGCAGCCTGATGGATGTCAGCGTCGCCACCTACCGGCAGACAATGACCGTCGACCAGACCCTGAAACAATTGCGCGAAAAACGGATGAAGACAGCCCGCAGCCTGTTTCTGGTCGATGACGAGCACAGATTGACAGGCAAGGTGGCACTGCAGCAGCTCGCGCTGGCCTCACCGGATACTACTCTCGGTGAACTGGCAGAGCCGGCGAGTATTGCTTTACGCCCGGTCGATCCACTCGAGGAAGTTACGAACGCCTTCGAAACTCACAGAGTGCTCGATATACCGATCATCGATCTCGACGGCGTATTTCTTGGCGCGGTAACGCACGACAGCATTGCAGAGACGGTCCAGCAGGAATCGTCGGTGGACATCCAGACGATGGTTGGCGCGAGCAAGGACGAACGGGCATTATCCAGCCCGATCTTCACCGTGCGAAAGCGCATGCCGTGGCTGCAGATCAACCTGTTGACTGCATTTCTGGCGGCGGCGGTCGTCGGCGTATTCGAGAGTACCATCGCGCAAGTAACCGCTCTCGCCGTGCTCCTGCCGGTGGTTGCCGGGCAATCGGGAAACGCGGGTGCGCAGGCTCTGGCGGTAACGATGCGTGGGCTCGCATTGCGAGAGATCACCGTCAGGCAATGGATGCGGGTCATGCGCAAGGAGGTGTTCGCCGGCTTCTTGAATGGCATCGCGATTGCGCTGACCTGCGGGCTCGGCGTCTATGTCTGGAGCGGTTCCCTCGCATTGGTCGGCGTAATTGCCGCATCGATGGTTTTGGCGATGGTCGCGGCCGGGTTTGCCGGCGCCATCATCCCGATCGTGCTGACGCGCATCGGTCAGGATCCGGCCACGTCCTCATCGATTCTTCTCACAACCGTGACCGATGTTGCGGGATTCTTCTCATTCCTCGGCATTGCAACGATTTTCATGCGGTTTCTATGAGTGCCGGCAGGAAAATGTCAATCGCGACTGCGGTGACGTGCATCCTGCGAGTCACCGGATAAGCTGCGACAACCTGCCGTCGGTTCGCCTGGTCGTCAATCGACGATTACACGCTCCTCAATTCCGGAAACTGCCTTCCAAGTCCTTCAGTTGATTGAACCTGCCGTCATATAGCGTCCATCGCTGAAGCTGCTGAAGCAGGTCTCGATCATCGGATGACGAACCGGCGCACGACTTGTGTCCGGTTCCAGGTTGCGCTCGGCCACGTAGGTTTCATGCGTAGCGTCGTGCACCAGTACACGGTACCAAGGTTTGTCTTTCGGAGGTCGCGAGCGTGCGACGGCTTCGTACCATTCGTCCGACAGCATCATACGCGGATCCACGTCGACCACCACGCCGCGGTAATCAAACAGTTTGTGATGTACAAGATCGCCAATCGAAAAACGGGCGTTCGCAGTCATGTCTTCTCCGATGCTCGTGCGATTCTACGGAAAGTATAACAGCGGACCAGGCTGCTGGCCGTGTTTATGGCTTTGACCCATAGGAGTCGCAACGACACCGTGTTAATGTTTGCAGCTTCCGATCGAAGGGAGGATTTCAGTGATCGTTACGGATGTAGTCATTGTCGGTGCCGGACCCTGCGGCCTGTTCCAGGTCTTCGAGCTCGGACTCCTCGGCTTGAAAGCGGAGGTTGTCGATTCCATTCGACAACCCGGTGGTCAATGCACCGAGCTTTATCCGGACAAGCCGATTTACGACATTCCCGGCATTCCGGTTTGCTCCGCAGAGGAGCTGATCGAGTCCCTGCTCAAGCAAATCGAGCCATTCAAATGCGGCATGCATCTGGGCGAAGAGGCCTCCGTTGTCAGGGAGATCGGTGACGATTTATTCCATGTGGAGACGAGCGCCGGCACGCAATTTCATGCCAAGGCCGTCGTCATAGCGGGCGGCGTCGGCTCTTTTCAGCCACGAGAAATCAGGCTGCCCGGTGCCGAAGATTTCGCAGGCAAGACGCTACATTATCGGGTACAGAACCCGAAGCAATTCGCCGGCAAACGGCTGGTTATTTTGGGCGGCGGAGATTCGGCGTTGGACTGGGTACTGGAGCTAATCGACATTGCCGCGCACATCACATTGGTACACCGTCGCGACGAATACCGCGCGGTCCCGGCTTCGGTCGACAAAATGCGAAAATTGGTGGCCGACGGAAAAATGAACGTGATCGAGAAAGCCAAGGCAACGGCGATCGATGGAGTGGATGGCTTGATTAACTCGATCACGATCCAGCCCAAAGAAGGAGAATCGGTTGTAGTGTCTGCCGACCACGTATTGGTGTTTTTCGGATTAGCGCCGAAGCTCGGCCCGATTGCGGATTGGGGCCTCGACATCAATCGCAAGACGATCAATGTCGATACCGAACGATTTGAAACTTCAAAGCCGGGAATCTATGCGATCGGCGACATCAGTTTCTATCCCGGAAAGAAGAAACTCATCTTATGTGGATTTCACGAAGCAGCGCTGGCGGCTTTTGCGATCAAACAAAGAATAGAGCCGGATAAGAAAGTCTACCTCCAGTACACGACGACCAGCCCGATCATGCATAAGCGGCTGGGCGTCGAAGACTGATACAAGAACCGACCCGACCCTCCTGGCTTCGATCGACATCGAAACACACATACGGTGTCGTTGACCGTCTTCCAGGTGCTTTAAGTTCGGGCACACGGTGCCTGCCTGGATCCTGCTGCCGAATCCAGGCAGTGCTCCACCGACGCAATTGATCGGCATGTAATGTGTTTCGGCCGATGTTGATCGCAGTTTCCCGGATACTGCCATACTCAGTCAGTGGCCCTGGCAAATAGCTCAACGAGTTAGCATCTTTGAGTGGCGTATATGCGGGCTCCAAAAAAATCCCGCAAAACTCTTACAATTCGGCCCCTCAAAAACGACAGCCGGGCAGGGCAACCACAGCCCTGATTACACATCGAAGCATGTTGGAGCCCGGTTGTACCGGGCAAAGATCGGGCGGAACCACAACTACGGGAGTTCTTCGTCTGACTAATCACCAAGACGTGCCGAGTCAGCGTTCATACCGTCTTTGTCCGGTTCTTCGACTTGCTCCTTCGCCTTTTCGGTGCCGGCAGGAAACAATACAGCGTGGCCCTGAAGACCTGTCAGCCATCCCCAAATGCACCATTTACAAATGGTAGCGGGAACTCCTTATTGAGGTCTTCTATTCGGGTTAGTAGGGTTTTTTGCTCAGGTGCTGCCCTGCAGGTGATGCGCCAATGGCATTTCGAGATGAGCGAGTATTTATCCACGTCGGGACCTTGACTCTGGTCCTGATCCTGCTTCCTGTTGGGTTACTTGCGCCGGCCGCCGTCTCTAGTCAGGAGGCGGTGGTCCCGCTGCAATTCAGTTACTCCGATCCGGGTGCGCGCAGCATGGGTTTCGGCGGGGCCTTCGTCGCCCTGGCGGACGATGCCACCGCCGTGCTCTCCAATCCGGCCGGGCTTACTCAGCTGCAACGGCCGGAGATCTCGATCGAGGGGCGCCACTGGAGTTACTCGACGCCGTACACCGAGGGCGGCAGGGTAGAAGGCCTCCCCAGCGGGTTTGGCATCGACACGACGGTTGGTCTGAGGACGACGACTTCGGAAGATGAACTCAGCGGGCTATCCTTTCTCTCGTTCGTGTATCCGAAGGAGAACTTTTCGCTCGCCGTGTTCCGGCACCAGTTAGCGAATTTCGAATTCTTCAGCGAGACCCAGGGACTCTTTGGCGGCGGAAGCGATTGCTGTCAAAGCCGGGATTTCGATCAGCGAGCAACGAACAATCTCGAAGTCCTGAGCTACGGGCTTGCCGCTGCGTTCCAGATCAACGATATTTTCGATATCGGGCTCGGCGTGGTTAATTACATTGCGTCATTCGTCTCGGATGCGACGCTCTTCCGTCAGGATGACGACACAACGGCGAGCCTTTTCGAGCCGAACTCTTATCTGCCTGAGAGATCGGTACTCAGAGAAATTATGTCCTTCGACGACAGCGATTGGGGGCTTACAGGCGGTTTTCTCTGGAGGCTGTCGCAGGGCTGGAGCATCGGCGGCGTCTATCGACAGGCACCCGAGTTTGACTTTGGGGTCGTGCTAACGGCCGGACAGGCTCTAGATCCCGGGATCCCGCCTGGGGAGGTGCTCTTTCAAGCCTCACGTGTGGTCGAGTTGCCGGAAGTCTACGGGCTCGGCTTCGCGTATCGGGCACCGAACGGGCGACTCACCGTGACTTTTCAGTGGGACCGCGTCTTGTACTCGAACATCGTAGAAAGCCTGGGCCTCGACGATCGGGCGATTGACGACGCCGACGAGTTGCACCTGGGCGGCGAGTACGTCTTTCTCGATTCGACGCCGATCATCGCCGTGCGCCTCGGAACCTGGCTGGATCCCGATCACCAGATACGGGCTACAACTGGCGGACCCTTTGCGCTCGCAATGCTGCCGCGTGGAGAGGACGAGATGCACTATGCAGCGGGACTCGGGATTGTCATGCAGAATTTTCAGATCGACCTCGCGGTGGATTTTGGTGATCGCGTGGATACCGTGTCGCTATCGGCGATTTACAGCTTTTAAACCGAATATTCTTTGTGGGCCGCGCTTAAGTTCGCCTGATACTGCAGGCTGTTAGCCGCCCGGTTCCGGAACCTCCATTCCTATCGGAGGATCCGGCAATGCGGCGGGGACGGCGGGGGCTGCGTGGTCCTGTATCTACTGCAGCCATCGGCGGAAGAAGTAATTTGCCAGCACAAACTGGCGCTCCGTGTTGCTGCGGACGAAGCCGAGGTTCTCCAGGCGGCGCAGCGTGCCCTCGAGTGCATCGGCGCCGAGTGAGAGTTCTTCCCGAATCGAGTTGCTCGTCGCTCCCGACTGTCGGGAGATCATCCGGACGATGTCGCGCTCGGTCCCGGTCAGCATCTCGAAATCGACGGAGAAGAAATAACTTACCATCCGGTCGGTAGCGACCTGTTCGATCGCCTCATCAAGTTCATCGGACTCGAGGTAACGTTTGCAGACGAGCTGGACCAGGTAGGGGTGGTTGTCGCAGCGGTCCCGGATCGCATCGACCACTCCATCCGCGAATCGGGGTCTCTCGTCCGGGCTGAGATGAGACTGCTCAATCAGCGATTGCGCCTCCGCATCGGTGAGTCGCTCGATGTAAAGCGGTGGCGTAAAGCCATGCAGGAAGGGCGAGGTGTCTTCTTTGACCTCGGCCAGTGCCCACAGACGGATGGTGGACGCCAGGACCGTGCGGATATCCTCGCGACTCTGCATCACGTGCCGGAGTTTGCGCAGCAGCGAGGGATACTGTTGATGAAGCCTGATCAGTTCCTCGACTTCGTCGCAAAGCAGCAAAAGCCCCAGCTTCCTGGCGCGCAGCAGGCGTCGGAGTTTCTCGATCGAAACGAATAGATCCTCCGCCTCTACATCTTCCAAATGAATGCCGATGCGCTCTAGCCGCTCATCCGCGTCCAGTAAGGCATCGGCGAAATTGAGGTGGAGTTCCTCAGGCGTGTCCGCGCCCTGGAAATCCCAGAAAATCGGAAAGTAGCGCCGGTCCCGGGATGTCTCCGCGATATGCTCGATCTGCTTCAGCAGCGAGGTCTTGCCGATCCTGCGGGTGCCGAGCAGCCAGATGCAGTTTCTGTGCCCGCCGAGGATCTCTTCAATCTGAGCCGCGCGGCCGTAGAAGCGATCCCCCCGAACCCACTGGCCGACAACGAAAGGGATCGCCGGTGCTCTGGTGCAATGTCCTCCCGACGTTGAGGCGTCCGCCGCTGACAAGGTCTTGACGGTCGCCAACAGCCGGTAGCCCCGCTTGGGCAGTGTTTCAATCGGATCGTAATTGGTTTGGCCAGCTTCTCCGCCGATCTTGCCCAGCTCGTTGCGCAGCTGATAGATACAACGGCTCAGCGTGTGCTCGGTCACAACCACGCCGGGCCACACGGTTTCCAGCAGCTCGTTCCTCGAGACCACACGACCGGCATGTCCGGAGAGCACCGCGAGCACTTCCATTACCTTGGGTTCCAGACGGACCGTGCCACCGGGACCGGTTACAACACCCTCGTTGGGATCGACGGTGAACTCGGGGGATACCTTTGTCTCAATAGCCAATCATTGCCCCTTAGCCGACCAGACTGCATCGGCTACCTGCACGGCTGCGCACAATGACCAGTACGGGTCATCACTAGCTAACACGCGGCGTAGGCGGCAACAACCCGGACTTGTACCTAGATGCTGTAGTGCCGGCGAACATACAGTGGCGGTCGGCAATCTTGCTGTGAAAAACGCTGGAAAACAGGCGGTTGATGGTCCCCGACATATAGATCAGAAAGATATTAAGCCGTCATCAAGCAGCACCTGGCGAGGACGCGTTCAATTGATGCTGAGGCGGATGCCGAGAGAAATCGGTACCGGCCTCTCCAAATCAGGGAATGACTCGTTCAATGGATGGGCAGATATTCGAGGAGTGTCATCATGAACACACGACTATTTCAAATGCGTTATTCGGGCCTGGCTTTTCTGGGCCTGTTGACCGCCTGTTCCGGAGGGGGTATCAACATCTCGGCACAAGGATCAGTATTTCCACCCGGACTCCCCGGAACCATAGGGCTTGGAAGTACTTCTTATGACGTCGCTGAAGGGGAAGTCGTCAACATCTTCGTCACGCGCGGCGCTGGAAGCTCTGGTGTCGTCAGCGTGAACTATGCCACCTCGGACGGAACCGCTGTAGGAGGTTCGGACTATCCTGCAGCGAACGGCACGTTAACCTGGCCTGATGGTACCTCCGGTAACCGGACAATCAGTATCCCCATAACTGACGACAATACTGTAGAAGGTTCCGAGTCGTTTACTGTGACACTGAGCAATGTGTCGGGGGCGACCCTTGGCGCAAATACATCGGCAACCGTCAACATCATCGATAATGATACGGCGGCGATTTCCGCGTTCGGCGTAATCACCGATTTGAACAGCGTCACAGTCAATGGCATCCGCTATGACACCAACGCCACCATCGTTAACATCAACGGGCTCCCGGCCAATGTTTCCGACCTGAAGTTGGGACAGCTTGTCGCGATCGAGGGTGAAGTGAACTTCAGTAACGCGACCGGTATAGCGGATCAGATTGCTTACTCAGCGACGGTCATCGGCCCGGTAGAGAATATCGATGCGGCACTTGACCGGTTGATCGTCATGGGCCAGACGGTTCTGACCAATGCGGATACGGTGATTGATTCGAGTATTGATCCAGATACGTTTGCAGGTCTGACTGTTGGCGCGACGACGCAAATCAGCGGGTTCCTCAACGCCGATGGCGACATCATCGCGACGCGCATCGAACCCGACACGACCAGCACAGACGTACAACTCGTCGGGCCAGTTTTCGGGCTGGACCTGACGAACATGTTGTTTTCGGTCAACCGCCTGATCGTTGACTACAGCAGCGCCACACTGATTGATCTCCCGATCGGAATGCCCACCGATGGTCTGCTTGTGATCGTGCGTGGGTCATTGACCAACGGCATTCTGGTCGTAGACGAGATCGCAAACATTGTCAATTTGGCAGGCACGCCGGGACATCGTGTTCACCCCAGTGGCATCGTTACGCGCTTTTCCTCAGCGACCGACTTTGAACTCAATGGTTTTCCGATTACGACCAATGTGAGCACAAGTTTCGTCAATGGGGTTGTCGGTGATCTGCAAGCCGATGCGGAAATCACCATCGACGGAGAAGTCAGTGCCGGTGGCGACACTGTAATGGCCAACAGTGTAACGTTCGGCCGTCCTGTCAACGACAAGACGACCGAAATGTTCGACTTCGAAAACTTCACCAACATCTCTGTGTTGGGATTGTCCAGGGTTACGGTTGACCAAGGGCCGAATTTTTCGGTGGAGGTCAAGGCCGCATCGGACATTCTTGGAAACATACAGGTGACTCAAGACGGTGACACGGTCACGTTTGGCAACAATAACACCCTATTCCTCAACGCTTTTGTCACGATGCCGATACTGAACCGAATCAATGTGGAAGCCGGTTCGATAGCCAATGTCACGCTCAGGGATTTCGATCAGACGCAGATGATCGTAAACGTCGGGGGCGTCAGTCATTTGCGTGGTGAAAGACTCATGATCGGTGATTTGACGGCCAGCGTATCTGGGGTGAGTTTGCTGGACTTTGGCGGCATTCGACCGATCGGCAGCGCCAGCATCGATGTCAGTGGCGTCAGTCAGGCAACGCTCAACATGGGCGTCGGTTCTACTTTGACGGGCTCGGTGCGCACCGGGCAGGGGACGGGCCACTCGATTTTGTTCTACTACGGCACGAACGTCACGCAGAACGTCACGACCGACGCGCTGTCATCTGTCGTAAAGCTTGGCGAAACGAGGCCCTAGCGTGATGGAGACAGAACGTCAGAATCTTCGTTCCGCGACTCGTGACAGCGGAAATGCGCCACCCGAACCGCTTAGTGTATTTGCGGGAGCGAGCGCTATCGTAACGGGTGGCGCGTCCGGTATCGGTCGGGCACTCGGCGAGCTACTCGCCAGCCGTGGCAGCATCGTATGTCTGGCTGACCGACAGATCGATATGGCTGAACAAGCGGCCGCGGAAATACGTGCCGGCGGTGGAAAAGCAACGGCAGCACAGTTTGATCTCAGCGACTATTCCGCGGTCGAGCACGTCCTCATTCTTGCGGTACTCTGGGAGTTCGCGTTGCTTCTTTGGGCCCTGGGTGGGGCAACACGAACGATACCCGCGTTCCTCGAAATTCCTGCTGAACAGTACTGTTTCTATCAGCTTATCTTTTACATCCCGATGTTTCTGCTTGCCTGGCTTCTCGCAAGCGGGATAGCTTACTTGCTTGCGTATAGTATTGCTTAGAGGAACGGGAATTGGCATGCAAGGGTCTCTCGGAAATTTCGTATTGCGCTGCTTTTGGCTCTGTGCGGTAGTGCCACGATGCTCATGTTCAACATTGGCCTTGCCGAGGGTTGATCAATGCGTGAACTCGCCGACAATGTCATAACGCGGCTAATACGGCGGGTGCGCCCGGCGGCGCCAGACCAAAGGCGATCGCCGTTGCTGCCCGTTATGCGAGGTAGCGCCGGTCCGCGATTACCTGGCGGTCGACTCTTTCGTGCAGTGGGCGCGATGCTGTTGCTGATGACCCAGGCGGCCACGGCTGATCTCTGGTACGAACACTATTTCAAGGCCGAACAAGCCCTCGAAGATCAGGAATGGCCGCTCGCCGTTCTGGAAATCAACGAGGCGCTGGAGAAGAAGGGCGACTCGGGAGCGCGTGTTCGCAGCTACGGGATGAATGTCACATCCTACTTCCCCTATCTCAAGTTGGGCATCGCCTACTACCAATTGGGTCAGCTCGATGCGGCTCTGCAGGCTTTCGAGACGGAGGCGAGGTTGGGGGCCATCGCGCAGTCGGAAACCGCGAACGCGGAACTCGAGCTTTACCGGGGACTTGCTGAAGCGGCGAAGGCAACCGCAGCTGCAGAAGAGCAGCAACGAATTCGTCGGATTGTCGAGCAGAGCCTCAGCGACGCAGAGGACCTGGAGAATCGGGGTTTGCTGGACGAGGCCATTACAGCCCTCGACCAGGCGCTGGCCGTGGCACCCGAGAATGTCGATGCCCAAAATACCATGGGCCGGCTTCGCCAGCAGCTCGGCGAGCAAGAGCTCGAGCAGGAAAGGGATCAGATGGCTTTCAATCTGGTCGAGGAAGGAAAGGCTTTCTTAACAGAGCGCCGGTACAGCGAGGCATCGAGCGTCTTGCGCCAGGCTCTGTTTCTCAATCCGAGCGTAGAGGTCCAGGAACTTCTCGACGAAGCACAGAACAAGCTGCTCGCCGAACTCGAGACTCCTGGGGGCCTTGAGGGACAGCGGCCTGCGATCGGAGCAGGACTGCAGGAAGTGCGGGCACTGGAATCCGCGGGACAACTGGCTGCGGCCCTGGATCGACTCGAATCCATTCTCGTGCTGCTGCCTTCCAACCAGGAGGCGCGGACGATCCAGGGTCGGCTTCTTCAGGCGCGGAAGGAAGCAGAAGCGGAGAACGCCCGACGTGTGACCATTGACCAACTCCTGGCCGAAGCTGGATCGCGATTCGAAGCCGGATTGGCGGAAGAGGCCCTGTCGGCTGCGAACCGGGTACTGGCCATCGATCCTGGCAACGGCGCTGCGCTCGAGTACGTTTCGCGGGCCTACGCAATGATCAGTCGAAAGCTTCTCGGTACAGGACCGATCGGCAACTTACCGCCCGCCGTGCGCTTCGTGGATCTCCGGCGGGAGGGGGATGACGGTACACTGGTGCAAACGGTCAGCACGCCCGATTTCCGGTTAAACGGTGTGATCATCGACAACTCGCCCGTGGACGTGATCTTTTACGGCGATGACAACAGGGTGGTCGAGACGGATCTCAACAGTCAGCCACTCGGCGAGTTCTACCTGACCGAGTTCAGCGTCGAATCAAATCTTTCGCCCGGCCGTTCGACTTTCCGGCTCGTGGCAACCGATGCCGAAGATCTGGCCTCGAGCAGCGAGTATGCAGTGATCTACGCACGACCCTTCTTTCGCGCGCCCTGGTTCTACGCACTACTGCTCGGCAGCAGTGCGGCGCTGGGTGCGGCGCTCTTGTGGCGACGCTCCCGGCGGCGCGACGAACTGCGTAGACGAAAGTTCAACCCGTACGTCGCCGGCGCGCCGGTCATCGAGGACGAAATGTTTTTCGGTCGGCGTGAACTGGTCAATCGAATTTTGCAGACAATCCACAACAACAGCCTGCTGATCTACGGCGAGCGACGTATTGGCAAGACATCGATTCAGCACCAGCTCAAGAAACGTCTGGGCGAACTCGATGATCCGAACTACGAATTCCATCCCGTCTATGTCGACCTGCAGGGTACACCCGAGACGCGCTTTTTCCAGACGATCGCCGAGGACATCTTTCAGGAGCTGGCGCCGGTACTGAATGGTCTCAATCCGGAGAAAAACCTGTCCGGGCATTACTCTTATCGGGATTTTGTGCGTGACGTTCACGCCGTCATCAAGACCCTCAAAAAAAGGACGAGCAAGAAGGTCAAGCTGGTGCTGCTGATCGACGAAGTCGATGAACTGAACGATTACGATCCGAGGATCAATCAGAAACTTCGCAGCCTTTTCATGAAAAACTTTGCGGAGAACCTGGTGGCCGTGGTCTCCGGCGTAGAGATCAA
>Ga0224512_10001577_pt1 | contig 21742 bp, 18 predicted proteins | sample SF_May12_sed_USG_4_FD_169103 | JGI IMG/M metagenome (GOLD analysis project Ga0224512, IMG submission 169103) | Sediment microbial communities from San Francisco Bay, California, United States - SF_May12_sed_USGS_13 | ecosystem: Environmental > Aquatic > Marine > Sediment | place: USA... | reverse complement strand
CTAGCTTTCACGGACGAGACTTCAATGCCCGAGAATGACGTCTTCGAGAACGTCGCGAACCACCTGGGTAGCGATCTCGACGAGCAGGATCTTGCCTGCAACGATAATGCGGTCATGGCCTTTTGGTACCGGCGGCAGCGCAGCGATCAAACGGGTCGGCAAGACCTGCTTGGCAATTCCCGGTGGTAGCGACTTGCCACGTTGCAGATTCTTCGCGATGCCGGGCGGCAGAGATTTCCTGCCTTTCGACTTGGTCTTGCCCTGCGGCACGTTATGCTGATCGCGATAATAGGCGCTGATAATGGAGATTTCCTTATCGCTGAAAACAATCCCGGCGCCGATATCGCGTGCAGCGGCACCGCTGAACGCGGACAGCAGGACTAGTGCAACTATCGAGGGAAAGGCGGTTCTGATCATGGCGATTACTCCCTGTAGCGAGTCGCTCAGCATAGGTGCTGCCGCGTCAATACTCCGTGAGCACCTTCACAGATTGGCAACCGATCATGCCGGCCGGGCATCCAAGGTTTTGAACTTTAAGCAAAAGCCCCAATCTATTCTGGTGTAATCTTAGGCGCAGCAAAACAGCTAAAATCAGGCATGTCGCTGATAACGGAACTCAAGAGACGTAGTGTATTTCGCGTTGCAGCGGCTTACCTGGTGGTGGGCTGGCTGTTGACCGAGGTGCTTACGACGATACTGCCGACCCTCGGCGCGCCCGACTGGGTATCGAAAGCAGTAATTCTCGTGTTCGCGTTTGGCTTCATTCCGGCCGTCGTCTTTTCGTGGGTCTATGAGCTGACGCCGGAGGGAATCAAGCGCGAACACGAGGTCGATCGTGATGCCTCCGTGACGCAGATGACGGGCCGGAAGCTGCATTATGTGACTGTGTCAGCGGTCGTTCTGCTGGTCCTTTTCCTGGCATTTTTCAGTGCCCGTCAGAGTATTGATCAGGCACCTGATATTGTGCCGACCGTCAGCACTGCTTCTGTCGCCGTGCTGCCGTTTGAAAACATGTCAAATGACCGGGATAACGATTATTTCTCGGATGGCCTGACGGAAACGCTGTTGCATATGCTGAGCCAGGTGCCGGATCTCAAAGTCGCGGCGCGCACCTCGAGCTTTGCGTTTAAGAACCAGAGCAAGACTATCGGTGAAATTGCCGCCGCCCTGGAGGTTGCTCACGTCCTGGAGGGAAGTGTGCAGCGAGTAGGTGATCGTGTGCGCATCACGGCGCAGCTGATTCGGGCGTCTGACGGTTTCCACGTATGGTCCGAGAGCTACGATCGCACCCTGGACGACATTTTCGCCATTCAGGATGAAATAGCCGGCAGGGTTGGCACGGCACTTTCCGTCTCGCTGCTCGGCAATGACGGCGGTAGCAAGCTGGCCGGTGTCCGTACGAGCAGCCCGGACGCCTACGATCTGTACTTAAAAGCCAGGAGCGAGAGGGCGACCTATTCCTACGGAGGATTGCAGGCGGCAGAGGATTTGCTCAAAGGTGCCCTGACGGTCGACCCGAATTTCGTCGATGCGAAAACGGAGCTTGCCGATATCTACATTGCGCAAGTCGAAACGGGACTAATGGAAGAGCGTGAAGCCCTGGCTGAAATTACGGCGATCACGGACCAGGTGCTCGCGGTCGACGAGGGCAATATCGAGGCGCGGGCGACGCGTCTGTTTGTAGAGACAATGGTGCTCTCGAAAGAGGGCAGCCCGCAGATGATGTTCGACGCGATCCGCAAGTTCGAAGACATGGTCGTCGAAGCGCCGGGCGAACTGCAGCCACGCCTGCTGTTGACCCGTCTTTACCAGGGCGTGCAGCAATTCGAGTCGGCATTGCCGATGCTGCTGGGCGCGTTGAACCGCGATCCTTTCAATCCGCGAATCCATTACGAGCTCGGTTCGATTTATGCCGCACTGGAACGGCCGGGCGAGGCGCGCGCGGCGCTCAAAAAGTCTCTCGAGATCGAGCCGGTACAACCGAATGCCTATGCAATACTGGCCAGTTTAAGCTTGCGTGAGGGGGACGGCCTCGACTATCTGCAGCAGTTTCTCAAGGCGGTTGCGGTGGATCCGAAGGATCATGAGTTGCCGGGCATAGTCGCCGCTTTCTTGTATGAACTCGGTTTGATCGAGGAGGGAGACGATTTTCGTGATCGAGTCGTGGCGATCGCGCCGACCAGCGAAATCGCCTACCAGATAGAGCTGTTGCGCGCGATCAACACAGGTGACGAAGCAGCGGCAGTGGCCAGCGCGCGCCGCGCCATTGAAGATGACATCAACGATCGCCGTTTTTCCTATGGCAACGCGGTGCAGCATTTGCTCAGGGTGGCGGCAAGCAACGGCACCGTGGCGGAGGAAACCGCTTATCTCGAGCGGCACGCGCCCGGCATCCTGGACATTGAATCGGAGTCGACTCCGCTCAAGTATCGCTTCGCGCAATTTGCAGCGTTCGATGCGTGGTACACGGTTTTGCCGCACGACGAACTCTTGCGTCGCCTGAATCATTTGTGGGAGATCGCCAAGACTTTCGGCGTCGATCCGCTGGAAGATCCGGGAACTCACCTGGCCGTACTGGCGCTGCAGGGAAAAGTCGACGAGGCGATTGAGCTCGCGTTAGCCGAAGTGTTCTCGGAACCCGTTACCATGAATCAGGACTGGCGACGCCGGTTTGCGCAGGCGCAATACGCTGAAATTCTGGCGGACGCGCGCGTCAGGGCCGCGCTGGAACGGTGGGAAAACGACGAGAAACAGTTACGGCAGAAGGTCAGGAATTACCTCGCAGACCTGCAGGCGTCCAGTTGACTGAAAAAGCCCCGCATCGTGTGATGCGGGGCCGAGCCTGTGCGTGAAGCGGCCGGGGATAGCTGCGTTTCACCGTTTGCTCATGGCTCCAGGAGATAGACTCCCAGCTTGTAAGCGGTGAATACATTGCGGTCGACGTCGTATTTGCCGCGGGCGTACATCGACCGCGCCATCGTTGCGCCATCGAGGCTCAGGGTCAGGTCATTGACGAAGTCGTCGAAGTCCGAATAGAGCCTCAGGCTGTCCGCCGATGCGATCGAAAACAGCATGCGACCGATTTCTCGCGGCACTACGAGGGTGTTCGACTGCAGCGCGGTCAGGTCGATCAGGACCGGTCCTTGCTTGATGTAGTGGCGCTGATCGATGTCCATGTTCTTGTTGTCGACTTCAAGGCCGTCCGGGCCCATGCTCAGAAACGGAGCCATCGTGCCGCTAGCGCCCCAGCCGATACCGAGCGTACTGCGCACGTCTGTGTAGTCGATCACGGTGCGGCCCTCGAAGTCCGGGGGAGCGGCGCCGAAAGCGTTGGGGAAGCCATAGGCGACGATCGGTCTGCCCGCAGAAAAATCCGCGAGCGTCAGGTTACCCGTGGCGATCTCGTAGTTCCCGGGATCGGCATCCAGGTCCGGCGATTGCCCGGTGCCGGTGAAATCGAAGATTCCGGCACGCCTGCGATCAATTGAGTGCAGGGTGATGTCGGTTTGACCAGGCACGATCGTATTGACGATGCCCGACAAATGGGTGACGTGCATGCGCACCGCGCCCTCTGTCGCGTCGAACAGGATCTGCGGGGCCAGCGAATCGGTCGTGGGTGACGCCTGATTGCCGCGGACGGTGACCCGCTGACCGATCGAGATGGCGTCAATGCTGAGATCTGCCGCCCGATGTCCGTCTTTAAATAGTTTAGTATTCGGGCCTATTTCAACGACCACGTCATCATGGAAATGTATGCGCCGGTCGAACGATACGTCGTGCGGGATGATGGTCGCGCCACGTACGGTCAGGAAGTTTCCGCGGCGCGCTATGACGTTACCGACGACTGCATCCCGGTCGTGACCGGGCACACTTGTGCCAGCTAATACGATGTTGGCTGTAAAAGCGCGGTCGCTGACGTCGAACGTGCCTTTTGCAATCGTGGGTGTTCCCGGGCCGGCAGCGTTAAGCGCCCGAAGCCCGTCAGCCCCGGAGAACACTTCTTCGTTGACTTCGAACTCGGTTGCATTCGTCACGTTGACAACGAAGCGGCCGAAGTCGCTGACGCGATCGTGAAACGGGCGAACGCGGATGACATAGCTCATGCCGTCTTCATCGACTTCAACCAATGGTCCGCGAGCGCGGATATCTTTTTCGTCAACCGGCTGAACTTCGGCAAGAATGAATTCAGCCAGCGCGGCGGTCGCCGGCGTCGGCGTAATATCGACCTCGTGCGATGCCTCGAGATCGAAGTCGAGCTGCAGGAATGCAGCGCGTCGTTTTACGACTGTAAGCTGGTCACGGTCTGACAGGACGATCTTCAGCTGCCGCTGCCCGATTGGAGTCCCGTGCAGATCGGTAACGATCGCCTCCTTGGAACCGCTTGCCAGGTCCGATGCTTCGACGATGACCTCGGATTCACCATAATCGAGACTGATCGTGCCCGAAACATAGGTGGCCGGTGGCACCGTGACTGCGGCGACGAGTTCAGTCAGCTCGATGTAGTCCGTGAAGTTTATGCGTGTTTCGCGTGGCATCACTGCCACGGTGCGACCGTCGGCTGTCTGCAACGTCAGTGACAGGACATCAACGCTGTAGTTGAGGAAATCACCGTCAGCATCGGTAATGCCAAGCAGAACCGTGCCGCATTCGTCAAATGTGCTGGAATCGTTCGGATCGCAGCTCGCGGTCGGGTTGGGATCGGTTGTGGCCGTGCTGCCGGCTCCGCCGCCGCAGGCCGTGAGGATCAGTACCGTCAGCAGCAGCGCTGCGCGGCCAGTGTCTACGAGTTTCATGCGTCTCTCCTTGTTCGCGTGTTTCGGTATACAGGGCTTTAACGGCTGCGCAGGAATTCGGTTGACAGCCAAAACGTCGGGCAAGGAGAAAACAAAAAAATACAGGTACTTATCTTGTATTCCTGCGGTAACATGTCAGAATATTCATCCGTACGGTGATCGAGTATTCGTGCGACAAAATCCATGGTGAGTTCACCTCCTGACACGACCGCGGCGAACGGCGTGCGCCATCGCAGGCCGCGCGCTGGCGAACGTACTCGCGGTGCCGCTGATGCGCTGCAGACAAAGATCGCCGTCGGCGTGCAGAACCTCGACCCAGCCAGTTACCTGCAACAGTTGACAGACATCGTCGGCGAGATGCCCGATGCGGCGGGTTGCGATGCCGCATTCATCGCGCTGATCGATGCGCGTGGCAGGCAGTTTGAGACGCTACTGGCGGCAAACGGGGGCTTTGCTCAATGCAAGCCGAACGTACTTGGCGGCGAGGCGCTGGAGGACTGGCCCTGGCTTCGCAAGCGGCTTGGCCACCTGAAAGTCATCGAAATTGATGACACGCTAAACGGGCCGCAAGCCGCCCAGGCCGAGTTGGAGCGTTTCGCCCAACTGCACATTGGCTCCGTATTGATCATTGGCTTTTCGGTGCACGATGAGATCGCTGGATTTCTAGCGCTGGCCAACGAACATGCCGTGGAAAACTGGGATGCGAATCTGCATCTGTTGCTCAAACTGATCGGTGCATCACTGGCATCAGGGCTCGAGCGACTGCACGACCAAAAGGTGTTGGACGAACTGCAGGAACGCAACGAACTGATCGCGATGACCGCGAACGACGGCATCTGGGATTTCGACGGCGAGACCAAGCGCATCAATCTTTCGCAGCGCTGGAAGAATATGCTGGGTTACGACCTTGATGACGAAGATGTGCTGCTCGACTGGTATCACCTGGTGCACCCGGACGACATGGCGCGTGTGCAGGCGAAGATGCGTGAACATCTCGAGGGCAAAACGCCGTTCTTCGAATCGATTCACCGCATGAAACATCAGAATGGCGACTGGCGCTGGATGAGCAGCCGCGCCAAAGCGGTGCTGGACAGCAACGGCCGCCTGATTCGGCTGCTCGGCGTCGAGGTCGACATCACCGAGCGAAAACTATACGAAGAAGCGCTGTTCCGCGAGAAAGAGAGCGCCCAGATTACGCTGCAGTCAATTGGTGACGGGGTGATAACGACAGACGCACAGTGCAATGTCGAATACATCAATCCGGTCGCTGAGGCCCTGACCGGCTGGAAAGTCGACGATGGCAACGGTCGTGCGATTGACGAGATCTTCCGCGGTTTCCACGAAGAGACCTGCGAGCCGCTCGAAAATCCGCTGGCGGTATCGATTCGTCGTAATCGATCGATCAAGTCCGTCCGCCCGACGCTATTGATCCGGCGGGATGGTAACGAGCTCTATATCGAAAGCACGGCTTCACCAATTCGTGACGGCAAGGGCAATGTGACCGGCGGTGTGCTCGTTTTCCATGACGTCAGCGAATCGAGGGAACTGAACCGTCGCCTGAGTTATCACGCGAGTCACGATATTCTGACCGGGCTCGTGAATCGACGTGAATTTGAGAATCGGCTCGAGCGAGCGCTGAAAAGCGCCAAGGCCCGCGAAACGTCGTATGCGCTGTGTTACCTCGATCTCGACCAGTTCAAGATTGTCAACGATTCATGCGGCCACAGTGCCGGCGATGCGCTGCTCGGACAACTTGGGGCGCTGCTGAAGTCGAAAATTCGCTGGCGCGACACGCTCGCGCGGCTGGGCGGTGACGAGTTCGGCATTCTTCTCGAGAGCTGTTCGCTCGACGAAGCAATGCAAACGGCAGAAGCATTGCGACTCGCAATCGGCGAGTTCAAATTCATGTGGGACGAGCGCAGTTTTCGCCTTGGCGTGAGTATAGGCGTGGTGCCGATAACGGCGGATAACGAAGACGTTGCGGCTTTGCTCAGTGCCGCCGACAGCGCCTGCGCCGCGGCCAAGGAAGCGGGCCGCAATCGCATTCACAGCTTTCAGGAAAACGACATCGACCTGATGCGCCGTCGCCGTGAAATGCAATGGGCAGCGCGCATCAATAACGCGCTTGAAGAAAATCGCTTTGAGCTGTTTCGCCAGACCATTCAGCCGCTGCAGATTGATGAAGAGGGCGCTCATTACGAGATTTTGCTGCGTATGCGTGATGAGAACGGCAGTATCATCGCTCCGGGACTGTTCATCGAGGCAGCCGAGCGCTATGGCATTACGCCGAACATCGATCGCTGGGTAATACGCAGCGCTTTCCGCTGGCTCGTTTCCGAAGCGGACGAGCGCGAGCGGCTCGTGCTGTGTTCGATTAACCTGTCGGGCCAAAGCCTTGGCGACGAGAAGTTCCTGCCGTTCGTTGTCGACCAGTTCCAGATGAGCGGCCTGGACGCAACCAAGATCTGTTTCGAAATCACCGAGACGGCGGCGATCGCCAGTTATTCGCAGGCCAATCGATTCATTAACGCGTTAAAAGAACTCGGTTGTAAGTTTGCTCTCGACGACTTCGGGACCGGGCTGTCCTCTTTCGGTTATCTCAAGCACTTCCCGGTCGATTTTCTCAAGATTGACGGCAGCTTCGTCAAGGAGATTCTGCACGATCCGATCGATCGCGAAATGGTTCGCTCGATCAATGAGATCGGTCATTTGACCGGTAAGCAGACGATTGCGGAATTTGCCGAGAATGAAGAGATCATTACGATGTTGCGCGGCATGGGTATCGATTATGCGCAGGGCTACGGCGTATCCGAGCCCAAGCGCGTAAGCCGTGCTGTCGCCTGAATTGTTCATGATGTTGCATTCGAAGCTGCCTATCCTGTTACTGCTATTGCCGCTTCTGGCAGGCGCGCAGGAAAGTGAGGAGCGCCGGGCCTGCTCGGCGGCAGAGCATGATGCATACTTGAGCCGCATCAGTGATGCCATTTACGTGCGTTGGCACATGCCGCGTGAAAATAGTGTCTACAGCTGCACGATCGTTATCGTGCAGAATTTTCGCGGGGAAATACTCAATGTCGGGCTCGAGCGGTGCGGCGAGGATCTGGCGGTGCGTAAATCGATCGAAGATGCGGCTTACGATTCGTCGCCACTGACGCTGCCGGACAATCCGAATTGTCTGTCGCGGACAATTCGCGTCCACATTGCGCATCGGCCGCAAAACGCGCAATAAAAAAACCCGGCGCAAATGCCGGGTTTTTTTGCAGCGAGTGGCCGCAGCACTTACATGAAAAAGCCGTGATGGGCGCCAACCATGCTCATTGCCATCGGGATGGACATCAGGGTGTTTGACCGTGAGGCCATGAACGCGACGCTTCGTGCCCTGGCAATCTCGTCCGCACTGGCTTCGACCATGCCAAGTATCTTCTTCTGATTTGGCCATATCAGCACCCAGACGTTGAACAGCATGATCGTACCGAGCCAGGCACCGATGCCGATCGTCAGAGCGTAGGTGTTGATCGGACTGGTCAGCATACCGAGCGCAAAGGCGTCGTCGAGCTGGCCGAGGTGCAGCAGGTAAGCGGCGCCACTCAGCCACGTGACCAGAGCGCCCCAGCGAAACCACCACAGGGCACGTGGCGCAACGTACTTGGTGATGCCGGCACCGCCGGGACCGCCATCATCACCGGCGGCGTCGGCGAGGGCAGGTACCTGCACGAAATTGAAGTAGTAAAGGAGGCCGATCCACGTGATTCCGGCAAGAACGTGCAGCCAGATGATGAGCGAGGCTGAATCTGCTGCATGGTTGCCTTTTGTCACCAGCACTAGGATAACGGCCAGTACCAGGCCGCCGATGATTGTGCCACCGATGCTTTTTAATGGGTTCATGCTGTGCGTCTCCGAGTTTTTATTTATCGTTTTGTTTCGGCGCAGGTAGTGTTTGCGCCTTGGCGCAGGGGTTATTATAGAGATTGTGCAGGAGAAATGAGAATTGTTTCGATTAAGACGCTGTTATCAGTATAAGATATTGAATATAAGACGTTTATTGAAAACGATAGGTCATATGCTGGCGGCCGGCAACGGAGAGGATCGATGCGGATACTTGTAATTCTGGCAATGAGCATCACTTTAAGCGGGTGTACGGCGCTGATGGTCGGCGGCGGCACATCGGGTAATAGCCCGTATCAAAGGGATACGCAAAGCGGCTCGCAGTCTGCGACAGACGCGAACGTCGCAGCGAGTGTTAAAAACAAGCTGGCGTCTGATGCGCGGATCAGCGATTTTGACCTCGGTGTCAGCATGAACAACGGCAAGGTGACGCTGACCGGTACCGTGGGCAGCTATGCTGCGCGGGAGCGGGCAGAGAAACTGGCCATCGGCACCGCTGGCGTGTCCGCTGTCGAAAATCTGATCAAAGTACAGAATTTGAACTAGAGGAAAGCAAACGTGGACGTCAACTCCAGAATCGAAGCACAGCTCAATGCACACGATATCCTGCTGTACATGAAAGGCACTCCCGACTTTCCGCAGTGCGGATTCTCAGGTCAGGCCGTCGCGGCACTGAACGCAATCGGTAAACCGTTCGCGTTCGTCAATATCTTCGAGGACCAGGAAATTCGCGAAGGGCTCAAGGCGTACTCGAACTGGCCCACATTTCCGCAGCTTTACGTCAAGGGCGAACTGATTGGCGGATCGGACATCGTGATTGAAATGTACAACTCGGGTGAGTTGCAGGAACTGCTCGAGGAGTTGTAAGAGGCCGCCGTGCGGGCGATCCTCATGGCGTGCGCTTGGCGGGCATGGCCCGCCACATTCAAGCTGTTGCGGTCACCGATAGCATTCGCTTCCCGAGGCGCGATGCTGGCGGGGCTCATTCGTGTGCCGGGGGTCGCTCGGACTTGCTGGCATAAACCGGCTGAAATCGATTGACGATTTCGCAGAACAGGTCGGCCGTGATCTCCGCGTCGTAAGCCGCTGAATGCGCTGATGACTCGTCCCATTCGAAGCCGGCTGCCGCCACGGCGCGTGCGAGTACAGTCTGGCCAAATGCAACGCCGCACAAGGTCGCGGTATCGAAACAGCTGAACGGATGGAACGGATTGCGCTTGATTGACGAGCGTTCGACCGCTTCGTTCAGGAAGCCGAGGTCGAACGCCGCGTTGTGACCCACGAGAATTGCCCGATTGCAGCGGCTTTCGCGCATTGCGCGGCGCACCTCGCGAAACACACGCTGCAGCGCGTCGCGCTCATCAATCGCAGGGCGCAAAGGATGATGCGGGTCGATGCCGTTCACGGCCAGCGAGGCGGGGTCCATATTGGCGCCTTCGAAAGGCGTGACGTGATAACGAAACGTCTCGCCGCGCGTCAGTATGCCGCCGTCGCCGAAGTCCAGGAGTACTGCCGCAATCTCGAGCAGCGCGTCGGTCTTGGCATTGAAGCCGCCCGTTTCGACGTCGACCACAACTGGCAGGAAGCCGCGAAACCGGTCGGCCATGCAGGGCTCTTTGCGCATGCTCAGTTTGCCTGCAGTATCTTTTCGTCGAGTAGCAGGCTCAAAGTATAACGGACACCGAATCCCGTCACTTCGGTGGGCACATGGCCGAGTCCGCCCTTGTGATTACTGGCAGCGAGGTCGACGTGCACCCACGGCGTGTCGTTTTCGACAAACTCCGCGAGAAAGCTGGCAGCCAGGATGTGGTCACCCATGGGCTGCGCCGAGCACTGCTGAATATCGGCCACGTCACTTTTCAGGTCCGCAAGAAACTCCTTGCCAACCGGAAACGGCCAGACGCGCTCGCCACATTCACGGCCGGCGCGCTTGAGTTGCGGATGCCAGTCGGCGCGATTGGTGAATACGCCGCTGTAGCGAGTTGTTATCGCGTTGAGAACGGCGCCGGTCAACGTCGCATAGTCGATGATGAGCTGCGGCTCATCGCGGCTCGCCAGCACGAGCGTGTCGGCGAGCGCCATACGACCCTCGGCATCCGTGTGAATCGTCTGAATGGTTTTGCCATTCGCTGCAGTGACGACGTCTTGCGGCTTGTAGGCGGTCGGCCCGATGCGGTTTTCGGTGATCGCTAACCAGCAATCCACGGCGATCGGCAGTTCGAGCGCGGCAATCGCCAGTAACGTACCTAGCGCAACCGCGCTGCCCTGCATATCGCCGTGCATGCCGAGCATCGAGGCAAAAGGTTTGAGATTGGTACCGCCCGTATCGAAGATGATGCCTTTGCCCACCAGGCTCAATGCGGGTGCTGCACTGGCTGCACCCGGTCGATAGCGCAGCCTGACGATCGACGCACTGTCGTCATCGTTGCCCTGGGCGACCGCGAGGAATGCTCCGGCACCGAGTTTTTCGAGCTCTTTTGTTGCAAAGCGTTTGTACTGCCAGCCGGAGGCCTGCGCCAGGTCTTTCAGCATGCCCGCGTAATTAACAGCGTCGAGCTTGTTGGGCGGCAGCGCCGCGAGCCAGCGCGCGAGGTTATTGCCCCTGGCTTCGGCCACGGTACGCCGCAGGTCAATCTGCTCGTCGAGACCGACGAGGCGAATGCTGCGAATTGTCGTGGGTTTGGTCTTGGTCTTGAACTGCGGCAAACTGAAACCCGCTGCCAGCGCAGCCGCACACGCGGCCCGGTACAATGCCTGCTGCTCACTGCCGTCGAAGCCCGCAACCAGAATGCCCAGACAGCCGGCTTTTTCAGTGGTCGCTGCGGCAACCAGTTTGCGGGCGAGCGTCAATCGTTCGAAAGCGTCCGCATTCGCGGCGATCGTCCCGGCTACCACCAGCGTCTGGCGCTTGTTTGCAAGACGAGTTAGCAGCGCGGGTACGTCCCCTGCCGGTCGCTTGCGCATGAGGGCCTGCAGTTTCTTGCCCTGCGGAATACGTTGCCACAGAGCGGCCTTGGGCCGCGCGGGTAGTATCAACAGCAACTGATCAATCGGCTCGAGCACCTTGTTGTTGACCCGTCCCGGCTTCTGGGTGATACGCAGCTCAAGGGTTTTCGGCATAAGTTCATGCATAACTATGGATTCCTTGCTTATTGCTTGACCGGCACCGCCCAAACGCCGAATATGACGCCCCCAAAAGGTCGATAAGCTGACCTGCCGCACCGCCGCGGAGGTCGTATTGTGGATTAATTATGAGCAGTTTCAATCCTTTCGACGATATTGATCCGACGGAGACCAGCGAGTGGCTCGAATCGATTGATTCTGTGTTGACACAACACGGGCCTGAGCGCGCACATTTTCTGCTTAATCAGATGATCGATTTCGCGCGCCGCTCAGGGGCCTACCTTCCGTATAGCCCGAATACCGCCTACCTCAATACCATAGCGACGACGCGGCAACCCGAGTATCCGGGTGATCGTTCGATCGAGCGGCGCATCGAGGCTTACCTGCGCTGGAATTCGATGGCGATGGTGGTGCAGGCGAACCGCATCAGCACCGAATACGGCGGCCACATTTCCAGCTACGCCTCGTCGGCGACGCTTTACGAAGTCGGTTTCAACCATTTCTGGCGAGCGCCGACTGACGAGCAGCTCGGCGACATGGTGTTCTTCCAGGGTCATTCGGCGCCGGGAATCTATGCGCGTGCGTATCTGGAAGGCCGCATGAACGATGAAGACCTTAACCGATTTCGTCGCGAGGTGGGCGGCGGTGGCCTGTCCTCGTATCCCCATCCCTGGCTGATGCCTGATTTCTGGCAGTTCCCGACCGTATCGATGGGACTCGGCCCGATGATGGCAATCTACCAGGCGCGCTTCATGCGCTACCTCGAGCATCGCGAATTGACACCGCCGTCGGATCGCAAGATATGGTGTTTCCTGGGTGACGGGGAGATGGACGAGCCGGAATCGATGGGCGCGATCACGATGCCTGTGCGTGAGGGGCTCGATAACCTGGTCTTCGTCGTCAACTGCAATTTGCAGCGCCTGGACGGCCCTGTGCGTGGCAACGGCAAGATCATTCAGGAACTGGAAGCGGCGTTCGGCGGCGCCGGCTGGAACGTCATCAAGGTCGTCTGGGGCGGGCGCTGGGACCGCCTGCTCGCCAAAGACCAGACCGGCGCATTGCGCAAGGTCATGGAACAGACGGTCGACGGCGAGTACCAGACCTACAAGTCGAAAGACGGCGCGTACGTGCGCCAGGAGTTTTTCGGCAAGTCGCCCGAAACGGCCGCGCTGGTTGCCGACCTGTCGGACGAGGAGATCTGGCGCCTTAATCGCGGCGGCCATGACCCGCTCAAAGTCTACGCCGCCTACGACGCGGCCACGCGCCACAAGGGACAGCCGACGATCATCCTGGCCAAGACCATCAAGGGTTACGGCATGGGCGCGGCAGGCGAGGGGCAGAATACGGCGCATCAACAGAAGAAACTCGACCTCGAGTCTCTCAAGGAGATGCGCGACCGTTTCAATATCCCGGTCTCCGATAAAGACATCGAGAACGTGCCTTACTACAAGCCTGCAGCCGACAGCGTGGAAACGGAGTACCTGCTCGAACGCCGCCACGCGCTCGGTGGATTCCTGCCACAGCGGCGCCGCAAGGCTCCCGAGCTTGCCGTCCCCGGACTGGAAGCGTTCAAGACACAGCTGGACGGCACCGGGGAGCGCGAGGCATCAACGACGATGGCTTTCGTCAGAATTCTCACCGCGCTGGCGCGCGATAAACAGATCGGCAAGCATATCGTGCCGATCGTGCCCGATGAGGCGCGCACTTTCGGCATGGAGGGTATGTTCCGGCAGATCGGCATTTACGCATCCAAAGGTCAGCTGTATACGCCCGAAGACGCAGGCGAACTCATGTACTACCGCGAAGACAAGAAGGGCCAGATCCTCGAGGAGGGCATCAACGAAGGTGGGGCGTTTTGTTCGTGGCTCGCTGCCGGTACCGCGTACTCGAACCACAATACGCAGATGGTTCCGTTTTACATCTACTACTCGATGTTCGGTTTTCAGCGCATCGGTGACTTTATCTGGGCAGGCGGCGATCTGCAGTCGCGCGGCTTTCTGATTGGTGGCACCGCCGGCCGCACGACCCTGGCCGGCGAAGGTCTGCAGCACCAGGATGGTCATAGCCTCGTTCACGCCTCGACCGTGCCGAATTGTGTCTCGTACGATCCGACCTACGCATACGAGCTGGCGGTCATCATTCAGGACGGCCTGCGGCGCATGATTACCGAGCAGGAAAATGTCTTCTATTACATTACCTGCATGAACGAGAATTACGTGCATCCGCCGCTGCCGGCCGGCGTCGAGGACGGCATTCTGCGCGGTATGTACCTGTTGCATGTCGGCGGGCAGGGCAAGATTCGTGCGCAACTCATGGGATCCGGCACGATCCTTCGCGAAGTGATCGCCGCGGCAAAACTGCTCGAAGACGACTTTCGTGTTCCGGCCGATATCTGGTCCGTGACGAGCTTTAACGAACTGCGGCGCGATGCACTCGAGGTCGAACGCTGGAATCATTTGCATCCGGAATCCGAGCCACGCCAGAGCTACATCGAACAATGCCTGGCCGAGCGCCCGGGCCCGTACATTGCTGCAACCGATTACATGAAGATCGTGCCCGACCAGATCCAGCGCTGGGTTCCGGGATACTTTATTTCGCTGGGCACAGACGGTTACGGTCGTAGCGACGGCCGCGACGCTCTGCGACAACACTTCGAGGTCGATCGCTTCTCCATTGCCGTGGCCGCGCTGAAGGCGCTTGCGGATGAGGGCGCGATGGATCAAAAGACCGTGACGCAGGCGATCGAGAAGTACGGCATCGACCCGGATCGTCCAGATCCGGTGACTCTGTAATCGGACCAAATCGTGGCGAAGATAATCGACATCGTAATTCCCGATCTCGGCGATTTTGCAGACGTCGAGGTGATCGAGATACTCGTCTCTCCCGGTGATGCGGTGGAAAGAGAGGACGCCCTGATCACGCTCGAGACCGACAAGGCAGCAATGGACGTGCCGTCGCCAGAGAACGGCATCGTTGAATCGATTTCGATCGCTGTCGGTGACACCGTATCGTCGGGTACCGTGATCGGCACGCTCCGCGTGCGAGTGAGCGACTCTGTGGTTGCCAGTCCCGCGATCCAGCATGAACCGACCGACGATACGACGATGCCAGCGACGCCGGCCAGGGCCGGCGGTGAGGCGCCCCGGCATGGCGCAGGGCAGACGCTCGTCGTTCCTGCCCTGGGCGATTTCGAGGATGTTGAGGTCATCGAAGTGCACATCGCGAAAGGCGACGTTATCGAAGCTGAAGATTCGCTGGTGACGCTCGAGACCGATAAGGCGGCTATGGATGTGCCGGCCATCGTGGGTGGCCGTATCGAGTCGGTCCTGGTCAAGGTCGGTGACAAGGTCTCGGCAGGGGCATCGCTGGCGATCATCGAGGCAGCCACAGCCGCTGCTGCGGCCAGCGAAACTCCGCCGGCTGAGTCATCCGTGGTGGCCGAGCAAGAGCCGACGCAGTCTGAACGGGTCGTGCCGGCTACAGAGCCTTCGGCCACCGGGCTCGAATCGCGTTCGCAAGCAAGCGCTGCACTCCGGTCGATCAACGAAGCCGGATTTGCAAGAGCCCATGCAAGCCCGTCGGTGAGAAAACTCGCGCGTGAACTCGGAGTGGATCTCGTGCGGGTCAAAGGCAGCGGTCCCAAGCACCGTATTTTGCACGACGACGTCAAAGCGTTCGTCAAGTCGATATTGAGCAGTCGGGCCGCTGCGCCCGCGGCGGTCGGGCTGCCGCAAACGCCACGCGTCGATTTTGCCAAATTCGGCGCAGTCGAAATTCAGCCATTGACCCGCATCCAGAAGATTTCGGGGCCGCGGCTGCAGGCCAGCTGGATCAACCTGCCGCACGTCACGCAGCACGATCTGGCCGACATCACGGAACTGGAGGCCAGGCGCCAGGAACTCAAAGGGCCGGCGAAAGAACGCGGCATTTTGCTGACGCCACTCGCCTTCATCATGAAAGCTGTCGTTGCGGCGCTGCAGGAATATCCGCAAGTCAATGCCTCGCTGGCGGACGACGGTGAGAGCCTGGTCTTGAAGCACTATATCCATCTGGGATTTGCGGCGGACACCGAGCAGGGCCTGATGGTTCCGGTGATCCGTGATGCCGACAAGAAAGACGTGTACGAACTTGCCGCCGAACTAGGCAACCTCTCGAAGGGTGCTCGCGAGGGCAAGCTCAAGGCCGACCAGCTGCAGGGCGCATCGTTTACGATTTCGAGCCTGGGCGGTATCGGCGGCACCGCATTTACACCGATTGTCAATGCGCCCGAGGTTGCGATTCTCGGCGTGTCGCGCGCCTCGATGCAGCCGGTATGGAACGGCACGGAATTCGCACCGCGCCTGCTGCTGCCGCTGTCGTTGTCCTACGATCATCGCGTCATCGACGGGGCCGCTGCTGTCAGATTCACGACCTATCTTGGCGAGGTTCTCGGCGGAGTCGACGCACTGCTCGAGGCGATTCCGTAGTGGCTGAAGAGGTCAAGCTGCTCGTCCCCGATCTCGGCGATTTCGCGGATGTCGAGATCATTGAGGTGCTGGTTGCGCCGGGCGACACGGTTGCGGTCGAAGATGGCCTCGTTACGCTGGAAACCGACAAAGCGGCGATGGACGTGCCGGCCAGCCACGCCGGCAGGATTATTTCGGTGGACGTCAAACTCGGTGACAAGGTTTCGACGGGAGACGTCGTTGCTACGATCGAGGCAACCAGTGCGCAGAGTGACACGACGGCGACGGTCGTCATGTCAGAGTCGGAAATTGCGGCGGCAACCGGTGTGTCGCGCGCGGCCCGCGCCACCCACTCGGCGCAGCTCGTCGTCATCGGCGCGGGACCGGGTGGCTACACTGCGGCTTTTCGAGCGGCCGATCTCGGTCTCGATGTCATTCTCGTCGAGCGATACGCAACACTGGGCGGGGTCTGCCTCAATGTCGGCTGCATACCATCCAAAGCGCTGCTGCACGCGGCAAAAGTAATCGACGACGCCGCGGCTATGGCGGATCACGGTGTCGTCTTCGGCAGGCCTAGAATTGATGCACTGAAGCTGCGCGACTGGAAAAACGAAGTCGTGGGCAGACTGACCGGAGGCCTGACACAGCTCGCGAAACAGCGCAAAGTCCGCGTCATGCAGGGCGTTGCCCGATTTGATTCGCCGCGTACGCTGCGTCTCGACAACGACGAGTCGATCGCGTTCGAACAATGCATAATTGCGGCTGGTTCACAACCGGTCATGCTACCGGATCTGCCCGACGATCCACGCATTATCGATTCGACCGATGCGCTCGAGCTGGATCCATTGCCGAAGCACATGCTGGTCGTCGGTGGCGGCATCATCGGACTGGAAATGGCCTGCGTCTACAGCGCACTGGGTACCCAGATTAGCGTCGTCGAATTGCTGGACGCGCTTATGCCGGGCACGGATAAAGACCTGTTGCGCCCGTTTCTGAAGATCGTCGAGCCACGCTACGAGGCGATTATGGTATCGACAAAAGTTACGCAGATGCGGGCTACCGTTCCCGGCATCGAAGTGACTTTCGAGGGCAAAGATGGTCCATCCGTCGGTGTTTACGACCGCGTTCTCGTTGCCGTGGGTCGCCGGGCAAACGGTGACAAACTCGATGCCGACAAAGCGGGCGTCCACGTCAACGAGCGCGGTGTCATCGAGGTCGACAAGCAAATGCGGACCAACGTGCCGCACATCTTTGCCATCGGCGATCTCGTGCCCGGACCGATGCTGGCGCACAAGGCAACCCACGAAGGGAAAGTAGCAGCCGAGGCTGCGGCTGGCGAGAAAAGCTACTTCGATGCGCGGACCATTCCGTCGGTTGCTTATACCGATCCGGAAGTGGCGTGGGTGGGCCTGACAGAAACCGAAGCGAAAGCGCAGGGCATCGATTACGACAAGACACAAATACCGTGGGCGGCAAGCGGCAGGGCATTGGCACTAGGCCGTGCGGAGGGCTTTACGAAGTTGCTGTGGGACAAGCAGACGGGTCGTATCCTGGGTGGAGCGCTGGTTGGTCCGAACGCGGGCGATCTGATTGCCGAGATCGGCGTTGCCATTGAGATGGGTGCCGATGCTGCCGATATCGGCCTCACGATTCATCCACACCCGACGCTTTCCGAGACCGTCGCTTTCGCTGCCGAAGCCTATGCGGGCACGCTGACCGATTTGTATATGCCGAAGCAGCGCTAGTTGCGGCGGCGGCCGACGCACGCGATATTCCGAAAAGAGACACCCGTATGCAGAATCTCCCCCACAATTACGTCGTTACTGCATCTGCCGTCGCGGATGGCAATGTAAAACTTGTGAGTGCCGGGCTCGAGGAAATCGAATCCGCGGGGCCTGCCGAATTCGGCGGCCCGGGCGATCTCTGGTCGCCCGAGACGCTGCTCGTCGCCGCGGTCGCAGACTGTTTTATCCTGACGTTCAGGGCCATTGCGAGGGCATCGAAATTCAATTGGATTTCAATCAGTTGTGACGTGGATGCCCTCCTCGATCGTGTCGCCGGTGTGAGCCGTTTCACGGCATTCCAGCAGCGCGTCGTGCTTATTGTCGCGCCCGGTACGAATGAAGCCAAAGCTATGCGGCTGCTGGAAAAAGCCGAACACGGCTGCCTGATCACGAATTCACTGAACGGTGCATCGCATCTTGCCGCCGAGGTTCGAGTCGCCGAATAGGACGGGCAAGCTGCTCGCGACCGGCGCTCTGGCGCTCACCGTACCTGCGATAGGAAGCGTTGCGGCTCGACGTCCGGGTACAACTCGTTGAGCGGAATCGAGCGACCGTCTTCCTGTACGATGCGGCAATGGAAGCGACGCAATCGCCGCGGCTCGGGAACGCCGCAGGAATGCGCGATCACGCCGATCTCTCTGCTCATCGTCTCTACGTAGCGTCGCACACGTTCCGCCTTGTCCGCGGCAACGAGGCCTCGCTGCAGTTTCTTGTCGTGTGTCGTTATGCCGGTTGGGCAGGTGTTCTTGTTGCATTGCAGGGCTTGTATGCAGCCCAGAGCAAACATGAAGCCACGCGCGGTATTGATGAAGTCGGCACCGACGCACAGCGCCCAGGCAGCATCTGCCGGGTTGATCAGTTTGCCGCTGGCAATAACCTTTATGCGGTCACGCAGGCCGTATGCGTTGAGTTTGTCAACGACGAGCGGCAGGCTCTCTTTAAGTGGCAGTCCGACGTTGTCAATCAGGCTCATCGGCGCCGCGCCAGTGCCACCGTCGCCACTGTCGATGGTGATGAAATCGGGCGCGTTCTCGATGCCACGCTCGATGACTTCTTCGAACAGCTCGTCGAGCCAGCCGTAGGCGCCGATTACGGCTTTGAAGCCGACCGGTAGCCCGGACACCTCCTGCAAATGATTGATCATGTCGAGCAGATCTGCTGCGGAGTCAATTTCGGGATGACGGTTGGGACTGATCGAGTCCTCGCCCACCGGTATGTGGCGGATATTTGCAATTTCCTCCGTGACCTTGCCGCCCGGGAGGATGCCGCCCTTGCCGGGCTTGGCGCCCTGGCTGAGCTTCAGTTCGAGCATCTTCACGGTGTCGTGCGCCGCCACCGCGCGCAGCTTGTCGTCGTCAATGCCGCCATTCTCGTTGCGTACGCCGTACTTGGCCGTGCCGATCTGAAAAACGATGTCGGCCCCGCCCTCGAGGTGCCACGGTGACAGGCCGCCTTCACCGGTATTCATCCAGTTGCCCGCCATGCGCGAGCCGTTGGAGAGCGCCAGTACGGCGGGCTTGGAAATAGCGCCATAGCTCATGGCAGAGACGTTGACGATGGATCTTGCCTGGTAGGGTTCACGTGCATAGGGACCAACGGTAACTGCGGACACCGGCGCCGCATCCTCGTCGAGCGTCGGATAAGGGCAGTTGACAAAGATGGGCGTGCCGCAAGGCGTCAGGTTCAGCGTCGAGCCAAACGCAACCGTGTTGTCAACGCCCTTTGCGGCCCGGTACACCCAGGAACGCTGCGCCCGGTTAAACGGCATCTCTTCACGATCGAGCGCGAAGAAATACTGGCGAAAAAACTCGCCCATTTCCTCAAAAAGATAACGAAACCGGCCAATGACCGGGAAGTTGCGGCGCACGGCGTGGCTGGTCTGGGTCTTGTCGATCACGTACATGACGATCACGGCCAGAATCCCGAGTCCGACCAGGAATATGAACAGCGTTGTCATCACCTGTAGCACGGACAGCGTGCCGGCGAACGAATCCATCATCAATTTTTCCCCCGAATCAGCCAGTCGCCAGTTAGTACGCAGCGGCCCCTGGCGGCCATTGCCTATTTTTTGCTGAAATACCTGGACAGCAGATGATCGACGCTGAGTTTGCCGGCACCGGTAAAGATGAGTGGGAACAACATCGCGATGAACAGCAGCGGTATGCGAAAGTTGCCGGAGCCCTCCTTGCGCGTTACGCGATAACTGTCCCACAGCTCACCGAGTCCGCTCCACTCGGCGGGCAGGTGAACAGCAAAAATCGCGACGATTGTGACGATGATCAGGCTAACCGCCCAGAAGCGGGTGAAGAGACCGATTATGAGGCCGAATGCGCCCAGCAGCTCCGCCCAGGTAGCCATGAACCAGCTGATCTCCACCGGTATGACGTTGAATGGAAAAGGAAAATTATCCTGCACGTTGGCGAACCAGTTGTTGCCGTTGTATTTCATCATGCCCGCGGTGCCGAATTCATAAGCCATGAGCAGGCGAATAGGCAGCAGTGCGAGCCAGTCGCCCGCAGGAGCCAGAATTGCAACGACGCGTTGCCAGAGCGCGACCAACTTATTCATCCTACTCTCCTTCAGCCGGCATGGTGGTGCCGGTCAGTATTGCCAAATGTCGCATCTGTTCGAGCGCCGCCAGGCCATGTTGAATCAGTGCTGCGACATCGGGGTAATTGATTTGCTTTGCCAGTGCCATGAGCAGCTGTTCACCTGACGCGTGCGACTCATTCGTCGCAATTGCATCGAGCAATTGCGCGGTCATCGGATTCAGTTCGAGAAAGCCGACTGTGTCGTTGCTGTCCCGATATACCGCCAGGAATACGGGCTGCTCGGCCGGTTCCTCGGGCAGGTAATCGTTGCTAATTCGATGCACCGGGTATTGATAAGCGTAGACCCAGGCAAGTTCGGATTTGACCGGCACGTTCGCGAGCAGGTCGCCCTCCGGATCGACGTTCGCCAGATCGTTCTCCGCCTCTGAAATCGAGAGTGCCAGCTCGACGTATTCGTAGTGCGCAAGTTCGAGTAAAAACGGAAAGTCAGCCTCCTGCAAGGTGTACTCGTGTCGCAGGAATTCGAGAAATTCCTGCGGTAGTTGCAGGAAATAGGGCGTTTTTGCAATGTGGTTCTTCATGAACTGCCGGACCAGAAAATTCCATTTGTCGGCCGTGTGCAGTTTCTTCAGCACCGGGAACATATTCGACAGCAGGCTGCGAATATTATTAAAGAACAGCTCGCGGTAGATCGACATGCGACGGTCCTCGATTCCCGCCGGTACAGGAACGTTTTCTGGATCGCGGATGTGGGCCGCAAAGGCATACTGTTGTTGCTGGAAGTCAGGCCGCTCAGCCATGCGCCGCCTCCGCCTGTGCCGCCTCGGCCTGCAGCTGCCTGATGCGCGCCAGCTCGTCGAGCAACTCCTGAATGGGCGGGAAATTGAAATCGCGCTCGAGCAGCGTCGGTATCGGTCCGAAACGAGCGTAGGCTGCGGCCAGCAGCTGCCACGCCTGTTCATCAACGGCATCACCATGCGTGTCGATGCGCAGATCCTCTGCCTCGACATAGTGGCCGGCAAGGTGCAAATAACGAATGCGCTCTGCAGGCATGCTGGACAGATAAGCGTGCGCATCATAGCGGTGATTGATGCTGTTGACGACGATATTGTTGATATCGAGCAGCAAGTCGCAATCGGCCTCGTCCAGAACCGCGTTGA
>Ga0224512_10001576_pt1 | contig 21744 bp, 18 predicted proteins | sample SF_May12_sed_USG_4_FD_169103 | JGI IMG/M metagenome (GOLD analysis project Ga0224512, IMG submission 169103) | Sediment microbial communities from San Francisco Bay, California, United States - SF_May12_sed_USGS_13 | ecosystem: Environmental > Aquatic > Marine > Sediment | place: USA... | reverse complement strand
CTGTCATGAAACAGCTCGACCGGATCATCCAGCTCGATAATGCGCTTCGCCCGATGAAAACGCCCTTTCGGCGCGGACAGGGCAACCCAGGCGCCGGTCTTCAATTCGACATCTGCCTGTGGTCCGATCAGCAACACCAGGTCGGATTCGTTGCTCGTCTGGCTGGCGTCCTCGAAGGTCACGGTATAGGGCTTGTCGTGCTGGCTGGTTCCGGTCAGGCGGGCGTTCTTGACGTGCAGACTTTCGATATCCTCCAGTTCGATGTCGGTCGAGGCGCCGATCGGGACCATGTTGTCCTTGTTCGCGAGGCGCGGCCAGATCGCAAGGGCGGCAATCAGCCCCGCGGCCAGCGAGAGCAGCAGAATCTTCGTAACTCCGACGAAACGCCCGTAATGGCGGTACGAACGGCGCCGGTTGCTGACCGTGAAATATTCCGCAAGCGTGCTGCGTGCCGTCGATATCGGCACGGTATCCCCGGCGGCGGTCGGGGATTGTCCCGCCGCTGCGGATTCAGGCGATTCCGGCACGTAGGCAGTCATGGATATGAATGATCCCAACGGGTTGGCCGTCTTCGACCACGAACAGGCCGGTAATGGAGTGCAGGTTCATCAGGGCAAGTGCTTCGACCGCAAGGGCCTGTGGGCGGATTGTCTTGGGCTCTGGCGACATCACATCGCCGCACCTCCGCTCAAGCAAACCGTCCTCCATATGGCGGCGCAAATCACCATCCGTCACGACGCCGGCGAGTTTGCCATCGTCGCCGACCACACCGACGCAGCCGAAGCTCTTCGCGGTCATGTAGGGGATGGCCTCGGCCATCGACATGTCGATGCCGCAGACCGGCATGCTGTCACCTGCATGCATCAGGTCGGCGACGCGCAGCAGGCTCTGTCCCAACCGGCCACCCGGATGCAGGACATGGAAATCCTGGGGCGAAAACCCCTTGCGTTCCAAAAGCGCCACCGCCAGTGCGTCTCCCAGTGCCAGCGAGACGGTCGTCGAGGTTGTCGGCGCAAGGCCCATCGGGCAGGCCTCCGGCGTCGGCGGCAGCAGGAGAGTGATATCGGCCATCTCGTCCAGCGTACTGTTGGCCCGGCTGGTGATCGCAATAAGCGGAATGCCGAAGCGCCGCGTATATTCCAGCCAAACCCGCAGTTCGCTGGTCTCGCCCGAATTCGACAGCGCCAGCACAACGTCCGCCGGGAGAATCATGCCGAGATCGCCGTGGCTTGCCTCGCCCGGATGGACGAATTGCGCGGCTGTCCCGGTGGACGCCAGTGTGGCGGCGATCTTGCGTGCGACATGGCCGCTCTTGCCCATGCCGGTGACGATGACCCGGCCTTTCGCAGCAAACAGTATATCGAGCGCGCCGATGAACCGATCGCCCAGCGATGCGTCCAGCGCAGCTATGCCCTCGGCCTCCAGCTTGAGCACACGGCGCGCCGACTGCAGCCCGGCGCCCCGCGCGTCGCCCGGCGCCTCGCGGGCGCGCGTCGCCGCGCCAGAATTTCCGTTGGCTGTCATGTCCCGTGAAATATCCCTAATTCGGCTCTGTTACGCATCGTGGCAGGAGCCACAAAGCGGATCGACGACAGGATATTACGGCAATAGGGAGGACATGTTAAGCGGGATATGCAAAAATTGTGCCGTAATTAACCATTGGGGCGTAAGGCTTTTCCGTCCGGGTTAGCCGGCAGACCGTGGATATAAAGAATTATCTTCCTGATTTCAACGAGTTGAAAACGCATGCTGCGCTGGAACAGCGACCCGCACGGGCTGATATTTTTTTGCCCGCGTTAACCTTTTACCGGCAACCGCGGGTGGATTCCGGCATCAGCTATGGGAGAAGATGTCCTGATCCGGCCATCCGGCGAGATCGATCTCGGCACGTGTGGGCAGAAAGTCGAACGCCGCCTCGGCAATATGGGCCCTGCCCTCGCGCGCCAGCATCGAATCCAGCTGTTCCTTGAGCCGATGCAGGTACAGTACGTCGCCGGCGGCATATTCGAGCTGCGCCTTGCTCAATTCCTCGGCGCCCCAATCCGAGGATTGTTGCTGCTTCGATATGTCGATGCCGAGAAGCTCCTTGCAAAGATCCTTCAGCCCGTGCCGGTCGGTATAGGTCCGGGCCAGCTTCGAGGCGATCTTGGTGCAGTAGACAGGGCGGCAGTCCATGGCGAGATGCTGGCGCAGCATCGCGATGTCGAAGCGCGCAAAGTGAAACAGTTTTACGATGTCGGGCGATTCGATCAGCGCCTTGAGGTTCGGGGCCTCGCGATGTCCTTTCGGAATCTGCACCAGGTGGCACACCCCGTCGCCTGCGGAAAGCTGGATGAGGCACAGCCGGTCGCGATGGGGGTCCAGCCCCATGGTCTCGGTATCGATGGCAACGCAGTTTCCCAGATCGAGGTCATCCGGAAGGTCGCCGCGATAGAGCTTGATGTCCAAGGGTCGTCCCGTCTTACGAAAAGAACCGCCGAAGCGGTTGTGGTGCCCAGGAGAAGACTCGAACTTCCACGGCCTTGCGGCCACAGGTACCTGAAACCTGCGCGTCTACCAATTCCGCCACCTGGGCTCCGGGTCCGGCGGAATCTTGTGAATGCGGGACGGTTTGTCAACGGCTTTTGCCGGCGCACCCGGATTTATTTGGGTTCGTGAGGCAATTCGCTGTCGGTCATGGCGGTTTTCGACTGGCATACGGCATGTCCGACGGTGTAATTTCCCTTCCGTCGAGCGACATCGGTTCAGCACCCAGATTCGCGGAGAAGGACAATGAAAGGCAAGCTCGTTACGGTTTTCGGTGGTACCGGATTCATCGGTCGCCATGTGGTGCAGCGTCTGGCCGCTGCCGGTGCACGGGTGCGCGTCGCCGTCCGTTACCCCGGGGAGGCCGCGTATCTGCAGCCGATGGGCGATGTCGCCCAGATCGTGCCGGTGCGTGCATCGGTAACCCATGAGGGTTTGGTCCAGGCTACGGTCGCGGGTGCCGACGCGGTGGTGAACCTGGTGGGGATCCTTTACGAAAAAGGCCGCTCCAGGTTCGATGCGGTGCATCGCGACGGTGCGGGCATCGTGGCGCGTGCCGCCAAGGATGCGGGTGCCGCGGCGCTCGTTCACTTGTCGGCGCTGGGCGCCGATCCCGACTCCCGCGCCCGCTATGCGGCCAGCAAGGCGGCCGGCGAGGCGGCGGTGCGCGCGGCCTTCCCGGAGGCCGTGATCCTGCGGCCCAGCGTCGTGTTCGGCCCCCAGGACGGATTCTTCAACCTGTTCGCGTCGCTCGCACGTTTCACGCCGGTCCTTCCGGTGTTCGGCTGCAAGCGGCCACGGGATCGGGATGGCAAATTCGACATCTGCGGTGACGGCGGGGTGAAATTCCAGCCGGTCTATGTCGGCGACGTCGCCGATGCCGTCATGAAAGGCCTTGGCGACCGTTCCTGCGCCGGGAAGACCTATGAGCTCGGCGGCCCGGCCGTGTACAGCTTCAAGGAAATCATGGAGATGATCCTGCGCGAGACCGGCCGCAAGCGGCTGCTGGTGCCGGTGCCGTACTTCCTTGCCACGCTGCAGGCGATGTTCCTGCAGCTCATGCCAAAGCCGCTGCTCACCACAGACCAGGTCAGGCTCCTGAAAACGGACAACGTCGTCTCGGGCGAACTGCCGGGACTGGCCGAACTCGGCATCGAGCCGACGGGCGTCGAGGGGATCATCCCGGCCTATCTCGACCGCTACCGCCCCGGCGGGCGGTTCAGAAAGCCGCTACTTGTATGACGATTCAGATATACACCCAGTAGAGCAGCGCCCCGCCGAGCGCGAGGCGGTAGATCACGAATGGCATGAAGCCGGAACTCTGCAGCCAGCGCATCATCACCGCGATGGACGCGATCCCGGCGACGAAGGCGAGGCCCGCAGCGACGGCGGCGTCGTAGCGGAGCTCGACGTCGCCGCCCTGCCAGAGATCGTAGCCGGCCAGCAATCCTGCGCCGGCGATTGTCGGAATCGACAGCAGCAGCGAAAACCGGGCGGCTTCGATTCGTTCCATGCCGAGAAAGCGCCCTGCCGTCATCGTAATGCCCGAGCGGCTGGTGCCGGGTATCAGCGCCAGGACCTGGGCCAATCCAATCGTTGCGGCGCCAATGTAGCCGATATGCTCGATGCGCTGTACCGTCATGCCAATCCGGTCCGCAATCCACAGCAGGATCGCGAATCCGACGGTTGCCCAGGCGATGATCTCGACGTTGCGGAGCAGCGGGATCACCGTTTCCCGCCCGAAATATCCGACACCGACGATCGGCAGCGTGGCAACCAGCAGCATCGCGGCAAGGCGTGTATCGGGCCCGCCGCTGAAAGTGAGCAGCCGCAGCGTGCCCCTGACAATGCGCATCAGGTCGCGCCAGAAATACGCCGCAACGGCCAGCAGCGTGCCGACATGAACGGCAATGTCGATTGTCAGACCCTGATCCGGCCAGCCCATGACATGCGACGTGACCACGAGATGGCCGGACGAGCTGATCGGAAGGAACTCGGTCAGCCCCTGGACGATCGCCAGTATGAGAATCTGAATAAGCGTCACGCTGTGCAGCCCGGCTAATCGCCCGCAGTTTTTTGCTTGGTGCACCGCTTATGCCATAGACGACCGGCGCTATCCACCTTTGCGGTCCGCCGCATAAAGAACCGTTCCGGACCTTTCCAACAAAGACAGTTTCTCGATTTTTCAAAAACGCTTGCGATTTTTCCGGGAATTCCGGTATTAAAGGTCATTAATATTGACCTTCTTTGCGTTTTTTCCTCGCCTGTCCGGATCGTATGGGCTATAGCTACGTCTCCGTCAGAAGACAGGCAACGGGCCTTAACGGGGGCCGAAGGACACACGCGAACAACTCGCGGTGCTGCTGCGCGCTGCGGGACAACCAACCGGACTGGCATATGAAGAAGAAGAGCAAGGCGAGCACGCAACGCGCGCCAAAGGCGCCCGCAGGTGATTTTAGAGGAATGCTGCAGTTCGTCGAAACGGGTCCGCAAATGCCCGAAAAACGAAGCGCTGATCTGCGCCGGAAGGATTTCGACGAGATCTACCGTGAGTTCGAACCGGCCCGGGCGGCCGAGCAGGCCGCGCGCTGTTCGCAATGCGGCGTGCCGTTTTGCCAGGTACACTGCCCGCTGCAAAACAATATTCCCGACTGGTTGATGCTGACTGCGGCGGGACGGCTCGAAGAGGCATATGCGCTGGCATCGGCGACCAACAACATGCCGGAGATCTGCGGCCGCATCTGCCCCCAGGATCGGCTCTGCGAGGGCAATTGCGTCATCGAACAGTCCGGCCACGGTTCGGTTACCATCGGCTCGGTCGAGAAATACATAACCGACACGGCCTGGGAGATGGGCTGGGTAAAGCCCATACAGCCCGCCGGGGAACGCGACCTGTCGGTTGGCATCATCGGCGCCGGCCCCGCCGGCATGGCGTCGGCCGAGGAATTGCGCCGCAAGGGCTATCAGGTGCATGTGTACGACCGGTACGACAGGGTTGGCGGCTTGCTGGTCTACGGCATTCCCAACTTCAAGCTGGAAAAGGACGTCGTTGCGCGCCGCAGCAAATTGCTGACGGACAGCGGTGTCACCTTCCACATGGAATTCGAGGTCGGTCGCGATGCCTCGCTCGAGGAGTTGAAGAAGCGCCACGACGCGGTGCTGATCGCAACCGGCGTCTACCGCCCCCGGGAACTGCACGCGCCGGGATCGGGCCTCGGCGGAATTGTGCCGGCGCTGGACTTTCTGACCGCAAGCAACCGCGAAGGGCTGGGCGACAGCGTGCCGGATTTCGAGTCCGGGCGGCTTGACGCGAACGGCAAGAGCGTGGTGGTCATCGGCGGCGGCGATACGGCGATGGACTGCGTGCGCACGGCAACACGGCAGGGCGCGACGTCGGTCAAATGCCTGTACCGCCGCGACCGTGAGAACATGCCGGGCTCGCAGCGCGAGGTGCAGCACGCTGAAGAGGAAGGCGTTGAATTCGTCTGGCTGACCCAGCCGGTCGCTTTCCTTGGCGAGGAAACCGTGCGCGCCGTGCGGGCCGAAAGCATGCGGCTCGGTGCGCCGGATGCGTCCGGGCGGCAGACGCCGGAGGTGATCGACGGCTCGGCCCACAACATCGATGCCGACCTGGTAATCACCGCGCTCGGTTTCGACCCGGAGGATCTGCCCGTGCTGTTCGGCGAGAAGAACCTGCCGGTGACCCGCTGGGGCACCGTGAAGGTCGACAACGGCACCCTGATGAGTCCCATGGAGGGCGTGTTCGCGGCCGGCGACATCGTGCGCGGCGCCAGCCTCGTCGTCTGGGCCGTGCGCGACGGGCGCGATGCGGCCGAGGGAATCCATGCCTGGCTGCAGTCGAGCAGAAAACGAGAAACAGTGGCGCTCGCCTCCTGAGCGCCCGTAGAGGAAGTTCGAGATGAGCGAATTCGTCAAGTCCTGGATCGAGAACGCCGCGCGGCTCACGGCTGCGCACGCCTACCATCCGAATCAGGAGCATGACGCCTGCGGCGTCGGCCTGGTCGCCTCGATCGACGGCCGGCCCCGCCGCAAGGTCGTACTGGCCGGTATCGAGGCGCTGAAAACGGTCTGGCACCGCGGCGCCGTCGACGCGGACGGCAAGACCGGGGACGGCGCCGGCATCCACGTCCAGATACCGCAGGATTTCTTCAAGGAGCATGTCCGCCGCACCGGACATGAACCGGGCAAGGGACGGCTTGCGGTGGGTATGGTCTTCCTGCCGCGTACCGATCTTGCCGCGCAGGAACGCTGTCGGTCGATCGTCGAATCCGAGATCCTGCGCGTCGGCCACACCATCTATGGCTGGCGCCAGGTACCGGTGAACGTCGAGGTGATCGGCGAGAAGGCCAACGCCGCACGGCCGGAGATCGAGCAGATCATGATCTCCAACGAACGCCATGTGGATGATGAGCAGTTCGAAACCGATCTCTATACGATACGCCGCCGCATCGAAAAGGCGGTGCTGCACGAAAACATTACCGATTTCTATATCTGCTCGCTAAGCAACAGGTCGGTGATCTACAAGGGCATGTTCCTGGCCGAGCAGCTGACGGCGTTCTATCCGGATCTGCTGGACGACAAGTTCATCTCGAGCTTCGCGATCTATCACCAGCGCTATTCAACCAATACCTTCCCGACGTGGAAGCTGGCCCAGCCGTTCCGGGTGCTGGCCCACAACGGTGAGATCAACACCCTGCTGGGCAACGTCAACTGGATGAAGAGCCACGAGACGCGGCTCGACGACCCGGCGTTCGGCGACAATGTCGACGATCTCAAGCCGATCATCCAGATCGGCAGTTCGGATTCGGCGGCGCTGGACGCCGTTTTCGAAGTGCTGATTCGGGCCGGCCGCGATCTGCCGACCGTTAAGGCACTGATGATTCCGGAGGCTTGGTCCAACAGCAAGAGCATTCCGGACGCCCATCGTGAGTTCTATGCCTATGCCAGCGCGGTCATGGAGCCCTGGGACGGGCCGGCCGCCATCTGCGCCTTCGGCGGCCGCTGGGTGATTGCCGGCATGGACCGCAACGGGCTTCGGCCGCTGCGCTATACCATTACCCGGGACGGGTTGCTGATCGCCGGCTCCGAAGCCGGCATGGTCTACGTCGACGAACACGATATCATCGAGAAAGGCCGGCTGGGACCTGGCCAGATGATCGCCGTCGATATCAAGGAGGGTAAGCTTTACCACGACCGGGCGCTCAAGGACCGGGTGGCCGCCGCCCGGCCGTACGGGCACTGGGGCAAGAACATCAAGCACCTCGATATGCTGGCCGGCGGTGCCGAAGAAACCGTGGACGGTGTTACGCCGGAAGACCTGCTGCGCCGCGAAGTGGCGGTGGGCTGGTCGATGGAGGATATCGAGTTGATCCTTCACCCCATGGTCGCGGAGGCGAAGGAGGCGGTCGGCTCGATGGGCGACGATACGCCGATGGCGGTGCTGTCCGATGCCTATCGCGGGCTGCACCATTTCTTCCGCCAGAATTTCAGCCAGGTCACCAATCCGCCGATCGACTCGCTGCGCGAGCGCCAGGTGATGACGCTGGCGACCCGCCTCGGCAACCTCGGCAATGTGCTGGACGAGCATGAAAGCCAGCTGGCCATCATCCAGCTCCCCTCTCCTGTCCTTCTGAACCGGGAGTTCCAATCGATCCGGGACCATATGGGCGAAACCGTGATGGAGATCGACTGCACGTTCGACCCCGCTGCCGGCCCGCACGCTATGGCCCACGAAATCGCCCGGATCCAGCGCGAGGCGGAGGATGCCGTACGCGGCGGCTGCACCCATGTGATCCTCAGCGACACGGAAATGAGCCCGGCGCGGGCGCCGCTGCCGATGATCCTGGCCGCCGGCGCGGTGCATACCCATCTGGTGCAGAGCGAACTGCGTACCTTCACATCGATCAATGTGCGAACGGCGGAATGTCTGGATGTGCATTATTTCGCCGTCCTGGTCGGCGTCGGCGCGACGACGATCAACCCGTGGCTCTCGCAGGCCGCCATTGCCGACCGGCATCGCCGTGGCCTGTTCGGCGCGCTCTCGCTCGACCAGAGTCTGCGCCGTTACAAGCAGGCCGTAGACGAGGGGCTCCTGAAGATCATGTCGAAAATGGGTATCGCGGTCATCAGCTCCTATCGGGGCGGCTATAATTTCGAGGCGGTAGGCCTCAGCCGCTCTCTGGTTGCCGAGTTTTTCCCCGGCCTGCCCAGCCGCATTTCGGGCATCGGCCTGCACGGCATCCAGCGCAAGGTCGCGGCCCAGCATGCGCGTGGTTTCGGCGAAGACGCGATCGCGCTTCCGGTTGGCGGCAACTACCGCTATCGGCGCGGTGGCGAGCCGCACAGCTGGGAGGGCAACGCCATTCACACGCTGCAGCGTGCGGTGGAAAGCGATTCGTACGGCGCTTACAAGAAATACACCGAGATGCTGCGGGCTCTGCCGCCAATCCATCTGCGCGACCTGCTGGATTTCCGTCCGGTAAAGGAACCGGTATCGGAGGCTGAAGTTGAGTCGATCACCGAGATCCGCAAGCGGTTCGTCACGCCGGCAATGTCACTGGGTGCATTGAGCCCGGAAGCACATGGCACGCTGAACATCGCCATGAACCGGGTGGGTGCGAAGTCGGACTCCGGCGAGGGCGGCGAGGACCCGGAGCGTTACAAACCGAACGCTAACGGCGACAACCCCAATTCGGCGATCAAGCAGGTCGCGTCCGGCCGATTCGGCGTGACCGCCGAATACCTCAACATGTGCCGCGAGATCGAGATCAAGGTCGCACAGGGGGCCAAGCCCGGTGAAGGCGGACAGCTTCCCGGCTTCAAGGTGACCGATATGATCGCGCGTCTGCGGCATTCGACGCCGGGTGTGATGCTGATCTCGCCGCCGCCGCATCACGATATCTACTCGATCGAGGACCTCGCGCAGCTGATCTACGACCTCAAGCAGATCAACCCCGAGGCCAAGGTCTGCGTGAAGCTGGTGGCGCGCTCGGGCATCGGCACCATCGCCGCCGGCGTCGCCAAGGCCAACGCGGATATTATTCTTATCTCGGGCCACAATGGGGGCACCGGGGCCTCGCCGCAGAGCTCGATCAAGTACGCCGGGCTGCCATGGGAGATGGGCCTTGCCGAAGTGCATCAGGTGCTGACACTCAACCGGTTGCGTCACCGGGTCCGGCTGCGCACCGACGGCGGCATCAAGACCGGACGCGACGTGGTGATCGCGGCGATTCTGGGCGCCGAGGAATACGGCGTCGGCACGGGCTCGCTGGTCGCAATGGGCTGCATCCTGGTGCGCCAGTGTCACACCAACAAGTGTCCGGTCGGGGTCTGCACGCAGAATCCCGAACTGCGTGCGAAATTCACCGGCACGCCGGAAAAGGTGGTCAACCTGTTCAGCTTCCTTGCCGAGGAAGTGCGTGAAATCCTCGCTTCGCTGGGCGTTCGCTCGGTCAACGAGGTGATCGGCCGTACCGAATTGCTCAGCCAGGTCAGCCGCGGTTCCGAGCATCTCGATGATCTGGATCTGAACCCGTTGCTGGTGCAGGCGGATACCGGGGGCTATCCGAGCTATTTCTCGCTGGAGGGCCGCAATGAGGTGCCGGAATCGCTGGATGCGCAAATGATCGCCGACGCCGGGCCGTTGTTCGAGGCCGGCGAGAAGATGCAACTCACCTACAATGTCCACAACACGGACCGTGCCGTCGGCACCAAAATGAGTTCCAAGATCACCCGCCAGTTCGGCATGACGGGCCTGAAGCCGGGCCACCTGACGGTCCGGTTGCGTGGCTCCGCCGGCCAGTCTCTGGGCGCATGGTCGGTGCAGGGAATGAAGCTGGAAGTGTTCGGCGACGCCAATGACTATGTGGGCAAGGGCTTGTCGGGTGGCGAGATCGTGCTGCGGCCGATGGTCACAAGTCCGCTGATCTCGAACGAGAATACGATTATCGGCAACACCGTGCTCTACGGCGCCACTGCCGGCAGCCTGTTCGCCGCAGGCCAGGCCGGTGAGCGCTTCGCGGTGCGGAATTCCGGCGCCGTCGCCGTGGTCGAGGGGTGCGGCTCCAACGGCTGCGAATACATGACCGCGGGCACGGCGGTGATCCTCGGTCCGGTGGGCGACAATTTCGCGGCGGGCATGACCGGTGGCATGGCCTTCGTCTATGATACGGGCGCCGATTTCGAAATCCGCGTGAACCCGGACTCCGTGGTCTGGCAGCGCATCGAACCAGGCCATTGGGAAGACCAGTGCCGGGCGCTGGTTGCCGCCCATGTAAAGGAGACCCAGTCCCGCTGGGCCGACCGGATCCTGCGCAATTGGGATACCGAAAAACAGCGGTTCTGGCAGGTCGTTCCAAAGGAAATGCTGACCCGGCTGGAGCACCCCGTTTCCGCCGCAGCGGCGGCCGTAAAGACCGCCTGAGCGAAGCCGTCGTGGCAGCCGCGGGCGCCGCAGCGGCAGGGCTGGCGCGCGGCCCGCGGTTGCGGCTATAACTGCGCCCCATGCGTATCCTCTACCATCTCTGGCTCTCTCCCGAAAGCCGCATGGTCCGGCTCCTCCTGGCATCGAAGGAGGTGGAGTTCGAAATGCGGATCGAAAAAACCTGGGAGCGCCGGCCCGAATTCCTGGCGATGAACCCGGCCGGCACCGTGCCGGTGCTGGTCGAGGCCGACGGCACCGTGGTCGCCGGCGACAGCGCGGTCACCGAATATGTCGACGAGGTCTACCCCGATCCGCCGATGATCGGCGCCGGGCCGGCGGCCCGCGCCGAGGTGCGCCGCCTTGTCGATTGGTTCGGCCGCAAATTCGGCAGCGAGGTGACGGCGAATCTGGTGGACGAGAAGATCATGAAGCGCTTTCTGGGTTTAGGGCAACCCAACTCCCCGGCCATCCGGGCCGGGCAGACCAACATCCACCATCACCTCGATTATATCGGCTGGCTGTGCGAGCGGCGCAAGTGGCTCGCGGGCGATGCGTTCTCGCTGGCCGATATCGCGGCGGCGGCGCACCTGTCCGCGGTCGACTATCTCGGCGATGTCCCATGGAACAGCCACGAGGCCGCGCGGGACTGGTATGCGCGGGTCAAGTCGCGCCCCGCTTTCCGGCCGCTGCTCACGGATGCGATTCCGGGCTGCCCGCCGCCCCGGCATTATGCCGACCTGGATTTCTAGTGTGGTGATCGCACCGGCTTCCTGCCGCGCCCCGCGGGGCAGCCACGCCCTGCCGCTTCGGGCCGGCGCCCGGCGTAAACCGCCGGCCCCGTGTCCGCACGCGCCGATAATGCACTAAGGAGACGTCATGGCCAGCTCTGGGTCGAAGAAAGTGATCTACGCCGCGCTGGTGGGCAACTCGCTGATCGCGGTGACGAAATTCGCGGCGGCAGTCTTCACGGGGTCTTCCGCCATGTTCAGCGAGGCCGTGCACTCGCTGGTCGACAGCGGCAACCAGTGGCTGCTGCTGTATGGCATCAAGCGCGCGCGGCAGCCGGCCGACGAACACCACCCGTTCGGTTACGGCATGGAGCTGTATTTCTGGTCTTTCGTCGTGGCGATCCTGATCTTCGGCGTCGGCGCGGGCGTTTCCATCTATGAAGGCGTGCAGCGGGTCATCCAGCCCCATCCGATAACCAGCCCCTACGTCAACTACGCCGTGCTGGGGCTGGCGATGGTGTTCGAGGGCGTGGCGTGGCTGGTCGCCTTCCGGGAATTCAACCGTGCGAAAGGCCGGCGAACCTGGGTTGCCGAAATCAGGTTCAGCAAGGATCCGACGGTCTTTACCGTGCTGTTCGAGGATTCGGCGGCCATGCTGGGGCTGGTCGTGGCCATGGCGGGCATTGCCGCGGCGCAGGCGTTCGACATGCCGGTGCTGGATGGCGTCGCGGCCATCCTGATCGGTACGATTCTGGCGGTCACGGCCGGGTTGCTGGCTTATGAATGCAAGGGACTGCTGATCGGCGAGGGGGCCGGCGGCGCCGTGGTCCGCGGCATTCGCCAGATCGTCGACGCGCAAGAGGGCATCAAATCGATCAACGAGATTCTGACCATGCATCTTGGCCCAGCGGACGTGCTGGCCAATCTGAGCCTGGATTTCAAGGACGGGCTGTCTGCGAACGATGTGGAGCGCGCGGTGTCCGCGCTGGAGCGCGCGATCAAGGAAACATACCCTGAGGTGACCCGTATCTTCATCGAAGCCCAGAGCGCCACGGGCCACGCGGATGCCGCGCGTAACGGCGATTGACCGCGGGGCGCCGGCCCTGGCCGCTCTCCGGGCACCGAAGGGGCGCCCGGGCGCCCCAATGATGCGACTCGCGTGCGGACGTCAGGCGCTGCCGTCTTCCGATTCGTCTGCGGCCGTGTTTTCCGCCGTGTAATAGACTGGCCCGTCGCCGCGCGAGCGGCTGCGATACGAGACCAGCAACGCGTATAGGCTGATCATCAGCACGATGAGAAATATCACCAGGAGGAAATCGAGCATTGTTTTCGACCCTGTTATTGCTCCCATGATTGCTGCCGCCGGGATACGTGCACCATCGGCAGCACTGATGCTAGCCGCAATTCGTTAACGGAGCTTTACGCACGCCAGCACCGGCATGCGCCGCGACCCGCCCGCCCCGGCCTTGACGATTTGCCGGGCGTATGCGGATATCGCATGCGCAATACGCCCCGAACCAACATTTTGCACGGTATCGAAACATGGCGAATCGGCTGTTCTGCTTCGGAATGGGCTATACGGCGCAGGCCCTTGCCTCCGGTCTCCAGGCCACAGGGTGGGCTGTCGCCGGCACGACGCGCGATCCGTCCGCATGCCGCGAACTGGCGGCGCGTGGCTGGGACATCCACCTGTTTGCGTCCGGCCGGCCGCTGGACAATCCGCCGGCGGCCCTTGCCGGGACGACGCATCTGCTGGCCTCGGTCCCGCCCGACGAGTCGGGCGATGCCGTCCTGGCCCACCACGCGGCGGACATTGCCGCGCTCGGCGGCCTGGCCTGGGCCGGCTACCTCTCGACCACAGGCGTGTATGGCGACCGGCAGGGCGGCGAGGTCGACGAAACCTCCGACCTCGTTCCGACCTCCGAGCGCGGCCGCCGCAGGGCCGCCGCCGAAGGGGCGTGGCTCGGTCTCTGGCGGGATCATCGGATTCCCGTCCACATCTTTCGCCTCGCAGGGATTTACGGGCCGGGCCGCAACGCGCTGGAGACCGTGCGGCAGGGCCGGGCGCGGCGGATTCGCAAGCCGGGACAGGTCTTCGGGCGGATCCACCTCGACGATATCGTTCAGACCCTCCGCGCGTCCATGGCGCGGCCGAACCCGGGCGCAGCCTATAATCTTGCCGACGATGAAGCGGCGCCGCCCGACGCGGTGATCGCCCATGCCTGTGAGTTGCTGGGTGTTGAGCCGCCGCCGCTTCAGCAGTTCGAGACCGTGAAGGACAGCCTGTCACCGATGGCGCTCAGCTTCTATGGCGAGAACAAGCGGGTCGCCAACCGGCGTATCAAGCAGGAACTCGGCGTTACGCTCAAATGGCCGACCTACCGTGAGGGACTCAAGGGGCTGCTGTAACGATCACCTCGTCCAGGGCCGAGGTCAGCCGTGCAAGATCTTTCGGGTCCGACAGGCGGTGATCGCCGTCCTTGACCAGCGTGACGGTCACGTCTTCCGATGCCAGCGCCCCGGCGGTGCGCAGCCCGTATTCCCAGGGCACCGTTTCGTCTGCCAGCCCGTGCAGGATGCGGACCGGGCCGCGGAAGGGAATCGGGCCGCCGAGCAGCAGATGCTGGCGGCCCTCTTCGATCAGACGGTGGGTGATCCGGTCCGGCTCGTCGGAATATTCGGACGGGCGCAGCCAGACGCCATCGCGTTCGAGAGTCGCCCGCGCGTCGTCAGGCAAGCGGTCCCGGATCAATGTCTCGGTGAAGTCGATGGCGGGCGCCACCAGCACCAGCCCGTGGACCCGTTCCGGGCGCGCCAGCGCAACCAGCAGCGCGATCCAGGCGCCCATCGACGATCCGGCGAGCACCACCGGCCCGTTGCTCGCCCGATCGAGGACCAGCAGCGCATCGTCCCGCCACAGTCCGATCGTGCCGTCGGTGAATTCGCCCGAAGACTCGCCATGGCCGCGGTAGTCGAACCGGACAAACAGCCGCCCTGCGACCTCGGCCCACGCGTCGAGCGCAGCCGCCTTCGTGCCGGTCATATCGGACCGGAAGCCGCCGCAAAACATGACTCCCGGCAGGTTACCGGTGCGCCGGCGGCAGGCGATGCGGGCGCCGTCGTTTGCGACCAGGATTGTAATTGGCGTGTCCACTTGGTATGTCCGATCGAACGGCGGGGCGCGCGTGCTCCGGGAGAATAAACGAAACATGGCATTTTCGGAAAGCACCCGCGTGTCCGTCGCGCCTGTCGTCCTGCAGGTCCTGCCGTCATTGACGGGCGGCGGTGTGGAGCGCGGTACGGTGGAGATGGCCGCGGCCTTGGCCGAGGCGGGCTGGAAGGCGCTGGTGGTGTCCAGCGGCGGACCCATGGTTCGAGAACTGGACCGCGTCGGGGCGCACCACATCGAATTGCCGGTCCAGTCGAAACGGCCGTTCGTCATGTGGCGGAACGCCGGCCGGCTGGCGCGGATCATCCGGGAAAATCGCGTCGACCTCGTCCATGCGCGCAGCCGGGCGCCGGCCTGGAGCGCGATGTTTGCGGCCAGACGGACCGGCGCCCGCTTCGTCACCACGGTGCACGGGCCCTACGGTTTCGGAATACCGTTCAAGCGGCTCTACAATTCGGTGATGACCCGCGGCGAGCGGGTGATCGCCATCTCGGAATTCATTCGCAGCTATATTCTCGACAACTACCGGAAGGTCGATCCGGACGTCATCCGCCTGATCCATCGCGGCGTCAATACCGAGATATTCGATCCCGAGAAGGTCAGCGCGGCACGGGTGATCCAGCTCGCCGACCAGTGGCGCCTGCCGGATGGCGTGCCGGTCGTCATGCTGCCGGGCCGGCTGACGCGCTGGAAGGGGCACCGGGTGTTGCTGGAGGCGCTGACGCGCCTGAAGGACAGGCAGCTCCGCTGCCTGATCGTCGGCGGCGGACGCGAAGGCTACCGCAGGGAACTCGAGGGTCTGGTGCAGCGGCTCGGCCTGCAGAGCACGGTACACCTGGTCGGCGGCTGCCGCGACATGGCTGCGGCATACAAGATCGCGGACGTGGTGGTATCGGCTTCGACCGAGCCCGAGGCCTTCGGGCGGGTGGTGGCGGAGGCCCAGGCCATGGGCAAGCCGGTGATCGCCCCCAACCACGGCGCGGCGCCGGAGATTATCACGCCGGACGTGACCGGCTGGCTGGTTGCGCCGCAAGATCCCGGCGCCCTCGCCGGAGCCCTAGAGAAGGCGCTCGCCCTTGACACGGCGGCGCGCGAGGCGCTGGCGAATACGGCGATCGCCCGGGTGCGGGCCAGCTTCACGACGGCCAGGATGTGCGCGGCGACGATTGACGTCTACCGCGAGTTGCTGCACCGAACGCCGGTCGTGCCGGGCGGTCCTGGATGAGCGCCCTGCCGGTCCGCCGTGCCCTGGTCATCAAGCTGGGCAATTTTGCCGAATTCGTCCTGGCATTCGGGGCGTTCAGCGCGATCCGCCGGCACCACACCAATGCCTACATCACGTTGCTGACGACACCATCCTTTGCCGGACTGGCGCGCAAGAGCGGCTGGTTCGACGAGGTCTGGGACGACGGTAAACCACGGTGGAGGCGGATTGGCAGGGTGGCAAGGCTGATCTGGCGTATGCGGCGTGCCAGGTTCGACCGGGTCTACGATCTCGACAACAGCGCGCGGACCGCACGGTACCGCTTCTGGATGCGGGATTTCTGGGGCAACAAGGCGGAATGGTCGCGCAGCACTCCGGGATTCCTTAACCTCATGCGCGGGCCGGAGACGGTGCGGGAACACTATGTGGAGCAGACTGCGAACCAGTTGGCCGAGGCGGGAATCGACGAACGCGCGACGCCGGACCTGTCCTGGCTGACAAAGGATTTCGGCGGCCGGTATGGATTGCAGGACGGGTTTGTCCTGCTCGCGCCCGGCAATATCGAGGCCGGCGCCGACCGGTGCTGGCCGGTGGCCCGGTTCGCCGAACTTGCGCGGCGCATCGCCATCGAGGGCCGCAGGCCGGTGGTGATCGGGACCCGGCCCGAGGAGCGGAACAATCAGCTGATCGCCGCGGCCTCGCCGGACGCCATGGACCTGACGGCGAAGACCACGCTATTCGATGTCGCTGCGCTGGCCAAGCGCGCGAGCGTTGCGGTCGGGAATGACAGCGGCATCATGCACCTGATCGCGGCGGTGGGCTGTCCCTCGGTGGTGCTGACCTCTTCTGCCGCAGATGCCGGCCGGTCCGGGCCACGCGGCCGCTACGTCGTCATGGTCCGCAAGGAAAATCTTTCCGAACTGCCGGTCACCGAGGTTGCGGCGGCCCTGCGCTTGGGGTAGATGAGGGCGCATCGAGCGGCCGACGGCCGCCATCATATTGTCGGGCCGATCCCACTGTTGCGAAATCCATGGTAGCCATCACGCTTCCGGACGGCAGCGTCCGCGAATTCGAAGCACCGGTCGACGGGGCCGCGCTGGCGGCCTCGATCGGCCCCGGTCTTGCGAAGGCGGCGCTGGCGCTGATCGTCGACGGTGGGCACAGGGACCTCGCCCATGTGATCGACAGGGATGCCCGCGTCGAGATCGTCACCCGCGACCACGAGGCGGCGCTGGAGTTGCTGCGCCATGACGCGGCCCATGTGATGGCCGAGGCGGTGCAGGAGCTTTATCCCGGCACGCAGGTGACCTTCGGCCCGGCGATCGAGAACGGATTCTATTACGATTTCTATCGTGAAGAGCCGTTCACGCCCGAGGATATGGAACGCATCGAGAAGCGCATGCATGAGATCGTCGCCCGCAACGAGGCGATCACGCGCGAGATCTGGGACCGCGACGACGCGATCCGCCACTTCGCCGACAAGGGCGAGAAGTTCAAGGCAGAGCATATCGAGACGCTGCCGCGGGATGAGGATATCTCGATCTACCGGCAGGGCGCGTGGCTCGATCTGTGCACCGGTCCGCACCTGCCGGCGACCGGCAAGCTGGGCAAGGCGTTCAAGCTGATGAAGCTGGCCGGCGCGTACTGGCGGGGCGATGCGAAGAACGCCCAGCTGCAGCGCATCTACGGCACCGCCTGGCGCAACGAGAAGGAGCTGAAGGCCTACCTCTACAGGCTGGAAGAGGCGGAAAAACGCGATCATCGCCGGCTCGGCCGCGAGATGGACCTGTTCCACATCCAGGAAGAGGCGGCGGGCAGCATCTTCTGGCATCCGAAGGGCTGGACGCTGTACCGCGCGTGCCAGGACTACATGCGCCGCCGGCTCGACGCGACCGACTATATCGAGGTGAAGACGCCGCAGCTGATCGACCGCACCCTGTGGGAGAAGTCCGGGCACTGGGAGAAGTTCCGCGACGACATGTTCATCGCCGAGGTCGACGAAGGCGACGCGGCCGGCACCGGCAACCGCAAGATGCTGGCGCTCAAGCCGATGAACTGTCCGGGCCACGTGCAGATCTTCCGCCAGGGCATCAAGAGCTACCGCGACCTGCCGGTCCGCATGGCCGAGTTCGGCTCGTGCCACCGCAACGAGCCGTCCGGGGCGCTGCATGGCCTGATGCGGGTGCGGGCGTTTGTCCAGGACGACGCGCATATCTTCTGCACCGAGGACCAGATCACCTCGGAAACCAGGGATTTTTGCGATCTCCTGATGTCGATCTACCGCGATTTCGGTTTCGAGGACGTGGTCGTCAAATTCTCCGACCGGCCGGACGTGCGGGCCGGCGCGGACGCCGTCTGGGACAAGGCCGAGGCGGCGCTCCTCGAGGCCACGAAGGCGGCGGGGCTGGATTATTCGCTCAACCCCGGCGAGGGCGCGTTCTATGGCCCGAAGCTGGAATTCGTGCTCCGGGACACGATCGGCCGTGAGTGGCAGTGCGGCACGCTGCAGGTCGATTTCGTGCTGCCCGAACGGCTGGACGCGGCCTATGTCGGCGAAGACGGGGCCAAGCACCGCCCGGTCATGCTGCACCGCGCGATCCTCGGTTCCTTCGAGCGCTTCATCGGCGTGCTGATCGAGCAGTATGCCGGGCGCTTCCCGCTCTGGCTGGCGCCCGTGCAGGCTGTCGTCGCCACCATTACCAACGATGCCGACGACTATGCGGCCCGGGTGTTCGCGGCGCTTCAGGCGGCCGGGATCCGCGCCGAGCTGGACAAGCGCCCGGAAAAGATCAACTACAAGGTTCGCGAACACAGCGTCGCGAAGGTCCCGGTTCTGCTCGTCGTGGGGGCCCGGGAAGCCGAGGACGGCAGCGTCGCGATGCGCCGTCTCGGCGGCAAGAATCAGGAAATTCTTGCGCTGGACGATGCGTTACATACACTTATGGCGGAAGCGGCGCCGCCGGATGCCAAACCGGACGGCGGCACCCGTCCATGATGAACTGTTTATCGGAAAAGAACTCGAGGAGGTTTCTATAGCCAGACCACCAAGAAGCTCGGCAGCGCCAGTCCGCGAGGGGCCGCGCGCCAACGAATTTATAACCGCCGATCCCATACGCCTCGTCGAGGCGGATGGTGAAATGATCGGTGTGGTATCCCTCGAAGAAGGACTGAACCGGGCCGAACAGGCCGGTCTCGACCTTGTCGAGGTCTCGCCAGGCGCGGATCCGCCGGTTTGCAAGATCCAGGATGTCGGCAAGCTCAAGTATCAGGAACAGAAGAAGAAGAGCGAAGCGCGCAAGAAGCAGAAGACCATCGAGGTCAAGGAAATCAAGATGCGCCCCACCATCGACATTCACGACTACGAGGTGAAGATGCGGGCGGTGCACAAGTTCATCGGCGAAGGCAACAAGGTCAAGGTGACGATCCGCTTCCGTGGCCGCGAGATGGCACATCAGGAACTCGGCATGAAGCTGCTGCGCCGGGTGCGCGAGCAGACCGAGGCCGAAGCCAAGGTCGAGCACGAGCCGACCATGGAAGGCCGGCAGATGATCATGGTATTGGCGCCGGCGAAATAACCGGGCCAGCAACGGCATTGGGAAGGCGCGGACGGAACCCGTCCCGCGCCTTTTTTTTCTGGGTTCGTTTTTGGTGAGTACCGCCGGGCCCCCGGGACCCTTGCATCGCAGGGCGTCTGCGTTTATAAGGCCGCGCGGCGTGGGGGCGTCCCCGCGCCCCGATGGCGCGTCCGGGCCTGATGGGTATGCCCGGCCGCCAGGCAAAACGAAAGGACATGAAATGCCCAAGATGAAGACGAAAAGCAGCGCGAAAAAGCGCTTCCGCCTGACCGCCAAGGGCAAGGTGCGGTTCAACAGCGCGGGCCTCAGCCACATGCTGCGCCGGCGCTCCCAGAAGATGAAGCGGACCAACCGCGGAACGCAGATCATGGCCGCGAGCGACGCCAAGGTCGTCAAACGCAACTATCTGCCCAACGCCTGAGCCCGTAAGGAGTCCGAATCATGGCACGCGTCAAGCGGGGCGTCACCACGCACGCCCGCCACAGGAAAGTCATCAAGCTGGCCAAGGGTGCGCGCGGCCGCGCGAAGAACACCTTCCGCGCCGCGATCCAAAGGGTCGAGAAGAACCTGCAATACGCCTATCGCGACCGGCGCACGCGCAAGCGCGATTTCCGCGGCCTGTGGATCCAGCGCATCAATGCCGGTGCGCGGCAGCACGGCATGACCTATTCGCAGTTTATGAACGGCCTGAAGAAGGCGGAGATCGATCTCGACCGCAAGATCCTGGCGGAACTCGCGGTCAGCGAGCCGGCCGCCTTCGAGGTTCTGGTCGGCCAGGCGCGCGACGCGCTGGCCGCCGCCGCGAAATAAGGGGCAGAGGGCGGAGCGCCGCCGGTGTCCGGCGGCGATGATCCGATGAACGACCTGAACGCACTGTGCGATGAGCTGCTCGCCGCCATCGAATCGGCGGATTCGACGGCCGCGCTCGAAGAGTTGCGCGTCTCCGCGCTTGGCAAGAAAGGCAAGGTCACGGGCCTCCTGAAAGGGCTGGGCCAGGTCGACCCGGCGCAGAGGCGCGAGCGCGGTCAGGCCGTCAACGCCTTGAAGGAGGCGGTGTCGGCGGCAATCGACGCGAAGATGGCGGCGCTGGCCGACTCGGCGCTCGAGGCGCGCCTCGCCGCGGAATCGGTCGATGTGACGCTGCCGGCGCGGCCGCAGCCCGAGGGAAGGCTGCACCCGATCAGCCAGACCCTGGACGAGATCGTCGCGATCTTCGGCGAGATGGGGTTCGCGATCGCCGAGGGGCCGGACATCGAGGACGATTTCCACAACTTCACCGCCCTCAACATCCCGCCGGAGCACCCCGCCCGGCAGATGTTCGACACGTTCTACCTGCGGGAAAAGGAAGACGGCAGCCGCATGGTGCTGCGCACCCACACCTCGCCGGTGCAGATCCGCGCCATGCAGGCGATAACCCGGCGCAAGGATAACGCCGGCCTGCCGCTGCGCATCATCGCGCCGGGCCGCACCTATCGCTGCGACAGCGACATGACGCACACGCCGATGTTCCACCAGGTCGAGGGGCTGATCGTCGACCGGACAACCCATATGGGGCATCTGAAGGGCTGCCTGATAGAATTCGTGCGCGCCTATTTCGAGCTGCCGGACGTGCCGGTGCGCTTCCGCCCCAGCTATTTCCCCTTCACGGAACCCTCCGCGGAACTCGACATCGGCTGTAACCGTGACGGCGGCGAGCTGAAGATCGGCGCCGGCGACGACTGGCTGGAGATCCTCGGCTGCGGCATGGTGCACCCCAACGTGCTGGCGGCCTGCGGCATCGATCCGGCAGAATACCAGGGCTTCGCCTTCGGCATGGGGATCGAGCGCATCGCCATGCTGAAATACGGCATTCCCGATCTGCGCACGTTCTTCGATGCCGATTTGCGCTGGCTGAGGCATTACGGCTTCATGCCCTTGGAGGTGCCGACGCTGATCCGGGGGCTGACGCCGTGAAGTTCACCCTGTCCTGGCTCAAGGACCACCTCGAGACCGATGCGCCGCTCGACGCGATCACCGACGCGCTGACCGCCCTCGGCCTCGAGCTGGAAGGGCTGCACGACCCGGCGAAGGACCTCGAGGCGTTCACCGTCGGTTACGTG
>Ga0224512_10001575_pt1 | contig 21755 bp, 24 predicted proteins | sample SF_May12_sed_USG_4_FD_169103 | JGI IMG/M metagenome (GOLD analysis project Ga0224512, IMG submission 169103) | Sediment microbial communities from San Francisco Bay, California, United States - SF_May12_sed_USGS_13 | ecosystem: Environmental > Aquatic > Marine > Sediment | place: USA... | reverse complement strand
ATCGTATCGGTCCCTGGGGCCGACACCCGGTTTCTTTCTCAACCAGGTCCCGCACTGCGTCCCCCAGGGGGATCCGGGCATCTCCTAGGTGATCAGATCGTTTGAACCACGCTAGATTCGGACGTGTCACCGACCACAACCAGCGTCCTTGAAACACACGCTGAAGTTCATCCAGGTCGAGATATGCCATGAACAGGCGGTACGCAAAACCATGGCGTACCGCGTCTTGGCGCCCGTGTTTAACTCGCCCGACGTAAAGGCAACTGTGCATCAACCGAATTCTCTTGGAAGTGTTGCAGGGCGTTGTGGGCGCTGACCACGCCGTCTTCATGAAAGCCATAGCGCCAATAGGCGCCGCAATAGTAGGTACGGTGCGCACCGTTGATTGCGATCTGCCGATCTTGAGCAGCGACGCCGTCGCGGGTATAGATAGGATGCGCATAACGCAAACGTTTAATCACCCGATCCGGATCAATGCGGCCATTGTCATTGAGCGTCACGCAAAAAGCCTCCGGCGCGTTGAGACCTTGCAAGATATTCATGTTGTAGGTCAACGAAACATGGGCTTCGTCGTCACGTGGGATGTGATAGTTCCACGCGGCCCACGCCAGGCGTTTGCGCGGCAATACCGAGGCGTCGGTATGCAATACCGCATCATTCATCTGGTAAGGAATCGCGCCCAAGACCTCACGTTCTAATGGCGATGGGTCGGCCAATAGACGCAGTGCTTGATCACTGTGGGTGGCAACAAATGCGTAATCAAAATATTCGGATTCGCCGTTAGCCACTTCGACAATGACCCGATCCGGAAGCCGGCGCAGCCCAACCACCGGTGTGCGCAACCGAATACGTCTGCGAAATGGGTCTATTAGTCTCTCGATATAGCTGTTAGAACCGCCTTTGATCACACGCCACTGCGGCCGGTCATTGACCGTCAGCATGCCGTGATTATTCAGAAAACGCACAAAGTATTGCGCGGGAAAATCGAGCATTCTTCCCGGATCGGTAGACCAAATCGCCGCGCCCATGGGCACTAAGTATTGATCGATAAATGTTTGGCGGTAATGCTCCTGCCCGAGATATTGACCCAAAGTCAGGGTGTCATCGTCACGCAGCAGCAGGGATGGTGCCTCACGATTGAAGCGCAGGATATCGCGCAGCATGTTGTGAAAGCGGATTGATACGAGGTTTTTACGCTGGGCAAACAGCGTATTCAACGTGGTGCCGTTGTATTCCAAACCGGTGCCCTCGCACTTGACGCTAAAGCTCATCTCACTGGTTTGTTCAGCAACACTCAACTCACGCAGTAACTGAACGAAGTTAGGATAAGTTCGGTGATTGAACACGATAAACCCGGTATCAACCGCATAGTGATTACCATGCAGCTCGATGTCGTGTGTATGGGTATGTCCGCCGACGTAATCGTTGGCTTCGAAAACCGTAATGTCATGGTCTCGATGCAAGGCACGCGCTACAATGTTACCTGCGATTCCGGTTCCGATGATGGCGATTTTCATGACCAGGCCCGGGGAGCATTTATCGCGGTCACGCCACTGCTCGCGACGATCCGTTTTGGAGCGGTTTGAAGATCCCAGATCAGTCCGAGCGCGGCTAGCGCGCACAAGCCATAATAAGTTAGATCGATTTCCCATGGGCGAAAGCCCTGCCGTGCGGAACCCGGGTAGTGATGGTGATTGTTGTGCCAGCCTTCGCCAAAGGTGAGTAGCGCCAGCCACCAACTGTTCCCGCTGTCATCACGATTGGCATAACGCCGTTTGCCAACGACATGGGCCAGCGAGTTAACACAAAAGGTGACGTGATAGACCGCGAGCGTGGAAATGACAAAGCCCCATACCAAGAGCTGCGCGCCATTGGTGTTTAAAGCCGGTGCCGTAATCGCCAACCATTCGCCTGTGATATACAGCAGCGCTCCCACTACGGCCGGCACCAGCACGTCGAATCGGTCTAGAAACCGAAGTTCCGGATAACGTGCCAGGTCGCTGACCAGACTAAATTTTGTGGAAAAATTCTCGCGTGATAGAAACCACCCCATGTGACTCCACAAAAAGCCGTGCTGTCGCGGTGAATGTGGATCGTTGGCTTGGTCCGAGTAGCGGTGGTGATGGCGGTGGTGCGACGCCCACCACAACGGCCCACGTTGAATGGCGCTGGCGCCGAGCACGGCAAACACGAATTGCATCGCGCGCGAGGTTTTGAACGCACGATGGGAAAAATAGCGATGATAAAATCCGGTAACGGCGAACATGCGGAGTACGTATAAGGCGACGGCAACAAATACTGCCGTGGGGCTGCCGCCGACCCAAAAAACCAAACCGGCGGCCGCATGCAATAGCAAAAACGGAATGGTGCGAAGCCAATCGACGCGGTGGTTTCCTAATCCGTCAGCAGGCAGGTCGTCCACCGCGTGGCTGTCAAACCAACGCCATATGCTGCGCGCTAAACTCACGATGACGTTTGTTGCCAGCGCTGTGGTACTTTTTGCAGTTTGCGGATGTCGTAACCGGCGCCCGCAATCAGACTCACCAACCGTTGGTATTCACTGTCCCCAAGGTTTGGATCACGCGCCATGATCCAAACATAATCACGTCGCAATCGCCCAATGATGGTTACCGAATAATCCGGCGCCAGGTACATGACCCGATAGTCGGCCTTAAACGGCCAGAAGAACTGTACCCCCCACACCGCGTTGCTTGTGGTATCTTCGACATAGCCAGTGGAGTGATAGCGTTTCAACTTACCGTTGAAACCCCCATCGCGGAAACTGAAAGTGGTCTCGATGGCACCATTATCCGCCAGCCGATAGGACTCAACGGCGTTATGTGCCCGTCGCTCTACATAAGTCGGAATGGCCGCGATGACATACCAATCCCCCATAAAGCGAGATAGCTCCAAGCGCTCGACGGTTGGCAGAGGCGGTTGGGAAATACTCTGACACCCGGCCATGACCAGACTAAGAGACAACAATAGAAAGACTCGACGCATTAGGGGATGTAAGGTCAGTTACTGAATCAGATAGTGCAGACGGCGTCCGTTGGATGGCGATTCCAAGGCCAGCCATTCACGTTGCGGGGAATATCAAAGATCAATCGTCAACTCGTCCGCAGTGAGCCGATACCGACGCGCCGGCGTGGCTTTCCCTTTCACCTGAACCTGATCCGATCCAAGGTCTTTGATTTCAACATCCAAGTATTCACCGGTTTGGGCATTTAGGAGTTTGTCGGCACTAAGAAATGATGCATCCCAATAGGCGAAACTTTTCACGCAACCAGAAACGTTGGTTTTCTCGCTAAGCGATTCAACGATAATCCTCTCATCGCGTTTCTTCGCGTCGACCTTAAACAACTCACCATTGTCGTCGGTGCGCGATTCGAGCCCTTGTAAACAACCACCACTCCAAATTTCGCGGTTATTATGTTGGTATCGATACGCATTGAAAAACAAAAACTTGACGTTGAACTGCGCATCGATGACAACTGAACGTCGGTCCTCGTTATCCGTGATCTGAAAGTTGTGATAGCCAATCTCTTTATTATCCAGGAAAACGGTAAACCGCCATTGCTGCGCAGGTTCAGTGCTGGCTTGCGTTGCGCCGAGAAACAAAAAAGATAACGCAACAAAAACATATTTTTTCATTATGCGGTCTCCGAATGTGTCTTTGCAGGCGGTTTAGGCGGTCCGGGAATGAAAGCATTGGTGCGTTCGCGATACTGGCGATAGGCCGGACGTCGTTCATCGATATCCTTTTCGAGTAGCGCTACCCCGGACACTTTGAGCAACAGGAAAGTGATCAGCACTGGCGCGAAAATAGTCCACCAGCCGCCGCCGCCGACCGCAATAAGATAGAATCCCCACCACACACACGCCTCGCCAAAGTAGTTTGGGTGCCTTGTGTATCGCCACAAACCCCGGTCCATGACTTTGCCGCTGTTACCCGGCTCCGATTTAAAGCGTGCCAGCTGCCAATCGCCGACCCCCTGAAAGATCATGCCGACTATCCAAAAGCCGATACCGGCGATGTCCCACGGCCCCACCGGATTCGATCCACTCACGGCAACCAGCAACGGCGTAGCAATCAACCAAGCGAGCACCGCCTGCAAACCGAACACGATATATAGACTTTTATATTCAAAGTTAGGCTCGTTGTTACGGCGTATCGCTTGGTAGCGCGGGTCTTCCGCCTCGCCCCAGTTGCGCCAGGTGATGTGTATGCACAGACGTAGCGACCAGATCAGTAACAGTACCGACACCAACGACAGGCGCGTACCGATATCGGTGCAAAGCCAAATGTACATAGTCGTGGCCAGCAGGAACATCAAAGACCAGAGACTGTCGACGATGCTGACATCGTGCTTGACCAAACTGATCAACCAGGACATCAGAGCAAACACCAACAATGCGGCCAGTGCCCAAAACCATGCGACCAAATCAAACATAACCCGCCTCGTTCACTTGTTTTGGGCGCACTGTGCCGTTAAAACGGTTCGCCACCAGCAGCAGTAATGGCATGGCTAACGCCCACACAACACCGACGGCGGCCAGCGCGTTCACCGGTTCTGTTAGAGTCAGCGCCCCCAATCTCGCGCCCGCGTAATACGCCAGAGGCCCGCCGACAGCACCGAACACGACCGCTAGCAGCGACGAGATTTTCAACCAGTTCATGGATACGTTGAGGGTGGTGGCGAAGATCATCCACAGCGCCACCATCCAGTGCGGCGCGGCCCCGGGGACCAATGTTCCATAAGTGAACTCGAGCCAACCCCCGCGCAGCAAGATTGTATCGGCGATAAAGCCAAATACAGCGGCGAATAGAATCAACAGCCCTTCGTTTCGCACTTGCGGAGCAAGATACAGATGTATTGCTACCACCACCAGGGCGATAGCAGTTCCTATCCACGGCATCCCATACGCGGCACCCAACACACATGCAAACCAACCGATTTGAAACAGGGCAATATTGAGCCAAATGTTCATGCTACCGGTCGCTCGAATAGATAGTGACTGACCCACCATTGTTGGCCGTTGTCGTAGCCGAATAACTCGGCGCAGGCCATGAAAAAGAGTCGCCAGCGCATCCACCACACGCCAGCCTGTTCGCGACCGTAAGTAGACTCGAGGATCGGCCAGATCTTTTCGCGGTGCTTATCCATATTGGCCAGCCACGCATTTGCCGTCCTCTGATAATGGGTGCCATCCCAGCGCCAACGTCGCTTCAAACTAAGTTGCCGTTGGAACCATAACGGCAGATCGTCGCTCGGCATCATTCCGCCGCTGAAGAAATACCGGCTCATCCAATCCTGGGGCCCGTTGTCCAAGAACGCATAAGGCACCGCACGATGGCAAAATACATGCATAAAGAACCGGCCACCAGGGACCAACCAGTCATGGATTCGGTCGAACAACAGACGCCAGTTACGCATGTGTTCAAACATCTCCACCGATACAACGCGATCAAACCGTTGATCCGTTTGAAAACAGTTCATGTCGCAAGTAATGACGTCTAGATTATTAAATCCACGTTGTTGTGCCTGGCTGCGTATGAACTCGCGTTGAGACTCTGAGTTTGAAACCGCGGTTATTCGGCTTGAGGGATAGTGTTGCGCCATCCATAAGGTCAGCGAACCCCACCCGCAACCGAGTTCAAGAATCGATTGCCCGTCGATAATCGCCGCGCGCTGGCAGGTAACTTCCAACGCCAGCGCTTCCGCCTGGGACAGATCAGTAACATCGTCGGCCCATACGCAACTGCTATATTTACGATGTGCACCGAGCACATGAGCGAAGAACTCCGCCGGTACTTCATAATGCTGCTCGTTGGCCTTTTCCGGTACCAAAGCAATAGGGGCGCTGTCCATGTCATCGATAAAGCTGGCTTGGGCAACACCCATCGCATCACAATCGTTTGCTCTAATTTCCTCCAGACGCTCGCGGACCAGTCGCCGGATACCGGCGCGAACAAATGCGTCCGGCATTCGGCCTTGCTCAGTCCAATCAACGGCTAGTTGGGTGGCAGCACTCATCTATACTTACTAACTGGTATTGGATTGAATGGTTTACGACTTGACCAGGGGCGCCGATAGGATGTCACCCATCAACTCCAAACCCACGATGAGTTCGGTACCGAGTGCATGGACACCGGCCCTTTCGATCGAATCGCGATAACGAACCGAGGTTTGACCACCCATAAAAACGGGCACGCTGATGGTCTTCACAAGTTTCGGCAAGGCACTACCTAGCGTGCCTGCTAGGGGCTCCACGGAACTCGACAACACCACTGCGTCGACGCGGGTATTTTGTACGACATGGGGTAATTGCTCCAACGGCATATCCGCACCGAGCATAACGACACGGTAACCACGATCGTGGGCCGCGAGTGCCATCAACAACAAACCAACCTCGTGATATTCACCTGGCAAACAGGCAACGAGAAGCCGCGGACCGTGCGCGTGATGGCGTCTGTGATGAAAACGGGCGCCGAGTTTGTTACGCATGTAAACGCCGAAAAAATGCTCTTCAGCGATACTACCCTCGTTCTTCTCCCAACGGTCTCCAAGCACGGTGAGAAGTGGCATGAGGAGTTGTTTAGTCACAACGTCCACCGGGTAAAGGGCCATCGCCTCTTGGTACACCCCATCTAGTTTGGCCTCGTCAAATTGGCTGATCGCGGCGACCATCCCATCCAGGTAACTCAGCCAAACACCTGTACTGTCAGACTCCGCTACCTCACCGCTTCCCGGTGACAGCGCCACACGGACTTGGCTAATGGGGATACCCTGCTCAATCAAACGCAGAATCTGACGGATCATTTCGACATCTCCTGGCTTGTACATCCGGTGGCCTTTGGGGGTGCGCTTCGGTTTGACTAATCCGTAGCGACGCTCCCAGGCCCGAAGTGTCACCGCATTCACGCCGGTGAGTCCCGACACGGTGCCAATTGGGTAGTACCCTGCTTCAACCATCATATGTTGACTTGTCGTATCCATATACATAACTTATACTTCTTTTGTATAAGTCTTGTCAACATACTACCGATAAGCACAGCAAGTGTTTTACTGTGGGTTGGAGCCGAAATTAACAATTGTTTCTCAATGAGACCCGACGAAGACATTAAGAATGATGTCATTCAAAAAAACGACCTCGAGACCCGGTTACACTATTCCAGTGGGTATCAGCGGCTGCCTTTTGGGTGACGAGGTCCGTCACGATGGAGGACATCGCCGGTCTAAATTATGTCTCGGGACATTCAGCGACTTTTTTGAATACAGGCGTTTCTGCCCGGAAGTCGCGGCCGGGTTCGGTACCCCGAGACCGACCATGCGATTGGTTGGTGATCCCGGAAATCCTCGCTTGCGGCTTTCAGACCATTCGGGAGAGGACCTGACAGATCAGGTGGTTTCGGGCTTCTCAGGTCAACTGGAAACCTGGTCCCATCTGGATGGTTATATTCTGATGAAGAATTCCCCCAGTTGCGGCATGACGGGTATCAAAATATATCGGGAGAACGGTTATCCGCTTGAACAACGGGGTCGCGGTCTTTTTGCTGAGGCATTACTCAAGAAATATCCGTTTCTGCCGGTTGAAGAAGAGGGAAGATTGAATGATCATGTGCTGCGCGAAAATTTCGTAATGCGTGTCTATGTTCACTATAACTTCCGCCACGAAGTCCGTAGACAACCCAGCTATCACAACCTTTTACAATTTCATAGCAGTTATAAATACTTGCTGATGGCACATAATCAACAGGCGTATAGAGAGTTGGGCCAGTTGCTGGCCGTGTCCGGTAAAGAGCCGTTACCCGAGTTATTGGATGAATATCAATTCCGCTTTACGAAGGCGGTCAGTAAACCCGCCAAAAGAGGTTCTCAATCTAATGCCATGCAACATATTCTGGGTTACTTGAGCCGGACGGTATCCAGTGAGGAACGTCTGGGTATTCTGGATGTGATTGCGCAATATCATCGCGCCGAGGTAAATCTGGCCACCCCTCTTACCTTGTTGAATCACTACATCCAGAGGGCCGGAAACGATTATGTACGCGCGCAGCGCTATCTCGAACCATATCCCGCTGCCATGGGGTTAAGAAACCAGGTATGACTACACCTACTATTATGTGGTTTCGTCAAGACCTGCGGCTTGCCGACAATCCCGCGCTCCACGCGGCCTGCAAAAGAGGTGCAATCATTCCGGTTTACATCCTGGACGATATTGGTGCGGCAGAATGGAAGATGGGGGGCGCCAGCCGCTGGTGGTTGCATCACTCTCTGACATCGTTACAGCATTCCCTGGACGGTTGTCTGAATCTCTATCTGGGAGATCCTTTGACTGTGCTCACCCAGCTCGCGGAAGAAACTCAAGCACAGGCTGTGTTCTGGAATCGCTGTTATGAGCCCTGGCGCATTTCGCGGGATTCTCATATCAAGTCGAGACTCAGCGAAGCCGGGGTTGATGTGCAGAGTTTTAACGGCTCGCTTTTGTGGGAACCTTGGGAAGTATTAAAGCAAGATGGTTCGCCGTACAAAGTGTTTACCCCCTACTATCGTAACGGTTGCCTTAAACGGTCAACGCCACGCGCGCCTCTGCCCGAGCCATGCAATATGGATCTCGCCGCAAAGCGCCACGATTCATTGTTGGTTGATGAGCTGGGCCTGTTGCCTGACCTTCGCTGGGATAAAAAGCTGGAGGGGCACTGGACAATCGGCGAAGCCGGGGCCAAGGACCGTCTTGATCGATTCATCTCGCAAGGCATTGAAGATTATAAAGCCGGGCGCAATTTCCCGGATAAACCCTACGTATCCCGATTATCGCCCGCGCTGCACTTCGGTGAGATTTCTCCAAACAGTGCCTGGCATGCCTCTGCCGAAGCAGCGGTGCTTCTGGGGCGCGAAAACGATCTGGATACTTTTCATAGTGAGCTCGGGTGGCGCGAGTTCTCCTACTATCTTCTCTATCATTTCCCAAAGTTGCCAACAGCCAATTTACAATCCAGGTTCGATCGGTTTCCATGGGTAAACCAGTCAAATTCATCACTTGAAGCATGGCAAAACGGGATGACGGGTTATCCCATCGTCGATGCTGGCATGCGCGAGTTGTGGGAGACGGGATACATGCATAACCGAGTACGCATGATCGTCGGCTCCTTTCTGGTTAAGAATTTACGGATTCACTGGCGCCAAGGAGCAAACTGGTTCTGGGATTGTCTGGCGGATGCTGATCTAGCCAGCAACAGCGCGAGTTGGCAATGGATAGCGGGTTGCGGGGCTGATGCCGCACCCTTTTTTCGGATCTTTAACCCGGTTACCCAGAGCCGGAAGTTTGATGCCGACGGCAACTACATCCGCCGTTATATTCCCGAACTCGCCGCACTGCCCGCGAAATATAGTCATGCGCCGTGGGAAACACCGGCAGATATTCTTGATAATGCAGGTATTACCCTGGGCAAAGATTATCCAAAGCCGATTGTTGATCTAATAGCCTCTCGGCAGTGGGCGTTGCAAGCCTTCAAGTCAACCAAGGAAAACGGTTCGCGCAAACTACCTGCAGACGACACCGGCGTTCTCGAGGTGCCCCAGCTTTGAGACAACACAATGCTCGACTCGACCCGATCAAGGCGCTACTCATTCTGAACCGCTACAAAGACAGTGGGATGTCGGTGGTTGGCTCGGTCGAAACTAATTGAGTGGGAATGCGCGGGCACACCACAACGTATCTCAAGCCCAGACGGAATATCCTTGGCCTCGCCGTTTTCGTAATCCTGTGCCTCGCGGTCTCCGCCATCGGCGGCGCCATCACGGTGACGAGCGTCGACACCTGGTATCAAGCGCTCCACAAACCACCCTTCAATCCGCCTGATTGGGTCTTCGCGCCGGTATGGACCACTCTCTACATCTTGATGGCGATCGCCGGTTGGCGTGTATGGCGTCATACGCAATCCGAGACGCGGCACAGGGCGCTTGCCGTTTTCGTCGTGCAACTCGGGCTGAACCTCGGTTGGTCGTTCCTGTTCTTCGGGCTCCAGCTAATTGGTATGGCGTTGCTTGAGATCGTTATCTTGCTCCTCGTTATCATCGCAAACACCGTTCTGTTCTGGCGCATCGACCGATTGGCAGGCGCACTGTTTGCGCCTTATGTATTTTGGGTCGCCTATGCAACGGTGCTCAACATCTCGCTTTGGCTGCTCAACTGAACTTAGCGATAGAAACCGAGTTCGGAGACCGCGAGGTCGGCATGAAAGGCGCGCCCAATGGCGACCAACCCGATACGCCGAAGCCGGGTGATATCCAAGGGCACTTCGAGCCGATGGGGCGTGAATGTCTCGAAAGCGAGATCGATCGTGTCCCAGTCCGCACCGGCAGTGAAATGCGCCCGGTAGGACTGCCAAGGTCGGACATTGTCCGGCGTGCGCAGGTGAACCGAGTATTCCTCGCCACTGCCCCTGACGCTGAGGCGCACCCCCGTGTACTCGGAGGCATCGAGCTTATCACCCGCGGACGCGAGGTCGAGTGCTGCTTGGATGAACCCGCCCTCATTTTCGAGACGGACCTCACCGGTGAGACGCAAGCTAGGACGGCCGTCGATCACGTCGCGGGTGACGGAGACTGCGGAGATCCCGCCCATGACCTGGTCGCTGACAGCACGCCAACGCGTGCCCAGCTTCGAGATCAAATCCGTTTCCGTAAAATCGTCGATCAACATGTAACCAATTTGCATACGGATATCGATGTCTCAGTAATTTTCTGAATCAATTAGAAACCACCGGTTTGCGGTTTCCATTATCTCAATAATCGAGCATTTATGAATAGATAGATCGAAGAAAAGCGCTTCCACGTCGAGGTATAGTTGTCCACCGATTTTTTAATGCGGAAGTTTGGTTAAATTTGCTTACAGAGACGGTAACTACCTGGCAGATGCAATTCAACAAGCCGTAGTCAGTATTACTTAGAGTAGGACCGAAAAACTATATTGAGTATTTCGGTGGCTATCGTGTGTTGTGATTCAAGTACCTAAGTCGGTTCGCACTTGATAGTCGACTATCGATCCCAAGCAGCCATGCCCCGAATCCAGTGTCAGCAAGATTCGTTCTGTGACACCAGAGCTGCTACTCTCTACATCGGCCTGGTTTAATGCGAGTTCGCGACACCCAAGCTTTGGCGATGTTGGTTGTGGAATGATAACCGCGGTAATAAGAAACTTTCTCGGATCATCTCGATGCAAATTGGAAATCTTGATCACGTCAACGTACGCACCACTCAACTCGATTCCATGATCGATTGGTACACGAAAGTTTTAGGATTGCGCAGCGGAGATCGCCCGAACTTTCCGTTCCCTGGTGCCTGGATGTATGCGGGCAATACAGCGGCCGTGCATCTGGTCGGTGTTGACGGCGCGCCCCGCACCGGATCAGAGGTTGACCTGAAACTTGAGCATTTTGCCTTCGCTGCAACTGGCCGTAACGAATTTGAGGCGAAATTGCGGAAGATGGGCATTCAGTACCGTCGCGTTGAGATTCCCACGATCAACCTTATCCAGATCAATCTATCGGACCTAGACGGGAATCACATCCACATCGATTTTCCGGCAGATGAGTGACCGCTTTGGTTGCGGGTTAAGGTCAGACTATAGTGAAGGAAAGCTGCCATTCGGCATGGCCGTGAGGCTCGGTTGACATTCCATACCACATTGCTCGAGTTGTCCCCCACCGAGGCGACTGGAATTGACCCAAATGTCGCGACCCACGGCGTAGCTCCTGATATCGGGTGAAATTCGCCGTCTTCTCTAAGTCTTCATGCGCTGATCCAAATGTTGACTGCCCCATGCTTGTAGAGCATGAATCACAGGTGCCGTTGTCTTGCCGTATGCAGTCATCGAATATTCTACTTTTGGTGACACTTCAGGATAGGCTTTTCTTGAAATCAAGTTGTCTGTTTCAAGTTCACGAAGCTGTTTTGTTAGCATTCTCTGGGTTATTTCTGGCATCAAACGGCGTAGCTCGTTAAAGCGAACGGTCTCTGATAGTAGGTGGTGAAGAAGAACGCCTTTCCACTTTCCTCCAACGGCTTCTAACGTCACTTCAATGGGACAACCCAAGTTGCAATCATATCGAGTATGAGCCAGAAATCGTTTCCATTAGTATACAAAGTGATGCTACATATAAAAAAGTTCGTACTTACATCGTTTGATTATTTAGCATATTCTCGCAACATCTTAACAGCACCAAGGTAGATTGATGTGAGCAATAAATTGATCATCGTGGCGAGAATAGAAGCTAACCCTGACAAGATCGAATTGGTTAAAACAGAACTTCTAAAGCTGATTGAGCCGACGTTGAAAGAGGCCGGTTGTATTCAGTATGACCTACATCAGGACAATGAAAATCCAGCAGTATTTGTCTTTTATGAAAATTGGGAAAGCCGTCGGCTTTGGCAGGCGCACATGAACAACACTCACCTGGCCGAGTACATGGAGGCAACAGCAGGTGCGGTAGCCTCTTTTTCATTAAATGAAATGACGAAGTTCTAAAAAAACCTAACGGGGCGTTGGACAGTCAGCCCCAGCGCCAGACGATTGCGCCTTTTGTCGGTGCAGAGGATATATTTGAAAGGCCAAAGCGCCCTACGTCGCCGCATCCGGTATGCGTTCGGGTTTTCGTCAAGAAAATACAAACAACCCCGCGGCATGAAATCAACTTGGTCCTCAAATGAGCCCACGAGGTATTGAAACGACAAAAGTACATGATCTCCACAAGAAGTAGTCCAAGGATCCGAAATATCGAAAAGTGGACGAGGGTTTAGAGGAGGAATTTGCGATGGCTAAGGCGATTATTGAGGCTCGCACCCGAGTTGGCCCGACCCAGGCGCAGCTCGCCAAGCGTATGAAGACTACGCAATCGGTCATCGCATGTTTGGAGTCAGGCAAGAGCAAGCCATTGACAACGACACTACAAAATCTTGTGAGTGCGACCGGCACACTGCTAGCGATACGGCTTGCGCCCGAGTAAAGGCGCAAGTAATGAAGCGAGCAGGTGACCAGGCGTTGGTGGGCAGCATCGATGACGCAGGGGCTGGACAGCCGTAAGCGTTCTTCGTCCTACACCCCGTTGCGACGTCCGCGCCGGGAAAACATTTCCTTACGACGAACGTGACGACCCCAGCCTTCCTGGATATTCAGGTATCGGGTGACGGTTTAGATCGAGGTTGTGTTACGGTATCAGCAACCTCACAAGTGATACAGACATGAGTGCACCGATGAACGTTCTGTTTATTACTGCGGATCAGTGGCGCGGGGATTCTCTCTCAGCAATGGGTCATCCGTGCCTGCAGACCCCAAACCTGGATCGTCTCGCGGCTGACGGGATATTGTTCAGGCAGCACTTCGCTCAGGCAACACCTTGTGGGCCCAGTCGCGCAAGTCTCTACACGGGGTTGTATTTGCAGAACCATCGCTCGGTGGTCAATGGCACTCCTTTGGATGCCCGCCACTCGAATGTCGCCCTGGAGGCCCGCAAGGCCGGCTACGAACCGGCTCTATTCGGCTACACGGACGTGAGCGCTGATCCACGGCAGCACGCACCCGAGGATCCTGCGCTGCGAACATACAGCAGCGTACTGCCGGGGATGATACCGGTGGTGCAGGTTGACGACCACGCCCTGCCGTGGATTGCGCATCTCAAAGCCAAAGGATATACGGGGACCGACGGGTTTTTGGAGGTGTACAAACCCAAGGATATCGGTGCCGAAGCCAGTCATCGTGGTCTCACATTTGCACCTGCGAGGTATAGCGTCGAGGATAGCTACAGCGCATTTCTCACTGACGAACTCATCAAGTATCTCTCCGTGCGCGTCGACCGGCCGTGGTTCGCGCATCTGTCTTACCTTGCTCCGCACCCACCATTCGTAGTACCGGAACCGTACCACGCTATGTACGATCCCGCTGACGTACCCAGACCGGTACGCGCAGCCACGGTGGAGCGCGAAGCCGCCCAGCACCCGTATCTGGACTATTCCCTCCACAACCAGACCGGCTGGGGCATCCGCTACGATCACAAATCAAAGAACAATCTCAAATTAACTGATACCGACGTGCTACAGGCGCGCGCAACCTATTACGGGATGATCAGCGAGGTGGATTTCCATATCGGTCGCCTGCTGTCGTATCTCAAAGAAACCGGTGTTTATGATAATACCCTGGTGATATTCACCACCGACCATGGAGAGCAACTCGGCGATCACTGGCAGTTCGCGAAGTACGCCTACTTCGAGCAGTCGTTTCATATTCCGCTGATAGTTCGCGACCCTAGGGCATTAGCGCAACACGCTCGCGGCAGGCGGGTGGACGCGTTCACAGAAAACGTGGATATCATGCCGACCATTCTTGATTACCTCGGAGTCGCAATACCGACGCAGTGCGATGGCGAAGTGTTGGCGCCATTGTGTTGTGGGGAAACACCCTCCAACTGGAGGACCGAGGCGCACTGGGAGTTTGACTTCCGTCACACAATCGATGCCAACGGCAACAGCAGCCTTGGCCTCAAACCTGATCAGTGCGCGGTAAGCGTTATCCGCGGCGAACGCTACAAATACATTCACTTCACGGCGTTGCCACCTCTGCTTTTCGACCTGGTGGAGGATCCGGGCGAGTTCAGAAACCTTGCTGAAGATCCAGCTTTCCGGTCAATAACGCTTGAATATGCCCAGAAGATGTTGAGTTGGCGAATGAATCACGACGAGCGGGTGCTCACGAACACGCTTATCACACCCGCGGGCGTAGTAGAACGCTTGATGCCACGAAGATAATCACAGGGCTGGGATTTAGCGGCTCGGTGAATCTTCCGGTGGTTGTGATCCACCGCCCTGCCTCGCCGCTTTCGGATGGTCGGCTGCACCTTTGAGCTCGAGCTCGCCGGCGAAGTGACACGCTACATAGTGGTCGGGTCCCATTGGCGACAGCACCGGCGCTTTGGTTGTGCAGACGTCCTGCGCGAAGCGGCAGCGCGTTCGGAAGCGGCAGCCCAATGGTGGGTCGGCGGGGTTCGGACGCTCGCCCTCGAGCTGGACCGGGCGCGTCGGCTGGTCGGGATCGCCTTGCAACAACCGTGCTCAAGCGTCCATCCGATCCAGTGGGAAGATTGGTCTCGGCACATTCCAGTGGGGCAACCGTTCGTAGTGCGAGTGTACAGTACACGAAGCGGATACGTTATTTGAGGAAGCTGTCGTACTGGCGTTTTATGACGCCATAGCATGAGCAAGTGGCCGCACGCATGCCAGGTTGATTCAGAATCTCGATGCGTCCGCGATGGTAGTCGATCATGTTCTGCTTGTGGAAGCCGCTCGCTGCCGCGGTGACGCTGCTGCGCCGCACTCCGAGCATACGCGCGATCGATTCCTGTGTCGCGCAGAATTCACTTGACCCTACCCTGTCCTGTGTCATCAGCAACCACCGAGCGAGGCGCTCCTCGATGTTATGGAATCGGCTGCAAACGCCCGATTGCGCGATCTGCATAACCAGTGCATGAATTGACTTGTGGAGCAGGCCCTGCAGGCCGCCACGCCGGTTGGCGCGCATTGTCAGCACATTCACATCCAATCGCATGGCGGTGCCGGCGTCGCGAACTATCGACAGATTGGATGACCGTAAGCCGCCCAGGTAGACGGCAAGTCCGACTGCACCTTCGTTGCCTTCCATCGCCACCTCCACCGCTCGCCGCTCTTCTACACCGAATAGTAACGACACCACGGCATCATTGGGAAAATAGATGTATCTGACGACGTCGCCTGGCGCGTAGAGCACCGCGTTCGTACGCAGTGTAATCAGTTCGAGACTCGGCTGCAGCCGTCGGTACTCCGCCTTTCCCAGCATAGATAAAATTCGGTTTCTGGCGGGAACATGGCTTAAGGTGGGCATCGGCGCTAGCTCACATGTCGCACGAAGGTTTGGGATTCAGGAGAAAGTCGGCGGGACGATCGTCCGCCCTTATCCGAACGCGCGGAAAACTCATTCGGGCACACCTCGCCTTTCGAACCGGTCACTCCAATCGTTACCTGCATCGCGGGAACGTCACACACCAAGGAAAAATCGGGCATAAACAATATCACGCCCGCGGATCGCCGTCCGCGCGCTAGCGCACATTGCGGCCGCTGTTAGTTACTCGACCGGGATGGAAGGATTCATCTGGTAGGTGAGCAGCCGGTCAGTTTCGGTCTTGACAACCTGGTAGCATTCACAAACCGTGGACTCCAGACCGGGGCGATCGGCGATGGTGATATGGCCGCGCTTATAATGGATTAGCCCAGCCTGCCGGAGGCGATGTGCCGCAACGGAGACGCCTTCCCGGCGAACGCCAAGCATGTTGGCGATCAGCTCTTGGGTCATGACCAACTCATTCGACTCGAGTCGATCGTGGCTCAACAAGAGCCAGCGGCACAGTTGCTGCTCGACGGAGTGCAACCGATTGCAGACTGCGGTCTGCGACATCTGAGTGAGCAGCGCTTGCGTGTAAAGCAACAACAGTCGATGCAACTCGCCGACGCGCCTGAACTCCTCGCGAAAGTGTTTCAACTCCAATCGAATGGCGTTGCCCGCACTCTGAACCACGGCCCGATTGGGGGTCGTATCGCCACCCATGAATACAGCGATGCCGACCACTCCATCATAGCCGACGACACCCATCTCGGCGGAAGTACCGTTCTCCATCATATAGAGCAGCGAAACGATTGCGGTCGTGGGGAAGTAGACGTGTGATAGAGTATCATTCGCCTCGTAAATCACCGTGCCAAGGGCTAGCGAGACCGATTCCATATCTGGCTCAAGACGTTTGTACACGTCTGCGGGAAGCGCCGCCAGCAGGCGATTATGATCCACAGTACAGGGTATATGCTTGGGCATCAATCCGCCATCTCCCCCGTGTTGTGGCCTAATCTTCGTAATTGGTACAGCTTGTGTTTGCTATATCCCATACGCGATGGGTTCGATGTTGGATCAACGACTATGTTACAGGATATGTGCGCTACCGGACATAGTTGATGCTGTTCTGTAGTGATCTGCGCCCTGACGTGAAGACAGCCACCTAGCCCGGATAATTAATGAAGGGTTCGGATTTCCCCTGAATCCGAACAGGACAAACCGTGCCGAGGCCAAATGGCCCAATAGGCGACTTAAACTGTTCAAATATGGCGAAGATTTTTGGTGCATAGTCCGCCTTCGTGAAATATCCGGGCTAGTGCGGCGGGGCACGACTGTCCAGGTCTTTCCGCAATGTACGCTGGCGTACAGACGACAATCGGTGGCCATGATACAAAGAAAAATGAGATCGGGAATCCCCTCGATCCGCACGAAGAGGCATATTAAGATGACTAACAATAAACGATCTTGGTCGCCACCGCAGATCATATGGAGTGCGATCATAGCGACCGTAGTCTGGAGTGCCGCCGGATTTAACTGGTTCGGCCCCGGATTCAATTGGATGACGCAGGGCGTTGCCATGAAAATGTCAACGAACGCCGTGACGGAAAACTTAGCCACGATCTGCGTTGCGCAAGCCCACAGCGCACTCGATGCAGAGGCAACGCTCAAGGAATTTGCGGGGCTATCGACCTATAAGCAGCCGACATTCGTAGAAACATCGGGTTGGGCGACCATGCCCGGCGGTGACTCAGCGACGAGCGGTGTTGCTAAGCTGTGCGCAACCAAACTACGAACCTAGTCTAGCTACAATTCTCGGTCGGGGCCGGATTGAACCACGCACAAAGGCAGTGGACTGACTACCGTGCCACTGCCGACGTGCTAACCGAGCCGGACCCGGCGTCTTCCGTTGAACCATTCAACCATACAAACCAAATGATAAATCTTGACAGAAAGGGAAGTGGGCCCACAACACGAGTCTACGCGGACATGGTGGCCGATCAATTTCACTATGGACACATCGAGTTTTTGAGGCAGGTCAGCAGCATGGGGGACTATGTGTTGGTAGGAATTAATGCTGATGATGTTGCACAAGTCTACAAACGCAGACCAACTCAGACAATGGAACAACGTATCGCGTCTGTTCTTGCCTGTCGGTATGTGGACGAGGTGATTCCTAACGCACCGTGGTTGTTCGACCCGACGTGGATCGAGAAGTACGACATCGGTTTAGTGGTACATGGAGACGACTACTCTGATGAACGGCAACGGGAAATGTACAAGGTCCCCATCGAAAGAGGCATATTCCGGACGGTTCCGTATACAAAAGGTATCTCAACCACGGAAATTATTCGCCTGCGTAAACAGCAACAGATGGGCATGAACGCTGTTGATTCGACTGTACATTTGCCTGCTTGACTTACTGGTCAGAACAATGGATGAGGGGAGAGCTGCATTCACGTGTTGATTTCGCGTTCTTTATCGATCCAATGACGGTGAGAAAAATTAAAAAGAATCAAAGCAATGTTGAGCTAGACGACTCGACTCTGATTAGAACAGATCCCAGAGCAAATGCTTACATGTACTACTTGTTGGATATCTTTCACAAAATATCCAGCAAATTTAGTATCCGATATTGGGCAGAGTGTGGAACAGCGCTAGGTTACAAACGTCACGGTGGGATTATTCCTTGGGATGATGATATTGACATAGATATTCATCCTGATGACTTATCAAAGCTCTCTGGTATTGAGATAGAAGAGGAGTTCTGCAATTATGGTTGTGCCTTATATCCAATTTACTTTGGCTATAGAGTCTGTCCAATATCATTGCCAACTTTCGGCAAGTCTGTGAACAATAATACCACCAAGAATGTGGCGTACAATTGGCCTTTTCTGGACGTTTTTGCGACCGCTTTTTTCGACAAGACTAGTTCTGGAGTGAGAGATCACATCCGTTACAAGGATCAAGATGCGTTGAAATGGTGGCCGGATTATTATTTGACCAAAGAAGAGATCCAATTGAAACAAGTTGATTTTGGTCCCGAGAATATGAGAATTAAGATTTTTGTTCCAGGCAAACTAGATGATTATTTGATTAGAATATACGGTGATGACTATATGACAATTGCTTACCAAGAGCTGGATCATGCCAATAACCGACCAATTGAAAAAGTAATTTGCAAGGTAAGAGATAGAGAGCCAGGGCAAGCAATTCGCGCCGAAATTCCTTAATGCAGATACGCACGAGAACGAAGACAATCCCCTTCGGGAGAGCGTCCCTCCTTCGCGGTTTATATGAACCAATACCAGTAAGCGCGTCCAGCGTAGATACGGATGAACGCGATGAGCCCGTATTCTGAAGCACACACAGGCGCTGATAGAAATTGCGGTTGGAGGAACGCCGCTGAACGGGGTGACAGACCGTCACGCCATAGAACGAGGTGAAAATGAGGGAATGATAGTTGGTCAAGCGTAAACAACTACGCCAACGTGCGCGCAAGAGAGATTACCTTGTGGGTGTTCGGGCGAGATCTACACGAGGGCCTACAACCGTGGCGTTCGATGATTCCGCACGGATCATGCAGTCCTACAAGTCCGTCGTCGCCGACAACACGACCCTTGTCCTTTCAACAGACAGTGACCTCTCCAAATTTCTGAAGGGCATGGCCCCGGGTGGGGAAGTCTTTCTGGCTCGAGACCGAGGTAACAACTGATGGAGTTGAACTTTCCGAATCCAAGCCGCAGTTTCGATGCCGCGAAAAACCGCATCCGATTTTGGGGATATGACAGTGCGATGGAGATTTCATTTTTTGTGGAAGCGGACGCTCTCAAAAAGCTCTGTCCGGAGATGAGTAACGTCGAAGCCGGATTCCTCAAAGCATTCGATGCCGCAAGGACCCGAATCCATAAAGTTGCGAACAAGGCCTATGCGCGTCGCAGCAATGGTTCCCGCGCTTACATCTTGGCAGCGAAGGATTTTTGAGAATGTTGTAGGACCGATGCCGTATCCCGAACCGAATTTCTGCCGATTCTGAACGAGTTCTTTAACTGCATGGCGGGTGCGGTGATCGGCACGACGAAGAGGTGCTCCGTTTTATCGGCGACGCGGCCCCGGCAATCTTTCCCATAGATCAAGTGATTGTGGATAGCCATCAATATGGTGAGAACGAATGCGCCTGGGTACATCACGATTATCGCCCCACTATAGGAGCAAAGCATGAACGACGAACTAATCTTGGAATTGAAAAAGTATGTAATGAGCGACGTAGGAAGGTCGTACCACATAAACGAGGTTGGCAAAGAGCTTGTCGTGGCGTTTAACACATTGTCCGATATGCTTGTCTCTTACGGAGTCCACCCGAGACCTACAAATCTTCTACAGATGAACAACGCTATTGGTGACACGCTAGAATTGCTTGAAACTCTTGACCCGCTCGAAAAATTTCGAAACACAGATGCATTTATAAGGGTGGGACCCCTACATTAGAGGTAGACCCTGACTGCTGATGAACAAATATGTCAACTATTTTTCCGAGATAGTTCGGTTAGTAAAATGAAAGTTCATACTTGATACAAGACGAGCACCGGCGCATTCTCGATGAGCATGCCTGAGTCAGGTCCGCAGCACCGAAGCGAATGATAGATAAGATGGAAATTACGTCTTAAATCTGCACCGAAACCACGGTTCGGCGTGATGTAGGCGCCGCGAATCTATGCGCAGCGTGAAGACACAGGTACTCGTTCTCATATAACAAAAAACGCACAGCGCCTCCTAACAAGGATCGCGTCACTATCTGCCGTATCGTGCCTGCCTTGATGACCCGCCGAGCTCCACATCGAACGTTTAATGCCTTGCGTTCTTCACGGGTGGCCCGCACTCAGCTCATACCAGGCTCGAGGCGGTCGGTGCGCGGCCGTTCTATTGGGCCGTGCGGCGTCAGCTGAATACCGGTCAGGCTACGCTCGGCGTGAGCCATCCGGCGCGAAAGCAGCTTTTGGGCGTAGGCCAGCATGATTGTCGCGTGGCGCGGGTCGTCTGCCAGATTTCGCCGCTCGCCTGGGTCGGCGGCGAGGTCGTAGAAGGCTGCCGGCAGGCTGGGGAAATGGACGTATTTGTAGGCCGCATCACGAATTGCGGCGAAGCAGCAAAGGTCGAGTGGCATGCCGATCTCGTGCTCCGGCGCGCCGCTGCCGATTTCGTGGAAGTCCATCTCCCACACTGCGGCGTCGCGCCAGGCCGGCGGCTCGGTGCCAGCCAGGAAGTCACCGAGTGCGAAGCCGTCGCACTGCAACGGGACGGCGGCTCCGCACGCTTCGAGTATGGTCGGCATGACGTCGACCGACTCAGTGAATGCCTCAATGCGGTGGCCGCGCCGCCCTTGCGACCCGGAACCAGGTGGCCGGATGATAAGCGGGATGTGAAAGCTCTGGTCGAAGTAGGAAAGCTTGCCGAGCATCCAATGATCGCACATGTCCTCACCGTGATCGGTGGTGAAGATAATCAGCGTGTTCTCATAGTCACCGGTCTCGCGCAACGCGGCGAACAGTCGGCCAAGATTGTCGTCGACCTCACGCATCAGATAGTAATATGTAGCGCGGAGCTGGTGTCGCGCCGCCCTGTCGTCGGGGTGCAGCTCGGCCGTCAGGAGTTTCTTGTGTAGGTGATGGCGCATCATGTAGGCGACGAAGGGATGTTGTGCCGCCTCGGCCTCCCGGTCGCCGACGGTGACGAAAGAAGGCACGTCGTCGGCATCATACATCGCGTTATATGGTGCAGGCGCGAGGAAGGGGGGGTGCGGGCGCAACAGGCTCGTGTGTAAAAACCAGGGGCGGCGCTCCGGG
>Ga0224512_10001574_pt1 | contig 21764 bp, 20 predicted proteins | sample SF_May12_sed_USG_4_FD_169103 | JGI IMG/M metagenome (GOLD analysis project Ga0224512, IMG submission 169103) | Sediment microbial communities from San Francisco Bay, California, United States - SF_May12_sed_USGS_13 | ecosystem: Environmental > Aquatic > Marine > Sediment | place: USA... | reverse complement strand
CCTCAGGGGCAGCACATAGCGTGTCGATCTCGATGGACTTCTCGGCGGACGCCGCGCCCAAGGTGGCCAGGTCGCTCCGAAACGACGCCAGCTCTTGGGCCAGAACACCCGACTCCATCTCTGCAGCGTAGACGACCCTGAGGCGTCGCCGGTCCACACGGTCCTTGAGCTCGGCCTCCCGCTGGTGAAACGCTCGCTGCTCGAACCACATCACGCCTTCCCGGTTCCAGCAGTCACGGGGCGGGCAGGTCACGACCATGACGCCCCCCGCTCCCGCGCGAACCAGGTACTCGATCACCGATGTGTGCAACGCTCCGACGCACGAGATGGGGAAGACTTCTGCGTCCAAGGCGGGTCCCCCGCTTCGGCACGCCGCCGAGTTCGCGCAGCCGACCAACACGACGCGATCCCGGTTCGGGCCCACCCTGGAGATGAACGACAGTACGTCCTCGAGCTGATCCCGGCCGGTACGGTGCAGCGGACCGACACCCATCGGCGCGCACGACCCCGAGCAGATCCCACAGCTGACACACTTTGTGGGATCGACCAGGCCGACGTACCCGTCGCGGCCGTCGTCACGCAAGACCATGTCGATGGCCTCGTACGGACAGTCGTGATAGCACTGCTCGCATCCCGTGCAGAAACGCGGATTGACGTATGAAGGCTCCGGTGCCTGCTCCGGACGGGGGCGCGTGAGGAGAGGAACCGACAGCGCCGCAGCGAAGGCGGACAACACGAGCACCCAGGCCCACCCCACGGGCAGCGGCTGCGTGAACGGAAGCCAGAAGCCGTAGAAGACATCGAGCGCCACGTCCGTGGGGAGGCGGAGGGGATCGGCCTCCTGCTCCATGGCGAGAGGCCACGCCAGGGACAACAGAGTGAACAGGCCTGTGACGCCCCAGAATAGAGGCTTGGGTGGCAGGAGTTGCGTGCGGGCCAGCCGGGAGAGATGGACCCAGAGAAGCAGGGCGATCCCAACCGGGATCGCGATGTGCGCGAAGAGATTCAGGAAGAAGAACGCGCTCGGAATGTCGCGCTCGCCCACGAACGTGCGCCCGATGGGCTCGGAGAAGATGGGAAAGAGGTCCATGAGCCGCGCGCCCTCCGTTGCGAGCAGCTGCCCTTGGACGTCCCACACCATCACGTACCCCGTCCAGCCACACACGAGAAACGCCACCGTGAGGAAGACGCCCGACACCCATGCGAGCGCGCGCGGTCCCCAGGCCCGGTCCTGCACGAACATACGAAACGCATGGACCACGATCGCGACGATCGCGACGTCCGACACGTAACGGTGAAGCGTCCGTATCCACTGTCCCGCGAAGGTCTGGTCGGTGATCCGGGCCACGGACTCGTAGGGGGCCCCGATCCGGTAGAACAGGATGAGGTACAGGCCCGTCACGATAAGGATCAGGAACGAGGCGACGACCACGGTGCCCGAGTGGTAGAGCGGGTTGTATCGCCAGGTGTAGAGCGCGTTGGACCACGCATCGCCGCGCGCGAGCAATGCGCGACCTCGACGCTGGGTGGCGCGCACCGCAGCGGTCATCGAGAGGACGGTTGCGGGCCAGAATAGATCATCATATCGTCATGATAATTAGACACATTGCACACGCAACCCCGCGCGAAGCCAGGTGGACGTGGTGTGATTTTGTCACAAACTGCGGTCTATGCCCTGAGGGCGACGCTCTGTTTGGCTGGCCATGGCCCGGCCGCCCGCGTCCGCGTCGATGACATTGCCGAGCAGCTCTCCGTGCCGCGGAACTACCTGTCCAAGATTCTGCACGCATTGGCCCGTGCAGGGGTGCTGACGTCGAGCCGGGGTCCCGGCGGCGGCTTCCAGCTCGCACGCCCCGCCCGCGAGCTCATGCTGTCCGAAGTGGTGGAGCAATTCGACGAGCTCCCGGAGGAGTCCGGGTGCCTGCTCGGCCGCGCCGTATGCAGCGACCGCGACCCATGTGCCGCACACCATCGTTGGAAAGATGTGTCGCTGTCCGTAAAGGAGTTCTTTCGCGAGACGTCGATCGGCGACCTGTCGCCCGATGGCGCCGCGCTCTTTACCCCCATCGAACACACTGGCACACCGGAGGACTAATGGACGACGAGCGCACCGGCTCGAGTACTCCCCCCGACATTCCGTTCTTTCAGCGGCTCTACGACCGACCGTTCGTGCTCCTGGCGATCGGGATGTCGATCATGCTGATCGTGTTCACCGCGTGGGGTCTTTGGGAGGTCATGAGCCTACCCGAAGCCACCCTTCCCTGAGGCGGAGGCGACATGTACACGACCGGAGTGACCTCCCCGCAGGGAGTCTGGTGGAAGCCGGCACACAAGTCCGAGAGGATCTGGTTCACCATCGCCTTCGTCTGGTGCCTGGTACTGTTCGCCATGATGCCGCTCTGGCATCTGCGCGGAGGACAGAACCCGTCGGGAATCAGAGCCAGGGTCGACCCTCAGGACTATGTCGCGCGGGTTCGGCAGTTCGTGGCCGACTACGGTACCGGTGAATCGGAAGCGGGGATTCCCATCGTGGCGCCCCCACCCGGCAGCGAGGTCTACCTTCTCGCGGCACAGTACCAGTGGACGCCCATTCTGCAGCTGCAGCAAGGAGCACAGTATACGCTGCACCTTTCCTCGCTGGACGTGAATCACGGGTTCAACCTGTATCCGTTCAACGTCAACTTCCAGGTCGTTCCCGGCTATGACTACGGCCTGAGGGTGACGCCTACCGAGGCGGGCGACTACCGAATCGTCTGCAACGAGTTCTGTGGCATCGGCCACCACCTCATGGTGGGCCGAGTCATCGTCGAGGCGACCGCAACCGCCGACGCCGGGGCCGGCGGCACCGGGGTCGCTGACGCCGCGGGAGGTGCCCAATGAGCGCCCCGATGGCAGGCACGACGACCGCCCCCGCCGCTGCGTTCCGGGTCTGCCCGACTACCGGGCTGAAGGTGCACCGGGACGCCGAAGCACTGATCAAGGCCAACGCGGTCGTAGCCACCGTGGCGCTCCTCATCGGGGGCTTCGCGGCGATCCTGGTGCTGCTTACCCGCTGGCAGGCCGTCCACCTCCTGAGCGACGTGATGTTCTACCGGTGGCTGACCATCCACGGGATGAACATGCTCATCTTCTTCATCCTCTTCTTCGAGATGGCGGTCCTGTATTTCGCCTCGGCGGTGTTACTCAACTCGCGGGTCGCGGGACCGAAGTGGGGCTGGGTCGCTTTCGGGCTCATGGTCGGCGGAGCAGGCATGGTCGAATGGACGATGTTCACCGGCCAGGCCGACGTATTGTTCACGTCGTACGTCCCGCTTCGCGCACATCCTGCGTTCTACCTCGGCGTGATCCTCTTCGCGGTAGGCGCGATCATCGTGACGACCATCTTCTTCGCCACGATGGTCGTCGCGAAGCGAGAGGCGACCTACACCGGGTCGGTTCCGCTGGTCACGTTCGGCGCCCTAACCGCGGCCATCATCGCCGCGATCACGCTGACCCACGGGGCGGCGATCTACATCCCCACCTTCCTGTGGTCCATCGGCCTAATGAGCGTCGACCCCCAGGTGTACCGGCTCGTGTGGTGGGGACTCGGGCACTCGTCGCAGCAGATCAACGTGGCTGCGATGGTCTCGATCTGGTATCTGCTCGGCGCTTTGACCGTCGGAGCGGTCGTCGTGAACGAGAAGATCAGCCGCACCGCGTTCGTGCTCTACATCGCGTTCATCTCGATGGCATCGGCTCACCACCTACTCGTCGATCCGGGCTTCGGACCCACGTGGAAAATCGTGAACACGTCGTACTTCATGTACATGGCGGTGCTCGCGTCCATGCTGCACGGCTTCACCGTACCCGCCGGCATCGAGTTGGGGATGCGGCTGCGCGGCTTCACGGAGGGCATCTTCGGGTGGCTGCGTCGGGCGCCCTGGGGTGATCCGGGATTCAGCGCGCTGTGTCTCTCGGTCGTCGTCTTCGGCTTCGTGGGTGGCATCACAGGTGTGACGTTCGGGACCGAGCAGATCAACATCGTCGCTCACAACACGCTCAGGATTCCGGCGCACTTCCACGCCACAGTGGTATCCGGAACGGCGTTGGCCTTCATGGGCATCACCTACTACGTGATCCCGCTGATCTTTCAGAAGAAGGTCTCGTTCTACGGCTTGGCCCGGTGGCAGCCCTACGTGTTCTCGATCGGGATGCTCGTCTTCGTGCTCGGCTTCATGTTCGCCGGCACGTTCGGCGTGCCCCGTCGCCACTACGACATCACGTTCGCGGGCGCGCCGTTCACGGTGGAGTACTCACCAGCGGCCAACCTCATGCTTGCGATCGGCGCCATCGGCGGCCTCGTCGCGGCGGTGGGCGGGGGGATGTACATCCTCGTGACCGTCTGGTCCGTGTTCTTCGGCAAGCCGCTGGGTGCCGACTGCACCGATGTGGCGCTCGCGGGCACGGTGCCGCCGGGTATCTACAAGCGCCCGTTCACCGAGCTCCCCACTGAAGACGTCGAGCTCGAGGAGCACGGCACCCTCGGCATGATGCCCGGCACGATGATCCTCGTGGCCATCTTCTTCGTCGCGTTCGTCGTGTACTACTTCGCGAACTGGAACCTGCTGTCCCGGCTGTGGCAGATCGGATGATCCGGCGGCGGGACGCCTGGCCCCTAGGCGCGATCGGGTTCATCTTCGCGGTCACCGTGAGCTGGTGGGCCCTCGCGCTCTGGTCGGTGCCGGGCGCTCCGGAGTGGCTGGAGCGGACGCGCTCGGTATGCTTCAACATCACCGAGAGCGGCCTTCCCGATGCGAAGGGTTGGCTCCTTCTCCTTGGTCAGCCGCCGACGATGCTCGCCATGCTGCTCGTCGGATGGGGACGGGAGGTGCGGGGGACACTCAGGCACCTGGCATCGTCCATGGGCGGGCGAGCGCTCATCGGCGGAGTCCTGCTGCTGGCGATCGGCGGCCTCGGGCTGGCGGGCGCACGCGTGGCCGACGCTCGCCTGCCGGAGGTGGCCTTGGCGGCCGGCGGCCCGGAGGCCGCCGGTCAGCCGCGCCTCGATCGGGCCTGGCCCACGCTTGCCGACCTGGTCGACCAGGCCGGAGGCCCGTTCATGTTGTCCGACCTCGAGGGCAGACCCGCGCTAGTCACTTTTGCATTCGGCCACTGCGTGACGGTCTGCCCGGCGGTGGTCCACGAAGCGCGGGCGGCCCGGCTCGCCCTCGGGAAGGACATCGCGATCGTCGTATTCACCGTGGATCCATGGCGGGATACACCGGGCCGGCTCGCCTCGCTGCTGATCCAGTTCGAGCTAGATCCGTCTCGTGATCATGTCGTGGGAGGCGCGGTCGAATCGGTTCGGGCCGCCTTGGACTCATGGGACATCCAGACCACGCGCGATACCCGAACCGGTGATATCGTGCATCCTGTCGTTGTCTACCTGGTCGAGGCCGACGGAACGATTGCGTATGCGTCGGGCGGCGGGGCGGACCAGGTCGCGGCACTCGGAGATCTCCTCGGATGGAAGACCGTAGCACCGTGAGTGACCTCGGCGACAGGTCTGGCTCGACCGCGTGCTGATCCAGCCCTCAAGCATGTGGTAGGGATTCACGCCGTGGCCTCCGAGCGACTTCGCTACCTTCTCCCGCTCTAGGCCCCACGCCTGGCTTCCCGACCCCACCCGGAATCCCCGTGTCACTGGTCAGCATCCAGAATCTCACCATCGCGTTCGGCGGGCGGCCACTTCTGGACCATGCGACCCTCCAGATCGAGCGGGGGGAGCGCGTCGGGCTCGTGGGCAGGAACGGCGAAGGTAAGTCCACGTTGCTGGGGATCATTGCAGGAGCGATCGCGCCGGATCGAGGCACCGTGGTGCTCGAATCAGGTGCACGGATCGCGATGCTTCCTCAGGAGGTCCCGGTCGGGCTGCCCGAAACCGTGGCAGAGGTCATCGCGACGGGGGCGCCCGACCATGCTGAGGGCCATCACACCGTCCAGCGACAGGTGTCGTTGATGGGGCTTCAGGCGGATGCACGTTTCGAGGCGCTGTCCGGCGGCGAGAAGCGGCGGGCCCTGCTCGGTCGCGCCCTCGCCGCGGAGCCCGATGGACTCCTCCTCGACGAACCCACCAACCACCTCGATCTCGACGGGATCGAGTGGCTCGAGGGATTCCTGCGGCGCTTCGATGGAAGCCTGCTGTTCGTCACCCATGACCGGACCTTTCTGCAGGCGTTGGCCACCCGCATCGTCGAACTCGATCGGGGTCGTCTGACCTCCTGGGCGTGTGGCTACCGAGCCTACCTCGAACGCAAGGAGGAACTGCTCAGCACCGAAGAGAAGCGGTGGGCCGAGTTCGACCGGAAGCTGTCGGAAGAGGAGGCCTGGATCCGCCGCGGCATCAAGGCGCGTCGGACGAGGAATGAGGGTCGCGTGCGGGCGCTGCAGGCCATGCGGAAGGAGCGGGCACTTCGGCGCGAACGCCCAGGGGAAGTGAAAATCAGCATCCAGAAAGCGGGTCGATCCGGCACCCGGGTGATCGTGGCGAAGGGGATCTCATTCAAGTACAGAGCCGGCGACGCGCGCGACGAGGGCCCGTCGGTGCCGCTGATCCAGGACTTCTCGACAACGATCACACGAGGCGACAAGATCGGGATCATCGGGCCGAACGGAGTCGGCAAGACGACCCTCATCCAGCTCCTGCTCAGGCGCATCGAACCCGATCATGGCACGGTCGAGCACGGGACCTCGCTCGAGGTGCAGTACTTCGACCAGCATCGAGAACAGCTCGACGAAGCGGAGACCGTGGTCGAGGCCGTCACCTCAGGGGGCGACCACGTCGAGATCGACGGCGAACCCCGCCACGTGATGAGCTACCTCGGCGACTTCCTCTTCACTCCGGAGCGGGCCCGCCAGCCCGTGCGCTCCCTATCGGGAGGCGAACGCAATCGCCTTCTCCTCGCCCGACTCTTCACTCGTCGCGCCAACGTGCTGGTTTTGGACGAACCGACCAACGATCTGGACGCCGAGACGCTCGAATTGCTGGAGAGCAGGCTGGTGGACTTTGCGGGAACGGTGCTCGCGGTCAGCCACGACCGAGCCTTCCTGGACAATCTCTGTACGAACACTTTGGTCTTCGAGGGAGGGGGTCGGGTCCGGGAGTTCGTCGGCGGCTATTCGGACTGGAGACGGATCGCGGAGCGGAAAGCAGCGGACGGTGGTCCTGCTGTCGGCCGGAAGGGCAAGTCGACGGAACTCGCGAAGCCGGCTGCGGTGATGTCGAGCAAGAAGAGAAGGCTCACATACAAAGATCAACGAGAGCTCGCGCTGCTTCCGGGTAGGATTGAAGAGCTGGAGGCAGAGCTCGGGAAGGCGCATGAGGCGCTAGCCGATCCGCACTTCTATTCCAGGGACGCGACCGCTGCTGCTGGCGTGGCTCAGCGCGCGAAGGAGCTGGAGGAAGAGATCGAGGTGGCGTTTGCGCGCTGGTCGGAGTCGGAGGAGTCGTGATGGTCGGTGAGGGCGAAGCGCGTCAGCTTCTTAGCCGTTACCGCGACCGCGACCTCGTGGACCTCACCGCACCACCGCCGATCCCGACGCCACCACGGTGGCCGAGCCTGATGCCGTCTCTCGGTAGTAGCGCACGAAACGGTCCGTCTCGAAGCTGTCGTAGCCCTCGAGGTTAGCGGCCCAACGGAACCCGATCGGCTGGAACCACAACTCGGCGCGAACAGTGAAGGGACCGTCGGCCCCGCCGACCGAGACCGCATACCGCACGCGATCTCCACCGGCGCCGAAGTCCTCGTCCGATGTCGCCTCCCCCCGCACGGCGATGCGGGGATCGGCTCGGTCGGCGCCGTAGCCCTCCGGAAGCAGCCGGTTCTCCTTCAGCCATCGCTCGGCCGACATCAGGCCGGTCGTGACGTTGCCGTTCTGGTCGGCTATCACGGCCTCGTAGATCTGAACCTGGTCGTTGCGCGTGATCTCCCTGTAGTGCGGCTCGAAGCGCGCGGCATCCTCGTCGTTGTCGTTGCCGACCACGCTGCCGTTGCTCGAGAAGGCTCCCGATTCGAATACGGTACGCCCCGCCGCGTCCTCCACGGTCACGTGCAGCCACGCTCGCCGCGAGGGATAGGCCGTCGGGAACTTGTGTCCCGCCAGATTCCGCACGTCGACCTCGGCGACGAGGCGGCCCCCGTCGAGCGCGGCCTCGACGACCGTCACCGACGCAGTCGAGGTCCTCAAATGCTCCTCAGTACGGTCCGCGGCGAGCGAAAGCTCCTGTGGCAGCGCGGTGACGCCTAACTCCTGCCTATACCGGTTCAGGACGCGCAGCATGAAGAAGTTTCCGCCGCGGAACACGTGTCGTGACACCTCCGGCCGGGCCCGACCCAGCACGGCCGTCACCGGCACGTCCTCTCCGACGAGCGGCATGTGGCAGTCCTGACAGCTGGTACCTTCCGCGGCGGACGAGCTCGCCTGCCATTCGAGGTAGGGAACCTGCTCCGGAAACTCGGGCCCCTGAGTGCCGTCGGCTCGCACCGCGTGTGTGAACAGCGTGTGACACGACGCGCACAGATCCGAGGACTGCACGTGCGGCCCCTCGGTCGGGCGGAACGTCGTCGCGGAGTGCATGATGCCCGCACCACCGACGTCGGGCTCGAAAGGCCCGTAGACCGGGCGTCCCTCCGGCGGAGCGTCCGTCGAGATGACGAAGCCGCCTTCGAAGCTGGACTCCTCGCCGAGCCCTTCGGGGCTGATCTGGTGGCAGACCGAGCACGACACGCCATCCGCCGCGAGAGAGGCCGCGGGCGCCGTGCTGCCGCCGACCGGTAGGTTGGCGAACACCGATCCCAAGCCGCCGCCCTGCCGGGCCAAGACATTGGCCATCGGCATGTGACAACGGCTGCAGGTGTTCTCGATCACCGCCGCCGCCTGCGGGTGTTCGATCAGCTCTCGGCGGACCGCCGCCTGCCAGTAGGGGTCGCGCGCGCTGTTCGCCATCATCGACGCGCGCCAGTCGTACCCGATGGAGACGTCGACACCGGTCGAGGTCGATACGCCCTTGTGGCACGCGAGGCAGCGATCGGACGTCAGGAACAGGTCCTCCCCGGCAACCGGGGACGCGACCACGCGCTCAGCTGCATGGTCGGCGCGCGGGACGGCCGTGGGGGGGGGCGCCGCTCCGGCCACCACCAGCGCGGCTCCGGTCGCGAGAAGGGTCGCAGCGACCCCGTTGTATGAAGTCATCACCATCCCTCGAAGAAGCCGCCGTCGAACCAGTCGAGCAGCACATAAGCGAGTAGACGTGCCGACCGACCCGACGTCTCGGTGGCCGGGATGAGCACGCCGATGTTGCCCAGGACATGCTGGCGGGTGTTGAGCGAGAACTGCATCTGCGGCACGATGTCGAGAGGTGTCGGGACTCCGCCCTCCAACTCCCGCTTGGCTTGGAGCTCGACCATCGGGGTCCAACTTCTGCCCCACCTGCCCGATGTGAACGTCCGGCCCAGAACAACGCGCGCGAAAGCCTCGTTCTCACCGCCGTCGTAGAAGGGCTTTTCCCCACCGAGTTGGACCTGCACGAACGCGTCCGACGGGAGGATCTGACCGAACGAGGCGAAGGCCTCGGCCTTGGTCCCGTCCGCGCCCAGTCCCTTGGTCTCGTCCCCGGTCGGGAGCACCACCTCGGCGCCGAGCGCGAAGATCCTTCCAGCCTCGCTGCTGTGATAGAAGGTGTGCTTCACGCCCAACACAAGATCCCCGAACCCGCTCACCCAGTCGGTCGCGCCGGCTCCTCCCCCCGCGTCGGGCAACTCGGCCCAACCGTAAGGAATCACAACCTCGAGCTGACTACGCGGCCCGAAGCGCTGTTCCCAAACGAAGGCCCCGTCTACCGCGCCGTCGCCATCGAGCGAAGCGCCGACCTCGGTGACCCACTCATCCTCCGGAAAGGCCTTCTCCGCGAGGAGGGCCCGAGGCAGGTTGAGCTTCCCCCGTGGCCACGACGGATCCGTGCATAGGCTCTTGATGTGACGGACCACGCGGGCGACTTGCTCGACCGAGAGCGCCTCGCCGAAGGCGGGCATCATCATGCTGAAGCCGCGCACCGGCCCACCCTCGTGCCCTATCGCGATCCAGTCGGACTCGGGCTCGCGGGCTGCGAAGTCGCAGTCGGTGAAGTCGGGCAGCGCCTCCTCGAATCCGACGAGCGCGCGGTCGAGACCCCGCCCATCCTGGCCATGGCAGTTCGCGCAGGCAGCTTCGTACAGCGCTGCGTCAGAGAGCTCGTCGAGGTCGTCGGGAAGCTGGGCCGCCAGCCCGGTCGCGCCGACACAAGTAGCCAGGATGGCGAGCCCGAGGACCCAGAAGGAGCCGTCCCACCTCATTCTGTTCTCCATTAGGTGCCTAGTCGATCCGACCAACGCTACGACAACTCTTGGGGTCGGCCCGTCGGGGGATCCCCACTGGGTGCAGTGGGAGATTTCGGGGCCGCCCGATCATCATCCTGCCCAGTCGCGAAGGATTCTCTCGGTCTCCTCCGCGTGGCCGCTCTCGTCACGGACGATGTCCTCCAGTTGGACTGCTAGCCCTTTGTCGCCAAAAGCCTCAGCCTCCTTGGCCCGCTCGGTGTAGTCCTTGGTCGCCTTGAGTTCTGCTTTCAGGACGGCCTCGAGCATCTCGCGGTTCGTGCTCGCGTGAGGCACGGGGCGGGGCACGGTCGTCGGCTCCCCTCCAAGCGCTACGATCTTGTTGGCTAGGAACTGTGCATGAAGTTGCTCATCGGCGACCTCAGCGAGAAAGAACGCCGAGAGCTGCGGACGATACGGGCCGGTCAGCTTCGCGGCGTATGTCAGGTATTGAATCACTGCGCCCAGCTCGCCCGCGAGATCTTCGTTCAGGCGATCGATCAAGGTCTTCTTGTCCATCTGTGCCCCCATTGGTCTAGGGCCCTCCGAGTATCAGTGCATCCCCGGGCCACCATGCTCCATCATGTTTCCACGCTGATCCATCATGCTCCGCATCATCGCGGCCATTCCATCCCGCGCGAGCTCGCTCACTTCCTCCGCATGGGCCTGCAAGGTCGCCACCAACTCAGGATCCTCGGTCGTCTGCGTGAACATCACCCCGGTGGCGGTCTCTTCGATTTCGGTGTGAATCCGTTCCGCATTCTCGAAAATCGTCGGGATCGTCGAGCTGGTCACGTTGAATACCTCGCCGTTCACCAGGCGCTGATCCATGCTCGCGACGTGCGCTTTGATGTATGCCGCAACTTGAGGATCGTCGGATTCCGTCAGCGTACTGACGCCGTTCGGCAGGTTGGTGACGGTGCGGTCGATCGCCTCGTGAGCCACTAGCAACTCGTGTACGATGCCCATGTCGGTGGCGAAGTCGGCGTCACCCTGCGCAGCCGAGTGTTCCTCGACCTCGTGCGTCATCGGATGCGCGTGTGCGTGCTGCGACGAAGCCGCTCCCGGGCTGACGAGCAGTCCGAAGAATGCCAATGCCACCAGCGGTCCGGTGCCGAACAACGTCGAACCTGTTGTTCCAATGCGTCGAGCCGTCATGTGTGTCTCCCGTTTCTTACGGGGCGACATCTCACTCGCTCATCTGTGCCGCCCGTTCTCTAGGTTGGTGACACAGCATGCTCCGGAGGTTCCCGGGTTGTGAGTGGTGACGCTCTTGGAACCGACTAGCTTGTTGGCATGATCCCTACCGAAGGCCATCCTGGACGGACCCAAGACGCCCTCGTCGCACTTTTCGATGCACATGGGGACGCCGTATATCGCCTCGGCCTCCGTCTGTGCGACGACCCGGGCTTCGCGGAGGATCTTGTTCAAGAGACGTTCCTCCGAGCGCACCGAAACTGGGACCAGTTCGAGGGCCGGTCCGAGCCGATGACGTGGCTCTACACGATCGCCTCGCGGGCGTGTCACCGAATGCAGCGGAGGCGCGCGGGGGAGCCGAGGCGGATCGAGCCGTTGAGCGAGCTGCTCACGACTCATCACGAGTGGCGGTCGGATGTTGCGGAGAAGGATGAGAGCCCCCTGGACTACACGATCCGCCGGGAGGAGCTCGCCCGGCTGCGCGCGGCGATTTCGACGCTTGCGGTCGCTTTTCGGCTGCCCCTAGTCCTGAAGGAGATCGAGGGCCTGAGCATAAGAGAAGTGGCCGAGATCCTTGGGCTCCGTGAGGCCACGGTGAAGACGCGGCTACATCGGGCGCGACTGACTCTAGGGCGCGAGATCACCCAGGGTGGTCGCCCGACGACGGAGGACGAGGTCACACACTCCCGTCGGCAGTGCGCGGACCTCCTCACGGGCAAGCTCGAGGCCATGGCCCACGGGGTTCCGTTCCCTATCGAGAACGAACGGATCTGCTCCGCGTGCAGCTCCACGTTGGACGCTCTCGATAGGACACGGGACGTGTGTTCCGGCATCCCTACGCACCCGCTTCCGGCGGAGCTGCGCGCGCGCGTCATCGAGACGCTGAGGGAGTTCGAGGGCTCAACCTGATTCTCGCCATCCGCGCCTTCCGGCGCGCGGCCTTGCTCCGGCGGGAACCTACCGCGTCGTCCATGTCACCTATGTAGTGAGGGCCCAGGCACGGTGCCCAGGCGCTCCGTCGCCCTTGGGGTGGCGCAACACGGGCCGCCAGGCCCGTCCAACGACGAGGCAGATCATGTTTGCCAAGTATGCGGCGATGGTGGCCGGACTCGCGTTGCTGGCTCCACTCGGAGCCGTTCAGCTGGACGCGCAGACGCTACCAGCCCAACAGGCGCAACAGCAACAGCAGCAGGTCCAACGAATGCAGGAGCAGGTTCAGCGACTGAACGACACGATGCAGCGCATGACCCGCATCCAGGACCAGGCGCGTGAGATGGAGCAACTCATGCTCAGGGACATGCAGCAGCTCCGCCAGCAGGAGGGCCTGCAGCTCCAGGACCAGGAGCGGCTGCGCCAGCAGGAGAACGTTCGCAACATGGCGCACGCGCTTGCGGGGGCTGCGGGTGAGATGAACCAAGCCATGCTCGGACTTCGGGAGATGGCTCAGAATTCTGAACAAGCGCTCGATCGCGAGATGGAGCGGCAGATGGACCGTCTCAGGCAACACATGCAGGAGACGTGTGACCAGATGGAGGCCGGGCTCCGCGTGATGGAACAGCTGCGGGACCGCCTGAACGTTTCGTGAACGCCGCAGGCCGGACATGCGCCGGCCTCTCGAGGAGCGCGGTGCTGTTGGGGATCCTTCTCCTCATCACCGCCTCTTCCTTGGTCGCGCAGGGCGTTCGATGGACCGGTTCGACCTCGTACTCGAGAGGGTCGTACATCTTCGATGCAACGACCCACACGCTGTCCCTATCCAACGGGCTCACTGTGACGCTCGGGAAGCTGGAGGTGAGCGGGACTCTGCCGCTCCTGATGCAGAACTCGCAGTGGGTTAGCCAGGTCGGAGGCATCCCGCTGCCAACGGGTGGCAAGGAGAGCGCGGTCGTCCAGCGGCGAGGCCCGGGCGAGACAGTGGGAAGCCGGAAGGGGACCGGTGGCGCGGGAAACGCGCTAGCGACGGAGGTCACCTATCGGGACGCATTCGCGTGGAGCGTCGGTGATCCTTTCTTCTCGGCCTCGTCCGAGCTTTTCGGTGGAACCGGCGCGCTACGGTCGGTACGAATGCATGTTTCCAGCAAGGCCCCGGTGCGCGGGATCGAGTCGGGCGTTGGTACCGGTGAGTGGGACGTAGGGGTCGGTGGGTCGGCCTTCGCGAACTTGGCGGGAACCTTCCTCTTCGCGGATATGGCGTACTGGTGGTTCGGAGACCTCCCTGACCTCGAGCTCCGAGACGGCATCACGTACGGGATGGGTCTGTCCCGAGCCATCCTGGACGCGAAGGGGTCCCTCTCGCTCTCGTTCTTCGGTGCCGCGCCCATGATCGAGTCCATGGAGCGACCGGCTTCGATCGCGCTGGGGCTCGGCTATAGCACCCGGCTGGGAAGGAGCCTCTCGGGTGGCGTAGCCGCCGGTCTCAGCGAGGCGTCACCTGATCTTTCTGTGTATTTCGGCTGGAGTCTGACGGTGCGGTGACGCCGATCGGAAGCTTGAAGCAAACGGGGCGTGGCGCAGTCCGGTAGCGCACCTGCTTTGGGAGCCAGTCTCTGGCGTCGGTGGGCGTCGACGCAGTCTTTGGCACAGTTTGGGATGGCTCGCGGATCGCGGGCCTGACCGGCATCTTCTCCGCATGAACGCACCCGACCCGATCGCGCGGCTCAACGGCGCCCTCGACGGCAAGTACCGCATCGAGGGCGAGCTCGGCGAAGGCGGCATGGCGACCGTCTACCTGGCGCACGATGCCAAGCACGACCGGGGAGTCGCGCTCAAGGTCTTCAGGCCGGAGCTAGCCGCCGCGCTCGGCGGCGAGCGGTTTCTAAAGGAAATCAGGATCACGGCCAACCTTCAGCATCCGCATATCCTGCCGCTCTTCGACTCGGGCGGTGAGGGTTCGGTGTTGTACTACGTGATGCCCCACGTGAAGGGGGAGACGCTGAAGCAGAAGCTGGAGCGCGAGGGCCGGCTATCCATCGAAGAGAGCATCTCGATCGGGAAGTCCGTGGCGGCGGCCCTGCACTACGCGCACCGGCAGAACGTCGTCCATCGCGACATCAAGCCGGAGAACGTCATGCTTTCCGATGGCCTGCCCGTCGTGGCCGACTTCGGGATCGCGGGAGCGTTGGATGCGGCGGGCGGAGACCGCCTGACTGGCACCGGCCTGTCGCTGGGGACACCCGGCTACATGAGTCCCGAGCAGGCCTCGGGTGATCCGGTGGACGCACGCTCGGACGTGTACGCCTTGGGATGCCTCATGTTCGAGATGGTCACCGGTGAGCAGCCGTACTCCGGGCCCACCGCGCGCTCGGTCCTCGTGAAGGTCCTCACGGATCCCGTGCCCTCGACACGCACCTTCAGGGACGGAGTCCCGGAGGCGCTGGATGCCGCGATCCGCCGGGCGCTCGCGAAGGAACCGAGCGAGCGCTTCCTGACCGCGGCAGAGTTGGCGGCTGCGTTGAGCGGGAAGTCGAAGGCGCCTGTCCAGGTGAAGGAGGCCCTCGCGATCGCTCCGTCGAAGCGGACTCCGTTCGTCGCTCGCGAGCAGGAACGGGCCCAGCTGATCACCGCGCTCGACGATGCCGCCGAGGGACAGGGCTCGCTGGTCCTGGTCGGCGGCGAGCCCGGCGTCGGCAAGACCCGGCTCGCCGAGGAGATCCTGCTCGAGGCGCAACGCCGTGAGCTCCTGTGCTTCATCGGCCACTCCTACGAAGGTGAGGGCTCGGCACCCTATACGCCCTTCGTCGAGACGCTCGAGTACGCCGCTCGCGCCCTACCGGAAGACGTCTTCCGCCAGGCCCTCGGAGACTCCGCATCCGAGGTCGCGCGGATCATGCCGAAGCTGCGCAGGATGTTCCCGGACATTCCGCCCGCCGTCGAACTGCCCGCGGATCAACAGCGTCAGTATCTCTTCAACAGCTACCGCGAGTTCGTGGAGCGCGGCACGCAGATCTCACCGCTGGTCGTGCTCCTGGACGACGTGCACTGGGCCGACGAGCCGTCGCTGCTGCTCCTCGAACACCTCGCGCAGCACCTCCCCACGCAGCGGATGCTGATCATCGCGACGTACCGGGACGTCGAGCTCGAGGTCACACGGCCTTTCGCGAAGACGCTGAGCAACCTCACGCGACAGCGGCTGGGGCAGCGCATCATGATCCGGCGCCTCTCCGAGGAGTCCGTGGCTGAACTGCTCGCCGCATTAGGCGGCCCCGGCCCTCCACAACGTCTGGCGGCCTCGATCTTCCACGAGACCGAGGGCAACCCGTTCTTCGTCGAGGAGGTCTTCCGCGACCTCGAAGAAGACGGCAAGCTCTTCGACCCTGACGGGGCGTGGCTGTCCGACCTGGACGTCGCTCAGTTGGAGGTACCTGAGGGTGTGCGGCTCGTGATCGGGCGACGACTCGAGCGCGTCGGCGAGGACGTGCAGAAGGTGCTGACCGCCGGAGCCGTGGTGGGCAGGCGGTTCGATCTCCGGATTCTGGAAGCGCTCGACCAAGTCTCGGGTGACGCGCTGTTCGATGCGCTCGAAGCCGCCGAGGAGGCACATCTCCTACAGCCGGAGCCCGCCGGCCGCCACACGGTCTACAAGTTCAGTCACGAGCTGATTCGCCAGACGCTGGTCGGGCGTCTCTCGATGCCGAGGCGGCAGCGGTTGCATCTGCGCATCTCTGGGGCGATGGAAGAGGTCTACGGATCGCGTATCGAGGAGCATGCCGCGGACTACTCCTACCATCTCTACCAGGCCGGAGCGGCCGCCGATCCCGACACCACGATCCGCTTCCTGACCCTGGCCGGCGAGCAAGCGTTAGAGGCAGCGGCCTTCGAGGAGGCACTCGAGCACTTCGAGCTCGGCCTTACCGTCGTGGAGGACCCGGAGCCCGGACAGCTTGCCGAGCTTCTGAGGAAGAAGGGCTCGGCAGCGCGAGGGCTCGGAGACTGGCCCGCGGTGCTGGAAGCCTGGAACACTGCCCTGCCGTTGTTCGAGGAGTTGGGCGAGTCCGATGCCGTGGCGCAGATGTGCGAAGAGGCGGCCCTCATTCTGTCATGGGAGGGCCGGAACGACGAGGCGCGAGAGATTGCCCATCGGGGTCTTCGGGCCGCCGGCGAGCAACCGACTCTGGGCCGCGCACGGCTGCTGGCGGTGTTAGGGTGGATGGAGGCGAACTGTGGCGATCCGAAGAGCGGAGCCACCATCGACGAGGCGATAAGGCTCGGGGAAGAGCTGGGAGACACTTCCGTCGTTGCCGTCGCTCACGCCTGCGCCCAGGGAGCCCAGCACAATCAGGCCCGATTTCACGCAGCCGTCGAGTTCGGCGAGCGGGCATCTGAGAAGCTGCGGTCTGCAAACGACGGCTGGAACCTGGCCCAAGTCCTGGGTTTCCTCCAGCAGGATGGCGTCTGGAGGGGAAGGCCGACCGAAGCGATGAGTCTGGGCCCAGAAGTCCGCAGATTGGCCGACAAGTTGGGGCACAACGGAGCCGGCGTCTGCGCCGACTTTGCAGGTCTCCTCGCCGACTTCATGGTGCATGGCGACCTGGACCGCCTGATCGCTCGAGGCCGTCGAGGGGCTGAGGCATGGAAGCCGTCAGGGCCCTGGAGCCACTGCGGCACTCTGTTCGAGTCCGTCGGTCTGTTCTTGAAGGGCGAGTGGGATCGCTCTGTCGAGGTAGCTGCGGCAGCGGTTCGGGATTTCCCCGACGAGAACCAGTGGGCTGGGTGGTTTTGTGGCTGGGAGCTCACGGCGCATGCCTACGCCGGGACCGGTGCAGCCTTGGGACTCTATCGGAATCGCGAGGATCGGATACCCCGTGGAAGTGGTGCCGCCGTCGCTGGAGACAGATTCTTCGCCCTGAACGCGATAGAGGCGCTCGCCGTCATCGGGAACCGGGAGGCTGCCGCGGCACTCTACCCGGCTGGACTCGACGCGGTGGAGGGTGGTCTAGTGGCGCTGCATTCGGGGCTCGGTCAGCGCTACCTCGGCATCTCGGCTGCTTGCGGTCGGGAATGGGATGTCGCAGAGGGGCACTTCCGGGCCGCGCTCGCAGAGGCCCACGAGATCCCCTACCGGACCCAGCAGCCCGAGGTACGTCGCTGGTACGCATGGATGCTGCTCGAGCGCGGCGAGCCAGGCGACCGAGAGCGGGCGACCGAACTCCTCAACGAGGCGATCCCGATGTTTGCCGAGATCGGCATGCCTAGGCACAAGGAAATGGCTGAAGGCATGCTCTGAGGAGTGGTCGTCGCGGTAAGGCATTGCTTGGTAGGTACTTACGGGGCGTGGCGCAGTCCGGTAGCGCACCTGCTTTGGGAGCCACTTTCTGGCGTCGGTGGGCGTCGGCCAGCGTCGGAAATGCTGGGTTTGTGCGTCAGTTGCGTCGGTGGGCGTCGGTGGGTAACGACGCAGTCTTTGACCAGCTTGGCCTATGCCTCGGATCAAGGGCGTCGCTGCGACTGGGGTCACTGGTCCGGGGAGACTCGAAGGTTACGGATTCCGGTGGGTCCGTCCCGATCCTAACCGTGCAAGAACGGGGACTCCGTTGGCGGGCAAACCGACTTCGTCGGTGATCGCGAAGCGGTCGCCAAAGACGAAGACGGCGAGACCGTGGAAGACCACGCCGATACCCCACCCCATCAGTGGTCACTTGGCCCACAGGTAATCCGAGGCTGTGGTCAGGTTGATGACGACAAGAGCGGTATTCACGACCACGAAGACGGCGAGATGGGCGAAGAAGCCACGCCGTGCCTCTAGTCGCTCCCTAACGCGCTGGAAGTCATCCGAGCGTTTCATTTGGCCCTCCTTCAGTATGGGCAAAGCCAGTCCGAGCGTACATTTGGGGTCCGTGGGTCCTTACCCCTCGACCTCGACCATCTCGTAGTTCAGCATGCCGTGTCTTTTCGTCCTCTACCCGCGGAGGTGCTTAAAGGCCTTCGGGTCCACACTGGCCGCGGCGAGCAAGCCGCCAAAAAGCGCGGCGGGAATACCGGGGCTCACAACGTCCTGACCGGAAAGGAACAGGCCCGGCACCGGCGTCTTGGCCTGTAGCGCTCCGCTCAAGACCCGCTGGGGCGTGACGTCCAGGCCGTAGAACGCGCCCCGGTGGTGCCCCGTGATCGCCCTCGTCGTAAGTGGCGTCGAGAGGTTTCGGAACACGACGAGCTCGGCCAGCTCCGGGAAGTAGGCCTGGAACTGCGCGAACATCGTCTCCTCGACCTGAGCCTTGAACGACCGGTACTCGTCGCCACGCGCGCCCGGGTCCATGTCGGCCCATCTCTCCACGGTAGACCAGTCGGACCATGCGATCATCTCGCCGGCGTGCTTCTGCGAAGGTCCGGGGTCATGGCCGGAGTCCTTCACCGAGGCGAAAGAAACGAATGTGGCGGGCGGCGGGCTGTCCGGTGCGTCCGTCCACAGGACGTCGACTTCACCCGTCGGGTAGATCCAGTGGTTCGAGCGGGTCGCTCCGGCATCCTCGACATCGCCCTCGAAGCCCAGGAACAGGCTGAAGTGTGCGATCGACGGCGGGAGCGAACGGATCTCATCGACCCAGTCCTGATGTCCGCAATCGGCGGGAAGCAGATGGTTGACGGTCTCACGCGCGCCAATATTCGAGATCACCACATCGGCACGGAATTCCTCTCCATCCGCCGTCCGCACACCGGCAACCCGCTCGTTCTCGAACAGAAGCGTCTCGACTCTCGAGCTTGCCCTCGCTTCGCCCTCGCCAGCCGTGATCGTCGGCAGGATGTGTTCGGCGAATGCTGCGCCGCCACTCACCGGATACCATGACCCGCTTTCCAGGTAGGACGCGGAGATCAGGGCATGCATCGCGAAGCTTGCCTTGCTGGGCCTGCCGCCATGGTCGCCCCACTGCGCGGCGAAGACGGCGGCCAGTTCAGGGTTGTCGGTAATCTCGTCGATCACCTCCTGTGTCGTCCGCCCGCACCAGCGGTCGATCGCGCGGCCGTTCCACCACCGCAGCGCACTGCCGAGGAGCTCGGGCATCGCACGCGTCGGGAAGAACTTGTTGATCGCCTCCCGGCCTTCCCTGAGCGCTACGGTCCAGGCCTCGATGGCCTTCGCCTCATCCGGGAACCGGTCCTTGAGATCACGCTCCTGCGCCTCGAAGGGGCGGGACAATGCCAGCGGGGCCGCGTCGCCGATATGCAGGTTGTCGTAGACGGCCCCCATCGACGTGAACTCGATCGGCGTGTCGGACAGCCAGTCCAGGAGGTCGCGCAAAGGATCGCCCGGGGCGATACCGCTCAGGTAATGGATTCCCGCATCCCAGGTGAAGCCCCCGAGGGAGAAGCTGTGGGTCAGGCCGCCAAGGGTCTGGTACTGCTCCAGGAGAAGCACCTTGTGCCCGACCTTCGACAGCGCGGCGGCAGCAGCCATGCCGCCGATGCCTGAGCCGATGACGATGGCGTCCCAATGCTTGCCGTCAGCGCCCTGCATCGTGCACCTCCGTCGGTTGACCGGGAACGATGTCCCACACCTCAACGATGCGGCCATCCACGAAGCGCCAGACGACCACCACATCCACGGTGACAGCGCGCTCCCGGATGGTCAGCGTGTTTCGTGATTGGACAACGACCAGCTCGTTGCCAACGGGCGTCACCGACACGGGCTCGATCTTGAATGTTCCGCGGGACAGTCCGGCGAGGGATTCGAAGAAGGCACGGATGCCATCAGGGCCCACATGGTCGCCCTGCAAATCGGGCAGATTGGGGTTGAAGTAGTGAAAGACGGCGTCCTCGGCGAACAGGTCCGTCGACGCCGCCATGTTGCGCGGATCGAGGCGCTTCAACAGCGCGACGTTCGGATGGTCTTCGGTCATGTCTGTGCCTTCGCGTCAGAAGCTGCCGAAGTTGAGTGACACGACGGCCGCAAACCCGGAAAGGTCCGCGTTGCGAAGGCCGAGTAGCTCCACGCCCCGGGTGAGGCGGTAGCTCACCCCCAACGCAGCCCTGAAGAACCGCGTCGCGTTCAGAACGACGTCCAATTCGGGCTCGGCGACGAAGAACGAATCGTCGGCCCGGGTGCCGGATGGGCCGTCCGGATTCCAGGCCACGCCGCCCGCTCCGATCAGCAGGCCCAGGGAGACGTGTACCAGCTCATCCGGACGATGGACGTACCCGAGCTCGAGTCCCCCATACCCCATCTCGAGCCCCCCGGGATCTCCAGCGCCGTTCATGAGGTGCTCGAAGTTCGCCACGTTGGCGAGTCCGTAGCCCCCACCTCCGATCACTACCGACCCGTTGATGATCCAGCCTCCGCGCCCTCCCACGAGCACGCCGAATCTGCTGTCGATCTCGGTGAACTTCACGACGGGTGCTCCGAAACCCCCGTGACGGAGGTCGCCCTCCATGAGGGTCTCCTGTGCGCTCAGCGCCCCACTGCCTAGGAACGCACCAGCCATCAGGAGGCAACCAATCGATCTACGGGTTGTCATGATAACCTGCCCATCCGCTCAGAAGCATCGTATTCAGCGGAGTTCGGCACTCCTGTACCGAACCGCACTCCAGACTAGTCGAGGTCGGGTCGGCAGTCTGTCAGGCTCAGCCTGAGCTGACCGTAGGGCGCTGCCCTGAAGGCACACTCACCGGCTTCGTAGGCGGCACTTCCCACGCCGGTATCAGCGGCTGCCCGACAGACGCCGCGCCGCGCCGGCTCCACAATTAGGAGGAGGCGCCTCACGGTCGGTGCGAGCGCACTGAGCGGGCGGTGCCCGACTCGTTCGACGAATGGACGCTTTGGGAGGCGACGCGATGCGTGGTGGACCTCTGATCGAATGGCGAGATGCCTGGGGGAGTCCGATGACCGTCGGCAACAGCACCATCACTCCCGTAGCGAGGTCCCTTGTCGCCCGTTGGCCGGGCGGTGGTTCTGTATGGAGCGGACCCGCAGCGGTCATCGTCGAGCGAGAAGGAAGGACCGAACGGATACCCATCGCGAACCTCAACGGCCGGATCCTCTGGGCGATGAGGGTGGGCGCAGTCACCCTCATCGCGGCGTGGATCGTAAAAGACCGAAGGAGGAGGAACTCAAATGACTGAGGGACACGATCATGCCGTAGAGACCATGGACAAAGCACACGAGAGGGCGGCGGAGGTCCTCGCGGAGCTGGTATCCGTGGCGAGCGCGGCCAAGGTGTACAGTGAGCCCGTGGTGGCCGGCGACAG
>Ga0224512_10001573_pt1 | contig 21765 bp, 16 predicted proteins | sample SF_May12_sed_USG_4_FD_169103 | JGI IMG/M metagenome (GOLD analysis project Ga0224512, IMG submission 169103) | Sediment microbial communities from San Francisco Bay, California, United States - SF_May12_sed_USGS_13 | ecosystem: Environmental > Aquatic > Marine > Sediment | place: USA... | reverse complement strand
AGGAACCAGGTCGACGGTTCGTCGAGCTGGTTAAACTCTGCGAATTGTTGGGGTTCGACGGGTTCACTCACGCCGACGAGAAGTGGACGAGGGACGTGTACGTTCGGCTCGCGACGGCGGCCGCGCATACATCGAGGATCGGTCTCGGAATCACCGTCACCGACCCTTACACCCGGCACCCGGCTCTCACCGCCCAGGCCACGGCCACGCTGGCTGAGGCGTCCGGAGGGAGGCTCCGTGTGTATCTCGGCGCCGGAAGTCATTTCGAGACCCTGCCGGGGTATGCAGTCGATCGGCCCGCGATCGGCATTCGGGAGACAATCGAGCTGGCTCGCCGGTTGTGGTCGGGCGAGCGGGTCACCCTGAAAGGGAAGGTGGTTCGCTTCTTGAACGGGAAGCTCGACTTCCCGGTGGATCCCGAACTGGCCCCGTCGCTGTGGGTCGCCGGGCGCGGCAAGCTTGTCCTACGTATGGCCGGCGAAGTGGCCGACGGCGTCCTCATCGGCAGCTTCGCCACCCGTGGGGGCATCGACTACGCCAAGGGACGCATCGCCGCCGGCCTCGAGCGTTCCGGTCGAGCGTGGAAGGATGTTGGTCTTGCATCCTGGATCTATGTGTCGTTGCTCGACGATGAAGACGAAGAGGTGCCGGACAACGTTCGCCGGGGCGTGAGCCATGCGCTGTGGAGCAGCCGACCGATCGTGCTCGAGATCCTCGACGACCTCGCTACCGACGTCACGGACGAGCTGAGGAGCTTCCTCCGCGATGCACCTCACGAGTGGTCGCCGGAGATCATGGCCGAACTCCGTCGGATCATTCCCCGCGGTCTGATCGACAGTCTGGCGGTGGTGGGAACTCCAGAACAGGTCGCCGGACGTCTGGCCGCCCTCGCCGACCTAGGTATCGAGGAGTGCGTGATCTGGCCATTCACTCGCGAAGGCGAGGATGTCGAGGACTTCATCTCGAGATTTGCCGTCGAGGTAATGCCCCGCGTATTGGGGAAAGGCTCCAGGGGCGCATACCAACTCGTTGACTGACAGGAGAACGAACGTGACCTTGAGACTGACCATCGCGACCGGCCCCTACGATCGAACTGCTGCGCTGCGCGACGGCAGAGTCCGCATCGAGGGTGTCGAGACAACCTGGCTCCCTCTGAAAGTGGAAGAGATCTTCTGGCGGATGATGCAGAATCTGGAGTTCGATGCCTCCGAGCTGTCCTTCTCCGGATACACCGTTCGAAAGGGAAGGAACGTCGACGACCTCGTCGCGATTCCCGTGTTCCTTTCCCGGTCGTTCAGGCACAACATCGTCTACATCAACGCCGATGCAGGTATTGAAACGCCCCAGGACCTGACCGGGCGCAAAGTCGGCGTACCCGAATACCAGATGACGGCTGCAGTCTGGTTGCGCGGGATGTTCGAGGATGAACACGGAGTCCGGCCACAGGATATCGAGTGGTGGCAGGGCGGCCTCGAGCAGTGGGGACGCAAACCGTTCGAACCGGTCGCGCCGGACGGCGTCACCATCAACAGCACTCCCGAGGGCACCGCGCTCGCGCAACTGCTCGCAACGGGCGAAATCGATGCGCTCATCAGCCCTCGCGTGCCCTCCACCTACCGCGACGGTACCGGCCCCGTCCGCCGTCTCTTTCCTCAACCAGCCGAAGCGGAGAAGGAGTACTTCGGCCGAACGAAGATCTTCCCGATCATGCACACAGTCGCTATCAAACGGGGAATAGTTGATGAGAATCCTTGGCTTCCAAGGTCACTGATGAAGGCCTTCGAGGAGGCCAAGAACCTGGCGATCCGCGATCTCAGTGACACCACCGCCCATCACATTACGCTGCCTTTTCTCAAGACTCACGTCGAAGAAACCGTCGATCGAATGGGCGAAGACTTCTGGCCCTACGGACTGGAAGCGAACCGACACACGCTCGAGACCTTCCTTCGGTACGCCCATCACCAAGGTTTGACAGCGCAACTGCTCTCTCCCGAGGACCTCTTTCCCAAGAGCACCTGGCGCAGCTCGAAGATCTGATCGAGGTCCTATCCGGATTGGACGGGACGATCGAGTAGATAACCCCACCGCTCTCGCGTTTCCCGCTTGGTCTGCGGGTCGGGGCCGATGGTCGGAGGGAAGCGGTCCCGCCATTCCCACGGGCGTGTCGCGTCGAGCAAGAGGCGCGAATTGTGGCCTTTGAGGTCGGGATGGATCGCAGGGTCGAGCGGGCCCGACCAGGCGCGATGAATGATATCGATGGAGCGCTCGGGGTCTGAGCGAGTCACGATCGCCCAGATCACATCCTGGAGATCGGTGACATCGATGTCGTCATCGACGACCACCACGATCCGACCCAGATAGGCCCCAGCGTGGCACATGGCAGCAACGTGCAGCACCTGTCGGGCGTGACCGGCGTACTTCTGTTGGATCGACACGACATTGAACAAGCGGTTCCCGCCGACCGCGAAACACTGCGCATCTACTACGCCGGGCACGCCGGCCGCCTTCAAGTCACGAAGCAGAAGTGCAGACCGCAGATATTCCCGATATCGCATCGGTTCCCACGGGGGCTTGTTGGGTGGAACGCCGAGGAGGATCGGGTCGTCCCGGTGGTAGACAGCTTCAACCTCGACCACCGGTTCGTCCCTTTGACCCGAGGCGTAATAGCCGTGCCACTCCCCAAACGGGCCTTCCGGCAGAAGCCGATCATGGTGCAGGTACCCCTCGAGCACGATCTCGCTCGCTGCAGGTATCGGAAGCCCGGTGATGGGGGCGTTGACGATCGGGTATGGCTCCCCGCGGATCCCACCGACCCACTGGTACTCCGAGACACCGTAGGGGACCTCGATGGTCGAACCGATGAAGAGCAGCGGGTCCATGCCACACACGATCGCCACCGGGCAGGGCTCAGCGCGGGCGAAATACGTGTCGATGAACTGCTTGCCGTGCTTGCCGGGCGAGATGTAGAGGCCGACTCGCTTCTCGTCATGCACCATCACCCGGTAGGTACCGAGGTTGATCCAATCCGAGTCCGGGTCGCGCATGATCACGCTCACCCCCGTCCCGATGTAGCGTCCGCCGTCGCCGGGATGCCACTTCGGTGACGGGAATTTCAGCACATTGACGTCCGGGCCCTCGTCGACGTTCTCAAAGACGGGGGCATCGTCGACTATCTGCGGGTCGATCGCCCGATCGCCCTCCGTCAGGCGGAGGAACTCGTCCATGAGCCCTCTCCGATCGATGTCGACATCGAGCCCGAGCGTCAGCGCCAGCCGACGGCGGGTCGCGTTGGCATTGACCAGGATGCGATTGCCCTTGTCGTAGCCAGGGATCTCATCGAAGACTGCGGCCGGGGCTTCGTCGGTGTGGTGAAGCATTTCGGTCACTCGACCGATGTCCTCTTCCCACGATGCTCCGGACACGTCTCGCACTTCACCGAGGTCCCGGGCTCTCTGGATCCAGCTCCGGAGGTCTTGGTATTGCATCGTTCCGCCTTCTCTCGTAGGTGTGTGGCCCTCGAACCGGCCGGGCCCTCAATCAGCTCTCAGAAGGGCACATTGAGCAAGAGGTCAAATGTCAGATACAGAAAGGCTAGGACGCCACCGGTTACCAGCAGCGCCTTGATCGGGCTGCGCCCGACCGCCAGCAGGATCGCGAACAAGCCGATCGGTGCTGCGAGGTAGAAGGTGGTCAGAGTGGCGAGCACCCCTAACCCGACCGCCCACAACGCAAACAACAATTGGCGGCGTCGAGCCTCCTCCCCGGTCGGCAATACGGTGTCTTCGGCCTCCTCGCGTACCGCCGCACTCACCACCTCACCCAGCCGGGCGAAACCCAGATCGAGGGGGTCGTGGCCGGTGACGGAGGCCTCTTGTACGGGGTGTCTGAACCGAAAGATGTCCAGGGCCGTCTGCGCCACCAAAGCAATCACGGTCGGAATACCGATCACGAGCGGAACGAGACGCGAGCCGGGGCGCAGCCCGAGTGCACTGAAAACGATGACGCTCGCAAACGACAGGAGCACGATGTCGAAGACCACCGGGTCAACCGAACGCAGGCGTTCCTGGAGCTGCGGGTCAACCTCTGAGCTGGCGGGAACGCTCAAGGGTTCACTTCCGATCGCCTCCGACTTCAACGAGGCGCCGCCGTCTGATCCTCTTCAGGATGGGCGGTCCGGCGAGCGTAGCGACTGTGACGAACAGCAGGATCAGGGCGATCGGCCTGGTCACGAAGCCGCGAAGCCCAAACGTCTGCAGGGTCTGGTGGTAGGAGCTCTCGATGAGGCTTCCCAGGACCATGGCAATGATGAACGTCAACCGTGAGAACCCGTGCGCTTCCATTCCGTATCCCACGTAACTGAAGACGAGAGCCAGAAGGACGTCGATCGGTTCGTTACGCAGGGCGTAGACCCCGATCAGGGCGATCACGGTGATGATCGGCGCCAGGACGTCGCCCCGCATTCGTGTCAACACGGTGGCCCTGGTTCCAACGGCGAGGACTATTCCTCCGGCGACAAATCGGGGGAGGAGGGCGGCAACCACCAGTACGTAGACGATGTGCAGGTCGCCTCGCAGGAGGTTCGGTCCGGCTGGAACGCCGTGCAGGATCAGTCCAGACAAGAGCACTGCCATGATCACGCCGCCCGGGATGCCGAAGGCCAGCGTAGGGAGCAGGCCTCCACCTTTGTCGGCATCGTTGGCCGTTTCGGGGGCGATGACCCCCTCCACGGCACCATGCCCGAACTGGTCGGGGTTCTTCGACATCCGTTTTGCCTGCCCGTAGGCGACGAAGGCGGCGAGCGTTCCGCTGATCCCAGGAACGAGGCCGGCGAAGAAACCGATGAACGAGCTGACGATGACCGTCTTCCACGCCCGCAGCGTGGAATACAGGCCGTCGATCATGCGGGATACCGGTGCGTCCGGGTCCGTCTCGGCGAGGCTCTGAGACCCTCGCACGCTGAAGAGAGCAAGCATCTCTGAACCGGCAAACAGACCGACCAGTGCCGGCACCAGGGGGATTCCATCCCAAAGGTACAGAGTGCCGAACGCGAAGCGGGGATTCCCGCTCACCGGGTCGAGACCGACGAAGGAGACGAGCAGACCCACACCGGCTGCAGCCAGTCCCTTGTGGACCTTCCCGCCCGTCAGCGACGAGATCACGACCAGTCCGGCGACGGCGATCATGAAGAAATCCGGATAGGAAAACGCCAGGACCAGGTTTCTTGCCAACGGTAGAACGATCAGAAAGAGTGCCATCCCGAAGACGGCGCCGAACATCGATCCCCAGGTTGCCGCTCCTAACGCTTCGGCAGCTTTTCCCTGTTTGGTCATTGCATATCCGTCGATCACGGTTGCCGCATTGGGCGGGTCTCCGGGAATACTGACCAGGATCGAGGTTATCTGACCGCCGATCCCGGAACTCGCGCCGACCGCCATGAGAAACGCGATTCCGTGCGCGGGTGACATCCCGAAGGTGAAGGGAATGAGCAGAGCCATGGCACCGCCCCCTCCGATGCCTGGGAGGATTCCAACCACGAGCCCGAGTACCACCCCGAGCATCAGGTAGAGAGGGCTGGGCCAGGTCATGAGGTCGGTGAATGCACCGGCCAGGCCGTCGATCATCTGCCGGCTCCTTTCGGACACTCAGTTTGCCGACCCAGCCCCTCTGTCACGGGTGTTCTACTCGTACGGGCGTTCTAATCGGTGAGTTGCTCACGGAGCAGATCGGCGTACTGTTGCAACGCCGAGAGGGTGTTCTCGAGGATGGCCTGACCGCTGGCCGCGTCGGCCCAACCCGGAATCCGGCCCGCTTCGTTGAGCAATGTTAGGAACTCGGCGTCTCCGAACGAGGCCTCGATGGCCCCATCGAGAATGTCGACGACGCAGCTAGGTGTTCCAGGCGCAGCCACGAGAATCCGGTGTTGTTCGAGCGCCGACCCAAGACCTTCAATCCCGGTCACCTCATCGAGCGTTGGGACCCCTGCGATGACATCGGCACCCGGCTGTCCGGCTGCGGGGGGCGTCCCCACGACCACGAGCGGTGTCATATCGCCGGCTGTAACGTTCTCCTCGACCGAGGAGAGCGGGAAGACCGTGATGTCCGTGTCACCGCGGATAATGCTGAGCATCGCCTCGCCGCTTCCCTCATGGACGACGTTGGTCCACGGGATACCGAGCGCGTCGAACGACACGATGTTCACAGCCGCCACCCCGCCGGTTGCCATCAACAAAGGACCGTCCGCGGCCGCGGCTTGGACGTCTTCGATCGTCTCCCAACCCGAGTCCGCAGCCACCACGATCACTTCCGGTGCGACGGTCAGCTGACCGAGCACGGTCAATTCGTCGAATGCGGTATCCGTCGTGCCGGCGATCAGGCTGGTTACCAGGACCCCCGGTTCGGTGATCGCCATCGTGTAGCCCTCCGGATCCGAACCGAACACTTCGGTGACACCGACGAGACCACCGGCTCCGGCGCGATTCTCGACGATGACGTTGACGCCGTTCGGTAGGTACGTCTCGAGGTAAGGAGCAATCGTCCGAGCCCAGGTATCAAAACCTCCGCCCGGGTTGTATGGGACCACCAGTACGACATCTTGGGTCGGGTATCCATCGCAGTCGTCGACCGGACCCGCGGTCGTGGTCGTTTCGCCCGCCGTCGTTGCCGTAGCAGCAGCCGTTGTAGTGGCGGCGGCCGTCGTCGTGGTCGTTTCGCCGCCGTCGTCACTCGCGCAAGCAGCGAGAACAAGGGTGAAGACCAAGAGCAAGATCAGCACTGTTGGTAGCTTGCGTGCGGTAGTTCGATGCATGGGGGTTCCCTCCTTCGGTCCGACCTTCTCCATCACACACCACGCGTTGCCGCTCTATCGTTGCACAACATTTGTTGCTGTCAAGTGAGAATGACCAGTCATTCTTTGCCGCGACCTGAAGCGCCGCGAGTAATCCTGTCTCTGGGATCTCGAGTCGCGGGCAAGCGTTTCGCAGCCTGGCGGGCGGGCGGCTCGCACCCGGCTTCGAACTGCCCGGGTCGGTTGCCTCGGGGAATGTGCTGTGGTAGACATCGCTTTGCCCTCGATTCCTGTTGCAGACCGCCGCTACCAGTCGGCTTGGGTTCGAGGAGGACATATTGAAAGGAGGTCCACACGAGTCATGAGTGAACCAGCCACGACCTCGCGGGCTGACCCCGCCGACGCCGACTCAGCGTCGACCACCTCCACCCATCGCGTCGCTCTCAACATCGACGACACCGACTACGAACTCGTTGTGGAGTCGCGAGAAAGCCTATGGGAGACGATGGTCTACCGGCTCGGGCTCACCGGGGCGAACATGGGTTGCGATCGCGCCCAATGTGGCGTCTGCAACGTGGTCATCGACGGGCGATCTGTGAACAGCTGTGCGGTCCTCACCGCAAGACTCGGGGGGAAGACCGTCGTTACCGTGACCGGCCTTCGCACCGGTCCCGGAATCGGTGGGCTTCATCCCCTCCAGCGAGCATTCTGGGAGGAGGGGGCCTTCCAGTGTGGTATCTGCACCAAGGGTTTCATCATGACTTCGTTCGCTCTCCTGCAACGTAATCCGCATGCCACAGACGACGAGATCAGAAACGCACTGTCTGGCATTCTCTGTCGTTGTGGTGAGCAGGCCCGGATCGTCAAGGCGGTGAGGCGCGCATCCGAAGAGCTAGCCGCCGGGACTGCCGATCAGGGACAAGCGGCCGGACCCACAACCCTCATGCCGGCCACGTCGGAGGTGCTTGGCACACGTGTCCGGCGAATCCACGGTATGGGGAGCGTGACTGAAGAGGGCATGTACGTCAGCCTGATGAAGCTTCCCGACATGGTCTACGTGCGGACTCTCCGCTCCCCGTACTCGCGAGCCAGGGTTCTGCGAATCGATGCGAGCCGTGCGGAACAACTGACCGGCGTGGTTCACGTGCTGCACCGATTCAATCTCCCGGATCCTTATCGGACTGTGTCGATCGAGGGACCGCCGGAGCGGCGACTATTCAACGAAGAGATTGTGCAGGTCGGCATGCCGGTAGTGGTCGTGGCTGCCGAGTCAGAGCACATTGCCGACGATGCCTTGGCCTTGATCGAGGTGGAATACGAGGCGCTGGAACCTGCGCTCGATCATCTCACCGCAGCCACCGCATCAAAGCAGTGGGAAAACCCCCTCTCCGGCACCGTCCGTACCGTTATACCACCCGTGGCGGTCGGCGAGACCGACCGTGCCCTCGCCGAGTCGGACTTTGTCGTCGAGAACACGACGACGACGCCTTTCGCTCAGCACGTTCCGCTTGAGCTGCGAACCGGGTTGTACTTCTGGGAGGGCGACACCCTCATTACCTACCAAACAACCCACAGAACATTTGATGTCCGACGGGAATTGGCGAAATGGCTCCTCCTCCCTGAGGACCGAGTTCGCGTGATCCAGACGGGCTTCATGGGCTCGTCGTATGGGTCGGCCGACCAGCTCGTCGAAGAGCTGGTGTTGCCGGCGGTGATGGCCAAGATCATCGGACGTCCGGTTCGAAGCATGCTCAGCCGGGAGGAGAGCTTCCTTACGTCGGCCCACCGAGGTCGGACAAGAACCCATGTCAAACTTGGGGTCAGCAGCGAAGGGGTCTTTGAAGGCGTTGCCGTGGACGTACTGTACGACGGCGGTACGAACGCCGGGCTTCCCGCCAGCGCCGCCGCGTCACGCGGGCTCACGGGAGTCGGCGCCATGGGCGCCTGGTACGTGTTTCAGATCCTCTACTCGTACCCGCACCAAAAGTACGAGGGGACCGAGGTATGGACGAACAACTTCCGAGCCGGCCCGATGCGGGGCGTCGGTCGCCATTTCGGGTTGTTTGCACTTGAGACGACAATCGAGAAGGCGGCATACGCGACCGGGATCGACCCGCTCCAGCTTCGCCTCAAAAACCTGAACGAGAGTGGCGCAGTCTTCGATGAGGTGACAGGCGCGGCACCAGGTCAGCCGTTCTGCCGCCCCGGGGGTCAGCGCGCCTCGCTGTCCCGGGCCGCTGAGATCATCGACTGGAAGGGACAATGGCATCCGCCCGGAGCCCGGGAGGTCCGACCCGGCGTCTTCCACGGCATTGCCATTGTGTCGACCATCGACCGCGGCGGTGGCAAGCAAGGCGGTGCCCCGCCGAGCGCTCCGCCGCCCCCATCGTCAGCACAGGTTGCCTTGCATCCGGACGGGACGCTTGAGGTCTTTTCCGGCAGCACCGAGGTCGGTGCCGGACAGCGGACATTGATGGCAATGATCGCGGCGCAGACATCAGGTATCACGCTCGACGCGGTAGAGATCGCGCCCGGCGTGGACACCGGGATCAACACCAACACGGGGCCGAGCAACTCGTCGCTCCAGACCAACGTCGCCGGCTGGGCGGTGCTCGAGGCCTCAGAGGCCGTCAAGCAACAGCTGCTGGCACGAGCGGCGACTCGCTTCCGGACCGAGTTCGGCGCTGACGCCACTCAGCTGGAAGTTCGTGACGGCTGGGTATTCGTCCGAGGTCGGGAGGACTCCCGGATATCCGTCAAAGACGTTGTCGCCGGTCTCGACGATCCCCTCACCGGGACAAGTGATCGTCGCCGAGCCCTTACGTTTGAGTCCGTCGCAGTCGGGGCGCACGCCGTTGAGGTCGAAGTGAACACTCGAACGGGCACGATCCGCGTTCTTCGGTACGTCGCCGTGCACGACGTCGGCCGCGTGCTGAATCGCCTGGCGCTCGAACAGCAAGTCGAGGGTGGCGTAGTGATGGGCCTCGGCGGCGCGCTCTACGAAGAGCTGCTGGTCGACGACCAGACTGGCCTGCCCCTCAACGCAAACATTCTTGACTACAAACCGCCGTCGATCCTCGAAGTTCCGCCGATCGACGTCGACTTCGTCGAGTTCCCACAGGACTTTGGCCCATACGGCGCGGTCGCAATAGGACAGGCCTCCACGCCGCCGGTCGGACCGGTCCTGGCGAACGCGGTCCACAACGCGGTGGGCGTGTGGTTGACGGATCTGCCCTTGTCCCGGAGTCGCGTCATGGCTGCGCTGGGGAGCGAGCAGTGAGAGGGTTCCAGCTCCACGAACCGGACACCGTGGCGGGTGCCGTCGAACTCCTCGCGACCCACGGCACTCGGGCTCGGCCCCTGGCCGGCGGGACCGACCTGGTCGCCGGCATCATGCGTGATCAGGTGATTGGGAAGGGCATGCCATACCCCACCCATTTGGTCGACGTAGGGGCAGTGCCGGAGATGGTGGGGATTCGGGCCGGGCCCGAAGGAGCGGTCATCGGCGCGGCCACGACCCTAGTCGACATCGCCGAGTCGGCCGCCGTTCGCCGCTGGTGGCCGGTGCTGGGTGAGGCGGCCAGAGAAGTCGCTACGTCGGAGATTCGGGCCATCGGGACACTGGGCGGGAACCTGCACCAGCGGCCGCGCTGCTGGTTCTTCCGCGCCAAGGACTTCGACTGCATCAAGAAGGGCGGCGACCTCTGCTTCGCCGTCAAGGGCGACAATCGGTACAACGCGATCCTGGGCGGGCATCTGTGCTTCATCGTCCACCCCTCGGACCTCGCGACGACGCTCGTGGCCCTGGGGGCCCAGGCCCGTGTCGCTTCCACTGGCGGCGATCGATCCGTCTGGTTCGACGACTACTTTCTCGGCCCGGCCCAGGATCTGTTGCGCGAGACGGTGCTTCGTCCCGACGAGCTTCTCGTGGAAGTCGTCATCCCGGTTCCGGCGCCGAATACGCATCAGGCCTGGGAGAAGATCAACGAGAAGGATGCGGCCACGTGGGATTTCGCGCTGGCGTCGGTCGCGGCGGTCATGACCATCGTCGATGGAGTCTGGCAGAGCGGACGGATCGTGCTTGGCGGCGTGGCGCCGATTCCGTTCCGCGCCGCGGTGGTCGAGGATGCCCTCGCCGGCAATGACGTTCGGGTGGCCCTGCCCGAGGCGGTCGCTGAGATCCGCAAGATTGCGCGCCCGATGCGCGACAATGTATACAAGCTCGAGCTGGTCGAATACCTGATCGAGCGGGTCGTCATTGCCGCTCTGGAGCGAGGACCTGTTCCGGTCCCGACGGCCGAAGGACCCTAAGACCGATGAGCAGTCCTCTTTCCGGCGATCTTCGGCACGCAGATGGGCTGCTTGTTGTCGTCTGCGGGTACCGGGACGGAATGCTCGCCAACTCGTGGTTTCGAGCGTACAGGCGGCTGAAACGTACGGTGAAGCTTGGGGGGTTCAAGGCGCGGGTCGAGTTGGCCCCGGTGACGGATTTGCCTCCGAACATCGATGTCCTGGCCGTGCCGCCGTCGCTCGCGGACGTGGCCCACGCCACGCCTGGAGTCCTGGAGTGTCTCGTGACCCCGGCGGAAGGCCTCCAGCAGGCCTTCGACCAGCTCGTGGAGCGACTCGTGCGCGAAGGCCCACTCGAGTACGGTCCGACGCCCGGTCCAGCGGTGGCCGTTCACCGGGGGTTTCAGGCATTGACGGAACGGGCTCGCCTCTTCGACTGAACTGTAACAGCCGGGGCGCAGAGGCTCGGACCGGGTGTCGGGCTGCGTCGGACCGGTTCCTTCTGGAAGGCCGTCGGAGCGGGTCGCAAGCGATCAGCGCTCTGTCACTAACCCTGCTTGACAGCAACAAATATTGCTGCGACGATTCTAGGGATCGATCGGTTCACAGCGCGAGGGAGACGCGGATGCGAGTTGTCGACGCTATTGCGCAATGGTTTGAGTCAGCCGGTATGAAGCACTACTTCGGAGTCGCCGGTGGCGCGGTCTGGCCCTTTTTGGACGGTCTCATCGACCACCCAAATCTCGAGGGATTCCAGGCCAAACACGAGTCACAGGCGGTCCATCAGGCCGATGTCTACTACCGGGTAACCGGCGAAGTAGCTCCGGTCATCGTCACCAAAGGACCGGGACTCATGAACACGGTAGGGGCGATGGCCAACGCCATGCACGACAGTGTTCCCATCCTGCTGCTCGGCGGTGGAGGCTCGACCCACTTTCTGGGCAAGGCCGGGATGCAGGAGATGTACTACAAGGGATTCGAAGATGCCGTCAGCGTCTTTCGTCCGATCACCAAGGGTGCCTGGATGACCGTTCGTCCGGACACGGTCATCGAGACGTTGAACTATGCCTACCGGGTTGCCGTGTCCGGCCGTCCCGGACCGGTGTTCGTACAGCTTCCCCTCGACGTTCAGTGTGGGATCATCGAGGGAGAGATCGAACCACCGACGGCGCGTTCCGTGCGGAAGGGTTATCGAGCGGCAGCCGGCGATATCGAGCTTGCGGCCGAACTGGTAGCCGGCGCCGAGCGTCCGGTTCTCCTGGTCGGGGGAGGCGTTAACAGGTCCCCCGGTGCCTTCGAAGCGCTCCGGCAACTCGTCGACCAGCATCGAATCCCGACCGCAACTACCCTCACCGCCAAGGGAGCCCTTCCCGAGACCCACGAGCTGTCGCTCGGCGCGGTGGGGCGTTCCGGCACCGAATGCGCAGCCCAAGCGACCCGCGAAGCAGACATTCTCGTCGCCATCGGTGCACGTTTCAGCGACAACCACACCTCCAACTGGCGGAAGGGGATGATCTACAACGTCCCCGATACGAAGATCATCCATGTCGACGTCGACCCGACTGAGATCGGACGTAACTATCCCGTGGAATTGGGCCTCGTGAGCGACGCAGCGTCGTTTCTCTCGGATCTCGGGTCTGCTCTCGGGGGCTCCCCATCGGATCGCTCGGGTTGGATTAAGCGGATCGCCGGCTTCAAGAGCGAGTGGACTGCCGAAATCGAACCGGTCATCCATGCGACGACCGCACCGATTCATCCCGGCCGCCTCGCCTACGAAGTTGGCGAGGTGCTCGGTGAGGACGGTCGGGTATTCATCGATATCGGCGACGTCATCCAATACGCCGAGCCGTATATGACCGTTCGCCGCCCGGGCCAGTGGCACATCAATCCGGGCATGGCGGAAATGGGATGGGCGACGCAAGGGGCTCCCGGGGCGGCAGTCGCCGACCCGGGTTCCACGAACGTCGTGCTCACCGGCGATGGGGCGTTTTTGATGGGACCCCAGGTTTTGGCCACCAGCATCGAGTACGACCTCCCGGTGATCTGGGTGATCTTGAACAACTACGAGTTCGGAATCGAGAAACGGGGCGCTCAGGCCGCCTTCGGTCGCATCCATCCCTGGATCACGTTCACCACCCCGGACGGCGAGCCGTACAACCCGGATTTTGCTGCACTGGCGCGCTCGTTTGGCGCGCTGGGTGCGACGGTCGAGAAGCCTGACGATTTCCGACCCGCCCTCGAAAAGGCGATCGCCAGTGGCAAGCCATACGTGCTGGATGTTCTCATCGACAGCTCCATTCCGAGCTACTTCACGAAGGGTCTAGATAGGGCATATCCGGTCGACTGGGGCTCGAGCTACCCGGCCTACGGCCAGATGACGGTGAAGCGATGACGGCAGTGAACAAACCTCAGCTCGCTCGCCTGAAGGATTACGTCGATGGCGCGGGGCGGCAGCGATGAGCGCCGAGAATCGACCTGAAGCCGGCGATGTTATCGAGACCGTCCGCAAGCAGTACGGCGGGCTGACCCAGTCACAAAAGCGGATCGCCGAGGCGATCATCAATGACCCCGAGTTCGTGGCCTTCGCCACCGTCGACAAGTTCGGGCAACGGGTCGGGTTTTCCCCATCGACGATCGTCAGGTTCGCCTACAAAGTGGGACTCGAAGGCTATCAAGACCTACAGGATCGTGTGCGAACGCTGGTTCGCTCCCAGATGCGGTCCGTCGCAGGGTCCTTCGAGCCGGCGTCGGTGACGTCACATTTGGAAGGGTCCACCTTCGGAGCGTCGTTCGACAATGATCTTGAACACCTGCGAAGGACCATCTTGTCGCTCGACTTGAAAGCCCTGGAGCAAGCCGTCGAGATTCTCGACGGTGCCCAGCGGATATTCGTCTCCGGGGACATCACCTCGTACAGCGTCGCTCACTTCACGGCCTTGGCGATTAATCGGGCAAGAGGCAACGTATTCCTGGTGCGAGCGGACGGTGAGGGAGCCGCACGGCTGGTCGAAATAGGACCCGACGATGCAGTGCTCGCGTTCACGTTCCCGCCCTACTCGCGCAATGTCCTGCGGGTGGTCGAATGGGCAACTGAGCGCGGCGCCTCGACAATCGGTGTGACCGACCATGCCGTCTCGCCCGTCGGGAGAATCGTTTCCCTCGTGTTGCCGGTCGTTGCCTCGGGACTCGGTCCCCAAAATACGCTCGTTCCGGCCTTGGCGATCGCCAACGCCTTGATCAACGCCTTCGCTCTCCGCGGCGACGAGCAGGCCACGGCCCGCTACAAGGCCGTCAATAGCCTCCTGGGACAATGGGATCTCTATCTCTTGGGGTCGGATGACGATGACTAGTCGGAGGGCTCTGGAAGGCATCCGGGTCCTGGATGTGACCGACGATCTCGGTGCATACACCTCTCGACTGCTGGCCGACCTGGGCGCGGCCGTTCTCCGGATCGACGCACCGACCGACGCGCGAGCATGTACCAGCGACCTCTCGGTCGAAACCAGAGACGGCCGAGAGGTCAACCTCTTCGACCGTTTCGCCAACGCCGGCAAGCGGCGCATAGCGCTCGATCCCAGCACTCCCGGCGGCCAAGCTTTGCTTGCCCGCCTGGCAGCCGACGCGGATGTTCTCATCGAGAGTTCGTGGGATGGCCAGACGACCGAGATTCCCGAGGCAACCAACTCCCGTCTGATTCGCGTGGTTGTGACCCCGTTTGGCCGCGGTCTGAATCCAGACTGGGGTCCGGTCGATGATCTCATCTTGCTCGGCGCCGGCGGGCTGCTGCATCTCGGTGGTTACCGGGACGCCGGACCGGTGGCCGCCTACGGTGGACAAAGCCGCTACGCCGCTTCGATCTTTGCCGCGGCCGCGACGCTGGTGGCGCTCATCGACCGGGAGCGGTCGGGTCGAGGTACCACCATCGACGTGTCGGCCCAGGAGTGCATTGCACAGGCACTGGAGGACAGTGTGCCGACGTTCGCGCTGACGGGAAATGAGCGAATGCGCTATGGAACGGAGGCTCGCGAAGCCGGCACCGGTATATTCGCTTGCTCCGATGGGTATGTGAGCATGGTGGCGGGCCGCTTGGGAACGGCCCGCGCCTGGTCGGCACTCGTCGCGTGGCTCAACGATGAAGAGACGGAGGGAGCGCGGGCCCTCCTCGATCCTCGCTGGTCGGAATTCTCCTATCGACAAAGCGAGGCGGCCATTACAGCTTTCACCATCATCTTCGAGAGTTTCGGGGCAACGAGATCCAAACTAGCGCTCTATCTCGAAGCGCAACGGCGAGGGATCGCGCTCTCGCCCGTCAACGAGATCGGTGACCTGGTCCGCGATCCACAGCTGCGAGCGCGTGAGTTCTTCGTCTCGTTGAAGGATGAAGAGTTGGGTACAACCCTCACTTTCCCCGGCAGCCCGTACCGCCTATCGCTCACTCCGCCTGCGGTTGGTACGATCGCCCCGCCTCCGATCAACGACCAACGGCGTGCCCTGGTGAATGGAGGGCTCGTATCGGAAGAGGACTACGAGGCGATGGGGTTGTGGGGTATGACGTGACGGCATCGGGTCCGCTCAGCGGCCACCGGGTCCTTGACTTCTGCTGGATAGGCGCCGGTGCCCTGGTCACCAAGGTCCTGGCCGAGCTGGGAGCCGAAGTGATCCGCGTTGAATCTCGCATGCGACCGGACAACCTCCGCATGGCTCCACCCTTCCGACCTGGAACCGAAGGGCTGGAGGCATCGGGATACTTCGCCTCTCGCAATCCCGGCAAGAAGAGTTTTGCGCTCAACATGAAGAAACCGCAATCACGGGAGATTGCGCTCCTCCTGGCTGAGAAAGCGACGATCGTGTCGAGCAACTTCCGCCCCGGGGTGATGGAACGATGGGGCCTTTCGTACGAGGACGTGCGACAGGCCAATCCTGAGGTGGTCTACCTCATCATGCCGATGCAGGGAAGCGATGGTCCACACAGTCAATTCATCGGTTTTGGTTCGACCATTGCTGCCCTCAGCGGCCTCGTGGCGCTATCGGGTCTCCCCGGTCGAATTCCGGTGGGGACGGGGACGCACTACCCGGATCACGTTCCGAATCCAGGGCACGCGTTGGTTGGGCTCCTGGCGGCTCTCTTTCATCGCGAACGCAGCGGGAAAGGTCAACTTGTTGAGCTCTCCCAGCTCGAGTCCACCGTCAACGTGCTGGGTCCTGCAGTTCTCTACTCGTCAGTAGGAGGTGAACCGGGTGTCGTTGGCAACCGGACCTTGACCGCAGTTCCGCATGGAGTGTTCCCCACCGGCGACGGGGCTTGGATCGTGATCTCTTGCTGCTCGGATGACCAATGGAAAGCGTTGACGCAAGCCCTCGATCGGTCGGAATGGCTGGAGGACAATCGGTTCCTGACACAACCCGATCGCAAGCGCCACGAGGATGCTCTAGAGCGGGAGATCGCCGGGGAAACGAGGCGGCTTCGGAGCAACGTCCTCTTAGAGGCGCTCAACGAATCTGGCGTGCCGTCCGGACGTGTCAACTCGAGTGCTGAAATATTGACCGATCCGAGGCTGGAGCGGCGTCGCTTCTGGCAAGACGTCGACCATCCGGTCATCGGCAAGATGCCCATGTTTCGGGTGCCGTTCGAGATGGATGGCCTCGCCCGTGCCGATATGGATCATCCCCCGCTCCTGGGTGAGCACACCTGGGAGATCGCCTCATCTCTTCTCGATATGGAGCGAAGCGAGTTCGAACGACTGGTTGCTGAAGAAGTTCTGTACTAAGGAGTCGAAAGTGGCCTCTATTTCCAAGGACCCGATCCTGTACAGCACAGAGGGCGGCGTAGCCACAGTCACGCTGAACCGTCCCGAACGTCGCAACGCCATCGACTCGGTCATGCGGGTTCTCCTTGCCGAAGTCTTTGCTGGGGCCAACGCTGATTCTCATGTCAGGGTGGTGGTCCTAACGGGTGCCGGATCATCCTTCTGCGCCGGCGTCGACCTGAAGGAAGTGAGTTCCGACTCCGGTGACCGACCGCATGTGCTGCTGGATGACCCCGCCCCACTTGCCGCGCCGGTGGCAGGGTCTCTCAAACCCGTAGTGGCGGCCGTGAACGGCCCGGCCGTTGGGGGCGGATTCGAGTTGGCTCTCGCCGCCGATGTCCGGATGGCGGCGACGACCGCCAGCTTTGCCTTGCCTGAAGGCCGGATCGGCAGCATTCCCGGATCTGGTGGTACCCAGAGACTCTTCCGGGCATTGCCCTCTTCCGTCGCATGGAAGATCCTGCTCACCGGAGATCCCCTGTCGGCCGAGGCAGCCGCCCGATACGGATTGGTCAGCGACATCTACGAGCCGGAATCGCTGGCCGAGGAAGCGGCCACCCTCGCCGGTCGCGTCGCCCGTCTCGCCCCGCTTTCGCTGCGAGCGCTCAAAATGGCTGGTCGGGCCGCTCTTGAAGGCTCCGACGGCTTGCAACTCGAGCGAACATTGTGGAGGTTCTTGTCGACGACCGAGGACCGTGCCGAAGGCAGAGCCGCCTTCCGCGAGAACCGGGATCCCCGGTACAAGGGAACCTGATGCCTTATTCATTGGGAGGGATCCGGGCCGCCTGGTCGAGCAGACCCGTCCGACCGGGCGAGATTCCGCCGAGCCTCGCAACCAGGGCCTTTCACGATGTTCCCAGGAGCTCACTAGATGGAGATAACCGACCTTCGACCGGCTGACACCTTCTCGGTGAGACGCTATCGCGTGGACCTCACCAGGCTTGAGGTTCACTTTGAGCGTGTCCCGTGTGACGATCTCGAGGACGCTCTCGGTGGGATCGCCCGGGCAACCAAGTCGCTGGTCGGGACCCTGGTGAGTGATCCGTATTCCGTGGAGGCGCCGCTGGTGATGAACCTGGGACTGCTGAGTGGCACCACGGTCATGACCGGTCTCCGAACCTTCTTCCACGGCTACTCGCCGCTGAAGGTATCGAAGGCAGGGGCACCTGGGCTGATGTGGTCGGCGGGCAGCGGACACTTCGGAACCAAGCTGCGTGGACTGGGGATCGACGAGGTCATCTTCACCGGCCGGGCGGAACGGCCGACCCTCCTGCATTTGAAACCCGGGTCCGATGGCGAACCGGCTCGGTTCGAGTTCCTCGACGCCTCTGACCTGGCCGGGCTGACGGTCAACGATCGGATCCAGGACCTGCACGCCCGATATCCGGAGGCCCATTTCGCGGTGATCGGTCCGGCCGCGGAGCACTACCAGTCCGTGCGCTACGCCTCGATCGCACTCTCCACCGACAATCAGCTGACGAGCGGTGAAGGCAAACCTCGCTTCTGCGGTCGGGGTGGCTACGGAGGAGTCCTTGCATCAAAGAATCTGTGGGTCATCGCCGCCGATGGCCCCAACCCCGACAGGGTCCGGGGGCTTCGGGACATAAACAAGGAGATCAACCTGGGTGAGGGCAGCGTCCGCTATCGCGAGGCGACCAGCAATCCGGCAGGCACTTGGCGGGCCATGACTGTGATGCAGGAAGCCCAGTCGCTTGCCGAGTTCAACTTCGCTCCCACAGGCAGCGACGCATCGGTTCCATTATTGCGCCCCAGCGTCGAGGCAGGTCCATTCCTCGTGCAGGCTGAAGGGTGCTACTTGTGCGGCATCAAGTGCCACAAGAACGTCTACGACCAGGAGCCAGACGGTACCGTTGGCCGGTTCCGAGCCAAGGTCGACTTCGAACCCGTCACCTTGCTGTCATCCAACCTCGGCATCTTCGATCCCGATGCGGCGCTTACTCTGATCGAGTTGACAGATGAGCTCGGAATGGACTCGATTTCGCTCGGGGTGACCTTGGGGTATGCGATGGACTACAACCGGCGCAACGGCACTAGTTTGGCGGGAGGGCTGAGTTTCGGCGATGTGGAAGGAACGCGCCGCGCCATCGAAGATATCGCCGGCGGTCGGAGTCCGGCGTTGGGTCAAGGCGTGATGCGCCTGGCCGATCAAACCGGGGAAACGGCCTATGCCATGCATTCCAAGGGAGTGGAGTACCCGGCCTATCAGCCGCACACCAATCCGGGCTATCCGTGGGCGCTGGCAGGTGGGCATATGTCGATGCGCACGATGATGCTGTTTCTGATCGAGCGCGAGGTCGGTGTCGAGTACTGGGTGGATGCGATTACCAACCGTGGGCCGCTCTACCTGATGGACGACATAACCGGCCTGTGCAAGTTTGCCAATATAGGGCCGGATTTGGAGGCCGAGGCGCTCCGGGTCGCTACCGGACTCGAGGTGGACGGCGATGAGCTAAAGGCGGTCGTGATGCGCACGTTCTTGCGCGGGTACGCTAACGAGCGGCGGCAGGGTTTCGGGGAGGACGACTACCGGCTGCCGGACGCCGCCCATCATCCGATGGAGAACTCCGATTTGCCCTACTTCAACACTGTCGAGTTCTTCGAGGAGGTGCAGTCGAAGGTGCTGGAGACGCTCGATCGGCGAGCGGTTGAGGCCGGGATGATGCCATGACCACCGAAGACGACCATCCCGAAAGAACTGGAGGAATTGAGGGATCATGCAAGAGGTAGCCGTCGTCGCAACCGGGATGGTGCCTTTCAGCAAAGAGGCAGAAGTGAGCGTCGACTTGCTGGCGGCACATGCGGTGCGAGATCTCATTCGAAGCAGCGGAATCGATCCTGGTCTCATTGAGGAGGCGTACTTCGGTACGGCCAAGGGCGGTTCGCTGATCGGACAACGAGCGTTGCGGTTCGCGGGCCTGGCTACCGGGTTGCCCGTATTCAACGTGGAGAACGCCTGTGCCAGTAGCGCCGTCGGCTTTCATCTCGCCTACCGAGCCATCGGCGCAGGGGACACGTCCTGCGCTCTCGTGGTTGGCGTCGACCAACTCTCCACGCTCGGCAAGGGGACGCTACCCGTGCAAGATACCGAGTGGGACGGCCAAGCCGGTGTAACGAACCCCGTCGTGTATGCGATGCGCGCCCAGCGCTATCTTCACGAAACCGGCGCCACGGTTCGCGATCTGGCCGAGGTGTCGGTGAAGAGCCGCCGCTTCGGCAGTTTGAACCCGTTCGCCCAAATGCGGAAGACCGTCACCGTGGAGGAGGTGCTCGCCTCGCGGCCCATCGCCGACCCCCTGACCATGTTCCAGTGCTCCCCGAAAAGCGATGGTGCCGCGGCCGTCCTGCTGGTCTCCCGTGATCTAGCCCGACGGGCCGATTTGACAGGTCCGACCGTTCGAGCCTCCGTTGTGAAGTCGGGCCGGTTCAGCATGGCCGAGCGCGACATAACCCGTCCCGACATCACACTCCGGGCCTCCACCGACGCGTTTGAGATGGCGGGAATCGGTCCGGATGAGCTGGATGTCGTTGAGCTCCACGATGCCTTTTCGATCGCCGAGTTGCTCTACACCGAAGAGCTGGGCCTTTGCCCGGAAGGCGAGGGAGCCGAGTACTTGCGGTCGGGGGCCAGTGCCTCACTCGAGAGTTCAGGCGGTGCCGTCATCAACCCCAGCGGTGGCCTGCTCAGTCGCGGGCACCCCATCGGCGCGACCGGCGCCGCCCAGATCGTGGAGTGCTTTCGTCAACTCACCGGGAGGTCAGAAGCCCGACAGCGGCACGGTGCCAAGACGGCGCTGGCGCATGTCACCGGCGGTGGCGCATCCGGCTTCGACAATGGGGCCTGCTCGGTCACCATCCTGACCGCTGACTGAGAGGAAGAAGCAATTGAAGAGAATCTTTACCTGGCCGGCACGGCTGCCTTCGAGCCTCGATGGTTTCTTTGCGGCTGTGGAAGCGAGGGTGGGAGACGCATCGATGGTCCCGCTGCCCTCCCTGCATGACCTCGGCGCCGCCCGCAGTGGCCGCGAACCCGACGCGCTCCTCATCGTCCTTGACGCCGCGTTGGGGTCCGGAGAGAGCACCGTGGAGGATGTCGTCGACGCGATACAAGCCCTCACTACGTCCGAAAACCTGAACACGCTGGTCGTGGTTGGGGACGGGCTCCTGGGAACCGACGCTGACGACATATCCACGGCCATGGGTGGGGCCGCCGCCGTGGCAGCAGTACGGTCGATTGCCGTCAAACGCGGGACTTCGAGCAGGGCGAACGCGATTTGTGTCCCGGCAGCCCTCCTCGGGAGTGGAGGCAGCCAGCGCGGGGCCCTTCCCCAACCGACCGAATGCACTGATGTCGCCGAAGCCGCCTTGTTCTTTCTCAGCGATGCAAATACCTACCTGAACGGACAGGTCTTGTTTGTGAACGGCGGCCGCCACCTGTTCTCATCGCTTTCGGCCTGAGAGGAAACCACCATGTCGAAATCGGACGATCTCAAGACAAGCCCGAAGGTTGCTCTGGTAACTGGTGGCGGGCAGGGGATCGGCGCGGCGATCTGCCGTCGATTGGCCGAAGATTCTCACCATGTCTGCGTCAACGACCTCGAGATCGATAGGGCCGAGTTGGTCGTTGCCGACATTCGGGCGGCGGGTGGGTCGGCCAGTTCCGCCATCGCCGACATCAGCAACTCGGCGGCGGTAAACAGCATGTTCGATGAGGTGGAAGCACAGTTCGGGTCGGTGGCCGTGCTCGTCAACAACGCGGGCATCGGAGGAAACGCGGCCATACGCGACGTAGACGACGAATACTGGGCCCGTGTCCTCGCCATCGATCTCAATGGGGTGCTCCATTGTACGCGCCGTGCACTCGGA
>Ga0224512_10001572_pt1 | contig 21789 bp, 30 predicted proteins | sample SF_May12_sed_USG_4_FD_169103 | JGI IMG/M metagenome (GOLD analysis project Ga0224512, IMG submission 169103) | Sediment microbial communities from San Francisco Bay, California, United States - SF_May12_sed_USGS_13 | ecosystem: Environmental > Aquatic > Marine > Sediment | place: USA... | reverse complement strand
AACCCGTAATCTTTCTTCGAGAAAATTGGGTCAGCCGAGCAAACTATAATCCGGATAGAAACAATCCAAACCGATTCTGGAACAATGGCCGAGGTTTACCTAATCGTATTGAGAGTATTTCGAACTAGTGAATAATGATGCGATAATGCCGCATAACAAACGCAATCAGTCGGACAAAATGCCCGCTACGCGTACATTTTGCTGCTGATGCGAGGCGTTAGGTTGTAATCCAAAATGAATGAAGCCGAGCACTGGGAGGAAATCTACTCCACTAAATCTGTCAATCAAGTCGGTTGGTACACACCCCATCTGGAAACCTCGATGAAATGGATTACCAGGCTTAACCTTGCAGCAGATGATCCTATTATTGATGTTGGTGGAGGTGCATCCACGCTGATTGACGATTTATTGCAATTAGGCCACAGGAAACTAACTTATCTCGACCTTTCTGAAAGCGCAATTCAAATCACGAAAGAAAGGCTGGGCAAACCATCCAGTGCAGTAACCTTGCTGTGTGGAGATATCACAGAAGTTGAATTGCCATCCAAGTATTATTGCTTGTGGCATGACAGAGCAGTATTTCACTTTCTGATCGAACCTGAAGTTCAGCAAAAGTACAGAGATTCAATTCTGAAGGCATTAAAGATAGGCGGTTATTTCCTGATCGGTGCTTTTAGCCTAGATGCACCACCCCAATGCAGCGGGCTGCCAGTTCAGCGTTATACTTCGGAAAGTCTGTGCAAAACTTTCGGAAAAGATTTTGTGCTAAGGCGCCATCAAAACGAGATACACAACACGCCAACAGGCGTAGAGCAAGAATATGTTTATTGCTTATTTCAAAGAACAGCCTAACAAACGCATGCAGTCGGACCAACAAACCGCTACGCGTTTTGTTGGTCGCTAATGCGAGGCGTTTGGGGGGCGTATAGGGGAAATGAAGATGGCAATTAAAGGTGGATGCTTATGCGGCGGAGTTCGTTACGAAATCACCGGAGTACTCTTCGATGCGAGTCACTGCCATTGTTCTATGTGCAGGCGGCAACATGGTGCAGCATTTGCGACTTATGCGAAATTCAATCCAGATGATTTTAAATGGATTTCAGGAGAAGACCTTGTAAAAGTGTACGAAACATCATCAGGTGCCGGATGGTGTTTTTGTAGTAAGTGTGGCTCCTCACTTGCAGCAGCCGACAAAGGTAAGATTGCCTCGGTAACGCTAGGTACAATTGAAGGAGATCCAGGCATAGGGCCAGAGTCACACATGTTCATAGGCTCCAAGGCTTCATGGCATGAAATAAATGATAATCTCCCGCAATTCGAAGAATGGCCTCCAGAATCGTGGGAACCACCGAGCAAAGCGCCTAACAAACGCATGCAGTCGGGCGCGGCAGAGCCGCGCCGCTGATGCGAGGCGTTAGAGGGCATGAATATTTTTCCTGACGACGCAGATGGTAATGCACTCAAACGCGTAGCTGAAGACGGTGCGGATTTGACCAAGCCCATGATCATAGACTTTGCAGTAGCCATACCAGGTGAATCAACAGGAAGCGCAATCGCGTTAAAGGCCATTGAAATCGGTTATAAAACCAGCGTAGACCAGGATTCGGAATCTGGCGAATGGACCTGTTATTGTTCTAAGGCAATGTTTGCGACATATGAGGATGTCATAAACTGTCAACTAGAACTGGATAAGATAGCAGTCGCCTATGGAGGGTTTGCAGATGGCTGGGGCACATTTGGAAATGTTGAATAAGATAAAACAAGGTTATCCCAATTGCCCTCTTACAAACGCATGCGGAAGGACAAAGTGCCCGCTACGCGCGCACTTTGCCGCTGATGCGAGGCTTTAGGCGTCAAGACTAGTGAATTCAGAAATTCTAGAGACGCGAATCTTACATGGTTTGAAGAACGCCCTCGGGTATCGACTCGTATCAATCAAATACCTTTGCCTAGAAGACGAAATCGACGACATCTCTGAATTCGATCAGTCAATTCATTACATAGGGGGTGAGGTTCACTTTTCCTTTGAAAGCAAAAACCTCATCGTCACCTGGGATGAAAATGCGGGCTGGAACGATCATTTCTCTGTCTATGCAGGACAAGAGCCATTGTTTTTACCCGACGCACGTATGTCATCATGGGATGTTACCGAGCGCCAGAACTGGTCCGGCTTTATTGGCGCCAGTCTATCCAGCGTTCATATCTATGGGGAGAACAACACCCCTCATGTATTGAAGTTTTTGTTCGGGGATCAAATTGTCTTTATCGGAGATGGCCGAAAAAACGCGTTTTGTGATGGAGATGATACGGTAATATGTTTTGATGAAAATGGATTTAGATCTCACCAATGCGAACATATTTGGGAATTGTCAGCTGGCGCCTAACAAACGCATGCGGTCGGACAAAGTGCCCGCTACGCGCGCACTTTGCCGCTGATGCGAGGCTTTAGATTGCATAAGGAAAATCTACAAAAATAAAATAGGAGCGAAACAATGAATTTAACTGACCTGGTAATTTTCCTGGCGATTGGCGCTGTAGCGGGATGGCTGGCAGGAGCATTAATGAAGAGGGGTGGATTTGGTTTACTTGGTAATATTATTGTTGGAATTGTTGGCGCGGTAGTTGGGGGCTTCGTATTTGGACTCCTTGGTATTGCAGCTGGAGGGCTAGTGGGATCAATAATTACCGCAACGGTGGGTGCAGTGATACTGATTTTTGCCGTAAGAATTATAAAAAAGGCATAAGTTCAGACTGAAACTGCTTATGCGCATGCAACCTAACAAGTGCTTAAAGCCGACCCGGCAATGCTGGGCCGCTTAAGACAGGCCTTATGAGGCAGACTAAATGAAGGAAGTTTAAGGCTTATCCTGTATGATGCGATCAGTACTCGCCCCCAACCAAAAGACGCAGCAACACTTGGCCAAATTAAAAGTTCGATATGTTTAAACCCGGAAACACCGTAGTCTCTTTACAACGAGAGGTTGAATTTGATAAAGGGAGGCATCATCGTGCCAGGCTCGGCTTTATATTAATGTCTACCGATCTGGCGGCAGAATCTGATTTTTATGATATGGCGCCAGAGGGCGTCGCTGTCCACATTACTCGATTGAAAACCGACGACTACACAACCAATGAAACCTTGTCGCGGCATATCGAATTCATGGCGGACGCGGCCTCCCGAATTCAGCCAGATGCAAAACCTGATGTTGTCAGCTATAGCTGCACATCGGGCTCGATTGTTATCGGTGAAGAGATAATCATGAAAGAAATTAGAAAAGGCGCACCTTATGCAATCCCAATGACGTTGGTCACCGGCGTTGTCGATGCCCTACGTGAACTTGACGCAAGAAAAATCGTGGTAGGCACGCCATATCTGGATGAAATTAATACCCGGGAAGCCGAGTTTCTTTACAACAAAGGCTTCGAGGTTTTGGATATACAAGGATTAAACCTCGAAACTGGAATCGAATTTGGTACCGTCACGCCGGCTTACTGGAAGAAGTTTGCCCTTGAAATCGACAGGTCGGATGCGGACGCAATATTTCTAAGTTGCGGCGGCATTCGCGCTCTGGAAGTGGTTCAGGAAATAGAAGATATTATCAACAAACCTGTCGTGACCAGTAACCAGGCCCAAATGTGGAGTTGTTTGCGCCGAGCGGGAATACCCGACCGCATTGAGGGATTTGGTCGGCTTTTTCAAATGGAAGGACAGCGTATCAGCGCATCGCTTGCCTCATAACAAGCGCATGCAGTCGGACTTCGGCAAGCCAAGGCTTGCCGCTGATGCGAGGCGTTAGGACCCTTTCTGGATAATTGTAGATTTCATTAACCTAGCCAAATTGATAGGAGGCCAATTTCGATGTTTATCGTTTTACTAAAATTTTCTGAAAATAAAGGACAAGCAAATCAATTCATGGAAAATCACAATTCGTGGATTAAGCGTGGATTCGATGATGGCGTGTTTTTAGTAGCAGGTAGTCTCCAGCCAAATTCAGGGGGCGGAATTATTGCGCACAATATTTCTTTGGCCGAGCTACAAAGTAGAGTGCACGATGACCCGTTTGTTGCAGAGAATGTCGTAACTGCAGAGATTATTGAAATTACGCCATCAGTTGCTGATGAGCGGGTTGTTTTTTTGCTCGGATGAATAATAAATCTAGCGCCTGACAAACGTATGCAGTCGGACCAACAAACCGCTACGCGTTTTATTGGCCGCTGATGCGGGGCATTAGGCGTCACAATGACCTCAAAAGCTGCACCACTTCTCGCAATGATAAAGAAACAATTTTACCCGTTCGCTGAAACCCGAGGTTTTGTTCGCGCGAAGTCAGAAAATCCGTTATTTACCACTTTCCACCGAACAGTCGGAAACCAGGTTCAAATGTTCGAGATACAGTGGGATAAATACTGGAGACCCTGTTTCGTCGTAAATTTTGGGGGAGGCTCAGCTAGTAACGAGCAGATTAACTACGAGGGCCGGTTACAGAGACGGCGCGGTGGTAGCCAGCTCTGCTGGTTCGGGATAAGACGACCATGGCTCAGTAAATTGCTCTCGGGAAAGTGGAAGTACACACCCGAGGAAGTAGTTATTGAGTTGATTGCTGCTTTCGATGAGATGGAGACTTGGTGGGCGGAAGGAACCGAGGGACCGCATATCAAGCGGTGGGGGTCAAATAAGCAATGTCACGCTACGACAAGGGACGACGCCTAACAAACGCATGCAGTCGGACAAAATGCCCGCTACGCGCGCATTTTGCCGTTGCGCGGGGGCATTATACATCTTAAACAAAAACATGGATTCTTTCGTTGCGCTTTTTAGAGGTATAAATGTAGGAGGTAGAAATGTAATTCCCATGAAGGAATTAGCATCCCTTATGGAGGAATGTGGATACGAAAATATCCGAACATATATCCAAGGTGGAAATGTAGTATTCAATAGCAAAAATATACCTAATACAGAAATTGAAAAGCTAGTTGAAAAAAAGTTCGGGTTTAAGCCGGAAGTTTTGATACTGAGCAGTAAAGACTTGAGCCAAGCTATAGAGAACAATCCTTACAGTTCTGTCGATGGCAAACTATGCCACTTCTATTTTTGTATGAGCACTCCAAAATCTATAAACACTTCAAAGCTCAAGGAACTTGAGACAGCATCTGAGGAATATTTTATTAAAGGGAAAGTCTTTTACTTATATGCGCCCGTTGGCATTGGCAGATCAAAGCTTGCTGCTGGAGTAGAAAGTTGTTTGGGCATACTTGCGGTGGCGCGCAACCTAAACACTGTGAATAAATTATCGAAAATGTTGGAAAATGCATGACACACGCATGCAGTCGGATTTGATTTATGCACAGATTGTACATACAATTTGCTGATGGATTTCGAGCGAGACCCAAGAAAGGTGATGGAGAATTTGCGCTAACACGGCGTTGATGTCGCAGATGCGGTTATTGCCCTCGAAGACGAAAACGCGCTCACCATTGAAGATCCACACCATGATGAGCCAGGTTGCAAAACGCTCGGAATGGGCCCCGCCCTAAATGCTCTATTTGCCGTACATTGCGAACAATCCGCAAATAGTATTCGAATTATTTCTGCCCGTAAGGCAGATAAGAATGAAACCAAAGTTTATTTCCAGGTTTTGAGATATGAGTGAAGATTTCAGTAATGGTAAGCGAGGTCCAGTTGTTAAACCCGATCCAAATAAAGTGCGAATCACAATCCGTCTGGATGCGGATGTTATCGAGCATTTTAAAAGCATTGTGCATGAAGCTGGGGGCGGAAATTATCAAACCCTGATCAATGACGCTTTGAGGGAGCATATTCAGGCAAAAGATAGAAGATTAGAGAAAACGCTCCGCAAGGTAATTCGAGAAGAACTCAAAGCGGCGGGATAAGTTGCATAAAAAGAAAATGAAGACGGACGCGGCCAAGGCCGCACCGCTGATTTGAGCGTTATGTTTCAATATGAAAAATTGGAAACTTTGAAATATTTTTTTTAATAACTTTTATTTTCTTAACCGGCTGTAGCAAAAGCGAACCGGTCAAATTCACAGAATCCCTGAATCAATATGTCGGGGTATGGCAATTCTCGTATAAGTCACAAACAGAAAGCAGCTTTGATATAAAAAATATACTACTAGTGATTAATAAAGATAGTTCCGCTATTACAAACAATGCATTATTTCAAGGACTGTAAGTGAAAATTCGATTTCAAGGAGCAGCGTAAACAACGTATCAATGCTCAACCCCAATATTGTAGGACTATCAAATAAGGAGTTAACTTTAGAGCAAGAGGCAGAATTTTTATTTATCGGGCCTATATATATAAATTACGATTTAGCAATAACTAAGGCTCCCTACCTAGAAAATGGCCACTGGTATATGGAAATAGATAACACTCTATTGGAAAAATTAGAAGGCAGCGAAACTAGTATGCAAACGTCATGGGAATGTCCAAAAATAGATGATGAAAATTAAATGAGAGATAAAAACATAACAAATGCATGCACTCGGACCAACAAACCGCTGCGCTTTGTTGGCCGCTGATGCGGGGCGTAAGGTGGCTTTCCCAATGCTTACATGTCCTCATTGTAAACATGAAATCCGTGTCAATGAGCTCCCCCATCAGGGCTTGTTTAAAAGTTTCAGAATATGCCCCGAATGCGGTGGCAGTTTTACGACTGATTCCGACACAAAATACGGGCAGGCTATTTTCATCTTTATTGCAATAATTTCGTTGGTTTTAACGATAATGCTCTATTTCGATAGCACAGGGTGGTTACTCCCAGCAATTGTCAGTTATGCTATTTTGGGATTATTAGTTTATTGGGGAAATAAGCGTATATATTTTGTGCCCTATAACAATGGTCAGAATTCATCCAATGACACCTGACAAGCACATGCAGTCGGTCCAACAAGCCGCTACGCATTTTGTTGGCCGCTGAAGCGAGGCGTTAGGCCTCTGTAGGGAGAAAACATGAACTGGAACTTTGGCGGTTGGTTTGGAGGGCAGCTCGGTGCCACGGTGTGGATGCTCGTGGCGGGTATACTAACCGCAATTCGCGATTTTCCTGTTGGCATGTTCGTGGTTCTGCTGTTTGCCATACCCAATGTCGTTGGCGTAGTGCTCTGGCAAAGTCGTAGGCTCTCGTGTTATGCGTCAACTCAGCTTCTTATTGGAGTTGCCGGCATCTGCGGACTTGTTACAGTTTATGCCCTGGAGAAGGCAAATACCTGGATGCAGATGCAAACCGGGGGTCAGGTTTCTGCCCAATCGAGTTACTGGATCATCGGTCTGGTCTATGGCGGTCTCATTCTCATGTTTTACGTTCGCTTTGGCCGTGATGGAAATAGACCCCAGGCCTAACAAGCGCATGCAGCCGGGCAAAGTGCGCGCGTAGCGGGCACTTAGTCGCTGATGCGGAGCGTTTTGAGATATAGGTAGCCCATGCTAGCCGAACTTACGATCAGAAATGCAGACGCTTCGGACATACCGCTTATCCTGGCTTTATTATAGGAACTTGCCGAAACCGAAAAATTCCCATTCGAAACTACCATTACCGAGGAGAATCTCAGAAAAAACCTGTTCCAGGACAACCCGGCAGCGGAAGTTATAGTTCTCCTTGTAAACAAAGATCCAGCAGGTTTCGCTGTTTATTATCATACTTTCGCCACAACTATAGGAAAGAGGGGCTTGCACCTGGACGACCTGTACGTCCGCCCGCAGTATCAGGGTTCAGGCACAGGAAAAAATGTGCCTGGACACCTGGCCAGTCTCGCCAAAGAACGTGATTGCGGACGCTTCGAATGGTGGGCTCTCGAAATCGGCTTCTACGCATGCATTCGAACCAACGAACCGCTACGCGCTTTGGCGGCCGTTGAGCGCAGCGTTATGCCGTTTATATGGAGAACAGAAATTGAGTAGTATCGAGTATCTGAGAATATTTGCCGATGACGAAGATTGCTCTCATTTCGAAACAAAAAAAATTGCTTTGGAGGCAATAGATTATGCTCCGCCAGCGCCATCTCTAAACACCTCAACTATGCAATCAGCAGATAATTCTGTTTTCCTTGAGCTACCGATTGGATGGTATGGGGATTGGCACCCCACCCCCGTTCGACAGTGGTTAATACTAATGACTGGAATGTGTGAATTTGAAGCTGGAGATGGAGAATGCGTGACGAGTAAGGCTGGAGATGTAGTCATGCTGGATGACTTGACCGGTAAGGGTCACCAAACAAAGGTACTAGGTGATGAATCCGTCCGCATAACGGCAATCCATTTTTCATGAGCGGAGAACAGCCCCTTAACAAGCGCGTGCAGGCGAAACAGGGTGACAATGACTTTGATCCTGAAATAAATTAATTGTCACCCTATTAGCGAGCCAACAATTCGTTGCCCGCCTTACTGGTCGCCGCAAGCAGGTTTGCGGCATTTACCTTTGAAGGCGGGAGTATTAGAGTTCAGCCTGCACGCTTCATTTGAAGCGACGAGCGATGTTCCAGGGGGCGCGATAATGTTCGGAAAAGAAAGATTTATCCAGGATTGTATCGAGGCGGTGAAGGAGGGCCAGGCAGCGGTCCGGGAAGTCGTTACCGCTGCTATTTCCAGACCATCTGACATTTTCTCGGAACTGGGCGAGCCGGAGCACGCCGGCATCGTACCAATCTACCGGGCGCCCGATCTTACGATAATCAATTTTGCCTGGGCTCCGTGCATGAGTCTCATGCCACACAACCACCAGATGTTTGCTGTCATCGGGATATATTCGGGGCGAGAGGATAATGTTTTCTGGAAACGAACTCCGACGAGCATCGAAGCTGCAGGAGCAAAATCACTGGGCGTTGGGGATGTCGCAACGCTAGGGACAAATATCATTCATTCCGTACTCAATCCCATCGGGAAAATGACGACCGCAATCCATGTTTATGGCGGTGATTTTTTCGAGCCGGATGAACCGAGAAGCGAATGGGATCATGAAACCTTAACCGAGAGACCCTGGGACATCGACCAGGTTAAACTGCAGTTTCAACGGGCGGAAGCGAGGTTCAATGCTTTCCCCAATGCCTCATGACGGGGCATGCAACCCAGCGCAAGAAACCGCTACGCGCAGCCATAGCCACCAGCAAGATTTCGTGCATAATCCGCTAATGTACAGACAGATCCTGGGTCTCGCCGGCTGGCTCGCCATCACGTTTGTCGCCGCCGCGATTGGTGCAGCCGCCTCGGTTAATGCCAGCATATTCTACACCCAGCTGGCGCTACCGGCATGGGCCCCGCCGACATGGGTATTCGGCCCTGTCTGGTCCGTGCTCTACCTGTCGATTGCCATTGCCGCGTGGCTGGTCTGGCGCGTCAACGGATTCGGCCCGGCGCGCACGGCGCTAACGCTGTTCCTGGCCCAGCTTGCATTCAATTCGCTCTGGAGCTGGCTGTTCTTCGCATGGCATCGCGGTGCGCTGGCCTTCGCTGACATACTGCTGTTGCTGGCTTTGATCGTTGCGACCCTGATCGCCTTCCTTCGCGAGAGAACGCTGGCCGGTTGGTTGCTGGTTCCCTACCTGCTGTGGGTGAGCTTCGCGTCGGTGCTGAACCTTGCGATCTGGCAACTCAACCCCGAGAGCCTGGGCTGATGCCGCCAGCACGATTCACGGCAGCGGCGATTAACAAGCCCATGCAACCGCGCCAAACTCACTACGAGTCCTGTTGCCCGCTACCAGGGGGAGTTATGCATACACCGAATCGTTTACAGCAATCCAGGCAAAAATTTGATATTACTCCTGTCTAATAGCCTGGTGCTGGTCGGCATACTGATCCTTCTCGGGTCACTTTTTACCGTAAGGCGAATTATTCAGAGCCTGCCCGAGGGCCGATCTCGCAAGAGCTGGTTCGCGATGGCCAGCCTGATTACGCTGTTCGTTATTGGCTACCTCGGCTACGTCGGGATCTTCTGGGCAAAACATGAAGCGGCTATCGACCTCATCGTTCCCTGCGTATTCTTTTTCGGCGCATGTTTCGTGTGGCTATCGACCTTCCTGTCGCTGCAAACCGCGATGGATATCATGCGCATTTCTCGCCTGGAAAAAGAGTCGTTCACCGATCCGCTGACCGGTGTTTATAACCGTCGTTACATGGAGCAGCGCCTGCAGGAGGAGATAGCGAAAGCCCGTCGATACAAATTCGACCTTTCGCTGTTGCTGATCGATCTGGACCATTTCAAGCTGATCAACGACAAGCATGGCCACCAGGCCGGGGATAAGGTCCTCGTCGACATGAGCGCTCTCGTTGTCCACGAGCTTCGGGACACGGATATTCTGGCGCGTTACGGCGGCGAGGAATTTCTCGCGATAGTTCCGAATACTTCTCCCGCGGATGCCAGCAGCCTTGCAGAACGGTTGAGAAAACGCATCGAGGGTCACAGCTTTGCCGTCGTCCCTGTCGCGGATGAGCCTGCGCACATAAGACTGACGGTCAGTATCGGGGTATCAAGTTATGGCGGTTCATTCACGAGCCGAGAAAGCCTTATTCAAACCGCCGATAACAATCTTTACCTGGCAAAAGACCAGGGGCGTAACCGGGTGGTGGCGGACGGTCCCGATTAGCCTGCACCAACAATATTAGTCCGGCGAACATTTGCTCGGTCAACCAGGGGGGAACACCTCGTGAACAAAGGCTATCGAGACCGGGTAATTGATTTAGAAAATTTGGTTAACCTCGATGTTTGCGATATCGAATAGTGTAAAAACCGAAGCATTGCTCCAGCTCTTCCAACGGGAAGATTCAGAATTCGCCCGGGATTGACTCGATGGTAAAAACCTACTCGAGGCGCGCGCTGCTGCCCTACACCAGCCAGATCCAGGTTGCCGAGACTCCCGGGGCGAGGGCGTTGAGCCTGGACGGCAGAAACTGGGAGATCCAGTACCTGATAACGGGGGGCCCGAGAGATTCGGATCGTCCGGATGACGGCAAGCCGGTTTACCAGTATGCCCGCGTTGCCAGCGTCAACGGGGCAGGTGTCATGCGCCGTCCGTTGCATCCTCTGCTGGACGCCGGGTCCGTCAATACGGCCATAGACGACCTGGTCGCCTGCGTCAGCGAGACCCGCCTGCCCTATCAGGGAATCGACAAATACGAGTACTGGCTGCTGGACGCGGCCGATGGAGAGCCGCTGGCCCTCCTGAATACCTGCATCAGCAACGAAGAAGTGGCAGCCTGTCGCGTGCGGCCGGTATGGCTTGCCATTCCCGCCGCACAGCTGGATATAGCGGACCCCAGGCAAAAACAGGACCACTACGTGCCACCGGTAAATTACAGCCTGCAAAAACTGGTTGAACAACGCGCCGGGCAATACCCTCAAGCAGCCTGGTTTGAAAGGAGCGCAACCCAAGCCGACGATTTTCCTCCGTGCCTGGTCACCGAAAACTGGGAGCGCGAGGATCATTATCAATTGTGCCATAGCTATATCAGGCGCATGGCCCCACGCTTGCTGATGTTACAGGGATTACCCCGGGCCGACAGGCAGAGACTGGAACTGGCCGCCAGGGAAAATGCCGTCGAGGCGGACTGGTTTTACCCGCTGTATCCGGAAATCGTCGACAAAAAGTTGATGACGGCGTTACGTGTCGAGGCGAAACTGCGCCGGACCGCCTAGCCCAGGCAGGCCGCCAGGCTAACTACCCTGGAAGGCCGGTATCGATGAATTTGACCCCGCTAACGTCCATGGAATATAAATACCCCAATGCACGCAGAAGAATCTCGCACCGGGCGCATATCGCCGGACCAGTAAACAGTTGTCCGCTTGATTGACCGCCACCGCAGCCACGGAATGGGCAAAATGACAAAGGCACTGACATCTTGCCGAAGGATGCCAGGCAGGCATGACAAGCGCGTAGAGGCAAACCAGCCATGACAGGCGAAATCAACCTGGACAAGTTACTGGCATCCATGACTCCAATCCTTGTGGATGGAGAATACGTGTTTTACAGTTTCCCGGATGCGCGCTATGGAGACCGAGCGGAGCTGGAGCCTGTCGCAAGTTGTATCGAACCCGAGGGCCTGACGCTCGTCATCCCTAAATCCAGGGCGGACGAGTACGGCCTGGATTACGACTCCGCCTTCAGAGGCATAAGCTTAGGCGTTCATTCCAGTCTGGAGGCCGTTGGATTGACAGCGGCCCTTGCAACCAAACTGACCGAACACGGCATCACTGCAAATGTGGTCGCGGGATATTTTCATGACCATATATTCGTCCACAGCGAACATGCCGATAAAGCCATGGCAGCGCTCAACGAACTTGCCCGCTGACAGGCACTCGCGGTGCGCCCGGGCGACATTGGCATTCTAGCTGCCGATTAAATGAAACAGGTATTCTGGTTAATAAAAGATCAACTTTGCGGTCGGCCGGGTCCCAATCACGAGCCATGGCAGGCCAGCGAGTTGAAGGCCGGCGGCGTCGATACCGTCGTGTCTCTGAATAATGCCGAATCGGTCTACCCGGCCGATTTCCTGGCTAATGGCATGGCTTATCGATGCATCCCCTTGTCGACCAACGCCCCGCCCAGGGAGGGTGACCTGGAGTTATGCCAAAGGCAGTTGCTAACAGCCTATCAATTCGTTCGCGATGAAATTGCGTCCGGCAACACCGTGCTGGTTCATTGCCGACATGGCAAGGATCGTACCGGACTTTTCATGGCATACTTTCTGCGCAATCATCTCGACATGGACACAGCCGAAGCAATCTCGCGGGTAAAGGCCGTTCGCCCGATCGCGCTGACCGCGGCAGGCTGGGACCAGTTAGCGTTCGAGATTCTGGAATCATGCCCGGATGCCGGCACAACGCGGTAACGGCTCGTCGACCGGTCTTTCGCGCCCGTCGAGCGCATGCCGCGGTATGCCCTGTCCACTACGCCAGAAACGAGGCGTTGATGCAACGGGTTAATCGACAGCGGAGGAATCAATGTCCAGATACGAAGCCATGCGCACCGACCGGTCGAACTGGAAACTCGGCCTGGTATATCATTGCGCGGCAGATCCGCGTATCGTCGTAAGGCAATTGTTGCCGGTGGGCTGGACGTGGAACTTCGGCCATCGATTGGTCTACCCGGCGATACTGATTGCGGTATTCTCTTTTCTGGCCCTGCCAGTCGTGGCGTGGTGGTATGGGGTAAGATCGACGCTTGCGCTCGGCCTGGTTATCCTGGCGACACTCGTTTCGATTATGATCGTCGCCCATCGCATGGCGCAGGATCCAGACGCGTGAACATGGCGACTGTAATAGCTTGCGGCGAACCTGGCCGACGTCAGCATTCCACGATTATCCGCCCAGAGGGTCACGAGATGAATGACATCGATCTGCAACAGGCGTTATACGACGCCAACAGGGAGCGGGCCATGATTTACCTGGCCATTTTTCAGGAGTTGCGGCATCGTCACGGTGCCGATGAAGCCATCGACGTGATGCGAGCCGCGCTCTTCGAGCGGGGGCGCGCGTTCGGTGAAACGCTAAAACAGTTCGCACCCGGAGATTTCAGGGGACTCTGCGATGCTTTCGCCTACGTCCCCGACGGAGGGGCCATGTTTTCGCCGCAAGAGATTCGATGCGACGATTCGGTGCTCGAACTGAAAATGCGCAAATGCCCGCTCAAGGAGGCGTGGCAAGCCGCCGGCATACCCGAGGATGATTTGCAGCTATTGTTGAACTGCGCCTCGGCCATGGACGAAGGCACCATGGACGCCGCCGGCTTTGCGTTAAAAATCCGGACCTGGCAACCCGGAGAGGAAGGGTGCTGCCACCTGGAAATTACCGAGCGAGCCGCATCGTAGCAGGCAAAGCGCGACGGTCGGACATGGCAGAGTCGCGCCGCCGGGCGTGGCGTCAGCAGCAGGGCATAAACCGGTGGAGGTGTAAAATGGGCGACAACGAGACAGGCCAGGTTTCCGCCGACGCGGCAAAGATATACGACCAGTTTTACCTCCCGGCGTTATTCGAGGAGTGGTGCCCGCGAGTCCTCGAAGCCGCAGGGATACGCCAGGGACACCACGTCGTCGACGTGGCTTGCGGGGATCCGGGGCCCTGGCAATAAAGGCGTTAGAGCATACCGGCCTCGAAGGATCGGTCGTCGGCATCGATATCAATGATGGAATGCTGACAATTGCCAGGTCAAAATCAACCGGCGTGAAATGGCTAAATGCGCGAGCCGAGGCGCTACCATTCGAAGAGTATCGATTCGATAGTGTCGTAAGCCAGTTCGGTCTAATGTACTTCGAAAACCCGGGACTATCCTTAAGGGAGATGATGAGAGTGCTTCGATCCGGGGGTTCGCTAGCGGTTGCGGTCTGGGATAGCCTTGCAAACAATCCGGGCTTTGCGGCTGAAGAAAACGTATGGCGACAGGTACTCGGGGGCGACGCGGAAGACGAGGTGCCCTTTCGCCTCGGCGATAAACGGGTTCTGGAGAACCTTTTCGACAGCGCAGATATTCCTGATATCGGAATCGCCACGGTGAGCGGAACTGCCCGTTTTGCGTCGATCAGGGCCTGGATACATACCGGCGCCAGGGGCTGGACCGACGACGAAGCCATCGATGACGATCAGCTCGAACAACTGCTGCAAACGGCAGAGCGGGAGCTTGCCGGTTTCGTGACGCCCGCGGGCGAGGTTGCGTTCACGACCTCGGCGCATATCGTTAGCGCGAGGAGGCCGGTGAACTTATGAGACGAGGAATCGTATGAGTCATCATGAAATACATCGATCGCATCGCGTCGGTTGGCTGCGGGCAGCCGTACTGGGCGCGAATGACGGTATCGTTTCGACGGCCAGTCTGATCATCGGCGTCGCCGCGGCTAGCGCATCGCATCAAAGCATAATACTCGCGGGCGTTGCCGGGCTAGTGGCCGGGGCGATGTCGATGGCAGCCGGCGAGTATGTCTCGGTAAGTTCGCAAGCCGATACGGAGCAAGCCGACCTGGCGCTGGAAAGACGGTCGCTGGACCAGGACTACGAATCAGAGCAGGACGAGCTGGCACTAATATACGAGGGCCGAGGGCTCGAACCCGCCCTGGCCAAACAGGTTGCCGAAAAACTTATGGCGCATGATGCGCTCGCCGCGCACGCCCGGGATGAAATCGGTATATCGGAAACCCTAGGCGCTCGGCCCGTGCAGGCGGCAGTTTTTTCGGCCGGCACGTTTACCCTCGGTGCGGCACTGCCGTTACTGGTGGCCTGGATTACGCCCGACTCAGGATTAATACCGCTTGTGGCTGTTTCATCCCTGTTGTTTCTGGCTTCCCTCGGAGGACTCGCGGCGCAGACCGGCGGCGCCGCGATTACCGTTGGCGCTTTTCGCGTCGCTTTCTGGGGCGCACTAGCCATGGCGCTGACCGCGGGTGTCGGGCGTCTATTTGGCGTGGTTGCCTGATCGAAGTTCGGCCGCCATTGAAAACGTTGGTGTAAACGCGTGCCGCGGGAATAACAGGAGGCCAGGGGAAGGAAAGGAAAGCGTTAATGCAAAAGTGACGGACGATGCCCCGAGGAACAGGTAATTAAAGATAACCGGTGGCAGCATCAGCAGGAAAATTGCCCGCATGTACGCATGCGCCGAAGAACCTTGAGCAGGCACAGGGTAGAGCCCGTAGCGATACATAGCGCGCACATCTTGTCGCCAACGCGAGTCGTTACCCGAAATTGATGGAAATCCAATGTCGATATTGAGCCAGTTCATGCTGTTTGCCGAGTACAATAAGCTGATGAACCAGCGGATCATGGCATCGGCAACCCGGCTTTCCACAAAGGATTTAACGGATGACCGCGGCGCCTTTTTCAAATCGGTTATCGGCACGCTCAACCATGTTCTGGTAGGAGACATCATCTGGCTCAAGAGATTTTCGACGCGCCCCGGGAACGCAAAGGCGCTGCTATACGTAACGCGACTGGATCAACCCGAAGCCCTGGATACGATTCTGTTCGACAATCTGAATGATTTGCAAACCGCAAGGGCAAAAATCGACGAAGTCATCATTGACTGGATAAGCGGCCTGTCCGAAGACGATGTTGCGGCGTACCTTTACTACCGCAATATGGCCGGCAAACCTCGCAAAAAGCTGCTCGCGAGTTTGATCAGCCACCTGTTCCTGCATCAGGTGCATCATCGCGGTCAGGCCACGACACTGATATCGCAATCCGGCGTCGATTTCGGCGATACGGACCTGCTGGAAATAGTCGATGATCAATCCGCATAACGATCGCGTCGGGGGCAGATGCGCCAACCTGAACCGAACTACCCGGACAACCAGCCCGCATGACTCCTGCTGACGATACGCACAGTAAGCTGATCGGTTACATCCTGTGGATTTTTGGTTTCATGGGGGCACACCGGTTTTATTTCGGCCGCCCCGTTTCCGGAACGATTTACTTCTTTACGCTGGGGATTTTCCTGATAGGCTGGATCGTCGACCTGTTCCTGATCCCGGGCATGGACAGGGACGCCGACCTGAAATACCTGGGCGGAAACAAGAACTACAATGTCGGCTGGATTCTGCTGACCTTTCTGGGGATTTTCGGCATCCACAGGTTCTATCTCGGCAAGTGGGTTACCGGCCTGATCTGGCTGTTGACCGGAGGTCTTTTACTGTTGGGACTACTTTACGACCTGTGGACCCTGAACGAGCAGGTAGACGAGGTCAATCGAGGCGCTACCGGCTAGCGAACAGGCTGCGCCAGGATCCGGGTATATCGATTGTCGATTTAGCGCAGATAAGCGTTTGTCTTGGACCGGCATTGGGTCGATAATCACAGACAATCATGGCTCGAGGTTTCAAACGGGACTGGAAAACGTGGTTACGACTAATCCAGCTGCAATCCAGCGCATGCGGTCGGAGCGAAATCCGGGCCAGCGCTTCGTTGCCGGCTGATGCAGGGCATTATGGATAAAACAAACGAGATCATGGCAACCGACAATGACGACTTACTGAAAGGGCTGGTCACGCTCGGATGCAAGGTGGACCGGGTCGACGGGGCGGTGCTGGTTTCGCTGCCCGACGATTACGGGGATTTCATTTTTGAACGACTCGGCAACTGGCTCTACGTCGGCGCCACCTTTCTGGCCCCGGACGAAATGGAAGACTCCGATCATCTGGGCGCTCTCGACCGGTTTTTGCTCGAGCTCCAGCATCGAAACCTCGGCTGCCGATTTTCCTACGACGACGCCGGCTATCTGTCTATCGGCGCCGAACTCAATCCGAAACAGCAATTACCGGAAGAAGTGTTCGAAATAATGGACCAGATTTCTTTTATATGCGACGTGTGCTTTCCGATGTGCGAGCAAATATTGAACGACGGCGAAATACCATCCAATGCGGAAGTCGATACCGCTTTTGGCGTCAGCGAAAAATTGCATTAGCCCCGGTTTGACACCCCGGCAAACCCGCGCGCATTTGGCCAACGATTGATGCGGGACAAGGAGTCATGTCCCTGGCCATATTGAACCGCTGGAATTAGCATGAAAAAATTACTGTTCCTGATTGTACTGACGACCCAGCTTGTCGCCTGCTCCGCCGAGGTCGGCAGCGACGCCTGGTGCGACGACCTGAAGGCGAAGCCGAAAGCCGACTGGAGCGCCAACGAAGCAAAGGATTACGCCAAACATTGCCTGTTCAACTAACGATTAAGCGCAGGCCGGCCCCCTGCCCGGCGCACCACCAGGGCTGTTCACAGGAGAACGAAGATGACGGCAGATCCCGAAAGCAACAAACAGAGCGCAATCGCTTTTTATCGAAGCGCTTTCCTGGGTAATCCCGCCGAGGCCGTAGATCGATACGTGGGAGCCGGGTATATCCAGCACAATCCGGAGGTAGGTGATGGCAAGGAGGCATTTATCGAGTATTTTACCGAAATGGCCCGTGACTATCCGCACAAGGAAATAGATTTCGTGCGCGCGGTAGCCGAGGGTAATATGGTGGCGCTGCATACACACCAGACCTGGCCCGGGGGTGACGAGTACGTGACGATGGATTTTTTCCGTTTTGACGAAGACGGAAAAATCGTCGAGCACTGGGATGCGATTCAGCAGGTGCCAGCCGAAACGGAGAACGGTAATCCGATGTACTAGAAACCGCGCTGCGGGAGATCTACAACAACTGGCTCACGATTTTGAGCACGCCCTGCTTCAGTTTTTTCTTGTGATGGCTGCCGCTGGTATTGGTTAACACCCTGTCACGATTCGAAACGTACCAGTCGTAGGCCTCGATGATCATCTCTTCGTTCGAGTAACGGGGATTCCAGCCCAGTTCGGTTCTGGCTTTGGAAATGTCGAAGTACATGGGCCTGCCATACATCATCGCGTGGTAGGCGCCGAGCGGTGACAGGCCCAGCACGGAAGTTATTTTCATGCCGACCACCACCGGCCACATCGGCAGGGATTTGACCCTGGAGCCAGTGTTGGCGTGTCGACACAGCGTTTGCAGCATGTCCTTCATCGAGCCAAATTCTCCGGCGCCGCAATTGTAAATATTGAATCCCGGCTTTTCCGACGCCAGCATGCACGCGTTACCCAGGTCCTCGGCATGAACGAACTGGTAAATATTATTCCCGCCGTTTAGCACCGGAATATTCTTGCCGGTGAAGACCCATTCAAACAATATCTGGAAAATTCCGAGTCGCCCGTGCCCCAGTATCGTGCGCGGTCGAACGATAGCGACGTCGAGACCTTTTAAAGAATATTCCCTGCACAGCAATTCGCCGTCGTACTTGGCCTTGCCATAGGCCTCCATCGGAGTCGGCTGCGTCGATTCGAGCACCGGATTCTGTTGCGGTATCCCGAACACCGCGCTGGACGAGGTATAGACCAGCCTTGGCACGCCCTTTTCGAGGGCCGCCTTCAAAATGTTCTCGGTGCCGTTCTTGTTGACCGTTTCGAACAAATGCCGGTCCTTGGCGAGCGGCACCTGGGCGACGTTATGATAAACGACATCGACCCCGGAACAGGCCTGCGCTACCCGGTCGTAATCACGAATATCGGCCTCGACGAACGCGATCCGCGGATCCTCGTCCACGTTCTTATTGACGTCGAGGTTCAGAACTTCATGACCTTTCTCGAGTAACTGCAGGCACAGCAATTCTCCGAAGTAACCCGATCCGCCTGTCACCAGTACCTTCATACTACCTTCATATTTCCAGGTTGTTGTCGAGGCACCACTGTATGGATCTTTTCATGCCTTCCCGTAATTCGATTTGCGGACGGTACCCCAGCTCTCTGCTGGCCTTGTCTATCGAACAGGCGATAGTCTTGTTCATTTCCGACAGCACGTGCATCTTTTGGTGGTAAAACCCCAGCTTTTGTATCGACCAGTCGCACAGCGTCGCGACCTCCCCGGCGAGCCACGGCAGCCGCAGCCGCCGGTGTTGCACCGCGTAGCCGAAATCCTGCTCCAGCAAACTCTCGACAGTAGCAACGATATCGTTCATTGAATAGGGATTTTCGTCCGCGATCCAGTAAACATCGGGCGCAGGCTCCGTTTTCTGGCTGGCCAGCATGATTCCCTGGCACAAATTATCCAGGTATGACATCGAGCGCATGTTAGACCCGTCGCCAACCACGGGCATCTTGCCGTCTTTGATCATGCTGAAAAACACCGTTTGCCTGGCCGGCTGGTTCGGGCCATAAAACCATGGGCAGCGGATCAGGGTCAGGCTAACCTGGTTTCTTGCGGCGACTTCCCTCACCGACAATTCCATTTTCATTTTCGATTTTCCGTAATTCATGTATGGATGATACGGAGAATCCTCGTCGAACAGGTGATCGGGGAACGGGTTGCAGCCCAGCGGCGAATTGGAGGACACGAATACCGCTTTTCTTATATTTTTATCGCAGGCCTTGCTCAGGACGTTGACGGCGCCGGCGTGATTTACCTCGTAGAACTGTCGCAGGTTTCGCGGATGGACGATGCCGGCGGTATGGTACAAATCGAATTCCCGATCGGTTGCAAAGATATCGGATAGAGACGCGCGGCTGGTGATGTCGCCCGGGAATATCCTGACCTTGCCGGATATGCCTTGCAGGAAGGCGGTATCCTCATTTTGCATGACCAGGCACCTGATCTCGTCGTAGGGCGAGGCCGCCAGACCGGGATGATGCGGGTGACCTTCCGCCAGGAAGCCGGTCAGGGTTTTGCCGAGCCAGCCGTTCGCCCCGGTAACGACCGCGATCCTAGCCACCCCGGGTCTCCAGGAAATGCAACACGTTTCTCCTGGCGAAACACATCAGCGTGCCCTGTGGGTTCAGGCCCAGCGATGTGCACAGCAGGCTCGCGTCGTTGACGTACAGCCCTTCCCGGTCATTGATCCTGCCGTAGGAGTCCGTCGCGCATAGCGCTGGATTTTCTCCCATGGGGCAGCTGCCAAACAGGTGTATAGACATCAACTGGATCAGCTTGCGGTCGACACGAGTGAGCTTGCTTTCGATCTGGTCCTCGGAATCGAGGATGAATTTTTCGTCGAGGAGCGACGGAAATACTTTCCTCGCGCCGGCCGCGAACAATAACTGGCAAAGTTTTTTGAGGCCAAACAGCAGGTTCGCGATGTCCCGGTCGCTGAGATCGTACCTGATTACCGGGTCCCTGGTAAACGGGATGTTGATGATGCGGGCACAGGATTCGGGACGAATCATTGCATAGTAAGTACTCATTCTTTTCCAGTTCTCGCGCGCGAAAGTCGGGTAGTTCTTGAACTCGGATAGCGCCAGCGACAGGTATGGCAGCGAGCTTATCGAGCATCCCAGGCTTATCGCCGGGGAAAACTCCCTGACCTGGTGGACCGGCACGCCCATCCCCTCGGTATTGATTTCGTCGTCGAACAGCGCCGTGGCCTTTATCGTCGGATGCAGCTGCAGGCTCTTGCCGACGTTTCTGCCGATACCGCTGCGCATCAGTATCGACGGCGTTTGCACCGCGCCGGCGCAAACAAATATATTCTCGGCGTGGTAGCTGTCGCCTTCGAAGGTGAGGACGCGCCAGATGCCGTTTTCCTGCTTCAACTTGCGCACGGTTTTTTCGAATACCATCTCCAGGTCCAGCTCGATGTTCCTGCTCAGAAAGGTTTCGCTCATGGTCTGTTTCTGGTTTTCCGCCTTGTCGTAGTCGAACCATCGCGGCACCTCGAAACACTTCCAGTTCAGCTTGCGGGCGCCCTCGGCCAGTACTTTCGAGGCTTTCGGAATCAGGCTATCCGGCATGCTCGAAACCGTCAGTTCCTTTTCGAAATACTCGTAATGCTCGTTCAACGAGGCTGCATCGATATCGCGTAACTGGAAACGCCGCGCCCATTCTTCGAGCACTTGCGGCGAAGCCCGGTGATAAATACCGGCGTTGATTTCGGAGCCGCCGCCGAAACACTTGCCGAGAATAAACGGTATTCTGGGAGTGCCGAGCGTGACCGTAACTCCCCCATTCCAGTATTTCCTGAGCATTTCGTCTTTCGAAAAAGCAACCGTATCTTGCTGGAACAACCGGCTGCCAGCTTCGATCAGCAGCACGTCGCGACCGGCCTTTTTCAGAAAATGCGACGTGATCGCCCCGCCGGGACCCGAGCCAACGACGATGTCCTGGAAAACTCTCACCCGGTCGTTTCCCGCGACGGACCGGAATAGACCGAAAACGCGGTAAGCCCGTTAAAAAAGGTCAGAAAATCGTTGGTTACCCCGAGGTTCAGGCGCTTCAGGCGTTCGACCTTGTGCAACCGATCCCGCAGCTGCAGGCGATGAAAGGGCACCAGGCCCTTCATCAGCGCCAGGTCGAGAAA
>Ga0224512_10001571_pt1 | contig 21796 bp, 20 predicted proteins | sample SF_May12_sed_USG_4_FD_169103 | JGI IMG/M metagenome (GOLD analysis project Ga0224512, IMG submission 169103) | Sediment microbial communities from San Francisco Bay, California, United States - SF_May12_sed_USGS_13 | ecosystem: Environmental > Aquatic > Marine > Sediment | place: USA... | reverse complement strand
GAAGTTTTCCTGATTGTAGGTGGCGACGGTCTTGCCGAGCGTCTCGAATGCCTTGGCGGCAGCCTGGCTGGCTTTCGCGGCGGCCTCGTAGCTGGCCTTGTTGAAGGCGGCGAGCTCGTCGAAATTCTTGGCCGCGGCCGGGAACATCTTCTCGACCTGGCTCTTGGTCATCTCAACAAACTGCTCGTAACCTTTTTCCATCGCGGCGGTACCCGCCTTGAAGGCGTCATCGTTGACGAACTGGTTCATCCTTGGGCTCTCCTGGTGGCCGGCGCGGGCGCCGGATCGATCTGTGAGGTTATGTTGCACTGCAACATTATTGGAAATATAGCGCAGTCGTGATCAGCGTCAAGGATTAATTGTGCAGTGCACAATAATCTTGGATGTGGCAAGGTGTCGCAGGTATGGTTAACGCCGCGAACGGTCAGAAAGCCCCAGAATTGTTGGGAAAATCCCGCGGTCTAATCGGCCGCCAGATCCTCGCCGGCGAGCGCCCGGTCGATCAGCGCGCGGGTCTGGCCGAGCCCGTAGATGGCCGCGAAGGACCCGAAGCGGGGCCCCTGGGATTGGCCGAGCAAGACCTCGTAGAGGGCCCGGAACCAGTCGCGCAGGTTCTCGAACGGCTGGCGTTTGCCGACCTCGTAGACCGCGGTCTGGATGGTCTCGGCGTCGGCATCGTCGGGCAGGCCGGCGAGCGTTTCAGCCAGATCGGCCATAGCGGCACGCTCCAGCTCGCTCGGCGGGCGGTATCGCTTGGCCGGTTTTACGAAATCTCGGTAATAGGCCAGCGCGTGCTCGATGAGGCGCGCCAGCATCGGCTCGTTTTCCGGCGCGGCGCCGGGCACGTAGTTCGAGATGAACCCCCACAGCACGTTCGCATCCTCGGCGTTTGCAACGCTGGTGAGGTTGAGCAGCAGTGCGAAACCGAGCGAAGGCACATGCGCGGGCGGCGCGCCGTTATGGATATGCCAGGCCGGGTTCTCGAGCTGCTCGGCCGGGTTTTGCTCGGGATACTTGGCAACATGCGCCAGGTAGTCGTCGACATGTTTGGGGATGACATCGAAATAGAGGCGTTTGGCACGGCGCGGCTGGCCGTACATATAGAGCGACAGCGATTCCTGCGGCGCATAGTCGAGCCACTCTTCCACTGTGAGCCCGTTGCCCTTGGATTTGGAGATTTTCTCGCCGTTCTCGTCGAGGAAGAGCTCGTAGGTGAAGCCTTCGGGCGGCCGGCCGCCGAGAGCCTTGGTGATCTGGCCGGAGAGGCGCACGCTGTCGATGAGGTCCTTGCCCGACATCTCGTAGTCGACGTCGAGGGCGGCCCAACGCATGGCCCAGTCGGCTTTCCACTGGAGTTTGCAGTGGCCGCCGGTCACCGGCACTTCGACGCTCGCGCCGTCCTCGTCCTGGTAGGTAATGGTGCCCTTGTCGAGGTTCTGGCCGGTTACCGGAACCTGAAGCACGCGGCCGGTCTTGGGACACACCGGCAGGAAGGGCGAATAGGTCTTGCGGCGATCGGCGCCCAGCGTCGGCAGGATGACGTTCCGGACCTTCTCGTAGACCTCGAGCACCTTCAGGAGCGCAGCGTCGAAGCGGCCGCTCTTGTAGCATTCGGTCGAAGACAGGAACTCGTAGTCGAAGCCGAAGCTGTCGAGGAACCCCTTCAGGCGGTCGTTGTTGTGCGCACCGAAGCTCTCATGGGTCCCGAAGGGATCGGGGACCGCCGTGAGCGGCTTGCCGAGATGCTCGGCCAGCAGCGCCTGGTTGGGTACGTTGTCGGGCACCTTGCGCAGCCCGTCCATGTCGTCGGAGAAGGCGAAGAGCTTGGTCGGCGCATTGGATATCCGTTGAAACGCCTGGCGCACCATGGTCGTGCGCACAACTTCGGCAAAGGTGCCGATATGGGGCAGGCCTGAAGGCCCATAGCCGGTCTCGAACAGCACGTAACCCTTTTCCGGCACACCCTCACCGGTGCGGGCGAGGAGCTTGCGCGCCTCGTCAAAGGGCCAGGCCTTTGCGGCCATGGCGAGATCGCGAAGGTCGTCCGCGAGGTGTGCGGCTGGTTCGGCGGGCATAAGGGTTTTGGTCCGGTCGCTGGTCGGCGAAATGATCAGGCGCGCGGACCCTAGCGCATCGCGAGGCTAAATGGAATCCGTGCCGCCGCGGCCCATTGTCGTGGACGGGCCGGTTCGGCACTGATGCCTTGCTGAACGGGGAGGGTCCGGATCGCTGGTGTCCGGCGGGGAAACCGCTCCTTCCCGGCGGAGGAGAGGGGTATCTGGTCCCAGACCCGATCTGGCCTAGCGTTAGTTGCTTTCCTTCGGGCGGTCGCGCAGCAGGCCGGCGCCGAGGAAACCGCGGCTCTTGGCAAGCTCCAGGAAGCGCGCCTTCTGGTTGGCGTCTAGGCCGGCCATGAAGGCGACCGCATGTGCGGCGGCCCGGCGCTGATAGGCATAGTTGCTGTCGGCGATTTTGCGCAGGTTGCGGTCGATCACGCGTTTGCTGGGTTTGGCTTTCTCAAGCTCGGCCCAGAGCCGCGCGGCATAGGCGCGGCTGCCCTCGCGAAACTGCTTGCCCCGCGACTGGATGCGCGTGCGCATGTCGCGGAACCGGCCGCGCTGGGCGACGTCGAGGCCGATCGCCTCGACGGTCAGGCGGGCCGGCTTGGGCGCCGGCTTGGCGGCGCCCGCCTGCCGTCCGGTGATATTGCCGGCTTCCGGGCCAGCCAGCGTCTGCGAATAGAAGTGCCCGCCGACAAAAAAGACGTTGAGCGCCAATGAGATGGTGAACAACACCCACGGCAAGGCGCGCCATGAGAAGGCGCGGATCGGTGCGCCGCTCATCGTCCGTCACCATTGAACGCATCGTCGGCTTCGTCGAGCGTGAAGCCGGTGGAAAAGAAGTTGCCATCAAGGTCGAAGTCGAGCGTATCGCTCTTCTTGGCGGCGACCTCCATTGACTTGCCGCCGCGCCGGCCGCTATCGCTGCCGAGCTCGAAGCCGATGGCGCTCACCACCACGATCGCCGCAGCAGCAGCCGCCCATTCGAGCCAGGCGACACGGCCGCGCTGGTTCTCGTTGGCGGGATTGCGCATCAGCCGAAGGCTGCCTCCGGCGGCGCCTGTGCCGCCGCGGCCGATGGCCTTGGCGGCATCGATCAGCTCCGGCGGCGGGCCGGCCTCGGCGCGCTCGCCGCCATGCGCGGCGAGAAGCGTCTCGAGCAGCAGCGGATCGTCGGCGAGCTTGGCCTCGAGCGTCTCGCGCTCGCGCGCGTTCAACGTGCCGTCGAGATGGGCTGCGATCAGATTGGCATCCCAGCCATCGATTTCCGCCGGCTCATCGGGCCGCGCCGGCCCGGCCGGATCGCGGGGCAGGCTCCGCCAGAGCCCCTTGCCGCGAAGCTGTGTCTTTCGTTCGTCCGTCATCGGTCCCAACCTTGTCCTTGCTCACATGTACGGGTCGTCACTCCCGCACATCCCTAATCCCCTATTAACGTCAACGTTCCGTCTAACTCGTGCCCTTCCGTTTTTCGCCGCGATCCGTCTTCGATACCGTGGCTCGCGTTAGAAGTCGCTTTTTTTGAAGTGTCCGCGCAGCTTGATCAGCGCCTTGTGGTGCGTGCTGCGGACGGTCTGCGGGTCGATATCGAGAACCTCGGCAATCTCGGTCACATCCATGTCCTTGTCGTAGAGCAGCTTCAGGATCAGGCTCTGGCGCGGCGATAGCAACCCGCCGGGTATCCGCACCTTGTATCGAAGCTGCTGCTCGACCGCGCCGACGTCCTCGGATACTTCATCGAGGGCCGTCGTCGGTTTTTGGCGCCGCAGATGGTCGATTGTCGTCGAGGTCGAGATGATCGTGAGCCAGGTCGTCAGCGCCGACCGCGAGGGGTCGTACTGGCGGAGCAGACGGAAGTCCTTGTTGCACAGGCGCACGAAAACGTCCTGCGCTACATCGGAGGATTCCTCAAGATCGCGTCCAGAGCGCCTCAGCGTTTTCACCACCGCGCCATAGATCACGGATGAGAACCGTTCGACGAATCCGTCCCAGGCTCCCTGTTCGCCCCGCACGAGACGCTGGATAAGCTGCACCTCGTCGGGCCGCTTGCTGCCGCGCACTGCTTCCCCGACTATCGCCAAGCTGACCGCCGTCATAGACCATTTCCACTGCGTCGCAAATCCCCGTGAATGTTCTACGGCCCACGGCGCGGCGCCATCCCCGCCATCATTCCAGCCGACTGTGTTCTTAGCGCGGCGCTTTGGGACGCGGAAAATCCCCGGATTGCCTGCCGGTTTGCCTGGTATTCACCTGTAAGGGGGTAAATATCCCACCGATTCGATGCCGTGGCCGATGGGCTTCATGGGCCCTATACTCCGCGGCCAGATGGATCCCGTCCGCAAAGCACCGCCCGCGCCCGATCTCGGCGCGCTACCGGCTCTCGTCGTGGGGCCGGCGGGGGCGGCGTGGCGCAACCCGGACGGAACGGCCGAAAGCTTCAGCCACGACGAGGCGGCGCGGCGGCTGCGCGGCGGCGCGGCGCCCCTCATCTGTCATGCGCCGGCGGCGGCGCGGCGGCTGGGCCTGCGCTCCATCTCCGCCTACGACGTGCTTGAGCTTTTTGCCTTCGTGCGGCCGGCGCAGTTCTGCGTGCCGACGCCGCGCGGGATCGCGGCTGCGCTTGACGGTTCCGTATCCGGTGGGCACGCATCGGAGCCCGACCTACTCGTTGCCGTGGCCGAGGCCTTGCTGGCCGCGGTGGCGCGCATCGATCAGCGCAACGATCCAGGGATGATCGCGATCGCCGAGACGATGGCGCTCGGCGGCTGGCGCTGGGGCGAGCTGGTCCTGCGCGCGATCGGCCCGGAACTCGGCGCAAAAAAGAGCGCCGGCATCGAGATCTGGCGCGGACTGCCCGAATGGGCTGAGCGCGCGCCCGAGCCGCCGCCCGGCAACAAGCCCGTCGAGCCGGTCGAGGCCAGGGCGCGTCTGGCCCAACTGCTGGGTGCGCGGGCCGAGGCGCGGCCCCAGCAGGCCGACTATGCCTCGGCGGTCTCGGCCGCCTTCCTGCCGCGCGAGCAGGCCGGAGTGCCGCATGCCGTGCTCGCCGATGCCGGTACGGGGGTCGGCAAGACGCTCGGCTATATCGCACCGGCGAGCGTCTGGGCGGAGAAGAACGGCGGGGCCGTCTGGATCAGCACGTTCACGCGCAACCTGCAGCACCAGATCGACCAGGAGCTCGACCAGCTCTATCCCGATCCGGCGGAAAAGGCGCGCAAGGCCGTGGTGCGCAAGGGACGCGAGAACTATCTATGCCTGCTGAATTACGAGGAGGCGGCTGGGGCGGCGCGGGTACGGGCCCAGGATGCCGTGTCCGTCGGCCTGGTGGCGCGCTGGGCGGCGGCGACCCGCGACGGTGCCCTGATCGGCGGCGATTTTTCCGGCTGGCTTGCCGATCTCGTCGGCCGCGGCCGCGCGGCCGCGCTCGCCGACCGGCGCGGCGAATGCATCTATTCGGCCTGTCAGCACTACACGCGCTGCTTCATCGAGCACGGCGTCCGGCGTGCCCGGCGGGCCGAGATCGTGGTTGCCAATCATGCGCTGGTGATGATCCAGGCCGCCCTTGGCGGCGACGACCGGTTTCTGCCCACGCGCTATGTCTTCGACGAGGGCCATCACGTGTTCAACGCAGCCGACGCCGCCTTTTCCGGCCATTTGACCGGCCAGGAGACCGCCGATCTCAGGCGCTGGATCCGCGGGGCCGAAGCGCGCGGGCGTGGGCGCAGCCGGGCGCGCGGCCTGCAGGCCCGGCTCGGCGATCTTGCGGCCGGCGACGAGGCCGCCGTCGAGGCCATCGATGCCGCGGTGAGCGCCGCGGCGGAGCTGCCAGGTGAAGGCTGGATCGCACGCCTTGCCGCCGATCAGCCGGCGGGGACGGCCGAGCGATACTTCGCGCTGGTGCGCCGCCAGGTCTATGCACGGGCGCGCGGACCGGAAAGCGCATACGGCATCGAAACCGAAACCCAGCCGGCGGTTGACGGGTTGATCGAAGCGGCCGCGGTGCTCGATGCCGCGCTGGCCGATCTGATGGTGCCCCTGGGCAAGCTCGCCGAGCGGCTCGCGGCGCGGCTCGATGACGAGGCCGACGCCCTCGATACCGGCACGCGCAATCGCATCGATGCCATGGCGCGCGGGCTGAAGCGCCGCACGGAGATGCAGATCGCCGGCTGGCGGGCCATGCTGCAGGCATTGACAAAGAACGATGCGGACCACGAGGCCGGGGAGGCCGCCGTCGACTGGTTCTCGGTCGAGCGCGTCGCCGGCCGCGACGCCGATATCGGGCAGCATCGCCACTTCGTCGATCCCACGCGGCCCTTCGCTGAGATCGTCGCGGCGCAGGCGCACGGTCTCATCGTTACCTCGGCCACCTTGCGCGATGGCTCGGGCGACGCGGAAGCCGACTGGGTGGCGGCGGAGACGATGACCGGCGCGCGCCACCTGCCGGCGCCCGCGATCCGCGCCGCCGTGCCCTCGCCCTTCGACTATCCCAAGCTGACCCGGGTGATCGTCGTGAACGATGTCGGGCGCGAGACGATGGACCGCATCGCCGCCGCCTACCGCGAACTCATGATAGCAGCCGGCGGCGGCGCGCTGGGACTGTTCACCGCGATCTCGCGCCTGCGCGCAGTCCACAAGGCGCTTGCCGGGCCGCTGGAGGCCGCCGGCCTGCCGCTCTACGCCCAGCATGTCGACGGGCTCGACGTCTCCACGCTGATCGATATCTTCCGCGCCGAGACCGACGCCTGCCTTCTCGGCACCGACGCCGTGCGCGACGGCGTCGATGTGCCGGGCCGCTCGCTCCGCCTCATCGTCTTCGACCGCGTGCCGTGGCCGCGGCCGACGATCCTCCACAAAGCGCGGCGCGCGGCATTTGGTGGCAACGCGTACGACGATATGCTGGTGCGCCTGCGTTTGAAACAGGCCTACGGCCGCCTCACGCGCCGCGCCGACGACCACGGCGTCTTCGTGATGCTCGACAACCGGCTGCCGTCGCGGCTGGCGAGCGCCTTTCCCGAAGGCGTGGCGATCGAGCGTATCGGGCTGGCGGACGCGGTCGAGGCGGTGCGGAGCTTTCTGCCGGGCGGCGAAACGCCGCGTGCGACTTGACGGTTCCGGCCACAGCGCCTAAGTCCCGCGGATCGGAAGCGCCCCCCGCAGCGTAGCGGCGCCGAACAGGGGCCGGCATCCGCTTGACCGGGGAGTTTTGCATGATCGACCACCACACTGCGCTGATCTACACGATGGTGCTGGTTTCCGCCGCCGACGGCGCAATGAGCGACGCCGAGCTTCGCAGCATCGGCGACGTCGTGAACCATCTGCCGATCTTCCGCGACTACGACGCCGACACGCTGCCCACGGTTGCCGGCGACTGCGCGGAGATCCTCGATGACGATGAGGGGCTCGACAAGGCGCTCCAGGTGATCGAGGGCTTGCTTCCCGACAAGCTGCACGAAACCGCCTATGCCATCGCGTGCGATGTCGCGGCGGCCGACGGCACGGTCAAGCCCGAGGAAGCGCGTCTCTTGGAGATCCTGCGCGATCGGCTGAAGATTGACCGCCTCGCCGGCGCTGCCATCGAACGAGGCGCGCGGGCGCGTCACGCCGTACTCTGAACGCCTGCCGCCGGGCCTCAGAGTTGGCCCGTGCAAGTGATAGCGCACCGCGCTAGTATCGCGGCGGGCAGAAGAACGTTGGGGGGTCGGCGGCGGCGGCCAGTATCGCCTCATAACAAACGACGCGAATTCGGGACCGATCGGCGCGGGGACGCGCCGATATGCCGAAACGGTATGTGAAATCAATCAGAACCAACGAAGCGATAATCGAGCGGAGGAAGACGACATGACTGTGGAAAGCAAGCATCCGGAAACCCTTTTGCTGCACGCTGGCCACCGGGCGGATCCAACGACAGGATCGGTCGCGGTGCCGATCCACCAGACCACCAGCTACCAGTTCCAGGACGCAGGGCATGCCTCGCGCCTGTTTGCGCTCGAGGAGCTTGGCTTCATCTATACGCGCATCATGAACCCGACCCAGGACGCGCTCGAGCAGCGTCTGACGGCGATGGATGGCGGCGCGGCGGCCTTGGCGCTCGCCTCGGGTCAGGCGGCGTCACACTTCTCGCTCTTCAACCTCGCCTGGAGCGGCGACAATGTTGTCAGCTCGACGGACCTTTATGGTGGCACCTGGAACCTGTTTGCGAACACATTGAAGCAGCAGGGCATCGAATGCCGCTTCGTCGATCCCGAGGATCCCGAGGCGTTCCGCCGGGCTACCGACGACCGAACCCGGGCCTACTATGCCGAGACCTTGCCTAATCCAAAGCTGAAAGTCTTCCCGATCGCCGAGGTCGCCGAGATTGGCCGCGAGTTCGGTATTCCGCTGATCATGGACAACACCGCCTCGCCGGTCATCTGCAAGCCCTTCGAGCATGGCGGTGCAATCAACGTCTATTCCATGACCAAGTATATCGGTGGCCATGGCACCTCGATCGGCGGCGCGGTCATCGACAGCGGCAGCTTCGACTGGGAGGCCCATAAAGAGCGCCAGCCGGCGCTCAACACGCCCGATCCCAGCTATCACGGCGCCGTTTGGACCGAGGCCGTAAAGCCGCTGGGCCCGATTGCGTATATTCTGCGCATGCGCGTCGATCTCTTGCGCGACATGGGCGCAGCGATCAGCCCGCAAAACGCCTTTAACTTCATCCAGGGTCTGGAAACCTTGCCGCTGCGCATGGAGCGGCACTGCCAGAATGCCGAGGCGGTGGCGAACTGGCTCAACGAGCACAAGAAGGTGACCAAGGTTCACTACCCCGGACTGCAGGAAGGAGAGCCCCGTCGGCGTGCCGACAAGTATCTCAATGGCGGCTACGGTGCGTTGTGCGGATTCGAGATCGAGGGGGGGGCGCAAGCAGGCGCCAAGTTCATCGACTCGCTGAAGATGCATTATCACGTCGCCAATATCGGCGATGCGCGGAGCCTGGCTATCCATCCGTGGACCACCACGCATTCGCAGCTTACCGACGAGGAAAAGAACGCGACCGGCATCACCGACAGCTATGTGCGGCTGTCAGTGGGCATCGAGCATATCGACGACATCATCGCCGATCTCGATCAGGCCATCGCTTCTACCTGAGGCCAACGCAAGCCAACCTCTCTCCCGCAAAGGCCGGGAGAGGGGGCTTGCGTTGTGTGGCAGCGCCGACGCTTCGCCCTTCGACAAGCCCAGCGTGAGGCCTGTGCGTTAGATCGCGGTGAGTTCCTCATGCTGCGCTCGTCGAACAGGAGGGCCGCAACGCGGAGTCCCTGCCGGCTACTTCTTGAAGACCTGTTCGGCGTCGGAGATCTGGCCCTTGCGGGCGGCGATCACGGCCTCGGCGCGGACGATCTCAGCCTTGAGCGCGTCGATGTAGTCTTTCAGAACCTCGGCCGACCAGCCGGAAATATCGGTCGGCTTTTTCGGCTGGTTCTGCGGTTCCAACTCGTCGAGTTCGAAGGCCATGATCCCGCTCCCCTCCGTTCGCTTGCGTCACTCATCTTGCACCACAGGGACTAAGATACTAGACCAGCGCCTTGTTTTTCCACCATTCGGCGCTGGCTGAAAATTCAAACACTCGTGAGGATTTATGGCGGAAACGCTTCCCGAGACAATGACCGCGATCGAGATCCCCGAACCCGGCGGCCCGGAGGCGCTGGTGCCCGGGACCCGGCCGGTCGCGGCGCCCGCAGCCGGCGAAGTGCTGATCAAGGTCGCGGCGGCCGGGGTCAACCGGCCCGACGTGGTCCAGCGACAGGGCCGCTATCCGCCGCCGCCGGGCGCCTCCGACATTCCGGGGCTGGAGATCGCCGGCACGGTCGTGGCGACCGGCGGCGATGCCGGCGACTGGAAAGTGGGCGACCATGTGTGCGCGCTGGTCTCGGGCGGCGGTTATGCCGAGTATTGCCCGGCGCCCGTGCCGCAATGCCTGCCGGTGCCCAAGGGGCTCTCGATGGTCGAGGCGGCGTGCCTGCCGGAGACCTTTTTCACTGTCTGGACCAATGTCTTCGACCGCGGCCACCTGCGGGCAGGGGAGACCATGCTCGTGCATGGCGGCTCGTCGGGCATCGGCACCACGGCGATCCAGTTGGGCACGGCCTTCGGTGGCCGGGTGATTGCCACCGCCGGCAGCGCAGAGAAGTGCAAGGCCTGCGCCGACCTGGGCGCGGCGCGGGCGATCAACTACCGCGAGGAAGATTTCGTCGAGGTTGTGAAGGAGATGACCGACGGCAAGGGGGTCGAGCTGCTGATCGACATGGTCGGCGCCGATTACTTCGAGCGCAATATCGCCGCGCTCGCCGTCGAGGGCCGGCTGGTTCAGATCGCGGTGATGACCGGCGCGGAGTCACGCGTGAACTTGGCCCAGATCATGGTGCGGCGCCTCACGGTGACCGGCTCGACCTTGCGCCCGCGCAGCGTTGCCGACAAGGGCGCCATCGCCGCCAGCCTCCGCGAACACGTCTGGCCGCTGATCGAGGCGGGCAAGGTGCGCCCGGTGATGCACAAGACTTTCGCGCTGCGGGAGGCTGCGGCGGCCCATGCGCTGATGGAATCGAGCGCGCATATCGGCAAGATCGCGCTTGAAGTCGGCGGCTAGCGGGGTCATCTTCTGTCGCATAGCGCTTGAAATACAGTGCTCCCCGCTCCCGCAGCTTTGATCAAAGAAGCAGTCGGGGCCGGCCAGCAAAATGGCCGGCGCGGGGTTTTCTATTGGTTTTTTCGACACGCTATCAAGGACATAGTCCCCAGCGAGCAAATACCCCGACGAACCGAAACCTAGGCGGACATAGCCCCCGAGAGGACAGATCTCATGAGCACCCTTCCGATGATGCCAAAGGCGACCGCCGTCTGGCTGGTCGACAACACCACCCTGACCTTCGATCAGGTTGCCGCGTTCTGCGGTCTGCATCCGTTGGAAGTCCAGGCTATCGCCGACGGTGAGGTGGCGACCGGTATGGCGGGGCTCGACCCTATCGCCAGCGATCAGTTGACGGCCGAGGAGATCGCGCGCAGCAAAAAGGACGCCAACGCCAAGCTGCAACTGCTCAAATCCGATATGCCGCTGCCGACGTCCCGCGCCAAGGGAGCGCGGTACACGCCGGTCTCCAAGCGCCAGGACAAGCCCGACGGCATCGCCTGGCTGCTGCGCACGTTTCCCGAGCTTTCCGACGCCCAGATCGGCAAGTTGCTCGGCACCACCAAGCCGACGATTACGGCGATCCGCGACCGGACACACTGGAACGCGCCCAACATCCGGCCGCGCGATCCGGTCGATCTGGGCTTGTGCGCGCGCGGCGAGCTTGACGAGGCGGTACAAAAGGCGCGCCAGCGGGCCACCCGCAGGGCAAAGGACGCAGCGCGCGAGGCACGCAAGGCCGGGATCGTGGTCGAGGAAGCCGCGCCCGTCGATCAAATGATGGGCACCCCACATGCCGCGCCGGAACCGGCGCCTATTGCAGAAGCGCCCAAATCGGAGCCGGCTCCATCCGCCGCCGAACCAACGGCCGCGAACGTATTCAAGACGCCGGAACGCGCACCCGAGGCGGCGACCACGGATGACGGTCCCGACAATCCGGTGCTTGATCCGAATCTGCTTTTCAAGCCCAAGCCCGCCGCGCCGGAAAGCGAGGCGGGCGAAGAAGCTGTCGAGGACGCGAAAAGCGAAGAAAAATCAGACGTCTAGCGCCGACCGTTCGCTCCGGGGCTCAGCCGGACGGGCAGGGTCTGGCCCGGACGGTGCAGGAGTAGTTGCCCTTCGTGCACCATGAGGCGGTCTGCCGGCGGCAGGTATTGCGGCCGAAGCGCTTGGGCTTGGCGGCGCCGAGCTTCGGTTAGCGGGCGCCATACCTGGCACGTGTAAGTCGCGACCAGATGCGCGCGGCGTTCGCCTTCGTCGCCGTGAGGTTCGGGCCCACGCTCTGTTTATCGGAGCCGCCGGCGGTAACGCCCGGCTTGTGTGCACCTTGCGCACCCGCGGGCGCAATGCGTAGAAGGTCCGCGAACAAGGCGGCCAATGTCGCGGTGGTCACAATCCGCATCGGTTAAATACTCCTTCCGTGTCCGTCTGCGACAAGGACGTCAGGCCTGCGACAGTGATCAGCACAATCGTCTCCGCGGCGCCGACCGGACCATTCGATAGAACCGGTGGTTCCATGCGCGGACAAAATTGGCGGCTGACCGGAGATCGCAAGCAACGGGATGCAATTCAGGAACGCGTCATGAAGCACGTCGTCGATGTCGGCAAGCTGGAAGCTGAGAACATCATCACCGCCGAGCAGGCGGCCGAAATCCGGCGCCAGGCGGCGAGCGAGACCGCCGCACTCGCGATCAATACGCTGAGCACGATCGGGATCATGGCCGTGGTCGGCGGCATCGTGGTGCTCGAGCCAAGCCCGACGGTCAACGCCGTTCTGGGCTTCGTTCTGGCGGCAATTGGGCTCGCGCTCGGCATCTGGCGCGCCGCCAGTTTCGGTTTCCTCGCCGGCGCGTTCGTCGTCATCGGTGCGCTGCTGCATTGCGGCGCCATCGTGACCGCGACCAATGGCAGCACGCTGGCTTTCGCGTACGCGGTGGCGGTCTTCGCGGCCTGCGGGATCGTCCTCAAACACGGCTTCCTGGTCGCGCTCGCGGTCTTCGCGTTGGCCGCGCTGCTTGGGTCGAGCACAGGCTATTGGCGCGGCTCATACGGGCTGTGGGTGCGCGAGGCGACGGTGACGATCGGCGTCTTCTCGCTCATCGTCGCGTTCGCCTTCCTGCTCGGCCCTCGGCTGAAGCCGGTCTATGCGCGGCTGGCGCGGATTGCGGGATTGCTGGCTTTCGTGTGGGTCAATTTCGGTTTCTGGGTCGGCTCGCTCTTCGGCGACCGCCCGGGCTTCACCTGGCTCAAGGCCGATCTGATCTACGGCTCCGATCCCAACCGCTGGCGGCTCCTGCGCGAGGCGAGGGAGGCGGCCTTCCACATCCCAGACGACTATTTTGCCGGCGCCTGGGCGGTCGGGCTGATCGCGCTCGGCATCTGGGCGGGGTCGCGCAACCAGCGCGGCCTGGTCAACGCCGTTGTCGTCTTCGCCTCGATCCACTTCTACACCCAGTGGTTCGAGCATCTGAAGGCCTCGCCGTTTTCGGTGATCGTCGGCGGCGCGCTCTCGATCGTCATCGCCTTCGCGCTGTGGCGCTATAACCAGAAGGCGCGCCTGCCGGCGGCGGCGGGTGCGACCGAAGTCGCATGATCATCTGTGCGGCCGGAGATATCCACGGCGCCATCGATCGGCTTTACGACGATGTGCTGGATTTCGAAACGCATCTGGGCCTTGCGTTCGACCACATACTGCATGTTGGAGATTTCGGCATTTGGCCCGATCCGTCGCGCATCGATAGCGCGACCCGGCGACACGATGGGGCTGGAGATTTTCAGCACTGGCTCACCAATAATCGAGCCGCACCGTGGCCGACCACGTTCATCAAAGGCAATCACGAGGATTTCGACTGGTTGGCTGAGCGTGAGGCTGAGGACAATTTGGAGATCCTTCCGGGGTTGCGCTACCTGCCGAATGGTCGACGGATCGATTTAACCGCCAATGACGTGACCATTTCGGTGGGCGGAATCGGCGGCTGCTTCGCCGCGGCAGATTATGCGAAGCAGTCGAGCCAACTCGTGGGCCGTGCACGGTCACACTATACTCACGACGAAGTCGAGCGGCTTCGGGCCGGCGGTTCACTCGACCTGGTACTCCTGCACGACGCACCTGCCGGGGTCGAACTTGCCAAACACAATCGTGCCGGCCTGGAGACCGGGCGGTACGTGAGCGACGCCGATGGGCTCGCAGATGTGGTTCTGGCCACCAAACCGCGGCTCTGCTTCTTCGGCCACCACCACACGCGCGCCGAGGCGACAATAGGGGAGACACGGTGCATCGGTCTTAACCTGGTTGGCCGCGCCGGCTATCTGACGGCGGCCGCGTTCGCCGGTTCGGACGGGTCACATGAAATATTGGGGGAGTGGTTGCCGGCGGCTTAGGCGGCGGTAAGCGGACGCTCACTCCACCGGCACGGTGTAGTTGAGCGGCAGGCGGCCGCCGTCGCAGTAGATCACCTGGCCGGAGATGTAGCTCGATTCCGCGCTGGCGAGGAACACCGCGACCGCTGCGACTTCGCCCGGCTCGCCGAGGCGGCCCATGGGGGTGCGTGACATGATCTTCTTGCGCGCCGCCTCGTCCTCCATCACCACCTGCGCCATCTCGGTTGCGATCGTCCCGGGCCCGATCGCGTTGACCCTGATGTTGTGCGGCGCCAGCGCCAATGCCATCACATGGGTGAGCTGATTGATACCGCCCTTGGAGACGTTGTAGGGGACCTGATTGGGGATCGCGAGGATGGCGTTCACCGACGACATGTTGATGATCGTCCCGCCGTCGCCCTCTTTACCGTTGCTCTGGGCCACCATCTGCCGTGCCGCGGCCTGGCCTGTTAGGAACGATCCTTTGAGGTTGGTGCGCAGCACCTTGTCGAAATTTCGTTCTTCGAGATCTAGGAATTCGGCCGTGTGGATGGTGCCGGCGTTGGAGACCATCACGTCGAGGCGGCCGTACTCGCGCACGGCATCGCCGACCAGCGCGGTGACCTGACCCGCATCGCCGACGTCGCAGGCAACGAAACGCGTGTCGCCACCGGCCGCCGCGATGCGGTCGGCGGCCTCCTTGCCCTTGCCCGCCTCGATATCGGAGAGCACGACCTTGGCGCCTTCCTTGGCGAAGCGCTCGGCGATGGCCAGGCCAATCCCCTGCGCAGCGCCGGTAACGACGGCGACCTTGTCTTTCAGTTGCATGATGCGCGCGCCCCCCTTGTTTTGGAATTCGCTGTATGCCCAATGGCGATCATCGCTAGATATCATAGTGGGAGCAACATCGGGCGGGAAGCTGCGCGGGCACCACCGGTTGCGCAGTGCCTTGAATTTTGTTCAAGGGCGACGCAAGTTTCGGGAATGGCGAAACCCAACATGAGCCTGCCGCCTTTTGCGGCCCTGCGGGCGTTTCTTGCTGCCGCCACGCATGATCGTTACCGCGACGCGGCCGAAAGCCTGGGCCTCACCGAATCGGCCATCAGCCATCAGGTACGGCGTCTGGAGGATTTCCTGCGAACGCCGCTGATCGACCGCTCGGGCCGGCGCCCGAAACTGACCGATACCGGTCGTCGTTATCTGGAGCAGATCGAGCCGGCAATGCGGCAGATCCAGGCGGCCACCGAGGCGCTCATGCCTGCCGACGGCGGCAGTACGGTGCGTATGACGCTGCCGCCATCGCTCGCCGCCACCTGGCTGATCCCCAGGCTCGGCGCCTTCGAGCGGGAGTATCCCGAGATCAACCTCCAGCTCAATACGACGACCCGCGTCATCGATATGCGGCGCGACCAGATGGACTTCGCGATCCGCTATGGCAAGGGCGCCTGGCCTGACGTCGAGGCGGCCTTTCTGCTCGAAGAGGCGGCGATGCCCGTTTGCGCGCCCGGCTTCGCGACCGGGCTTTCCGGGGGCTTTCGGCCGACGGGCTTCGAGACCTGCGGCTGATCGTCAACGCCCACTTTCCCGACGAATGGGAGGAATGGGCGAAGGCGCATGGGATCGACCCGCCGAGTCCCAGCAGCCTCATTACCATGGACGCCATGGAGCAGGCCCTGCAGCTCGCCGAAGCGGGCCACGGCCTGGCGATGGGGCGGCGGCCTGTCGTCGATAGCTGGTTGGAGCGCGGCCAGCTGGTCGCGCCGTTCGGCGGCGCCGATCCCACGGGCGCCGCCTACTATCTGTGCCGGCCGGTCGCCTCGGTACCGTCGGCGGCGGGCCGGCGCCTTGAACGCTGGCTGACCGAGCGCGCGAAGGAATGGCGCGGTGGGTGATCATGCGTAACTTGAAAATTGTTCAAGTTACGCTGAAGCGAAGTCGGTCGAATTCTCCGCCGATTGTGGCCATCTTTGCTGGCAACGAACCCTCACGACCGCCGCTCCGCATGCCGGCGCCATGAACGACCACGCAAGGACGACCGCCATGGATCAGATCATCTCCACCGACCCCGCGCCGCGCGCGCCGACGGCCCCCATCGTCGAAGCGCCGCTGACATTCATCCGCCGGCAGGAAGAAAAGCCGGTCTTCCACAGCGCCGCGCTGACCGGTGGGGCGGTCAAGCTCTTTTTCGAGATCGAGGACCACGCGGTTCCGATCGCCGATATGCGCGCCGTGGCGGACGATTTGTCGCTGGATCGCGAGGGCTTCGAGTTGATCGAGCGCCCGACCGCGGTCGCGGATCTCTATGACGACGCGGAAATCGAGGCGGTCTATTACCCGGAAATCGAGGCCCTGCTGCGTGAGCGGCTGGGCGCTAGCCGGGTCGTCGTTTTCGATGCCACGCGCCGCTCCGACAGCGAGACGGGCGCGGCGAACCCCGACGGGCTGCGTGGTCCCGCCGCCCGAGTCCACGTCGACTACACGGTCAGTAGCGGCCCGCAACGCACCGCCGACATTCTGGGCGAGGAGGAGTTTGCCCGCCTGACGGCAGCCGGCGCGCGTATCGTCCAGATCAACGTCTGGCGTCCGATCAAGGGGCCCGTTGAGCGCTCGCCCCTGGCGCTCGCCGATGCCTCGAGCGTCGCACCGGACGATCTGGTCGCGACCGACCAGGTCTTCGCCGACCGGACCGGCGAAATCTATCACCTGGCACACGATCCCGGGCAACGCTGGTACTACGCCCCGCACATGACCAAGGACGAGGTGATCCTGATCAAGGGCTGGGATAGTCTCGACGACGGCCGCGCCCGTTTCACACCGCACGGCGCCTTCCAGCTGCCGGACACGCCGGCGAGCGCGCCGCCGCGCGAGAGCATCGAGATCCGCACGCTGGTGGTGATAGGGGCCTCCTAATCACCCGCCTTTGGCGTAGCCGATCTGCTTCAGCGCGTCCTCGATTTCGGGCAGGATCGCCGGATCGTCGATGGTGGCGGGGGCCTTGTAGGCCTCGCTGTCGGCGATCTTCTGCATCGTGCCGCGCAGGATCTTGCCCGAGCGCGTCTTGGGCAGGCGCTGGACGATGGTCGCCGTTTTGAACGCGGCAACCGGGCCAATCTTCTCGCGCACCATGCTGACCGCCTCGGAGACGATGTCGCCGGCCTCGCGCGCGACGCCCGCATTCAGCACCAGGAAGCCGAGCGGCACCTGACCCTTCAGCGCGTCGTGGACGCCGATCACCGCACACTCGGCGACGTCGGGGTGGTGGGCGAGAACCTCTTCCATCGCGCCGGTGGAGAGCCGGTGTCCGGCGACGTTGATGACGTCGTCGGTACGGGTCATCACGAAGACATAGCCGTCGTCGTCGATGAAGCCGGCGTCGCCGGTCTTGTAGTAGCCCGGATAATCGGTGAGGTAGCTGTCGACATAGCGCTGGTCGGCATGCCACAGGGTCGGCAGCGTGCCCGGCGGCAGCGGCAGCTTGCAGACCAGCGCGCCGATATCGCCCGGCCCGACGGGCTTCTGGTCCTCGTCCAGCACCTGGACGTCCCAACCCGGGGCAGCTTTGGTCGGCGAGCCCTCCTTGACCGGCAATTGCCCGAGGCCGACGCAGTTGGCGCAGATCGACCAGCCGGTTTCGGTCTGCCACCAGTGATCGATCACCGGCACCTTGAGCTTGTCTTCGGCCCAATGGAGCGTATCGGGATCGGTGCGCTCGCCGGCCAGGAAGAGCGTGCGGAAGTTCGAAAGATCGTATTCGCCGATCAGATCGCCGTTCGGATCCTCGCGCTTAATGGCGCGGAACGCGGTGGGCGCGGTGAACATCGCGGCGACCTTGTGCTGGGCGATGACGCGCCAGAAGGTGCCGGCGTCAGGCGTGCCGACGGGCTTGCCCTCGAACAGCACGGTCGTGTTGCCGTGGATCAGCGGCGCGTAGACGATGTAGGAATGTCCGACCACCCAGCCGACATCGGAGGCGGCCCAAAAAACCTCGCCGGGATCGACGCCGTAGATGTTCTTCATGGTCCAGTTGAGGGCGACCAAATGGCCGCCATTGTCGCGCACCACACCCTTGGGCTGCCCGGTGGTCCCCGACGTATAGAGGATGTAGAGCGGATCGGTCGCCGCGACCGGCACGCAATCGTGCGGGGCCGCGTCCGCCATCGCAGCCATCCAGTCGACGTCGCGGCCATCGATCATGCTGGCCATGCACATCTCGCGCTGGAAGACGACGGTATGGTCGGGCGTGTGCGCGGCGGCTTCGATGGCGCCGTCGAGCAGGGGCTTGTATTCCACGACGCGGCCCGGCTCGATGCCGCAGGAGGCCGAGACGATGACCTTGGGCTTGGCATCGTCGATGCGCACGGCAAGCTCGTTGGCCGCAAAACCGCCGAACACCACCGAATGCACGGCGCCGAGCCGCGCCACTGCCAGCATGGCGATCGCGGCCTGCGGGATCATCGGCATGTAGACGATGACGCGGTCGCCCTTGGCCACCCCGAGCCCCGCCAGTACGCCGGCGAATGTCGCGACCTCGTCGCGCAACTCGCGGTAGCTGTAGCTCTTGACCGTGTCGGTGACCGGGCTGTCGTAGATCAGTGCGGGCTGGTCGGCGCGGCCGCCCTCGACATGCCGGTCGAGCGCGTTCCAGGCGGTATTGACCTCGCCGCCGACGAACCAGCGATAGAAGGGCGCGTTGGTGTCGTCGAGCACCTTGTCCCATTTCCGGGTCCAGTCGATGCCCTCGGCCGCCTCGGCCCAGAAGCCGTCCTTGTCGGCGAGCGAACGCGCGTGCACCTCGTCATATCTGCTGGCCATTTCCGCCTCCCCTGCGCAGCCGAACGTACCGATGCGCGACCTTGTTCAGCCGCGTTGCTGCGGCTTTGATTGCCCGCAGTGTGATCAAATATCGACCCTATTGCAAAAGCATAGCATGAGCCCGGATTGCGTCACGTGGCCGCATTGGCGCGCGCTTGGGCGGGCTTCACATGCGCCAACACGCTGGCGTTCAGCCAACGCCGCGTGGCACGGCGCAGGCGCGCGGGCCCGAGCACTTCCAGGCGGCCCTCGTCGAGCATGCGCGCATAGCTTTCATCGCCGCGCCAGATGCGGATCATGTCGGGCAGGCTGGCGGCGATGTAGAGATCGATCTCCGGGCCCGGTGGCTCGACGCAGAGCTCGGCACGGCCGTCCTCATTCAAGAACCACCAGAGGCGCTTGGCTTTCGGCTGGTCGGTGAGCTCCAGGCGCACCACGGTACGGCGCTCGCCGAAGGCGCTCGGATCGACGGTGTTCTCCATTGCATAGATGAAAAGCCCGAGGTCGATCTCGCCCTCTTCGAGCTCGCGGCGCGACCAGCGTTGTCCCCAAGTGCCGAGCGCCATCACGAGGGGCGCGAATTCCTCGCCCGCGGGCGTCAAGTGATAGACCCAGTGTCCGCCGCTCTCGCCGCGCTTCCGTGTAAGGATGCCCTCGGCCTCCAACGTCTTGAGCCGGCGCGAGAGCAAAGTGGGCGACATCAGCGGCACACCGCGCTGAAGCGCCGAAAAACGCCGACCGCCGCTTGCCAGATCGCGGATGATGAGCGCAGTCCAACGCTCGCAGAATACCTCGGCGGCCTTGGCGACCGGGCAGAACTGGCCATAGCTCTTCATTGGCGGATCCTTTCGCCGATGTGGCGGGAAGGATAGTACCGGCGGGCGGGCACAAACACTCCATTTTCTGGACTGGTTTGCCGGCGCCTCGTTGCCGAGGATCCGCCAAGTCGGCAAGATCAAGCCCGGCGCTGCGGCGCCTAGGCGAAACCGGATTTAATGGAGGACATGACGCATGACCGCGACGACTCAAGCGACGGGTATCAAGAACGACACCAGCGGGGGCGGCGCATCCGTGCTCCCTCATCATGAAGCCGCGGCGACCCTATGGGGCCGCGGCGGCGCGCTGTACGATAATGTGAGCTACGCCATCTCCGATGCGCTCACCCATGCAGCCCAGCGGCTCAATGCAAAACCCGGGGAGCGCATACTTGATGTCGCGACAGGAACCGGCTGGACGGCGCGAAACGTGGCGCGCGGCGGCGCCCGGGTCACGGGTATCGATATCGCGGGCGCGCTGCTCGACGCGGCGCGCGACCTGTCGGCACATATCGAACCGGCAATTTTGTATGAGCTTGGAGACGCCGAGGCGCTACCCTTCGACGACGGCGCATTTGACGGCGTGATCTCGACCTTCGGCGTGATGTTCGCCGCCAACCAGGAAAAGGCGGCGGCCGAACTCGCACGCGTGTGCAAGTCCGGCGGCCGGGCAGTGATTGCCGCTTGGGTGCCGGGCGGATCGGTCGCGGAGTTCTTCGGCGTTATCGCCAAGCATAGCGATGGGCCTGCCCCGGCCGCCTCGCCGATGAATTGGGGCGATCCGGACTACGCGGCGAACCTTTTGGGCGGTGCCTTCGATCTGGAATTCGAGCCCGGCACGAACACGGCATATCACCACAGCGTCGATGAGATATGGGATTGGTACGGGAGCGGCTTCGGGCCCGTCCGTCACCTGATGGATAGCCTCGACGATGATGATCGAGCCGCGCTCAAGGCCGACATCGATGCCTATCACAAACACTATATGGGCCCGATGGGGCTGCGTGTGACGCGAGACTATCTCATCATCCGCGGAACGCGGCGCTAGCATCGGTCGGTATCGAACGGGGGTCGAAGTTCTCCCACCCGGCCGGCGCCATTTTCGTGCTCGGCCGGGCGGGTTATTCGATTTTTAAATGCCACAGCAATAACTATTCACTTCCCGAATAGTCATGAACATTGTCGAGACGTTATTCATTGCCTCAATGAATCCGGCCAACTCGTTGTCAATACAATATTAACCACAATTGTCACTCGGCCCTGGCCGCAGCGGGCGCGGATAATCGGCTGCGCCAATACCTTCGGCCGGGCGTTTGGGCCGTGAATTAGGAGCGGTTGGCGGTTTGCCTTGAAAACAGGAACATCGACGTCCGGTCAGCGGACTTCGGCATCGGTTTTGGCGCGCGGCCTCTTCGCTCAGCGGCGGAAATCGGCTATCAAAACGCTATCCGGCCAGGGCGACCGGATGCATTTTGGGAGGCAAGGCAGGCGATGGCCGGAACATCCATTTATGACAGCGGGCTCGACAAGGTCCCCGCGAACTTTCAGCCTTTGACGCCGCTGACGCTGATCGAGCGCGCCGCCGGTATTTTTCCGGACCGCGTCGCAGTGATCCACGGCGAGCGTCGCTACAGCTGGGCCGAGACCTACACCCGTGCGCGAAGGCTCGGCTCAGCGCTTTCCAAGCGCGGCATCGGCGTCGGCGACACTGTCGCGATCATGTCGCCCAACATTCCGGAGTTCTACGAGGCGAGCTTCGGGGTGCCGATGTGCGGGGCGGTGCTTAATTCGCTGAATATTCGGCTCGACGCAGAGACGATCGCCTTCATCCTCGGGCACGGCGAGTCCAAGGCGATCCTGACCGACCGCGAGTTCTCCGGCGTGATCAAGGAGGCGCTGAGGCTGCTGGGCCACGAGATCATCGTGATCGATATCGACGATCCGCTGGCCGCGGGCGGCGAGCTGATCGGCGAGATGGACTACGAGGCCTTTATCGCCGCCGGCGATCCGGACTACGCCTGGCGCATGCCCGGCGACGAATGGCAGTCGATCGCGCTCAACTATACGAGTGGGACGACCGGCAA
>Ga0224512_10001570_pt1 | contig 21811 bp, 19 predicted proteins | sample SF_May12_sed_USG_4_FD_169103 | JGI IMG/M metagenome (GOLD analysis project Ga0224512, IMG submission 169103) | Sediment microbial communities from San Francisco Bay, California, United States - SF_May12_sed_USGS_13 | ecosystem: Environmental > Aquatic > Marine > Sediment | place: USA... | reverse complement strand
GACTACAAGGGCGCCTTTGCGCAATTGAAGCAGGACGCCAATTCCATGGCCGATCAGATCGAGATGATCGCGGAACGCATCTCGTCGGTCACCGGCGCGGTGCGCGGCGCGACGCGCGAAATCGCATCGGGCATTGCCGATCTCTCCGCCCGCACCGAGCACCAGGCCTCCTCGCTTGAGGAGACAACGGCGTCGATGGAGGAACTCTCCTCAACGGTGCGCCAGAATGCCGATAACGCCCAGGAGGCCAACCAGGTTTCCGTCGCGGCGCGCGATTCCGCCGATGCCGGCAGCGCGGTCGCCGAAAAGGCCGTTTCGGCGATGGGTGGCATCGAGGAAAGCTCGCGGCAGATCACCGACATTGTCGGCCTCATTCAGGAGATCGCCTTCCAGACCAACCTGCTGGCGCTGAATGCCTCGGTGGAGGCGGCGCGGGCCGGCGATGCCGGCAAGGGTTTTGCCGTCGTCGCCAACGAGGTGCGGGCTTTGGCGCAGCGCGCCGCCACGGCGTCCAAGGACATCAAGGAGCTGATCGTCAATTCCGACAATCAGGTCAAGACCGGCGTCGAACTGGTCAACCAGGCCGGCGCCTCGCTTGGCGAAATCGTCGCCTCGGTCAAGAAGGTCGCCGATTTCGTCTCCGAGATCGCGGCGGCCAGTCAGGAACAGTCGGCCGGCATCGACCAGGTCTCGGGCGCCATCACAAACATGGACGAGATGACCCAGCAGAACGCCGCATTGGTGGAAGAGACCAACGCGGCGCTGACCTCGGCGCAGGCGCAGATTGAGGATCTGCGCCAGGCGGTCGGCTTCTTCAGGACGAAGCAGGCGGAGCAGGCTGAGCTGCATGAGGCCGGCGCGGACGATGTGCCGGCGGTCAATCCGGTCGCCGAGCAGCACAGGGTGCTGGCCCGCAGGGTCAGTGGCGGCGGCGCGGCGGCGGCAGCCGCCCACGATGAGGACTGGCAGGAGTTCTGAGATCACATGCCCGATAGTAGCTGGCGCAAATAAGCGTGCTTGGCGTGCCTGAACCCACCGCTTAAGAAGCGGGCATGTTTTCCTCCGTCCTGATCGCCAATCGCGGCCAAAGAGTTCGACCTGGACGACCCCGTTCGCTGATGTCGGCGACCGGTATTTCCTGAATAGGGCCGTCGACCCCGCCAATCCCGTCTTGGTCACCCATCTTGATCACCGCCACCGCCGGCTGGTAGGACAGAACGCGCAGGCGATTGTCGAAATGCGCCGAAGTCCCCATACCCCCGGGAGGTCACACAATGGATGCCGATGTCATCATTGACCGCAGGCGATTGCGGCGGCGGGCGAGTTTCTGGCGGGCCGTCGCTTTCCTGGTGTTTGCTGCGGCTGTTATCGCCATTGTCGCCGCGACGTCCGGACTCGGACTGGACGGCAAGGTGCGCCGCGAACAGGTGGCGCGCATTTCCGTTGACGGCTTTATCGATACCCGGCCGCGCGCCGCCGAACTGATCGCCGAGGCAGCCGAGGCCAAGGCGGTCAAGGCGATCATGGTGCGGATCGATTCGCCCGGCGGGGCGGCGGTTGGCGGCGAGGCGTTGTATCGCGCTATCCGTCAGGCGGTGGAGAAAAAACCGGTCGTCGCCGTCATCGACGGGCTGGGCGCATCGGCCGCCTATATGACGGCCATCGCCGCCGACCATATCGTCGCGCGCGAAAGCGCCGTGACCGGATCGATCGGCGTCATCTTCCAGTTTCCGCATTTTGAGGAGCTGATGGCGAAGATCGGCGTCGAATATTCGGAGGTCAAAAGCGCTCCGCTGAAAGGTGACCCCTCGCTGTTCAGGGAACCCAGCCCGGAAGCGCTGGCGATGATTCAGTCGGTTGTCGACGACACGTTCACCTGGTTTGTCGGTCTGGTCGCCGAAAGACGCAATCTTGACGAATTCCAGGTGCGGCTTCTGGCCGACGGGCGCATCGTCACGGGGCGCCAGGCACTGGAAGCCAAACTGATCGACGAGATAGGCGGCGAGCCGGAAGCGCGCGACTGGCTAGCGTCGCAAAAGGACATATCGGAGGATTTACCGGCGATTGACTGGAAAGATTCAGAAATTCCCTTTGCCAGCTTCGCCAGTGAATCGCTGGCCCGGATTGCCCGTCTTTTAGACGTTGATCCGGCGTTTATTCCGGCCGCCGCTTCACTCTTGCCCAAGCGACTTGTGGTTGACGGTCTGTTGATGGTTTGGCAGGCTCCCGCACCTGTCGGGAATGATCGTCAGGCCGGCAAGGGTCTAAGGGGGCCGTCATGATCAAATCGGAGCTTGTCGCCAAGATATCGGGGCGCAATCCGCATCTTTACCAGCGTGACGTCGAGCATATCGTCGACGCTGTCCTGGAAGAGGTCGTATCGGCATTATCGCGCGGTGATCGCGTCGAATTGCGTGGTTTCGGGGCGTTCTCCGTCAAGAACCGCCCGGCTCGCATCGGCCGCAACCCGCGCACCGGCGAAAAAGTTCCGGTGGAGGAAAAGTACGTGCCGTTCTTCAAGACCGGCAAGGAGATGCGCGAAAAGCTCAACGGCAAGGGATCGTAAGCCGATGACCAGGTTCGGCCGGCTGTTGAAATGGCTGATACTCGTTCCGATTCTCCTGGTCGCGGCGTTGCTGTCGGTCGCCAACGACCATCGCGTGAAATTGCATTTCAATCCGCTTGAGCCGGCCGACCCGGTGCTGCAGCTTGACTTGGCGCTCTATCAGTTCGGCTTTGCCGCTTTCATCCTCGGCGCGCTGGTTGGCGCCTTTATCGTCTGGAACAGCCAGCGCAAATACCGCCGCAAGGCTCGCGACAATCGCTACGAGGCGGCGCGCTGGCAGGCAAAGGCGGAACAGGCCGAAAAGTCTGGAGCCAAAACCGGCCCGTTACTTGCCGGACCGGGTCACGGCTCCTGACGGCTTCTGTTTTCTCGCAGATCAGCGGCAATCATGCGGATCATTCCTGCGGCCGATATCGCCGATGTCCTGACATTTGCCGAGCTGATTGAAACGCTGCGCAGCGCCTTCCGCGCCGGTGCTGTCACGCCGGTCCGCCACCATCATACAATTGACTTGCCCGACCAGTGCGCCGCGACGCTTCTCCTCATGCCCGCATGGACGGACTTTGCCGCACAGGGCCATTCGGAGCGGGGCTATATCGGCGTCAAGATCGTTTCGGTCTTTCCCGACAATGCAAGCCGCGACCACGCCACGGTGAGCGGTGTTTACCTGTTGATGTCCGGCCAGAGCGGCGAGCCGCTCGCCTTGATTGACGGCAAGTCGCTGACCTTGTGGCGCACGGCGGCCGCTTCGGCGCTGGCCGCGTCCTATCTTGCCCGCCAGGACGCGCATCGGCTTTTGATGATCGGCGCCGGCGCGCTGGCGCCCTATCTGATCGACGCGCATGCCGCGGTTCGGCCGCTCAGGGAAGTCTTGATCTGGAACCGCACCGCCGGCGCCGCCGAGAGCCTTGCCGCGCGCATGGCCGGCCGAAATTTCAGTATCGCCACCACGACGGATCTTGAAAGCGCCGTGCGCGGCGCCGACATCGTCTCATGCGCAACCTTGTCGCACCAGCCGCTGATCCGTGGTGACTGGTTGTCCGGCGGCGTGCATGTCGACCTTGTCGGCGGGTTCCGGCCGGATATGCGAGAAGCCGATGACGCCGCGATCCGCCGTTCCCGCCTGTTTGTCGATACCCGCCAAGGCGCCCTTGCCGAAGCCGGCGATCTCGTGCAGCCGCTGCAATCGGGGATTATCGGTGAAGATGACATCGCCGCCGACCTGTTCGACCTGACCGGCGGGAAACGCGCCGGCAGGCGCTTTCATGACCAGATCACCCTGTTCAAATCGGTCGGCACCGCGCTTGAGGATCTGGCCGCCGCAATCCATGTCTTTTCCCGCGCTTGAAATAAGACGCGAACGGTTATATATCCGCTTCAACATCTCGACAGATCAATCGAGAGTGGGTCCGGCCGGTCCCGCTCTTTTTTATTATCTGTCGCTCTTCGCCCGGCATCCGTAATGCCTCTTAGCATACGGCTTTGCGGATTGGCCGCCACTGGAGGCAAATGACCGACGAGCAAATGGCCGACGACCGGCTCATACGCGAAAGCGGCCTGGAAGCACGCATCGCCGACATCGTCGAACCGGTGATCGCCGATCTGGGCTACCGGCTCGTCCGTGTTCGGATTTCCGGCCTCAACGGCATGACGGTTCAGATCATGGCCGAACGCCCTGACGGCACGATGACGGTCGAAGACTGCGAGCGGATCAGCCGCGATATTTCCCCGGTTCTCGACGTGGAGGATCCGATCAGCCGCGATTATCATCTGGAAGTCTCCTCACCGGGCATCGACCGGCCGCTGACCCGCGCCGCTGATTTTGAAGCCCATGCCGGTCAGGTGGCGAAAATCGAGAGGGCGATTGCGATTGCCGGGCGAAAGCGGTTCCGCGGCGTCCTTCTGGGCCTGCGTGATGGCAAGGTCGGCATGCGGCTTGAGAGTGGTGGCGAACCGGCCGCGAAGGATGCAACCGATGTCGGGGAAGTCTGGCTGCCGGCCGCTGATATTGCCGAGGCGAAGCTGGTTCTTACCGATGCCCTTATCGCCGCGGCGCAAAAAGACGGCGCGGCAACGGGGCCGCAATTGAGCGAAACAGACACACGATCCGGCGCCGCTGGGGGGCCGGGCAAAACAAACGAACGACAAGGATGGAGCTGAGCGATGGCTGTCAGTGCCAACAGGCTTGAACTTCTTCAGATTGCCGATGCGGTGGCGCGCGAAAAGACCATTGACCGCGGCATCGTCATCGAGGCGATGGAAGACGCTATTCAGAAAGCGGCGCGCTCGCGCTATGGCGCCGAGACCGATGTCCGCGCCGAGATCGACCCGAAAACCGGCGATATCCGTCTGCAGCGGCTGATGGAGGTCGTCGAAACCGTCGAGGACGTCGCCACCCAGATCTCGATCGAGGATGCTCGCGCCCGCAATCCCGCCGCACAGGTTGGCGATTTCATCTCCGAGCCCCTGCCGCCGGTCGATTTTGGCCGCATCGCCGCACAGTCGGCCAAGCAGGTCATCATGCAAAAGGTGCGCGACGCCGAACGCGACCGCCAGTTTGAGGATTTCAAGGACCGCATCGGCGAAGTCATCAACGGCACCGTCAAGCGTGTCGAATATGGCAATGTCATTGTCGATCTTGGTCGCGGCGAAGCCATTATTCGCCGCGATGAACTGATCCCGCGCGAGAACTTCCGCTATGGCGACCGGGTCCGCGCCTATATCTATGATGTGCGCCGCGAGCAGCGCGGACCGCAGATATTCCTGTCCCGCACCCACCCGCAATTCATGGCCAAGCTGTTCACCATGGAGGTGCCGGAAATCTATGACGGCATTATCGAGCTGAAATCCGTTGCCCGCGATCCCGGCTCGCGCGCCAAGATTGCGGTTTTGTCCAATGACAGCTCGATTGACCCGGTTGGCGCCTGTGTCGGTATGCGCGGCAGCCGCGTCCAGGCGGTCGTCGGTGAATTGCAGGGCGAGCGTATCGATATCATCCCCTGGTCGCCTGATGCCGCCACTTTCATCGTCAATGCGCTGCAACCGGCGGAAGTCGCCAAGGTGGTTCTCGACGAGGATGCCGAACGCATCGAGGTTGTCGTGCCTGACGACCAACTGTCGCTGGCCATCGGCCGGCGCGGCCAGAACGTCCGGCTCGCCTCGCAACTGACCGGCTGGGATATCGACATTCTGACCGAGGACGAGGAATCGGAGCGCCGCCAGAAGGAATTTGCCGATCGCACCGAGCTCTTCGTCGCAGCGCTCGATGTCGATGAAATGGTCGCCCAGCTGCTGGCCTCGGAAGGTTTTGCCAATGTTGATGAGGTTGCCTATGTCGATCGCGACGAGGTTGCCGCGATTGAGGGTTTTGACGAGGAAACCGCCGACGAGTTGCAATTGCGGGCGCGCGAATATCTCGATGCACTGGAAGCGGCGCAGGACGAGGAACGCAAAAAGCTCGGTGTTGCCGACGATATGAAGGACGTTCCCGGCGTAACCATGGCGATGATGGTGGCACTCGGCAAGGAAGACGTCAAAACCGTCGAGGATCTTGGCTATTGCGCCATCGACGATCTGGTCGGCTGGAGCGAGCGCAAGGACGGCGAAATTCGGCACTTTGACGGTATCTTGAAGGATTTCGCGCTGTCACGGGCCGAAGCGGAAGAAATGATCATGGCCGCCAGGCTCAAGGCCGGCATCCTGACCGAGGATGACCTGAAAGCCGATGACGTTGAAGAAGACGACGCGGAGACCGCTGACACGCAAGAGGAGACTGCCGCGATTTGACGCAGGCTGCGCCGAAAACACCGAGACCGGACAGAACCGGCCGCACGCGCATGTGCATTCTCACGCGCCAGGTAAAGCCGGAATCCGATCTGTTGCGCTTTGTCGCCGGGCCTGATGGCGGTATTGTGCCGGATCTGCGCGCCCGGCTGCCGGGCCGTGGCGTCTGGGTCGGCCTTGATCGCGCCAGCATTGCCGAGGCGGCCGGTAGAAGACTGTTCGCCCGCGCCTTGAAGGCCGACGTGACTGCCGGTCCCGGCATTGCCGATGACGTCGCCGCGCTGCTGCGCAAGGCGGCGCTTGGCCGGCTGGGCCTGGCGCGGAAATCCGGCGCCGCAGTCGCCGGTTTCGCCAAGGTCGAAGCGGCGCTGGCAAAAGAACCGGTGGCGGCCCTGCTGACGGCATCGGACGCCGCCGACGACGCGCTACGCAAGATCGCCGGCCGGCTGCGCGCCAGCGCCGGAAACGAACCGGGCGGGGACAGGCTCCATATCCGCGCCTTTGATGCGGATGAATTGAGTTTGGCAATGGGGCGGCCAAATGTGATACATGCTGCCGTACTTCGCAGCCCGGCAGGTGGAAGTTTCCTGGAATCGGTTCAACGCCTCATCCGTTATGATGGTGTGGCGCCGGAAAGGAAACCGGCTTTGGACGCTGGTTCAGCGATGACGAAAACTGACCGCAGCGACGAAAATTGAGTGACGGCAAAGCCTTGCAAGCGCCGAAAGGGTGCCAGATAAGCCTTTGAAGGACCGGTAGGACGAAGAATGAGTGACACGACGAGCGACGGCGACAAGACGATCCGCGTTGAGCGGCGCCGGACGATATCATTGAAACGCGATACGGATACGGTCCGGCAGAGCTTTTCCGGCGGCCGGTCCAAATCTGTCGTGGTGGAAAAGAAGCGCCGTCGTATTTCCCTGCCGGGATCCGACGATGCGACGCCGGTTGTCAAATCGCCCAAGCCAGCCGCCAAACCGGCTGCCAAGGTCGCCGAGCCAGTCACCGATGCTGCAGCGGCGGAAAAAGCAGCCCGCAGTAGCGGCGTTGTTCTGCGCACGCTGACCGAAGATGAGCGCGGCGCGCGCGCGCAGGCGCTTGCCGACGCCAAGGTGCGCGAGGCCGTCGACCGCCAGCGCGCCGAAGAGGAAGCGCGGCGGCAAGCCGAGGACGAGGTTCGGCTGGCGCGCGAGCGCGAAGAAGCCGCCGCCCGGCAGAGCGAAGAAGAAGCCCGCAAGCAGGCCGAAGAGGAAGCCCGCAAGCAGGCCGAGGAGGAAGCCCTGCGCCGGTTTGGCGGTGCTGAGGCGGCAGCCCGCCCGATCGCCGAAGACGCGAAAACCATTCGCGCCGTCGATCGCCCGAAACGCGAGGAGCCAAAACCGGCGCGCCGCACCGGACAAGAACGCCGTCGTGGCCGGCTGACGGTCACCAATGCGCTTGAGGATGAACGCGAGCGTTCGCTCGCGTCGATACGCCGGCGTCGCGAAAAGGAAAAGCGCCAGTCGTCGAACTTTACACCGTCGACGGAAAAGATTGTTCGCGGCGTGACGATTCCGGAGGCGATTTCGGTCCAGGATCTCGCCAATCGCATGGCGGAGCGGTCCGTCGACGTCATTCGCCTACTCATGAAGCAGGGCACGATGGTCAAGATCACCGATATTCTGGATGCCGACACGGCCCAGATCGTCGCCGAGGAGATGGGCCATTCGGTGCGCCGCGTCGCCGCCTCCGATGTGGAGGAAGGCTTGTTTGCCGAACCCGATGCCGCCGGCGATATGAAGCCGCGTCCGCCGGTCGTGACGGTCATGGGTCATGTCGATCACGGCAAGACATCGCTGCTGGACGCGATTCGCCAGACCAAGGTGGTCGAAGGCGAGGCTGGCGGAATCACCCAGCATATCGGCGCCTATCAGGTCGAACAGAACGGCCAGAAAATCACCTTCATCGACACGCCGGGCCACGCCGCCTTTACCGCCATGCGGGCGCGCGGCGCGCAAGCCACCGATATTGTCGTGCTCGTCGTCGCCGCCGATGACGGCGTCATGCCGCAGACGATCGAAGCGATCAGTCACGCCAAGGCGGCCGATGTTCCGCTGATTGTCGCCATCAACAAGATCGACAAGCCCGAGGCCGATCCCAACCGGGTCAAGACGGAACTTTTACAGCACGAGGTGATCACCGAATCGATGTCCGGCGAGACGCTGGAGGTCGAGGTTTCGGCGACGCAAAAGATCAACCTCGACAAGCTTCTGGAGGCAATCGTCCTGCAGGCCGAATTGCTCGATCTGAAAGCCAATCCTGATTGCGCCGCGGAAGGCACCGTCATCGAGGCGCAGCTGGAGCGCGGCCGCGGTGCGGTCACGACCGTGCTGGTTCAGCGAGGCACGCTGCACGTCGGCGATATTGTTGTTGCTGGCTCAGAATGGGGCAAGGTGCGGGCGCTGATCGACGATCATGGCGATGCAGTCGATGATGCCGGTCCGTCTTTTCCGGTCGTTATCCTTGGCTTCCAGGGCGCGCCCGAAGCCGGTGATCGCGTGGCCGTCGTCGATTCTGAAGCGCGCGCCCGCGAAATCGCCCAATACCGCCAGCGCGTCAAGCGCGAGCGGTCGGCCGCCATTCGGTCCGGCGCCCGCGGCTCGCTGGAAGAGATGATGAACCAGCTGCAAAGCGAGGGCGGACAGGAGTTCATGTTGCTGATCAAGGGCGACGTGCAGGGCTCCGTGGAAGCCATTGCCGGGGCATTGCACAAGCTAGGCACCGAGGAAGTCGCCGCCCGCATCATTCATTCCGGCGTCGGCGGCATCACCGAATCAGACGTCAGTCTGGCGGAGGCCTCGCAGGCGGCAATTATCGGCTTCAATGTCCGCGCCAACAAACAGGCGCGCGAGGCCGCCAAGGCGGCAGGCATCGAGATCCGCTACTACAATATCATCTATGACCTGATCGACGATATGAAGGCGGCCATGTCCGGCATGTTGTCGCCGGAGCGTCGCGAGACATTTCTCGGCAATGCCGAAATCCTCGAGGTTTTCGACATTTCCAAGGTCGGCAAGGTGGCTGGCTGCCTGATTACCGAGGGCAAGGTGGAGCGCGGCGCCGGTGTCCGCCTGGTGCGCGACAATGTCGTCGTACACGAAGGCAGGCTGTCGACGCTCAAGCGCTTCAAGGACGAGGTCAAGGAGGTTACTTCCGGCCAGGAATGCGGCATGGCCTTTGAGAATTACGAGGACATGCGCAAGGGCGACGTCATTGAGTGCTACCGTGTCGAGGAAGTCGCACGGAGCCTCTAGTTGCCTGAAACACAAAGCCCGGCCTTCCCGGACTGGCGCCGGGGACCGGATGATTGAAATCATAAATGTCCCGTTTCAAGAACCAGTCCGACGGCGAACGTTCCCAGCGCCAGCTCCGTGTCGGCGAGCTGGTTCGCCATGCGCTGGCCGATGTGCTCGCCCGCGGTGAGGTCAGCGACCCGGATCTTGACGGTGTTATCGTGACCATTGCCGAGGTCCGCGTTTCGGCCGATCTGCGTCACGCCACGGCGCTTGTCGCGCCGCTCGGCCACGGTGACCCGGAGCAGGTCGCCACGGCGCTCAACCGCAATGCCCGTTTCCTGCGCGGCAAGATCGCGCCGGCTCTGCGGCAGATGAGAAACATGCCCGATTTGAAATTCCTTATCGACACGCGTTTTGAAGACGATTCTCGCATAGATGCCCTGCTGCGCTCGCCCGGCGTCAGTCGTGATTTGTCAGTTGAATCGGATAGCCAATCCGATGAAGACACGCACTGATGGCCCGCGGCAGAAACAAAGGCCGCAAGGTCGACGGCTGGGTGGTGCTCGACAAGCCGGCCGGCATGACGTCGACACTGGCAGTTGCCAGGGTCAAGCGCGCCTTCAATGCGCAAAAGGCCGGCCACGCCGGCACGCTCGATCCGCTTGCTTCCGGCTGCCTGCCGATCGCGCTCGGCGAGGCGACCAAGACGGTGGCCTATGTCATGGACGGCCGCAAGGTCTACCGCTTTGCCGTTCGCTGGGGCGAGGAGACCGAGACCGACGACACGGAGGGCAAAGTCAGCGCCACATCCGACCGGCGCCCCGACGCTGCCGCAATCGGCGGAATTCTGGCCGAGTTCACCGGCACGATCATGCAGGTGCCGCCTGCCTATTCGGCCGTCAAGATTGCCGGCGAAAGAGCCTACGATCTGGCCCGCGAGGGCGATGCGGTCACGCTTGATGCCCGCCAGATTGTTGTTCACCGGCTCGAACTTGTCGATTGCCCTGATGCCGATACCGCTGTGTTTGTCGCCGAATGCGGCAAGGGCACCTATGTCCGCGCTCTGGCCCGGGATATGGGCCGCCGGCTCGGCACCCATGGCCACGTTGTGGCGTTGCGCCGTCTCGCCGTCGGTCCGCTGGGTGAAGACGACATGATTTCACTGGAATTGCTCGCCCAGATGAGCCATAACGCCTCCGCTTCTGGACATGACGATCTTATGCAGGCCCTGAAGCCGGTCATGACCGCGCTGGACGACATCCCGGCGCTGGCTGTGAGCGAACAGGATGCGGCCCGCCTCAGACGAGGACAGGCACTCTTCCTGAAAGGACGGGATGCGCCGGTCATAACCGGCCCCGCTTGCGCGGTTTGCGGCAATATTCCGGTCGCGCTGGGCGAGGTGGAAAAGGGCGCTTTCAATCCCCGACGGGTATTCAATCTCCCCGGTGACCCGTGGGCCGCCGGCACAAACGACAAGAGGACAACCGATGTCGATTACATCTGAGCGCAAGCAGGAACTGATAAAGGAATATGCGACCAAGGACGGCGACACAGGTTCGCCGGAAGTCCAGGTGGCGATTTTATCGGAACGCATTGCCAATCTGACCGAGCATTTCAAGTTCCACGGCAAGGACAACCATTCCCGCCGCGGCCTTCTCAAGCTCGTTTCCCAACGCCGCCGGCTGCTGGACTATGTCAAGTCCGGCGACCAGGAGCGTTACCAGACGCTGATAACGCGTCTTGGACTGCGCCGCTAACGGCGCCCATGATTGCGCGAACGGCGCAAGGATCGCGCGGCTGAACGGTTCAGCTGCGCTAGAAACTGAAAGCAAGGCTCGCCATGGCAGGATCGCCGGATGCTCTCCCGCTGACCTGAGCGCCGGGAAGAAGAGCCTCCCGTCATCTTGCGCATGGCCTGCCCGAGCTTTTTGTCACGGACAGAAAGGACTATCATGTTTAATCATCACAAAGTGGAACTGGAATGGGGCGGCCGGCCGCTGACCCTGGAGAGCGGCAAGATCGCCCGACAGGCCGACGGCGCCGTGCTGGTAACCTATGGCGAAACGACGGTGCTGGCGACGGCGGTCGCCGACCGCCAGCCAAAGCCTGGCCTCGATTTTTTCCCCCTGACCGTCAATTATCAGGAAAAGACCTATGCCGCCGGCAAGATCCCGGGCGGTTTTTTCAAGCGTGAAGGCCGGCCGAGCGAAAAGGAAACGCTGGTCAGCCGTCTGATCGACCGCCCGATCCGGCCGCTATTCGCCAAAGGCTTCAAGAACGAGACCCAGATCATCGCCACGGTCATGTCGCATGATCTGGAGAACGACCCGGACATCGCCGCAATGGTCGCCGTTTCGGCCGCGCTGACCATATCCGGCATACCCTTCCTTGGCCCCATCGGCGGCGCCCGTGTCGGTTATATCGGGGGCGAATACGTGCTCAATCCGATGCTTGACGAGATGCCGGAAAGCACCCTCGATCTTGTCGTTGCCGGCACCGCGGATGCCGTGCTTATGGTGGAATCGGAGGCCAAGGAACTGCCCGAGGACATCATGCTCGGCGCCGTCATGTTTGGCCATAAGGCTTTCCAGCCGGTTATAGACGCGATCATCGAGCTGGCGGAAAAATGCGCCAAGGAGCCGCGCGCCGTCGAGGTGGAAGACAACTCCGACCTCGCCGCAAAGGTTGAGGCGATTGTCGGTTCAGGCCTGCGTGAAGCCTATCAGATCGCCGACAAGCAGGAGCGTCAGGAAAAGGTTGCGAGCCTCAAGGATGCGGCAATCGCCCAGTTGGTTGACCCGGAAGATGAATCCGCCCCGGGCGCTTCCGACGTCGGTGGTGTTTTCAAGGACATAGAGAAGGACATCGTGCGCGGCAGCATACTGGACACCAGCAAGCGTATCGATGGCCGCGATCTGGAAACCGTCCGGCCGATCGTCTCGGAGGTTGGCGTACTGCCGCGAACCCATGGGTCGGCGCTGTTCACCCGCGGCGAAACCCAGGCCATTGTCGTGGCGACGCTTGGCACCGGCGAGGACGAGCAGTTCATCGATGCGCTGGAGGGAACCTACAAGGAGCATTTCCTCCTTCACTACAATTTCCCGCCCTATTCGGTCGGCGAAACGGGCCGCGTCGGTTTCACCGGCCGGCGCGAAGTCGGTCACGGCAAACTGGCCTGGCGGGCTCTGCGGGCGGTGCTGCCGGAGCGGGACGAATTCCCCTATACCGTGCGCATTGTCTCTGAGATCACTGAATCGAACGGCTCGTCGTCGATGGCGACGGTCTGCGGTTCGTCACTGGCGATGATGGATGCCGGCATCCCGCTCAAAAAGCCGGTTGCCGGTATCGCCATGGGTCTGATCAAGGAGGCCGACCGCTATGCGGTTCTGTCCGATATTCTCGGCGACGAGGACCATCTCGGCGACATGGACTTCAAGGTCGCCGGCACCGGCGAGGGCATCACTTCCTTGCAGATGGACATCAAGATCACCGGCATCACCGAGGAGATCATGCAGGCCGCGCTGGACCAGGCCAGGGGCGGCCGCCTGCACATACTTGGCGAAATGGCCAAGGCGCTTGGCCAGGCCCGTGACGAGATCGGCGAACATGCGCCGCGCATCGAGGTTCTGCATATCCCCGTCGACAAGATTCGCGAAGTCATCGGCACCGGCGGCAAGGTGATCCGCGAAATTGTCGAAAAGACGGGCGCCAAGATCAACATCGAAGATGACGGCACGGTCAAGATCGCCTCGGCCGACGCGGAATCGATCAATGCCGCGATCACGTGGATCAAAGGCATCACCGACGAACCGGAAGTCGGTCACATCTACCGGGGCACGGTCGTCAAGGTTGTCGATTTCGGCGCCTTCGTGAATTTCTTCGGCTCCAAGGATGGTCTGGTGCATATTTCGCAGCTCAACCAGGGCCGGCCCGAAAAGGTCACAGACGTCGTCAAGGAAGGCGAGCAAGTCTACGTCAAGCTCATGGGCTTCGACGATCGCGGCAAGGTGCGTTTGTCGATGAAGGTTGTCGACCAGGAGACCGGCAAGCCGCTTGAAGACCAGGCTGCCTGATCGCGCGAGGGTAGCGGCAGATACGAACGGGGCGCCACGGCGCTCCGTTTTCTTTCAGCGCGGCTGCGCTCAGGCAATATTGGCGAGCGATATCGGCTTTTCTTCGACCACCTGCTGCCTGAACAGCGTATCCAGGCTTTCCGGGTGGCCGAAATAATAGCCCTGCGCCTGGCCGCAGCCGGCGTCGCGCAGGATATCGGCGTGTTCGCGCGTTTCCACACCCTCGCCGGCGACTTTCATCCCAAGTGACTGGCCAAGGCTGCAAATCGCCGCGACCACCGCCCGTTTCTTCTCATTGCCGTCAATTCCGCTCATGAACGACCGGTCGACCTTGATCTTGTCGAACGGATAGCGCGACAACAGTCCAAGGCTCGAAGTGCCGACACCGAAATTGTCCATGACGATGGAAATGCCGATTTCGCGGATTGTCTCCAGACGGGCGAAGGCGTCATCCTCATTGCGGCCAAGGATGCTCTCATTGACCTCAATGTCGATACGTTTTGGATCGATATTGTAGGTGCCGAGCGTGTCTTCGATGAAGGCTTCGATGCCCCGACGCTTCAATTGCGCAGCGGAAAGATTAATGGCGACCCGAGCCTCAGAGGGCAGAACCGCGCAATCGCGCGCAACCTGGCGGATCACCCATTCGCCCATCGGTATGATCAGACCGGTTTCTTCCGCGATCGACAGGAACATCGACGTCGGCACCAGGCCTTTGCCGGGAAGGCGCCAGCGCAGCAGGGCCTCATAGCCGGTGACCTGATTGGACAAAAGGTCGTATTGCGGCTGGTAAAGCAGGGTAAAGAGATCGTTCTCCAGCGCAAAGCGCAGCCCATCTTCCAGAGTTCTGCGGCTTTTCTGGTCCTCGGCCATTTTCGGATCGAAGAACCGCCAGGTCCGCCGGCCCTCGCTCTTGGCGCGGTAAAGTGCAAAATCGGCATTGCGCACCAACTGGTCGGCGGTATCGCCATTATCCGGCGCAACCGCGATGCCCAACGACCCGCTGATCAGGACTTCATGCCCGTCGACGCGGAAGGAGGTCGACAACAGTTCCAGGACACGATCGGCAAATGGCTTCAGTGATGCCGTGTCCTCAATCATCGGAACAAGGATTGCGAATTCATCACCGGAAAGCCTGGCCAGCAGATCATCGCCGCGCACCGAGCCCTGCAGACGTTTCGCCGCGGCGCGCAGCAGGCCGTCGCCGACCGGATGTCCGAGCGTGTCGTTGACCGACTTGAACCCGTCCAGATCGATCATCAAAACAGCGCATTTATGCGATAACCGCTCGGCCGCGGCGACCGCGTTCTTCAGCTTGTCCTCAAACTGCTTTCGATTTGGAAGTTTTGTCAGTTCGTCGTGAAGGGCAAGAAAGCGCAGGTCATCCTCGCCCCCATCGATTTGCCGCGCGCGATAGGTAAATCCGCCCATGAACGCGAAAAACGTCATGGCGGCGATGCCGCCGGAATAGATGACCTCGCGACGGAACTGCAGGGCCAGTTCCGCCGCTGACCGTGTTTGAACAAAACGCGCAGCCAGTCTTACAGAGCCGTCCGTCGAAGCCGGGAAGACGATCCAGGTCCCGAAGCTGCTTTCTGAGATCAATCCGACATTACCGGTCGTATATGGGCCCGTCGGGACGTTCAGCATCGCCAGATCCTGATGGCCGCGGATCTCTGCCGTTGCCGCTTTGAAATCGGCAATCGCCGCCTGGCTCGCTCCCGCGACCGGCGTGACATGGTTGTTGCCCTCGATCAGGACCAGCGCGTCGATGCCGGCCGTTTTGAGGGACTTGGGCGCCAGGGGCAGGGAATCACGCTTCAGAGCGAGCAGCGACTCGGCGCTGTTTTCGACGCTGTTTTGAAACCAGATAAGGGCCTTCGTGCTGGCCTCATGGACCAGCATGGTGCGGATGCTGGTCTGCCCAATGTAAAACAGCCCGGCCAAAAGGCAGGCGCAGACGGCCAAACTGGCTGCCATGACAAACAAACGTCTTACAACAGAACGCACGATACGGGTCGCCTTCGAAGCTTTCGCGGCCGGACGCTAACAAGGGCGCATTAGAGTTCCCTGAATCAGCTTTTTAGAATTTGATCTGATTGTGAAAGACAGCGGAAAAGCTGAATTGTCGGGTCAGGCCACCGCTTCTTCGATGTCGTCTTCACCATCGCCGCCGATTTCACCCCTGCCCCGGCCATCGATCGGATCACCGATATCGCTGCCATGACCGCCTTCGGCGTGTCCGGCGTGGTCCTGAATCTCGCCCTGGGCTGTTTCGGTTTTTGCCGGTACGCCGTTTTTTGCCTGCGCCGCGATATCAGCGCGCTGCGGGGCACCAAACAGGAAACCCTGAACGATGCTGCAACCGGCGGCCTGCAGCAATGTGACCTGATCGTTGGTTTCAACGCCCTCAGCGGTAATGTCGACGCTCAGGCTGCGGCCCAGCCCGACGATGGAGGAGATAATCGCCCCGATCTGCGGATGGTCGGACAATTGTCCGACAAAACTGCGGTCGATCTTGATCTTGTCAAAGGGAAAGCGCGTCAGATAGCTGAGGCTGGAATAGCCGGTGCCGAAGTCATCCATGGCAATGCGCACGCCGAGCGCCTTGATGCGCCGCAGCGTTGCCATGATCTCCGAAGAATGGTTGAGGAACAGGCTCTCGGTAATTTCGATTTCCAGCCGCTGCGGATCAAGCCCGGTTTCCTCAAGCACGTTGCGGATCATTTCATCGACGCCCGGAAAGCGGAACTGCTCGGCTGAAAAGTTCACCGCGACAATGCCGGAACTGATCCAGTTGGCGCCGTCCTGGCAGGCCTTGCGCAGGATCCACTCGCCCAATTGCTTGATAAGCCCGGTTTCTTCAGCAACCGGAATGAAGTCCATTGGCGAAATGATCCCTTCACCAGGCCGCTCCCAGCGGATCAGTGCTTCATAGCCGCATATATCGCCGCTCTTCAGATCCATCTGCGGCTGATAGAAGACGACGAATTCATCACGTTGCAGGGCCAGACGCAGATCGCGCTCCATCGTGCTGCGCCGCACCAGGTGGTTCTCCATCGCCGTATCGAAGAAGCGGTGCACCTGCGCCCCGTCGGCCTTGGCCTTGGCCAGCGCCAGGTCGGCGGCGCGAAACAGCGCTTCGCCGCTGTCGGCATTGACCGGATAAAGCGCCACGCCGACGCTGGCGCCCAGGGAAACCGCTGTGTCGTTGATCTCGAACGGCTCGCTCAGTTCCTCAATAATGCGCTGCGCCAGATGTTTGAGTGACCGCGGATTGACCTCTTTGTCGATCATGACTGCGAATTCGTCGCCCGACATGCGGGCCACGAGCGTATCGGAGCCAACAAGCGACCGGATTCGAAAAACCGACTCTCGTAGGACCTCGTCGCCGGTGGCATGGCCCCAAATGTCGTTCACCGATTTGAACCGGTCGAGATCGATGGCGACAAGGGCAAGCTGAGTATCGGAGGATTCAGCGGCAATGACGCCATCGTCGAGTTGGTTCAAAAAAGCCTTGCGGCCAATAAGCGACGACAGAGGATCGCGTTCAGCCTGCACGGATCGCATCCCGGCAGGGGCCGCCGCCGGAAATTTGAAAAGCGCAAGGGTGCCAAACCCCCAGATGACAAGAGCGCTGAAAAGGCCGGCATAAAAGCCGAACTTCGGGAGCGTCATTGCCACGCCGTCAGCGTCCGAGCCGATACCGCCGGCCATGATGCGCGCCGCCATATAGAGGCAAAGCCATACAATCGGACCTAGAACGATGACGCCGGCGAATAAACCGCCGCCGCGGTACTTGAACGGGTTCATGACGCAGTCCCGGGGTTTGTCCCGGTCCAATTGAACCTGTTGACGTAAAATTTCGGTTAGCAAATCGCAAATTCAGCGATCACAAACGTTCGCAGATTCAGCCAAATTACCGGATTTACGTGGCAAACCGGACTGCGACCCTACTCCGCCGCTTCCTGATCCTCGCCGACATCCTGGCTTTTCAGCGTCTCCAGGCGCGGCATGGAAACGATATTGTAGCCGGCATCGACATAATGGATTTCACCCGTTACCGCCCGGGACAGATCGCTGAGAAGGTAGACCGCCGCGCCACCGACATCCTCGATCGTTACCGATCGCCCGAGCGGCGAATTGTCCCGCTGATAGTTGAACATCAGCCGCGCGTCGGAAATTCCGGCCCCGGCAAGCGTGCGCACCGGCCCGGCGGATATGGCGTTGACGCGGATATTCCGGTCGCCGTAGTCGTCAGCGAGATACCGCACCGACGCCTCCAGCGCCGCTTTGGCTATGCCCATGACATTGTAGTTCGGCATGACCCGCACCGACCCGGCATAAGTCAGCGTCAGCATCGCCCCGCCATCCGTCATCAGCGATGCAGCCTGGCGCGCAACCTCAGTGAAGGAGAAGCAGGAAATGACCATCGTGCGGATGAAATTTTCACGCGACGTATCGGCATAGCGGCCCTTCAGTTCGGACCGGTCTGAAAATGCCACGGCGTGAACAAAAAAATCGAGCTTGCTCCAGCGGCTCTTCAATCCGTCAAAAACGGCGCTGACCGATTCAGCATCCTCAACATCGCAGGGATATATCTGGTCGGAGCCGAGCGAATTTGCCAGCGGTTCGACGCGCCGGCCAAATGCCTCACCCTGATAGGTAAAAGCGAGTTCCGCGCCCTGATCGGCAAGCGCCTTGGCAATTCCCCAGGCGATCGAATGATCGTTTGCAACCCCCATGACCAAGCCGCGCTTGCCTTTCATCAGGCCGCTCATCGCCGCTGTCCCTTCACGCGTCATGCCGCTGGAAAACCAGCGTCGCGTTGGTGCCGCCGAATCCGAAGGAATTGCTCATCACCGTATTGATTTCGACATTGTCGCGGCGTTCCCGCAAGATCGGCATGTCCTCAAAGGCCGGATCCAGCGTGTCGATATTGGCGCTTTTGCAGATGAAGCCATTGTTCATCATCAACAGCGAATAGATCGATTCCTGCACGCCGGTGGCGCCCAGTGAGTGACCGGTCAGTGATTTTGTCGCCGAAATCGGCGGGCAATCGTCACCGGAACCGAAGACCTCGCGGATCGCCTCGATCTCCCTTTCGTCGCCGATTGGCGTCGACGTGGCATGCGGATTGATGTAATCGATCGGCTCGTTGGCCGTCTCCATCGCCATTTTCATACACCGGACCGCCCCCTCACCGGATGGCTGGACCATGTCGAAACCGTCCGAAGTGGCGCCGTAGCCGGTGATTTCACCGTAGATTCTGGCGCCGCGCGCTTTGGCGTGCTCCAGCTCTTCAAGCACCAGGACGCCGGCGCCTCCTGCTATGATGAAGCCGTCCCGGTCGGCGTCATAGGCCCGCGACGCGGTCTCAGGCGTGGCGTTGAACTTGGATGACATGGCGCCCATGGCGTCGAACAGATTGGACAGGGTCCAGTCGAGCTCCTCGCCGCCTCCCGCGAAGATGATGTCCTGCTTGCCGAGCTGGATGATCTCATAGGCATTGCCGATACAGTGATTGGACGTCGCGCAGGCCGAGGAAATCGAATAATTCACGCCCTTGATCTGAAACGGCGTCGCCAGCGTTGCCGAATTGGTCGACGACATGGCCTTGGGCACCGCGAACGGCCCGATCCGCTTCGGCCCCTTGTCGCGGGTAATGTCGGCCGCATCGACGATGGCGCGGGTCGAGGGGCCGCCCGAGCCCATAATGATGCCGGTGCGCGGATTGGAAACCTCATCAGGCTCCAGGCCGGCGTCCTGGATGGACTGCTCCATGGCGATGTAGTTCCACGCCGCCCCGCGTCCCATGAAGCGCGTCGTGCGCCGGTCAAGGGCCTCGGCCGGATCGGGTGTCGGCGCGCCGTGCACCTGGCAGCGAAATCCGAGTTCCGCGTAATCATCGGCGAAAACAATGCCCGAGCGCGCTTCGCGAAGGCTGGCGAGCACTTCTTGCGTATTGTTGCCGATCGACGAGACGATCCCCATGCCGGTGACGACCACCCGTTTCATGGCAATCTCCTTCCTTTAGAGTCCAGGCTCAGCCGGCCGCCGGCGTCTTCTCGCCGATGAACAGGCCGACCCGAAGGTCCTTGGCCTTATAGATGGTCTCGCCATCCGCCTTAAGCCAGCCATCGCCGGTCCCCAGCACAAGCTTGGAGCGCAGAACGCGCTTTAGATCGACGCCATATTCGACGCGCTTGACCGTTGGCTGCACCATGCCGGAGAATTTGACCTCACCAACGGATAATGCCCGCCCGCGTCCTGGCTCGCCAAGCCATCCCAGAAAAAAGCCGAGCATCTGCCAGAGCGCGTCGAGGCCAAGACAACCGGGCATCACCGGGTCGCCCTGGAAATGGCAGGCGAAGAACCACAAATCGGGCTTGATCGCCAATTCCGCCCGTACCAGCCCCTTACCATATTCGCCGCCTTGTTCCGAAATTTCCGAAATCCGGTCGAACATCAGCATGGGCGGCAGCGGCAATCGCGCATTGCCTTCGCCGAAAATCTCGCCGCGCCCGCAGGCCAGCAGTTCCTCATATTCATAGTGAGTCTGACGATCGGTCATGAAACCGCTATGGACCTCCCCCTTCGGGCCGCCGGTTCCGGCCGCACAGCCCGTTCCTAACATAGCACCGGCCTGTGCGAAACGATTGAGTGCCTATGGTTGGCCAGAGCGCGCAAATTGCCGCATCCGGTTGTCTCGCTTGCCAATTATCGCATATAGAAGAATTCTAGTTTTACGGAAAATCTTTAGCTAGGCTGATTACGGGCCTGTTTTGACGCCAGTCACAAGATTGAAATCGATACGCCATCATGTCTCATACGCTGCAACTTGATCGATCGCCCAAAACCTCCCGCGCTGCCGGCCTCAAGGTGCGGCTGACCGCCAATTTGCGCGCCGCCGGCCTGCGGCCGACGCGCCAACGGGTTGCCCTGGCGGCGATTTTATTCGGGCGCGGGCACCGGCATATTGCCGCCGAAGGGCTTCATGAGGAAGCGGTTGCGGAAAATGTTCCGGTCTCGCTGGCGACGGTCTACAACACGCTGCATCAGTTCACAGAAGCGGGTCTGCTCAGGCAGGTCGCCGTCGACAGCACACGGACCTATTTCGATACGAATGTGACGGATCACCATCATTTCTTCGTTGAGGGCGAAAACCGCCTGATCGACGTCGAAAGCGCGATCAAAATCGGCAACATACCGGCGCCGCCGCCGGGCATGGAAGTGACGTCGGTCGAGGTCATCGTGCGGGTTCGCCGCAAGCCGGCCTGACAAACGGTGCTGCCGGTCTGCCGGCCGGCCTATTGGCTTTCAACCTGCTCGCTGGGATAAACGCCCCACAGATCGTCCTGCTTTATCCAGCCGTCATAGCCGCGTCCGCGAACCCGGCACCATTGGCCGTCGCATTGCACGACTTGTGAGATTACGTTGGTTTCCAGATAGGCGATGATGGCCGTATCTTGCGAAGCTCTGGTTCTGAGCGGGAAGGTCTCCTTGCCGGCCCACGGCGCGACGATGACGGCCCGCTCGCCCGAAAGCAGGCTGTGGAAAACCCAGCCTTCATCACCCTCCGCATCGCGAATCTTGCGCCAATTGTCGAATTCCTGAACGATTTCGACCGGCAGTCCGGCGCGCGTGAACTCCCAGGCAATATCGTATTGCTGGCCCGGCCCGCGCCGCACATTGACCTTCGCCGATTTCAGAGTGACGAAACGCGGCAGCGGCAGGCCGCTTGGACCGCGCTTGGGTGACTGTGCCTGTGCTGTCGACAAAAAACCGCCAGCGGGCACAAGCACACCCATTCCCGCTACCAGGCAAGCGGCGAAAATGGCCGGCAGAAGCATTTTACGGATAAGAGCCATTAAGGTGATTTGCCCACTTCGCGGTTACCGACTGGTTAATATCGGCGGCAAAGCGCCGCTGGAAAGCGTCAGGATGGTCACGATTCTTGCGTTTATCCGGCCTTTTGCTAGACAGGTCTCAGGAAAGAGCCGGTTCGCCGGCCGGGAAACGCCAAATGCCGAACACCAAGCCGATCGTCATCGTCACGCGCAAACTGCCTGACCCGGTGGAAACGCGCATGCGCGAGCTGTTTGAGACGCGCC
>Ga0224512_10001569_pt1 | contig 21848 bp, 19 predicted proteins | sample SF_May12_sed_USG_4_FD_169103 | JGI IMG/M metagenome (GOLD analysis project Ga0224512, IMG submission 169103) | Sediment microbial communities from San Francisco Bay, California, United States - SF_May12_sed_USGS_13 | ecosystem: Environmental > Aquatic > Marine > Sediment | place: USA... | reverse complement strand
TAGCTGGACATACCGAAGTGCCTGCTTTAAATGCGCATGTGCAATGCCCACCAGCTCAGCGATGCCGACGGTCATCGCATGGCCGTCGCGCTTTCGCATCGCTTCGGACAGCCCTCCATCGATTTCCTTGAAGATGCTGCGCGGCAGCCAGCAGGTGTTGGACTCGCGGTCTTCCCAGATATCTTTCAAAATATTGGTCATCTGCAGACCCTGACCAAAACAGACGGATAAAGCCATCATCTCGTCTCGGTGCTCGGCGAGTTCGGCGCAATGCTCGCAGAACAAATCTGTCAGCATCTCGCCAACAATGCCGGCGACGAAGTAGCAATACCGATCGAGATCGACCAATCCTGGCAGTCCATCAAGTGTCTTATGATGTTGAAATTCCGGCATGCCTTCGCACATCGTCGTTACGCAGCGAATCACGGCCTGCCGTTGTTCACGGGTGAAGCCCGATGTAATGCGCACGACGGTCGCAGTTTGGGCGACCAACTCCCGCTCTGCGTCGAGTGTTTCGGCAGACAGCAGCGGCGCAAGACGCTCCGCGAACGTTTGCGCGTCGGCTTCGGTACGAATCACGGCGAGGAATTCGGCCATCAATTCGGCTTTGGCCTGGCTGGCAAGATTTGCGTCATCTTCTATCGTATCGGCTAAACGGCACAGCAAATATGCATTCGCAACGACAACTTCGAGGCTTGCCGGGAGTTGCGGGATGGTCAGAGCAAAGGTCCGGGAAACCCGCGGCAGGATTTTTTGCTGGTAGGCTAGGTCTGTCCGCGCGGACATTGTTTGCTCTGCTTGCACAGTATGCGGTCGATCTAGATACTAAAACGTATTAATGGACAGGTTTTAACAATAGTTTCACCATCTTTTCGGCAAATTGGAAGTCATTTCCGTCTTGGACTTCAGAGATTTTCAACAAAGAATGCCCGACTATCGCGCGCGCATTGACGCTGTGCTGGGCCGATGTTTGCCGCCCGCTGGCTCCGGGCCGGAGCCCTTAACCGAGGGCATGCGCTATGCAGCGCTGGGTCCCGGTAAACGCATGCGGCCACTCATGGCCTATGCTACCGGAGAAGTGCTTGGAATCGCGGCGGATCGAATCGATCCTATAGCCGCTGCCGTCGAGCTGATACACGCCTATTCACTGGTTCATGATGATCTGCCGTCTATGGATGATGATGACTTGCGTCGCGGCCGGCCGACGACCCACGTGGTCTATGATGAGGCGACTGCTATTTTGGTCGGCGATGCGCTCCAGGTGCTGGCGTTCCAGATTCTGGCGACGGAGGCCATTTATGAGTGCCGGGCGGAAGTCAGACGCAAGCTCATTTCGATATTGGCGGAAGCGACAGGGTCCTTCGGTATGGTCGGCGGGCAGGCCATGGATATCGCCGCCGAGGGCAATTGGCTTACGGCCGAGAACCTGGAAAAGATGTACTCACTCAAGACCGGCTGCCTGATCCGTGCGGCGATTATGATGCCCTGTCATTGCAGGTCCGATATATCCTCGTTGGATTTCGATGCGCTTGACCGTTTTTCCGCAACGATCGGCCTGGCGTTTCAGGTCAAAGATGATTTACTGGAGGTCGAAGAGGATACACAAACGATCGGTAAACATCATGGTTCGGACGAGAAAAACGCCAAGGCGACGTACCCCGCATTATTCGGCAAACTGGAAACCCATGCCCGGGCCGAAACCCTGTACTGCGATGCCCTGGCTGAACTTGATCCCCTCGGGGAGAGGGCCGCACCGCTTCGCTGGCTATCCGAATTTGTGGTGCGCCGAAATCGTTAAGCAAAGACTGACGGCCCTGCGTTCATTCAGTTGCTCTCGACGCTGCGAGAAATCAAGTGTGTGTCAAGCGTTTCAGATCGTTGATCTGCATCGTGTCAAGCGCCCGGACCTGTGCGCTTGAACTGTCAAGGATTTTGAGTCTGCCGCGATCTTTCCGTAAGCGAAAACTTGCCGATGCGGGTCAGCAAATCCCAGGCGGGACCGGGAAATTGTTCCAGACGAGTTAAGACTGTGCCGAAGGCAGTCAGGAAACGATCCGCGTCTGCCACGCTCAGATTGAGTGGCGGCAACAATTTGATAACGTCCATATGGTGACCGGCGACTTGGGTAATGATGCCGTGATCGTCCAGCAACGGAATCACCACGGCTTGCGGAAAAAGGCTTCGGTCCATCCTGTGTACGACGGTCCAGGCTGTCTTTAGCGCAAGGCGTGAAGGCATGCCCAGTTCGACGCCGATCATGCAACCGCGGCCGCGCACTGCTTTCAGAAATTCGAAGCGGGGCAGCATCTCCGTCAGGCCCTTGAGTAAATGGGCGCCAACATGTTCGGCGTTGTTGATCGCACTTTCGTCATCGAGCGCTGCCAGCGTGGCCAGTCCGGCAACCATGGCCAGACTTCCCTGTCCAAAAGTCGACGAATGCACGACCGAGCGCTCGAGACTGGAAAAAACCCGGTCGTAGATGGAGCGCGTTGTCATCACGGCGCCGACCGGAACATAACCACCCGACAGCGCTTTCGACAGCACTAGAATATCGGGGTTGACGTTGCCGTCATGTTCGATCGCAAGGAAGCGACCGGTTCGACCGACACCGGTCTGCACTTCATCCGCCACAAAAAGCGCGCCATACCGCCGGCAAAGTTCGGCTGCCTGATGCAGATAATCCGGCGCGGGGATGCGCACGCCCTTGCCTTGAATCGGCTCAACGATAAAGGCCGCGATATCGCCGGCGCTCAGGGCGCGCTCGAGTGCCGCAAGATCATCGAACGGGATGGCTCGACAATCCGGCAGGAATGGCGCGAATCCCTCGCGAAACGTGTCGTCGCCATTTATGGACAAAGATCCGTTGCTCAGACCGTGAAACGCGTGCTCGCAATAAATGATCGCCGGCCGCCCGGTTGCGCAGCGGGCAAACTTGATCGCCGTTTCAACGCCTTCAGTGCCGGAATTCGTGAAGTAGACGGTGTCGAGTTCTTTGGGCACCCGCCGCTTGAGTTCTTCAGCGAGTAAGCCGGATAACAACGGCGCTTCCATCTGCACCAGACTCGGGTAATCGAGTGCCAGGAATTCTGCCAGTGACTGATGAATGGCCGGGTGATTCCGGCCGAGGGCAAACATGCCGTATCCCGAAATCAGATCGAGGTACTGCCTTCCAGCCTGGTCCCATAGATAAGAGCCTTGCGCCTTCGTATAGCAGCGATCGAATCCGATCGTTCGCAACACCTTGGCGAAACGCGGATTCACGTGCGCCGCGTGCAGGGTGTAGTTCTGTCCCTCGTGTTCGGCGATAAGTTTAGCGATATCCAAAGTCATGTCAGTATCAACCATGCGGCCGGGCGTCCGACTAACTCGAATGAAGAGCACGGAATATGTTCCGTTGAGAACTCTCCAGGCTAAGATATAAGAATATAAAAATTTTTAATATCAATAATTTATGATGTTTATTTAACTCAATATCTTACCGCGAATCCAATGGTCCACCGAGAGTTTTCCCGGTCCGTGAAAAAAACTGACTGCCAACATCGTACCCCAAAGCATGTGATCTTTTATGCCGGCAATGTTGATATCCGGATATGAGATGGTAGCCACGTAATTCAACACGAACAGGCTCAACGCGCCTAATCGCGTTCCAAGCCCCAGCACCAGCATCACGGGCGCGACGAGTTCCACGGCGGTTGCGGCATAGGCGGCGACTTCGAACGGCAGAACCGGCACGGCGTACTCATATTCAAACAGCATCAGCGTGCTTTCCCAGCTCTGAATCTTGGTTTGTCCCGACAACCAGAACACGCGGGCCACCCAGAGTCGTATCGCCAGGTCCAGCAAGGGGCTCAGGAAGGTGATGCCGTTAATGGTCTTGTCAATGAGTGTGACCAGCGGATTGCGTGTTGCTGTTGCCATGTCTTTTTTCCTCTGTCAGCTATGTTCGGTATCGATTGTTGTCGCCTCGCGGGCTAATCGATCATTCACCATGGATCACCCGAAATCCGCCAATCCAGCCATTCTGGACGCATCCGGGTAACAATTGATCCAGCTCTGCGATCTCGGTCAGTTCGGCCATGGTCGCGCCACGTTCAATCAAATTCAGCAACGCCCAGGCCGCGTCATCGATTACGTCGATTCGCATGACATGGTCTTTTCGCCAGACCAGCATGTTCAAGCCGCCGCTGCCAAGGTCAACGTGCTGAGCGCCGATCCAGTCCGGTTGATTGACTTGCCAGATCCGTTCGACCGGATAGCGGGATTGCAGCAGGCTGGCGGAGGCGGGCAGGCGAAAGACAATTCGCCTGATGTCTTCTGCCGGCACCGCAGTCAGCGCCGCAGGGTCCATAGGCGGCTCATCGGGCGCATTGAAAGCACCGTGCCATGCCCATTCGAGACGCGCGACATCCGCCAGATAGGGTAAGTCTTCGGCCGGCTTGAAAGCGCTGATAAATTCGGCGAATTCAGCGCCGTAATCGGCAAGATCAGGGGAACGAGACGGGTATCGGCGGGCGAAGATGCGCGCCATTCCGCCGAAGAATTCGTCACCGACGAGCTGCAGGCAGACCGGATAAATTTGTTCCAGTGCCCGCTCCAGCGTGCTCATGACGGCGCGTTGATATATTTGCAGGTGCTGCATTGAAGACAGCCCGGCCGTAGCATTGACGTGCCGACTCAAGGCTCGCGTTGCCGGTTGCTGCGCACCGGTTTCGAATACGGCCTCGCGAAACAAGGCCTGAAGTTCGGCGAGGCTGATCATGCGACTGCGTCGAGCACTGCCTGTGCCTTGCCGGCCTCGCCGAGCAACACGTCCAAGCCAGGAATATCGGTATCCCATTCGATCAGCGTCGGTACCGGCCCGAATTTCTTGACTGCCGCGCGGAACAGTGCCCATACGGGCGGCTGCACCCGGTAGCCGTGCGTGTCGAACAGGTACCCGTGGTGTTCTTCATAACCGGCCAGATGGATTTCCCTGACGCGGTCTGCCGGCAGCGAATCGATGTAATGCAACGGATCGATGCCGCGATTTGTTGCACAGACGTAGGCGTTATTGACATCGAACAGCAACTCGCAATCGGCTATGTCGGTCAGTGCGCCGAGGAATTCCCATTCGGTAATTTCATCGTGCCTGAAACTCAGGTAACTCGAGGGATTTTCGATTAACAGCCGGCGACCGAGAAAGTCCTGAGCGCGTCGAATGCGCTCGGCAACGTGCTGCAGGGATTCCTCCGTATACGGCAACGGCAACAGGTCATGCACGTAGCGGTGTTCTGCGGATATCCAGGCAAGATGGTCCGAGACCCAGGCGGGTTCAATACGCTGCACGAGCGCCTTCAGTTTCGTCAGGTACATCTCGTTCAATGCGTCGCTGGAGCCAATCGACATGCCAACCCCATGCAGGGTCAGCGGATAGCGTTCGCGAATGCTCTGCAGGTTTGCCAGCGGTGAGCCGCCGCCCAGGTAATTCTCCGTCAACGCTTCGAACCACGGAATCTCCGGCGCAGTGGTCAGGATGTCTTCGTAATGTCGGGAACGCAGACCAATCCCGGCGCCGGCAATCGCGTTCGACCCGAAACGCTGCGCCGGCGGCTCGGGTCTGGTTTCGCTTTGTGCTTCTATTGGCGCCATGTGGGACTATGAGCCAGGTGCAAATCAGTTACCATTACGACCACAAGTAGTTACGCTAGTTCGGTGTATTCCGCTCAATTGGGGGGATTCTAATGCTTCGTGTGACCGTCGCGCTCGCGCTTATTTTCACTCTTTTAGTGGCGGGGCAGCTATTCGCTGCTTCGGCTGACGTGGACAGTGATCTCCGTTTGAGCTACACATTGTCGGCTTTCGCGCACCAGCTGCTGTTTGTCTATTGGCTGGGCCCGGATATTGGCATATCGATCTGGAGCCGCAAAGTTGTGGATCCGGCGCTCAGCGCCGAAACGCGGGTCGCGGCCGGTAATATGATGAATACCATTGACCTCATGCCGCGGATCTGCCTGAGCCTTATGTTGACGGTCGGCGGTGTCCTGAGCGAAACCATGGGCGTGGTGCATCCGCTTTGGCAGATGATCGGGATCGTATTACTCGGCCCGGTCTGGTTAACGATGACACTGATCACGTATTTCCGCGGTGACACGAGCCTGGGTGAAACGGTTGCGAAGTTTGATGTCTGGTTTCGCTGGGCCCTGGTGCTGGGCATTATTGTCTCGACAACGTATTCGTGGGTTACGGAGCGCCTCGCCGAGACGCCATGGCTGGCCGGAAAGTTGTACCTGCTGGCCGCGATCATTCTTCTCGGTATGCTCATGCGCCGCCAATTCGCAGGCTTTTACGCGGGACTTGCCAAATTGGCCGATAGTGGCGCCACGCCGGAAGTCGATACGATGATGACCCGCAGCCTGCGGCGCGGCCAACCATTCGGCTATGCGATCTGGGTGGCGATGCTGGCCGCGGCGTTCCTCGGCGTCGTTCAGCCTGGATCCCCGGAAGAACCTGACACGCAAGCCATGAAGGTGACTGCCGCGGAGAGCTTGGGCCGCTGAAGAAATAAACGACTGTTGAGAATTCTCGGGGACTGGCTCCTTTTTAGAGCTGCAGCAGAAAGCGCCCCTATGGGCGGATAAAAAGGTGCCTGTCCCCTCACTCAGGGACTGGCTCCTTTTTAAGCGCCGCAGCAGAAAGCTCCGCTATGCTTGTCTAAAAAGGTGTCTGTCCCTGTCAAGCTCCCGGTCCCTGTCAAGCCCCGCCGGCTAGAGCAGTCTTGTTGTGGCGATGAAACCCACCAGCGCAATCGTCGCGTAGGTTGCCCAGATGACCACGGCCGACTTGCTCATCACTGCGCTGATCGTGCCTTCGAGCTCGGGCGTGGATCCGGCCACCGCCAGCTGACCAAACGCCACACCGAGTGGGTCAAACACTTTTATCATCACCACGATCATCAGGTTGATCAGCCCATACAGGCCGACTTTCCAGAGCAGCCAGGTCGCGTCCGGGTCAAAAGGCCCGGTGCCGAAGGCAGAGCCGATAGCGACGGCGATCAGAAATACGCCGACAAAACCCGTCAGCCAATTGTTGAGATTCGCGAGTTTGTGTCCGCGCGGTTCCTGATAGTACCAGGCGCCTGCCATGCTGATGGCCCACCAAATGATGCTTAGCAGCCAGACGATGGCGATGCCCAGGGCGCTGAGATCCAGCAGTTCCATATCGACCGATAGCATGACGCCCAGCGGCAATGCGGCCTTCCAGACGGTGCGCGGGAGCAGTTCGATGCGCAATGCAATATGCATCAGCATAAAGCGGGTGTCGATTGGCAATTTCGGGTCGGTGGATTTCTTTGCGGACAGAAAAACAGCCAGATCCGTGCCGATCCAGAAAACGAACATCAGAATATGCAGATACTTCCAGAACTCGAATCCGGTCATGTCTTTCGTCCTTATCCTGTGCTGCGGCGACCGCTTTGTTCGTGCCGATTCTACATCCATCGGGCGCCGCTTTACATTTTTGCGCCGCGCTGCCCACCATTCGGTGGTGGCGTCCCGCACAGGTATTGCAAAACAGGGCGAAAGGTTTGATATTCAGTGCAACTAGGCCAAGATGGCCCATCATCCAAGCAGAAAATGAAGGAGTGATTCAGTGAGGCCCCATGTTGAATTGATTCAGGAAGCAGATCTTTGTTGGCACCAAGGCGAATTTCCGCGCGGCGAGGGCAAGGTGCGCCAGCGGAATCTGTCCTATGACGAGGAAGACGGCTCGGCGTCGACGCGCGTGGTGTTCGAAAGCGCCTGGCATCGACCGGCTGGCTACAACCATGCCGATGTCGAGTGGTATGTCATGCATGGCAATATCAAGTTGGGGGACCGGATGCTGGGCAGGGGCTCGTATTTTCGGGCACCGGCGGGTTTGTGCATGCCGGCCGTGTCAGTCGAGGAAGGCACTGATCTCCTGATTTTTCGCGAATACGGTGACTGGGGATTCTCCGTGTCCGACAAAGACCGGTCTGAGTTCGTATCGCGCGGCGGCAACACGGCCTCCGATGAGCCCGGCGAATTGACGGTCGTCGACACCTCCCGAATGGAGTGGATGCCGAACGTCTACGAGGGCGACACGCAGCGATTCTTAAAGCTCAAACCGCTGTATATCGATCCGGCGCCTGAAGGCGATAACAACAAAGGATTTGTAACCATGCTGGCCTGGGCGCCGCCCGGCTGGTCCGACAACCGAATGGTACATCACCCGGTTTTCGAGGAAGCTTATAGCCTGGAGGGACGGCTCGACTATAACTTTGGCGTCCTTGGGCCCGGGACGTATTTTTTCCGTCCGGCATTGGTAAAACATGGGCATTTCGTTGCCGGGGAAGAACGCGGCTGGGCCGGGTTTTTCCGGCTCGATGGTTCCCTGATTAACTGGATCACGGTCAATGAGGGCGTCGTGCGCGAGGGTAAAGCGGTTAACTACGATCCGGAGACCCAGGCGTCGGTGATCGCCGGTATCCCGGTGCGCTCGAAATCGGCCGGAGACTGGGACCTCGACGGTCAGTAAGCTAGACACGCGGGGGCCAGACAACGCTAAAAAGATGCTGTCAGGGCTGACTTTGAAATCCGGCGTTTTCGCGAGAGGTGTGCGCTAGCATGGGCGGCATCATCGATATCGTCTGCAATTTGTTCACGCCTGATGTCGTTGCCAATGGGCAGACCGGGCTTGATGAAGAATTCAAAGCCCAGGTGCGCATGCCCGAAGACATGCGCGCCGGCGTCACGATAGAAGATTACCTCGGGCGCATGGATCGCGCCGGCATCGAGCGTTCCTTGCTGGTTGCGGTGCGTGCCGGGGACATCAATGTGCGTGGCGGATTCGAACTTCCCTACGAGCGCGTTCACGAAGTCTGTCAGCAACATCCGGACCGATTTTCCGGGCTGGCGGGCATAGACCCGTTCCGCGGCATGCAGGGATTAAGGGATCTCGAACACGCCGTCACCGAACTCGGTTTCGTCGCCGCACACCTGTATCCGCACTGGTGCGGTTTGGCGCCGGATCATGCCAAGTACTATCCGTACTATGCCAAATGCTGCGAGCTCGATATTCCGATCATGATGCAGGTCGGGCATAACCTCGTGTATTCCAGGGAGCGACGCTTGCCCAGCGTCGGCCGGCCAATCTGCCTGGATCAGGTCGCGATCGATTTTCCCGAGCTGCGGCTGATTGGTATTCATATCGGCATCCCATGGACCGATGAAATGATCTCGATGTGCTGGAAACATGAAAATGTCTATACCGCGGGCGATGCGTACGCACCGAAATACTGGCCGGACGCTTTTGTTCATTACGCCAATAGTTTCGGCCGCGAAAAAGTCATGTTCGGTACGGACTGGCCGGTCATCGACCCGGAACGCGCGGTCCGTGAAGTCGAAGAGCTGGGTTTGCGTGAAGAGTCGAAACGACTATTAATGCGCGATAACGCATTGCGTGTGTTCAAGTTGCCAGGTTGATGCCCAATTTACCGTTTTCGTTTCAGCATTTGTCGGTCGCGGCCGGGATTCGTGCGGCCTGTCAGCGCAACCCGGATCGTCCGGCCTATAGGCATGGCGACAAGACGCGCACCTACGGCGCACTGATGGAGCGCGTCGATCGAGTGACGGCGGCCATCAGCGGTGATCTGGGTCTTGGTGTCGGTGATCATGGCGCGATCGTGGCGTCCAACTCCATCGAATATATGGAGATCGTTATCGGCGCGTCACAGGCGGGCCTGGCACTCGCGACGGTTAACCCGAAGCTCGCACCGGCGGAGATCGCGGCAATCTGCGAGGATGCCGGCGCGCGCGTATTGTTCGTCGATGCGGCCAGCGCTGCGCTGCTCGCGGATCGTGACCTGCCGTCGGTCGACAGGATAATCATCATCGAAACGGAGCTGGACGACTGGCTTGGCCAAGCCCGCGCCGACCAGGCACCGCCACAGGTCGATGAGTGGGGCACCTTTACGATCCCGTATACGTCGGGAACGACCGGCAAGCCGAAGGGCGTGCTGGTTCCGCATCGCTCGCGGATTCTGAGTATGTTCGCGATGGCCTCCGAATACGGCTGTTATTCACCCGACGACCGGTTTCTGGCCATTGCGCCGATGTGCCACGGCGCCGGCATGATATTTTCACTGGCGCCGGTATTTCTCGGCGGCTACGCGGAGATCATGGATAAGTTCGATCCCGAGCAGGTCATGGTGAAACTCAAGGAAGAGGCGATGACCGGGTTCTTTGGTGTCCCGACCCATTTCCACGCGATGTTTTCCCTGGAAAAACCCCTACTGGAGGCACATCGACCGGCACACCTGACCACGATCATTTCGAATGCGGCGGCGCTCCCGCAAGCGATGAAAGAGACCCTGGTGGACTACTTTGGTCCGGGGATCCTGCATGAGACATACGGCTCGACGGAGGCCGGTATCGTATCCAATCTGCGACCTGCCGATCAGCTGCGCAAGAAGGCCTGTGTCGGCCAGCCGATTGCCGGCACGCTGGTAAAGGTTACCGATGATGCAGGAGATGTTTGCGGGCCGGATGAAGTCGGCGAACTTTTTTCCACGAGCCCGTATCTGTTCAATGGCTACTGGCAGCGAGAGCAGGAGACCGCGGAAGCTTTTCAGGACGGTTGGGTCAGCGTTGGCGACCTGGTGCGGCGCGATGACGAGGGTTATATCTACATCGTCGATCGGAAGAAAGATATGGTGATTTCCGGTGGCGTCAATATTTATCCGCGCGAAGTCGAGGAAGTGCTGTTCGCGCATCCGGACGTGCGCGATGCAGCCGTGATTGGCGTGCCCGATGAAAAATGGGGAGAAAGCCTGAAGGCTTTTGTCGTCAAGCCGGACGATTCTTCGCTGGACGAAGCTGCGCTGGTCGAGTTCTGCGAAGGACGCATTTCCAGAATGAAGACGCCCAGGCAAGTCGAATTCATCGATGTCATTCCGCGCAATGCCACCGGGAAGGTTTTGAAGACTGCGCTTCGCCAGCGGGATTGAGTCTGTATTCTTGCAAGGGTTGGCTCGGTAATGTCGGAAGAAAGGCAGCATTAGGCGTCCGATGGCCGCAGTCGAGTTCTACTTTGATTATTCATGCCCTTGGACTTACCTGGCATTCACGCGTCTGCGCGAAGCGGCCATGCGCACCGGGTCAACGATTGTCTGGTGTCCGATCCGGGTCGATCGGGTGCGTCACGAGATTAACCCCGAGGCAGCAAAGTCCCGGCAGGATCCTGAGCCCCGCAAGGCGCGTTACCAGGCCAAAGACCTGAATGACTGGGCGATCTACTGTGATTTGACCATTCAAATTCCGGATGACTGGCCGCCGGATACGGAACTGGCGTTGTCCGGCGCGGTGCTGGCGAACGAAGCGGGCCTGGCGGCCGGGTACAGTGAGGCGATTTTTCGCGCTTACTTTGCCCAGCGGCAGGACATCAGTCAGATGGAGACCGTTTGCGCAATTGCGGAATCGGTCGGTCTGACGGCGATTGCGAGCCGGCTTGCCGATGCGGCGCCGGCGCAGCAGGTGCGAGCGAACGAAGCCGAATTACTGCGCAAGGGCGGTTTTGGTTCGCCGACGATGTTTGTCGGTGAAGCAATGTTCTTCGGCAATGACCGCATGCCCCTCGTCGAATATGCGTTGGGGCAGGCCAGTGGCCGTACCTTCGTGATGCCGGGGCAACATGGTTAGCCGGCAGAAAAAACGTCATGCAGCGCACAGTCAGACCAAGATTAATGCAAATTCATGCCACCGAACGCGTTAAACTCAGGGCGTAGGCCGCAATTTTTACATCGACTGGTAGAGCTTTTGTTTCTGGCTGGCGGGGATGAGGACGCCGCGATGCATACAGAATTAGCATGGATAATAATTGGGGGGAGTCCGCGATGGACGGCATGACGACGAGCCGGCGCAGTTTTGTAACCGCTACGGCAGCGCTGGGACTTTCATTGAAGTACGGCTGCTCCAGCGAGGTGCCGGACAAGGCGTCCGCAAAAATCTATCGCAGCTGGGAAGACCTGATGCGCGAGAAGTGGACCTGGGACCGCGTCGTGCGCGGCACCCACGGCACCAATTGCACCGGCAATTGCGCATTCAACGTCTACGTCAAGGATGGCATCGTCTGGCGCGAAGAGCAGCAGGGCGAGTATGGCTCTTCCGGGGACGACGTTCCGGACTACGGGCCACGCGGCTGTCAAAAAGGCCTGCGGCATGCCAAGTACATGTACGGGAATCAACGCCTGCTATATCCGATGAAGCGGGCCGGCGAGCGCGGCGAGGGAAAATGGGAGCGCATCAGCTGGGATCAGGCGTTGAACGAAATCGCCGATAAATTCATCGATTACACGGTTGAATATGGTCCCGCGTCGATTTCGACGGGTTCGGGTACGCAGGCCGGCATGAAGCAAGCGGGTTTCGCGACGATCGGGCGATTTTTGACGGTCACGGGAATCGCGTTCCCCGAGGCCTTCGCCGGTGTCGGCGATCTGCCGACGGGCGTCTATATGACCACGGGTCTGCCGTTGCTCTGCGACACGATGGCGGCGGTTTACAAGTCGAAATGCTGCCTGATCTGGTATTGCAATCCGGCCGTGACGCGCATACCGGACGCACATTTTTTCTGGGAAGCCCGCTACAACGGCACCGAGGTCGTCGCCATAGCGCCGGAGTTCACACCGACCGCGATGCATGCCAGTAAATGGCTGAACCCGAACCCGGGTACAGACGCGGCACTCGCGATGTCGCTGGTTAACGTGATCCTCGAGGAGGGGATTCACGACGCCGCGTTCATTCGCGAGCAAACGGATATGCCGTTTCTGGTGCGCACCGACAATCGAAAATTCCTGCGCGAAACGGACATGCTGGGTGGGGCAGAAGCGCGGGATAACCTGTTTTACATTTGGGATGAAGAGACCGAGGCGCCGGTGCCGGCGCCGGCGACCGGCTCGCAGCAACCCCCGCCCGGCTCTCCGGAACCGGTGCATAATGTCGGCAGCCTTTCGCTTGGTGCGTTGCGGCCGGCGCTTGAAGGACGGTGGACGGTGGAAACGGCGACCGGGCCGATCGACGTCACGACCGTGTTCGAACTGACCAAAGAAAAAGTCGCCGAGTACAAACCCGAGAGTGCGGAAGAGATTACCGGCGTGAACCCCGATGTCGTGCGTGAGATTGCACGCAAGTTCGCTGCCGGTCCTTCGATGATTTTTGCCGGCTACCGCGTCTGCAAATGGCTGCACGGCGATTTGACTCAGCGTGCCTTCCTGCTGCTATTGGCGATCACCGGCAATCAGGGCAAAGAAGGCACCGGCTTGCAGTTGTCGAACTACGACTTCGCCACACAAATTGGTTTCATGATCGCAAATCTTCCGCCGACGCTGCGTTTCGCCACGATGTCGCGCTGGGACTACGCGCATGCGAACCACCAGGAACTGAATCGGCAGGTCTACGGCGATGCGCTGGCAGAGCGCTATGACAAGTATTACCAGGAGTCGATCGATCGTCGCTGGTTCCCCGATTATGGTCGCACGCCGTGGAAAATGGGCATTTACGCCGGCAGCAATGCGGCCAACTGGCGGGTTTCCGGCAGTCGCTGGCGCGAGGAGGGGCTCGGCAATCTCGAAACCATTGTGACGCTGACGCCGGATATGAGCGCGACGGCAATGTACTCCGACTATGTGTTGCCGATCGCATCGCATTATGAGCGCAAGGATATAATGCTCGAGTCCCGCACCCCCTATATCCAGGTCCTCGACGAGGCGGTGCCGCCGCTTGGCGAATCCGTCGACGATTTCGAGGCCTATCGGCGCCTCGCCGAGGTCATCAGCCGCAGGGCGACCGAGCGCGGTATCCAGCCGGTCGAAGATAATTATTTCGGCATGCCGGTCACTCGTGACATGACGAAATATCACGACCTGTTGACGATGAACGGCCAGATCAAGACGACTGAGGATGTGATCCAGTGGCTCATGGACAATAACTCAGGGGTCCCCAAGGTCAAGTTCCGTGAACTGGCCGACCGCGGCATTATGCGCGTCAACGATTCCGACGGCATCATTTATGGCCAAGGCTCGCCGTACGACACGAAGATAAATCGCTCGCTGAATGATAAGGAGCCGTATCAAACGTTGACCGCGAGGCAGCAGTTCTACATCGATCACGACTGGTTTATGGAAGAGGGCGAAACGCTGCCGACCTACCGGCCACCGCTGAGTGTTGACGGCTATCCACTGCGATTTCTGATGGGTCACGTACGTCACGGCATCCACAGCATGTGGCGCGATGATTCGCTGATGCTCAGCCTGCAGCGCGGTGAGCCGGATATCTACGTGAATCCGGACGATGCCGCAGCACGTGGTGTCGAAGACGGCGATATGATTCGCGTTTTCAACTCGGCGAGTTCGTTTACGGTCATGGCGCACGTCAGTTCGATCCTGCCTCCAGGGTCGACGTTTATGTATCACGGCTGGGATCCGATGATGTTTAATGGACGGGAGAATTTCGGCGCCGTGATCTCGACCGGAGGCCTGATCAAGCCGACGTCACTGGTTGGCGGCTACGGCCACATTACTTTCCGGCCGTTCAATTACGAACCGAATGCCACGTTCCAGGACCTGACCTGCGATTTCGAAAAGCTCGAAAGCGCTTAGTTCAGGCCACGGCGAATGGATGCATTATTCAATGCCGTCATTGGAAAAGTGCGCGAGCGTTTTCCGCTGGAAGAAATTCCGCTTGATCGGGAACTCGCTGAACCGAAGTCATTCCTGAAAATCCTGACCGCCAAACATTACAATTGGCGGGCCGATCGCTTTAGCAAGTTATTCGGCATGCGGTTTTCGGTGAAACTGCCACCGTTGGATCAGTTGAATTCAATTTTTTATCCCGAGCCGATTTACGACACACCGATATTCCTGTTTTTTGCGTTGCTTACAAAGCGTAAGCTGGTTGCTCATCTGAATATCTATTGCCCATTCGATGATGATGCTTATAAGGCCAAACATGTTGAACCGCTGGTGGCAATACTGCAGCAATATCCGGCTTTCGAATGCGCGGATCGCCATCCGGAATGGATGAAGAAGTACCGCCAGCCGTGTTCGATCTATGGGATGTTTACGAAAGAGCGGCTCGAGGATCTAAGCGGCTGTGCGTTTGGCTACCTCGACCATTATCTGCAGCTGGCCGCCGCTGCTGAAACGCAGGAAGATCCGGCCAGGCTTGAGCAGATCGTGCGATTTCAGGCGCTGTTCAGGGAAGATATCCGCACGCAGGATAAAGCCCAGGGCATGATTGCGAAGATGATCGGCAAGGAGAAGGCACGCCGGATTTTCTACGAGATCACGACTTAGAAACCGGTAATCCGGCACCGAACAGAGTATTTGCAGGGGGACCGGCCGTGAGTTGCTGTAACAAACGGTATCAGGTTCCATCGCGTGCAAACGGCGGCGTCCGACTGTCCCGCGTCGCGCACATCGACCCGGTTCACGAGGAAATCGGGGTCCGTGAAGCCGGATAACAGCCGCACTCGGGGCATACCTGGCGAGTTGCAGCGGCGATTCTCGGCGGCCGCCTCCTGAATCTCGCTGATACCTCGGTTTGTTCCGCCGTTGGCAGTGCATCCGTTTGGTGGTTGCGTCGAATATGAGACTATTGGCGGCGAGCTGCTGCGCTATTGCAGATCAATCAGCTGTAAAGTGTCTTCACGGTGACGCGAATTGAAAGACGGAGAAGCCAGAGCGCATGGCGCAAACAAATTCTATAGTACCTTGCGGGCAGTTACCGGCCTGGCAGAAGTCGTTTCTATCTGCAAGGTTGCGGATCCGCTGTTTTCGGGCCGCTGCTTGGCTGTAAGGTACCGCGCTGGTGATTCTGGATTCAAGGCACAGGGGTAGGAAATGAAATTACTATATTCTTTCACTGCGTTGGTTGTTTTGGTTGTATCGGCATGCGGTGGCGAAGCAGATCAAGAATCAATGGCGGGCCTCGGTGGTCGATGGATCTGTAATATAGAAAAGCAATATGAATGCACGCGGGATGGCTGCGTTTCTCGAAAATCAAGCGTAAAGATCATTATTGATTTCGAAACCGGTAAATTTAGTCGATGCCCCGGTCCAATCTGTGATTCATTCCCCTTCCAGTTCTATCAAGATCCATTGGTCTCCGTTTTGGTGGGTAAGATGGACAGGGCCCGGGGGGCGCACTTCTCTGTCGATAACGATGGCACAAACTTTGTTGAATCAATCAGTCAGAGCGCCGGGACAAAGAGCTCGTTTGGAAACTGTAAGCCTGAAGAAACGACGAAATAAGAACATCAAAGATCTATTCACCGGTATTGAATAAGGAGCATTATTCCTGGACGTGAACCGGCAGCCGACATCTTTTCACGATCGGATTCAGCCCAGTGCCGTGTTTCGGTACCTGAAGTTATTGCGCCGCTTACTTATGGAGGCAGACAAATGATTACGTACGTTTACTGGGCGTTCGTGTTCGCCGTGGCGATCGCGGCGATCTGGGTTTTCGCGGCGCAGCTCGATCGGTGGCGGGGCGCACTGATCGCAGCGGCTGTGATCCTGTTCATCGGTTGGGCGGCCTATTTCTTCTATTTTCAGCAACTGTTTGTCAAGCGCTGGGGAGGCGTCATGAGTATCTCCGTGCCCGATGGACAGGTGCACATCGCCGCGACTTGGAAAGACGACAATCTGTGGATCGAGAATTACGATCCGGCGGCGAACCGCTGCATTTTTACCGAATATTCGAAGGGGAACCTGCTCGAGGGCAGGGTTACAATCAAGAACTGCAACCCATTGCTGCCGACGGGCTCGAGCCTGCAGCGCACGACCGGTGGTGATAAGCCGTGATTCTATTCGTCCGGATCGCGCTGCCGGTGGTGAACTTTTGACGCGGGCATCGTCCCGGCAAAGGGTCGCAAACCCATGCGAAAACTCGCCGTACCGTCAGGCTGACTGGCGTTCCATGCTATAGCCGGGAAACGTCAGATCTGCTCGGACAGACAGTGTCCGATCAGGCGAAAAACGGACTTCGCAATTCCACCGTTGGAGGCAGGTCGCCAGAGACTCTTTCCGCAGGAATAAAGCGGACCGCAGGGAGCCATCCCAAGGAAAAAGTCTCTGGCGGCCTGCCGGTAGCTCTGGCACATACCTGTAATAGCTAAATAATCCTCGAACCGAAACCCTCTGCCAGGCTTCGGCCTTGTCTGCGGCATACCCTGTGCAGGGATGGCTCCCTGCGGTCCGCTTTATTCCCTGCAGAGGGTATGCCGCAGACAAGGCCTGGACAGGTCAACACCGTTTGGCATCGACCAACCAAGGCGATACCCGTCTTACCGTGTCTGCAAATTTAAGTCTGAGTTATTACGAGCCAGTCAGATGCGATCAGATCTGACACCGTTGGTCTGAACTAAATACCGACTAATACATATAGCTGAGGATGAGTCATGAACTTGCGGCTTCTGCGCCATGCGCTGGTGCTTGTTCTGTGCATCGATTCACCACTGCCAAAACGTATTCATCCTGTTCGATTAACCTCAGTCATCACGTTGTTTTCTAACAATACTCAGAGTATCTTTCCAGTCTCGAAGATCGATTAGATAAACAACATCAGAGTGGCCCTGAGCATAGTTCAGGCCAATAATAATAAAAATGTATAACAGTCTGATTAATAAATATAAAAAATATTATCAAAGCGTTTCACGTGGCACGGGCTTGAGCCCCAGAAAGATACAGCCCGCCATCAGGACCGGCGCAACCGCACAGAAAGTGAAGGCCCATTCCCAGTTCACGGCGGCGATGACCTCGGAAAGTGCGAAAGGCCCGAGTCCGAGTCCGAGATTGACGGCGAATGAACCCGAAAAGCTGGTCGCCGTGGCGCGTAAATCGGCCGGGTAATTTTCGGCGATAAATGTCGCGATGACGGCGTAGGCCCCGTAGAAAAAGAACGTCATTACGCCGAAGCTGAGCATAATTTGCCCCCATCCTTTGGCGATCCAGATCATCGCCGCAAAGGCCAGGCCGCCAAGCACGCACCAGACCACGATCGTATTGCGGCGGCTGATCAGAAACTCGCCGACGAATGCCGCCAGCACGTAGCCAAATGCACCTACCCCGAATGAGAAGCCGACCGTTTGAATAGCCGTTTCGGCGTCCCATCCCAGTGACTCCCGAAAGTAGGCGACCAGCAGGATGGTCGAGCCGTAGGCGAATACGTACAGGAATTGCCCGACGAACAGTAAAATAGTCTTGCTGCGTATGCCCGGTGCAAACAGCGCCCAGGTCGTAGGTTGAGCGCCGCCGGCCTTGGCCTTTTCCCGCGCGGCCACCCAGGCGGCCGGTTCACGAAGATATCTGGCAATGATCCAGGCGTAGGGCAGGAACAGCAATGACAGCAGGAATATATATCGCCAGCCCCACGCCTGGTAAACCCAGGGCACCAGAAATGCCGCCAGAAAGAAGCCGATCGGAAAGCCAATCTGCAAGATGCCCGAAAACAGACCCCGCAAGCGGGCCGGAGATTCTTCCATGACTGTCGTAATCGTAATCGGCGACTGGGCGCCGGCCATGGCAAAACCCAGTGACCGGGCGACGACCAGGCTCAGGGTGTTGGGCACCCAGGTCAGTGCGCTGACGAAAATCGGCGTCAAAAGCGTCGCGCCGAGCAACATTTTTTTGCGGCCGAAGCGATCTGTCAGCACGCCTAACTGCGTCACGATCAGCCCCGAAATGACAAACGTAATTGCGATGTAGCGGCCACGATCGACCACCGACCAGCCAAATTCCTCGGATATTTCCGTCAGCACGAAGGTAAACAGCGAGTGGTCGAGGTTGGCGAAAGTCACGCCGATCAGGCAGATGCCGAGTACCTTGTAGGAGTGACCCGGAACCGCGACCAGCATTTGCAGAATTCCGGGCTCTTTTTGAGTGTCAGAGTTATTCAAATTCCCATCCCTCGTCGATTTCCGATGCGTGCAGCACTCGTGTTGTGGATACTCGGTTTAAGCCGGCTGCGGTGCGAGCCGGCTGATTGAGCCGTCCGCCTGTTGGCTTAGTCTAGAGCGTGCAGCACATTGTTCAACGCCGGCGAGGCCACTATAGTTGCAGTTCGCAAGAACGGGGGGAGCCCCAGATGCTTCAATACACGGCCGTTGGTATCCAGAACGAGTCGCATATGGCGGTTAGCCGTAATGATTACTGGACCGACCTCAAAAACCTCGCCGGCAGCATCGAATACGCTGTCTGGAATTGCAGCCTTGATTTACCGGTGCGCCTGGTTGCCATCTCGGAAGGCGGCATCGGTGGTTGGTGTCTTGGCGGAGGTCAGGAGCACATCCGGATCTGCCGTGAGGTCGTGCCGGAGATTCCCGGTGAAGAGACGGCCTTCCTCGGTGAAATCTGCCAAAAATTGAATATTTATCTGATCGCGCAGATGATCGCAAAAGATCCTGAACTCATGGATGACCGGGTGTTCAATATCGCGTTCATTATCGACCCCAACGGCGCGGTCATCCACAAGCATTACAAGACGGCTTTTTACCAGCGGGAACCGAATGTCGCGCCGAGTGACATCTGGGATGTTTACCTCGAACGCTACGGCGATGATCCGGTTAAACTGTTCGAGGCGATCTACCCGGTTGCGAAAACCGAGATCGGTAATATCGGTACCCTGATTTGCGCCGAGGGGAGTTTCCCGGAGGCTGCGCGTGGCCTGGCCCTGAACGGCGCCGAGATTATCTGGCGCACGCAGTACCCGGAACCGTGGATGGGCAACGAGATGGCCGAAGTGCAAAACCGCTCGCACGCCGTGTTCAATACCTGCTACGTGCTCGCACCGAATATCGGTTCGATCTATTTTCCGGGCGGCGAGAAGAAGCAGAGTTGCGGCCGCAGCCAGATCATCGATTATCGCGGCGCGATCGTCTCGCAGTATCTGGGGCCCGGTGAGTCGCTGGTCAGTGCGATCTTCAATATCGATGGGCTCAGGGATTTTCGCGTGCGCGCGCAGTGGCAGAATCTTGCCAAGGATCTGCGCGTAGAGGAGTATAAAGTCATCTATGATGCGATGATGGCCAAGGGCGGGATATACCCGCGTAACCTCTGTATGGATAGGCCGCCGCTAACCGAGGAACAACAGCTAGAACTGGTTAAAATTCAGATCAACAAGATGGTGTCCCAGGGCATTTATACGCCGCCCCCGGACTGGGAGCCTTATGCAGCAGATCCGGAGGTGGCCGGAATACTCCAGGAAGCCGAAAACCGGAGACCTCGAGACAATAGTTAGGAGCGAATCAGATGAGTGAACAGGGTGTGGATCTTTCCCAGATACGTGGGGACTGGCATTTCCATATGAATTATGTGTCCAATGCGATCACGCAGACGATGAAGCGACAGCTGAGTTCGTGGGCCGATCTAAAAACCGATGTGTCGGACGACAGCATCGACCAGGCGGTGGGTCGTGAGGCCGAGATGTGGGCGGAAATCACCTCAAAAGTTGATGCGAAAGGGGCGATCGAGATCGGCAGCGACCTGATCCCGGAGTTCATCAAGATCTGTCGCGATACTTTCCCGGCCTGTGATGCGCTGGTCGCAGCCGGTGATCCGGCCGATCAAAAACTCGAAGAATTTACCGAAGCCGCCCGCCAGGTTCGTGGACTCTGCGATGATCTGGAGATGATGCGCGAGCAAAAACCGGACTGATTGGTCCGCAAGCCGAATCAGCGCTTAGCCTTGGTGTAGGTGCCGCGCGCCTGCAGTTTCGCGATGGAGTCCTTGAAGGCTTTATCCGCATCGGCATGTTGCATCGGCGGCTGGTTTTTCGGCCATAACGGCTGCTCATAAAGTTTGCGGAAAATCTCGGTGCGCAAATACGGGATCCAGTTCTGGAATCGCGCCGTTTCGCGAAAGTGACGCAGCGCTTCTATGTCGAGTTCCGTGGCCAGATACGTGTCATCGACAATTGTATTGCTGGTAAGTATGTCGCCCTTATAACCAATAATCGACGAGCGCCCACCGAGCGCGCCGCCGATCGTGGTCGGCGCTTCACCGGGCGCGCCGGGCATGATCAATGAACCGGTATTCGGCGCCAGCATATAGCAGGTGTTGTCCATCGCACGAGCCCGGTTCTGTGCCTCGAAGATACCGCGTGAGACCCAGGGCTCAGGCAGCGATGCCCGATACAGGATCTCGGCGCCATTCATCGCAAATGCCCGGTAGCACTCCGGGAAAGCGCCTTCGACGCCGACGCTGCCGGCGATATTGCCGATTTCGGTCTTGGCTACCGGAAAAAAAGCCTCCAGCGTATCCCCGTGCTCGGCAATCCATTCGTCGTAGACATCATGAGGCGTTGTGGAGTGCTCTACGTGCAGAACGATGTTTTTCTGGTGCTGATAAATGACTTTCCCGTTAGGGTCGACGACGAACACGGTATTGAAAAAACGTTCCGGAAATTTCGGATTCTTGGTCTTGAGTTGACCGATGATGAAGCAACCGTGCTGTTTCGCTTTTTCGCCAAGCGCTTCTGTTTCCCAGCCCGGAATATCGGCGGCCATGACCTCCGTGTATTCGGCCTGGCCCATGTCGAGAATTTCGTCGACAAAGCCCTGGATAGCCCCCTCGCCGAGTGCGATCAGGCGCACCGGCAGTTCCAGTGAGCAGATATGAGTCACCAGGTCGATCATGTTGCCAATATGGGTCAGGTTTTTTTCGACTTCCTGGCGGGTCGCGACATAGCGGACACTGGTCTGCAAGGCAACGGCAATGTATGGATCAATCATTATTTCGATTTCCTCGCTTGAGACAGGGCAGGGGAGCGGGCCTTAGTCGTTCAGATAGTCATCGAGCTGAA
>Ga0224512_10001568_pt1 | contig 21853 bp, 17 predicted proteins | sample SF_May12_sed_USG_4_FD_169103 | JGI IMG/M metagenome (GOLD analysis project Ga0224512, IMG submission 169103) | Sediment microbial communities from San Francisco Bay, California, United States - SF_May12_sed_USGS_13 | ecosystem: Environmental > Aquatic > Marine > Sediment | place: USA... | reverse complement strand
CGAGATCAAGCCGCATCCCTACGGCGTCGAGCTGGGCGTGCTGATGCAGATGTTCCGCGACACCAAGGCGCGCAACGTGCGCGGATGCCTCGCGGGCGACTTCAGCCGCGTCTCGTCGAACACGGCGGCGGCCATCTGCAAGACGGCCCGCGTGGCGGAATCGCGCCGCCCGGGCGAGCTCAGCCGCGAAGAAGCCGAAAGGCTGCATCAGGCGATCCAGCAGACCAAGATCATGGCGCCGCCGACCGATTGCATCGCGCCCATCGGCGAGGCGCTGATCGAGGCGGCGCTGCGCGCGGAGGTACGCGCAGATTTCTACGCTGGGGTGAGCCGACGCGCCACCGTCTATCGGGGCAATCCGTTCCTGATCGAGGTGGGTCTCGCCTACGGCGGCGACATGTCTGCCGACGATTCGATCACGGTCTACCGCTACGCCAACCGCGTGCCGCTCCAGTACCAGCAGGGCGCGTGTGCGATCACCAAGGCGGTCACCGGCACGGACTGGAAGTCGTACCAGCTGCAGCAGCCGCGCGGCGCGCTGCCCCTCGGCCCCATGCTGCTCATGGTCCACATCGCGAGCGTTTGGGTCCCGTTCACCTCCGAGAGCAAGGAGGCGATCGCCCACTATCCGGAGATCGTCAAGGAGATCCGCCTCGGGCTGCAGGAATGCGGGCGCCGCGTGGCGACACACATCCGCAAGCGGCGCCGCGAGACCGACGAGGCCAAGAAACGCGCCTACATCGAGAAGTACATCCCCCAGGTCGCAATCGGCCTGCAGCAGATTCTCGAATTCTCGGACCAGCAGCGCGAGCGGGTCGTCACCGATCTTACCGACGTCCTCGAGCGCAGCCGGAAGCTGTGAGTGAAATGGCCACCCGAAAGACCGGAAAGAAGAGCGCAGTGAAGAAGCCGGCGAAGAAGGCCGGCGCCGGAGCGACGCTGAAGCGGGCCAGCGCGCACGCCAAGGAGGTCGAGCGGCGCAACTCCGCGCAGGACGACGTCGTCCTCGATCAGATTCGCATCGCGGCCACGGAGGTCCACCGGGACATCACGAAGCACACCAAGCCCGATCTGGCCTTCCCGGTGCGCTCCCTCAAGAACGTGTCGTACTCGAGCCAGAGGGGCTACTTCGAGATTGGCCGTGCGAAGAAGGTGCGCACGCTCACCGTGAATACGGTGAAGAGCTTCGCCCAGACCCTGCGCATGATGGGCCTCTCGAAGGAGTTGGTGGAGAGCAACGATTTCGCGACGAAGCGAGACGCCTACTACCAGAGCAAGAACTGGGAGGAGGCGAAGTTCGACGAGCAGACCGAATCCGACGCGGTGATGGACGACATCGAAGCGCTCTTCTCGATCCGCGGGACGTCGCGCGAGCAGCTGCGCTTCATCCCCGACGAGCACGGCGGGGCGGTCGCGGGCCGCCTCGTGGTGCTCGACCCGGATCGGGAGACCGGCGAGGTGGAGCGGATCGACTGCACGCGCTTCGGTTCGGGCGCCTACTCGATTCCATCGACGGTGGAGCACCTCTCCTTCGAGACGGACGCGAAGTTCATCCTGGCGATCGAAACGGGCGGCGTGTTCCAGCGCCTGCAGAGTCACAAGTACTGGCAGACCGCAGACTGCATCCTGGTTTCGATGGCAGGCGTGCCAACGCGCGCCACGCGGCGCTTCATCCGCAAGCTGTCGGACGAGTGCAAGCTGCCCGTGTACGCCTTCGTGGACTGCGATCCCTACGGCATCTCGAACATCTACCGCACGCTCAAGGTGGGCTCGGGCAATGCGGCGCACCTCTCTCAGTTCTTCTGCGTGCCGCAGGTCCGCTACCTCGGCGTAACACCCCAGGACATCATCGACTACGAGCTTCCCACGCACCCGCTGCAGGACGTGGACATCAAGCGCGCCAAGGACGCCCTCAAGAACGATCCCTTCTTCCAGGCGCACAAACCCTGGCGGAAGGCCATCGAGCAGCTGCTCAAGCTGGGCGTGCGCGCCGAGCAGCAGGCGCTGGCCAAGTGGGGCCTGAACTACGTGATCGACGAGTACCTGCCCGCGAAGCTCGCCCAGCGCGCGCAGTTCCTGCCGTAGTCGCAGGCGCCAGGCCGCCCGGGCAAGCTGCCGAAGCGAGGCGGAATTGACCACGCGTCGAGCGAGCGCAACGCGGTCGAGATCCTGGCTGTCGCGGAACGTGGTGCTGCTGGGATGCGTGAGCCTCCTCACGGATGCCGCGAGCGAGATGATCATCCCGCTCCTGCCGGTCTTCCTGACTGGCGTGCTCGGCGCGAGCGCCTTCGCGCTCGGCTGGATCGAGGGTCTCGCGGACGCGGTGGCGAGCGCTCTCAAGCTCCTCGCCGGCCGCTGGGCCGACCGGCTCGGACGCCACGTGCCCTTCGTGCGCGCGGGCTACGCGATCTCTTCGGCGGCGCGGCCCCTGGTGGCGGCCAGCGGCGCCGCCTGGCAGGTGCTCGCGATCCGCGTGGTGGATCGCACGGGCAAGGGCCTGCGCACGAGCCCGCGCGATGCGCTGATCGTGGGATCTGTCGACGCCGCGCAGCTCGGTACCGCGTTCGGGCTGCACCGCGCGATGGATCACGCGGGCGCCGTGCTGGGTCCGCTGCTCGCGGCGGCATTCCTGGCCTACGTATCCGAAGACCTGCGCGTGCTCTTCTGGCTGGCCGCGATCCCGGGAGCAGCAGCCGTGCTGCTGCTGTGGCTCGGCGTTCGCGAGGTGGCTCCGCGCGCCGCGCCGAGTGCGGCCGCGGCGCGCCCGGCCGACGAGACGCCGCGCGCGCACGCGCCACGCCGCCTGTGGCGCTTCCTGTTGCCGCTTGGTCTCTTCACGCTCGGCAACGCGAGTGACGTGTTTCTGCTGCTCAAGGCGAGCGCCGGGCAGAGCCCGCTCGCGACTCTGCCCCTGCTTTGGATGGGCCTCAACCTGGTCAAGTCGCTGAGCTCCGTGCCCGGCGGACGCATCGCAGACCGCTGGGGGCGGCGCCCGACCGTCGCGGCGGGCTGGATCTTCTACGCAATCGTCTACGCGGGCTTCGCGTTCGCCGAGAGTCAGACCCAGGTGGCGACACTCTTCGTCGCCTACGGCCTGTATCACGGGCTCACCGAGGGCGCGGAGCGAGCGCTCGTCGCCGAGCTCGCGCCTTCGCGTCGCCGCGGCACCACGTTCGGCTGGTATCACCTGACACTCGGCCTGCTCTCTTTGGTCGCGAGCGTGCTCTTCGGCGGACTCTGGGAGCTCTTTGGCAGCCGCGTCGCGTTCCTGACGAGCGCGGCGCTGGCCCTGGCCGCGGCGGCTGCGCTGCTGCTCCTCGCCGCGCACGGCCGCGTCACGCCCGCCAGCGACTGAGCAGTCGGCGGCGCATCAGGCCAGCAGATCCTCGACGGCTCGGTGCGCCTGGTCGATGGCGCAGTCGATGTAGGCGAGTCCGCCGGCATCGGAGTTCGCGATGCCGATGCGGCCGAAGCGCTTGCGCCCACGCACGTGCGGAAACTCGTCGTCGGCGTAATCGGGATCGAAGAGCGTGTTGTAGTCGTAGCTGTAGCCGTGGGGCCAGCGGTTCACGGTGATCGCCTGGATGTCGCGGGCCGGGTCGAAGCCGCCCGCTCCGAGCAGGCCGGCCAGGTGCGTGCGGATCTCGCGCTCGAACGACTCGAACGTCTTTTCCAGTAGCGCGTAGCGCGCGGCCCGATGCTGTTCGCGCGCGCTGAGTCCGCGGTTCGGACGGGTGAGGGCGGCGCTCATGTGCACCACGATCGGATCATCCGGCCCCTGCGCAAAACGATAGCTGCCGAGGCTCACGGGGAAGTCGAGCATGGCGTGATGGTGGTAACGCCCGGGGCAATGGACACCGGCAATCCCGAGCGCCTGCCAGGCGCGCCAGTTCCGCAGCTGCACGTTGCTGTACACGAGCGGAACCCTGACGAGCGAAGCGAGCGCCTCGCGCTGTTCGGCCGGGAGCTCGGGACAGAGATGCGGAATCACGGCGTTGTAGCAGGCCATCACGCAGCGGCGCGCGCGCACGCGCGTCGCGCGGTCGTTGCGCACGTAGGTCACGCGCACGCCGCTCGCCGTCGAGGGATCTCCGTCGTGCTGCACGCGAACCACCGTGCTCCCGAGCCGCAGGCGCACGGACGCGCCGGCTGTGTCGAGCCGGGCATAGTCGAACGGAGCGGTCACGATGTCTTCCATGTTCGAACCGGGCGCCGCGGCCGGGATCAGGCGTCGAACCAGCAGCCGCGCGACCGACGCGAGGCCGTCGGGAAAATGGAAGATGTAGGGATCTCGTGAGCGCTGCTGCCACCAGCGCAACAATCCGTCGACGCGGCCGAGGCTCGTCCCCTTCAGGCCTGGCAGCCCGTACATCAGACAGCTGTAGGCCGGAGTGGCGTCGATGCCGACGCCGAAGTAGCCGGAGAACACGTCCTGATACAGCGCGAGCACCTCGGGCTCGCGAACTTCCAGGTGCTTCGTCAGAAGATCGCGGTAGCTGATCTTCTTGAGGTAGGCGGGCTCGCGGAAGATCGAGTGGTCGGGGAGTCGGTCTCCGCGGAGCGAGAACAGCTGCAGCAGCTCGCGCCGCGCGTTCTCCGAGATGGGCATCTGCGCCACAGCCTCCTCGCGCGAGAGGGGCGAGGGAGCCGCGGGCAGGTAACCCGATTCTTCGAGCAGGCGCATGCGGACCACCCGATCCACGCCGTAACGCTCGCGATCGAAGTACACGCCCCAGCCGAGCCCCCGCGATGCGTAGAAATCTCGGTCGTAGGCGCTGTAGAAGCGCTCGAACTCGATGCCGAGCTCGCGCAACAGCTCCTGCGTCACCCCACTGTACTGGGACGGGTTCTCGAACGACTGCGTCCCGCCGTAACCGATCAGCGTCGATCCGCCGCTGCGGAACTCGTTGCGCTTGGCGTGCCCGCCGAAGTCATCGTGATTCTCGAGGATCAGGACCTTCGCGGCGGGCTCCTGCGCGCGGAAGAAATGCGCGGCAGACAGACCGCTCACGCCGCCTCCCACCACGACGAGGTCGTAGATCCCCTCGTCGGGCTCGTGCACGGCTCCCCAATCGCGCCGGCCACTGAAGGCGAGCTCGTGCGCCACCTCGAAGGAGCCCACGTGATCGCCGCGCAGCCCCGTGAGCGCGGGCGGATACGAGGCGGGCATCCGCTGCGGCGCTTCGAGGCTCGCCACGGCATCGGCCAGCGCGCGTGACGGGGTCATGGCGGCGGCGGTCGCGACGCCCACACCTTGCAGAAAATCGCGCCGCGTGATCGGACGATCCATGCCGAGATCGCGATCGCGCGGCCTCATCGCCTGCACCCCCCCTCGCCTCTCCATCCGGCGCGGACGCAACCGGCGCGGACGAGACGCTCGTCGGCGCGACCGAACCCGGGCGCCGATGGCGCACGAGCATACCACGCAGAAGCACCGCGAGCAGAGCCACACGCACGGGGTGACATCCGAGCGGCGGGGCACAGCGCGTTGCTCAGCGCCGCGGAACCCATACACTTCCGCCCATGGCGCTTGGACCGCATCCGACCTCGCGCGGCGCCTGGCGCGAGCAGCTGCGCATCATCATCTTCGAAGCGGACACGCGCGCGGGCAAGGTCTTCGATGTCGCGCTCCTGGTCGCGATCGTGCTGAGTGTCGTCGCGGTGATGCTCGACAGCGTGACGTCCATTCGCAGCGCGCACGGAGCAGCGCTGCGCAGCGCTGAATGGGTCTTCACGCTCCTCTTCACCGTGGAGTACGCCCTGCGCCTGCTGAGCGTGCCCCGCGCCGGATCCTATGCGCGCAGCTTCTTCGGCATCGTCGATTTGCTGGCGATCATCCCCACCTATCTGAGTGTCGTGTTCCCGGGAGCGCAGTCGCTGCTGGTGATCCGCGCGCTTCGGCTGCTGCGCATCTTTCGCGTGTTCAAGCTCGGTCGATTCCTCGGAGAGGCAAACCTGCTCAACCTCGCGCTGCGCAGCAGTCGGCACAAGGTGGTCGTATTCCTTGGAACCGTGCTGGTCCTCGTCACGATCCTCGGCGCTGCGATGTATCTGATCGAGGGCGAGCAGGGCGGCTTCACGAGCATTCCCGTTTCGGTGTACTGGGCGATCGTGACGATGACGACGGTGGGATACGGCGACATCGCTCCGCAGACGATCCTGGGGCAAGCGCTGGCATCCCTGGTGATGATCCTCGGCTACAGCATCATCGCGGTGCCGACCGGCATCCTGACCGCCGAGCTCGTGGACGCGGCCTACCACGGGCGCGGTGAGCGCCCGCTGACCACCCGCACGTGTCCGCACTGCATGAGCGAAGGGCACGAGCAGCGCGCGCAGTACTGCAAGGATTGCGGCGCCGCGTTGGATTCGACTCCCGCAACCTGATCGGCACGGCACAGCGTGGCGGCTTCCAGCGGCATGCCCGGCCACCCGATCGGGATGCCCGGGGGAGAGTTTGCTCGCGATCTCGGCCACGCCGGCCTTCGCCGCAATCCCCCGGTGCGGGCGCCGCGCGCCGGACCTCAGTCCGCCTGCGACTCTTCGGGGGAGCCCAGGAACACGTCGAGCCCGGCGGCAGAAGCCTCCCGGTAGATCTTCTCGATCAACCCGATGCAGTCCTGGTCGCCGCGCCAGAACGGAAAGCCGCCGAGCCGCTTCGGCAGCGCGGCTGCAACGGTTGGAATGCGCACTTCGCGCGCTTCGTCGACGCTCGATTCGGCGCCCGCCCAGAACAGATGCGGATCTCCGGGAAGGCGTTCCGGCTCGCGCTCGCGCGCAGGCGATTCGGACGGCGCGCACACGGTCGGGCGGGCGCGCGGCGCAGCGCGATCCGACTCGAGGGTCCCGGATCGCCGCTCGCGCAGCTCTTCACGGTCGACCGTGACAGACTCGCCCGCCTCTCGCACCTCGAATTCCGCGGCCCCCGGCTCGACGCGGGGCGCCGGCGCGAGCGGCGTGCCGTGTGCGCTGGCAATCCCGCGGATCGCATCGATCAGCTCGCCGCGCTCGATGCCGCGCAGGCGGAAGATCAGGAATGGATCTCGATCGAACTCCTCGCCGAGGAGGTAGTAGACGGCGGCGATGTGCTTGCAGGGATTCGCCTGATCGGGGCACGAGCAGGCGGTCTTCAGGTCGCCGTTCGCCGATGGAAAGAGCGACAAGCCCAAGCCCGCGAAACTCCGTTCGACGTTCTCGGGCATCTCGCCGATCACGAGCCGCGACGCGCAATCCGGCTGCTCGCCGATCGCCTTCACGATCTTCTTCCAATCGGTCGAGGAGAGCATCGAGAAGCGCATGCGCACCAAATACGGCGCGTCACGGGATCCCTGCACTTTGGCCGTGACGAAGCCCTTGCCGAGCTCGAGATCGATGACCTGACCCTGGCGCGCGTAGTTGCGGCCGCGACCGAGCCGCCGCCCCACATCGAAGCTCTCGAGCACCTCGATCCAGCGCCGGGCCCACCAGTGCTCGGGAAGTCGCTCACGGCGCCCGCGCATCCGCGCGCTGCCGCGCGTGGGACGCGTCCGGCCGCGCGCCCGCGCGCGGCCCGTCGGACGCGGGCGCTGCCGCCCGTTCCGGCCGCGCTCGTCGTTTCCGGAATTCCCCGACCCCGAGCCTCGCGAGTTTCCCGAACCCGCGCCGCTGCGGCGTCTCGGGCGCCGGCGGCGCCTGCGCGTGTCTTTCTCGTCCGTCATATCAATCCCACACGGCGCCACTTCTCAGCGCAAATACTTCGTGCAGTTCCTCGTTGCTGAGCTCCGTGATCCAGCCTTCGCCGGTACCCACGATGTCTTCGGCGATCGATCGCTTGCGTTCGATCATCTCATCGATGCGGTCCTCCAGGGTCCCCGCGCACACGAACTTGTGCACCTGGACGTTGCGGCTCTGGCCGATGCGGAAGGCGCGGTCCGTTGCCTGGTTCTCGACGGCGGGATTCCACCAGCGGTCGAAGTGAAACACGTGGTTCGCGCGGGTCAGATTGAGCCCCACGCCGCCCGCCTTGAGCGAGAGGACGAAGATGGGCGGCGCATCCGAAGCGCGGCTCTGGAATCGCTCGATGAGCTCTTCGCGCTTGCGCCGCGGCACGGCACCGTGCAGGAAGAGCACCTCGCGTCCCAGCGTGTCCTGCAGGTGGGACTGCAGGATCTTTCCCATCTCCGCGAACTGCGTGAACACCAGAGATCGATCGCCCGCTTCGATCAGCTCCTCGAGCATTTCGGTGAGTCGCGCGAGCTTGCCGGAGCGGCCCTCCACGCTCGAGCCGTCGCCCAGGAACTGCGCGGGGTGGTTGCATACCTGCTTGAGCTTCGAAAGGGTCGCCAGGATGACGCCGCGGCGCTCGATGCCCTCCGCCGCCTCGAGCCTCTTCTCGGCCTCCTTGACCACGGCGGCATACAGGGAGCCCTGCTCCGCCGTGAGCGTGCAGAAGACCTTCATCTCCATCTTCTCGGGAAGATCCGAGATGATGGACCGGTCGGTCTTCAGTCGCCGCAGGATGAAGGGCGCGGTGAGGCGCTGCAGACGCTCGGATGCCTCGCGTTCTCGGTACGCCTGGATGGGCAGGAAGAAGGCGCGCTTGAACTGCTCCCACGTGCCCAGCAGGCCCGGATTCAGGAAGTCCATGATCGCCCAGAGATCCCCGACATGGTTCTCGACGGGCGTGCCGGTCAGCGCCATTCGATAATCTGCGGTGAGCACGCGGACCGCCTGGGATTGCTTCGTATCCGGATTCTTGACGTTCTGAGCCTCGTCGAGCACGACGCCGGCCCACTGCACCATCGAGAGCTCCTCGATGTCGCGATGCAGCAGCGCGTAGCTGGTGAGCACCAGAGCGTGCGCCTGTGCGCGCTGCATGAAATCGTATCCCTTGGCGCGATCGGCCCCATGATGGCTCACGACCGGGAGATTCGGCGTGAAGCGCCGGGTCTCGTGCTCCCAGTTGGCGAGCACGGACGTCGGACACACGAGCAGCACGGGACGATCCTCGCCCGCTTCGCGCTCGCGCTGGACGAGCGCCAGCGCCTGGATCGTCTTCCCGAGGCCCATGTCGTCCGCCAGACAGGCACCGAGCTCCCAGCGGCGCAGGAACGCCAGCCAGGCGTAGCCGCGCTCCTGGTAGGGGCGCAGCTCGCCCTCGAAGCCACGCGGCGCGGGAATCGCCTCGATCGCCTGCTTGTCCTCCAGGCGCGTCAGCAGCGACTCGACCCAGCCACTGGCGCGAACGCCGTCGAAGCGGATGCCCGCGGAGGTGTCCGCCGTGCCGAGCGCCATTTGCACGATCTCACGGGCGCGCACGGAGCCCGCCTTTCGGTTCTTCCAGAACTCGAGCGCGGCGTGGATCTCGTCGATGCCGGTCTCGACCCAGCGCCCGCGAACACGCTGGATCGGCTCCTTGAGGCGCGCCAGATTCTCGAGATCCCGACCCGACAGCGCGTCGCCGGCCAGGCAGATCTCCCAGTCGAACTCCACGAGATCGTCCAGGCTGTGATCCTCGCCGTTGGCGCCGGGAGGCGCCGAGCGCACGCGCGCGCGAACGGAAAGGCGATCGCGGGTCCCGGTCCCCGTCCACCACTCGGGCAGGAGGGTGCCGAAGCCTGCCTGCTCGAGAGCCGGCGCCGTGCGCGTCAGGAATTCGTGGGCGCCGCGCGCGTCGAGCGAGTAGCCGGAGGGCTTCCGCGAACGCAGGCTCTCCTCGATCCGGGGGCATACGCCCGCCGCCTGCGCGAGCGAGGAGAGCAGCGCCTCGTGGAGATCGGTTCCCATGCTCGAGAGCGCCGCCGCCTTGCGCCCGCGCGTGATCCAGGCGTCGGCGGTGGGCACCATCAAGCTGGGATCCTTGCGGCCCTGCAGCAGATAGCGCACGTACCAGCGGCGCTGCCCCGGCCGCTGCGCATCCCGAGCGGTACGCGCCTTGCCGTTGCGCCGGTTGCGCGGGCGCCGTCCCCGGGGCTCCTCCTTCCCGGGCGTCGGCTCTTCGAGGCGGAAGCACAGACGGAAGGGTGCGGACGCGTCCAGGTCGATCGGGCGCCGCCACTCGCGGACCTGCTCGGCGAGCTGCGCGAGATCTTCGGCGCCTCCCCGCACGACGTTCTCTTCACCCTGCAGTGCGTCGAGCCAGCGTTCGGATGCCGTCACTTCTTCTGCCGCGAGCTCACCGCGCAGCTTCGCCGCTCGAGCGCCCGCCGCGGCGGTCTCGCTGCAGGTGCGAATGATCCGATCCAGGTTCTCGCGGATGAAAGCCTCCACCACGGACGCCGCGGGGCGCTCGGGGGCCGACTGCGTCTGCTCGATGCTGAGCGCGCGCGCGACGGCCGGCATGCGCGCGGCAAATGCTTCGAGCCGATCTGCATCCTCGCCGAGCCAAACGGGCTCCCAGCGGGCGCAGTACGAGCCGTTGCAGGCGATGATCCCCGGCAGGTAGCGCTGGCGCGCCACCATCGACCCCGCCAGGCGCAGCGCGTGCATCCAGAAGACCAGGTCGCGCCCGCCGAGCACGCCGTGGATCGATCCCGAACGCTCGCCGTACCCGGTGAGGACGCGGAAGCACTCGTTCTCGTCCAGGAACATGCCCTCGACCTTCCACGGCTCGAGACGCGCTCCAGTGTCGGACGGAGGAACCTCTCCGATCAGCGCACTCGAGGGCAGGGGGTGAGCGTCGCGCGTCGGAAGCCACGCCCAGGCCGACGCCATGCGTCGCTTCGATGCGCGAAAGCCGCTGGCGAAGCTCTGCACCGCGCGCGCCACAGCGCCGAAGCCCGCGTCGAAGGGATAGCGCGCCTCCGGCCCCGCGCGGGCGGGACGCTCCTCGTCCCCCCGCCCAGTGGCCGGCGCCTCTCCCCAGAGGAAGAGCTTCTCTTCGAGGAATGCCCCGTGGAGGATGATCATCCAGCGGCCTCGTCCTCAGCCCTCGCGCGAATCCCGCTGCCCGACAGCGTGAGTTCGTTCGCGCGTCCCTTGCATCGGTCGGCGCCGATCCGGACCCAAGCCCGGAGGGCGCCACGGCGCAGTGCCCACCTCACTCCAGATAACCAATGGCCCGCAGCTGCTCCAGAGTCTTCTCACCAACGTCCTCGAGATGCGAATCGCCAAGCAACGCGAGATTCGCCTTCCTCCGCTCTGCGTTCTCCCAGCGGATCTCGTTGAGTCGATCCCGCATCGCCTGAGTCACCTCCGTTCGATGCTCCGCCAGATCCCTTGTCTCCTCCGGATCGCTCGAGAGGTCGAACAGCAGCTCCTTCCCGGAGGGCTGCGAAACCAGCTTGTGGTTGCCTCGAATCAAAGCGTCCCCGGATTCCGGCCGTGCATCGACCAGATACTGCTCGCGTTGCTCCTGACTCTCCGCGCTCGTCAATAGCGACCGAAAGCTCCGACCCCGCGCATCTTCGCGCAGGCAATCGACGCCCAGCAGCTCTCTCAACGTCGGCATCAGGTCCACGTGAGATACGGGCTCGGCGACCCGCTTTCCCGCGGTGATGCCCGGGCCGGCGACGATCAATGGGACGTGCACGAGCTCGCCGTAGAACGAGTTCGCGTGCAGATACAGTCCGTGCTCGCCGAACCCCTCGCCGTGATCGGAAGTGAACACGATCAGGGTATCGTCGCGCAACCCCCCCAGCTCCAGGGCCCGGAGCAGCAGCCCGACCCGCTCGTCCACGGAGGCAACTTCCGCGAGATACAGGCGCTTGAGGGCCACCCGCTCGTACAGTGACATCCGGGGCGCGTAGCGCTTGAGCGGCAACACCCCTCGCTCGGCGTCCGCCCGGCTGCCGAGCCGGGTGTAGAACTCGATGGGATGCGCGAGTCGCCCGGGATCGAGATCCAGCTCGGCCATCTGGCGCGGGGGCGGGTCGTAGACCGCGTGGGGATCCTCCAGCCACTCGAGCAGCACGAAGGGCCGGCTTCCGGCCGAGAGCAGGTAGCGCAGCGCCGGCGCGAGCCGGCGATCGCGCGGCTCCGCAGCATCCAGACCCGTGCGAGCGGCGAGCTCCTCGAGATCGGGAGCCTCCCCGTCCGCGGCATTGACGCTCAGAGCGCTGAAGCCCTGCAAGACGTTGGCCTCCAGCGGCACGCCGTTCTCGAGGAATCCAACCGCCTCGTAGCCCCGTTCGACCAACGCCTCGGCGCACATGCGCTCCGATGCGTCCACGTAGAAGAACCACTTGCCGATCGGATCTCCGGATCCGGCAGCTTCCTCTTGGCGCCGCGCGTACTCGCTCGGATGATTGCCGGTGAACATCGCGACCGAGGACGGCAGCGTCCAGGACGCGTTGCTATAGGCGTTCTCGAAGAGAACACCCCGCTCAGCGAGCGCGCAGATGTTGGGCGTGATCGCCGCACCACCCTGGCAGGCGAGGGCATCGGCGCGCAGCGTGTCCGATACGATGAGCAGCAGATTGGGAGGCGGGCGGTCGGCGCAAGCCAGCAGCCGCGAGCCCGCCGCAATCAGCAGCAGCAGCACGGCGCCGGAGCCCCGGCTCCGCTGCCGGCCGAACGCAGTGCTGCGCAGCGGGAGCCCGGAAGATCTGCGGTGCTTCATGGTCGGATCGCTCTGCGCGTCCTGCTGCTCCGGCGTGGCTGTCGGCGTCCCTGCGGAGATCGCGGCGCCGCGGACATCGGGAGATCACGGCGCGTCGAGAAGCGCGAGCAGGCGCTCGCGGGCGCGGTCGAAGGGATCGCGCTCGGCCTCGCCTCCGCCCCGCTCCCTGACTCCCCCGACCAGGAAGAAGATACTCTGCACGAGAAAGTAGCCCCACGCGCCGGCTGCCGGCGAATCCGCGCCGTGATCGGTCAGGATCCCTGCGAAGCCGAGCCCCGCGCCGAACAGCGTCGCCTCGAGCAGCAGGGCGCGCAGCGGGCGCAGGCGGTAGAGAAGGGTGCTTCGGCACAGCGCCACGATCAACGCCGCCCCGCAAGCGGTGAGGGCAAGACCGATCGGCAACGCGAGGAGCACGCCGCCCAGGGCCGACGCGACGGCAAGCGCGATCCGAGCGCGGCGCGCGTTCGGCGCCATCGCCCACACGTACGCAGCAGCCATCGCCACGCTGCAGATCGATGCGAGCGCTGCATGGCTGCGAGCTGGCGCGAGCGATGCGGCGATCGCGAGTGCGGCGGCAGCCAGGACGGCGAAGCCGAGCGAGCCTGCGAAGCGTCCGACGCGCATCATCGACTCTCTCCGACCGCGCCGCAAGAAGCGCCGCGCCGGCGCAGCAGCTCCAGCTCGACTTCCTCGTCCGCCACCGGGACTTCAGAGGCAATCTCGCGCGCGGCGCCCTCGTCCCGGACGGCGGCCAGGCGCGCACGAACCCGTCGCTGCAGCTCCTCGAAGGCGCACTCCTGGCTCTCGACCAGCGCGAGAACACGCGCGCGCTCCTGGCTGATCTCGGCCGCGCGCCGGCGCAGATCAGCCGCCGCACGGCGCTTGGGAAGCAGGCGGCGCACGGCGTAGCGCGCGAGCTCCTGCTCTTCGCGCGCGAGCGCGAGCTCGACGTCAGCATCGAGCGAGGCAATCTCTTCGTCGAGCCGATCCAGGGCCTCCAGGGCGCGACGCGATTCGTCCTCCAACGCCTCGCAGCGAGCCCGCTTGCGGCCGAGCTCGAGCTCGGCCTCGCGCAGATGCTGTTTGGCGAGCAGGGTGCGCTCCTCGAGCTGCTCGAGAACACCGTGGGCGTCGGCCTTCACCAGCTGTGTCAATCGATCGATGAACCTCATTTCGAATCTCCTCTCGCTCCGTGGGAGCGCAACTCGCAGAAGCGGGATCGCGCGGGAATCCGCTCGACCCGGCCCACCTCGCTCTCCTTTCAATTTTCCGCTCCGGCGCGCCGATGCGTTCCGCGGGGCCCGTGAACGAGTACGCGACGCGGCGCACAGGTGCCGTCAATTTCTCGTAAATGGACAGGCGCAGATTTACACGGCGTTTACACGGCCATCGCTGGGGGAGACCTAGAATCGAGTCATGGCCAGGGAGAATCCGCTCGCGGTGCTCGTGGTGGAGGACGAAGCGTCGATCCGGAGAGGCGTGTGCGACGTGCTCGCGTTCCACGGGCACGCGCCAGAAGGTGTCGAGCGGGGAGACACTGGGCTGCAGCGCGCGCTCACCAAACAGCATGCGCTGGTCATCCTCGACGTGATGCTCCCCGGCATGAACGGCTTCGAGGTCTGCCGGGAGCTGCGCCGGCAACTCCCCGGGCTGCCCATCTTGATCCTCACCGCGCGGGGTGCGGAGAGCGACGTTCTCGAGGGCTTCGAGGCCGGCGCGGACGACTACGTGACCAAGCCCTTCTCGGTGGCCGAGCTCATGGCGCGCGTGGACGCGCTGCTGCGGCGAGCGGGCGCGAACGGTCCCGCCGCTGAGGAGGCGCCGTTTCGCTTCGGCGCCTGGCACGTGGACCCCGCGGAGCTTCGCGCCTCCCGCGGCGCGCGAGCAGTCGAGCTCACCCGCCGCGAGGTGGCCCTGCTCGCCCTCTTCGCCCGGGAGGCTGGTCGCATCCTTTCGCGGCGACGCCTGCTTCGCGAAATCTGGGGTTTTGCCGAGCCCGACCGCATCGAGACGCGTACGGTCGACATGCACATCGCCAAGCTGCGCAAGAAGCTCGCTGCAAGCAGCGACGCGCCGATCGAGACCGTGCGGGGCGAAGGCTACCGCTTCGTCGGATGAAGCGGATCCGCATCACGCTCCTGCTCGTATCGCTGGCGCTGGTGGTGCCCACGGCTGTGCTGACGTGGAGAGCGCTGGACGGACTTGCCTTCGAGCGCGCTGCCCGACACCGTGCGGTTGCCGACCGCACGTTCGAGGAGATGGAACGCGTCCTATCCCGCTTCCTCGAGCGCGAAGAAGCGCGCTCGTTCGAACAGTATCGCTTCTACATGGGAGATTCGGCGGAGCGCTCGCCCCTGGCACGGATCTCCTCCGAGCCCTTCGTGGTCGGCGCCTTTCAGATCGATCCGGACGGAAGCGTGCACACGCCCCTCCAGCCGCGCGATGTCGCGCTGGCTCGGGCGCGCGGCGATTGGCCCCCTTCCGAACGAGTCGGCCAGGTGATCGCGATCGTGCTCGGCGTCGCGCGGGCTGCCTGGCCGGCGGCCCTCGGGCCCGAGGCCGCGAACGCGCCGGAACCGGCGCGGCCCGCACGTCAGAGACCGGGCACCACCCAGGCAATCGACGCAACCCCGGGCGCGGAGAGCGTCGCGCCCCTCGAGCCCGAAGCGCTCGAGAAGCAGGAAGGGGCGACGGCCTACGAAGTGCTGCGCAGCCTAGATCGCGCGGCGGAGTCGCGCGCCGAGCGGAAGCAGAAGACTGCGAGCGCGCCGCCGTCGCTGCTCCACGACACGGCCGACTCCCGCGATTCCCGAGACGAGGCCGGCAGGCCCGGCGAAGAGCCGCTTGGCGCGGCGGGGATCGTTGCGCGGGAGCAAGACGCGCCAGCGGCACCGCCGCGCGTGTCCGTCACGGCGCGCGCCTTCGACCCGGAAGGCCCCCCCGTCCTCATCACCCTCGATCCCATGACGGGAAGAGCCGAAGGCGCGCATCACCTGCTGTTGGTTCGAACGGTCCTCGTGGATCGACAGGGATACCGACAGGGCCTCGTACTCGACCGGCAGCGGCTGGGGGATTGGCTGCGCGACGAGGTGATCGCGGCAAGCGGCTTGTTGCAGATCGCGGACGTTTCCTTCTACGCGACCGGCAGCGCAGCCTCCCCGAAGCCGGATCCGGATCGCTTCGTATTCGAGCACCGCTTCGCCGAGCCCTTCGATGCTGTGACGGCGCGCCTCCAGCTCCCCTTGCTGCCGGGTGTGGGTCGCCCGTGGGCGGTCTACGCCTTGGCCGTATTGCTCGCGAGCCTGGGCGCCGGCGGCGTGTTCGCGATCCATCGGATGGTGTCCGTGGTCTTCGATTTCGCGGAACGTCGCAACAGCTTCGCAGCGGCCGTGACTCACGAGCTGAAGACGCCCCTCACCGCCATCCGCATGTACGCGGAAATGCTTCGGGACGGCCTGATCGATTCGGATACGCGAAAGCGTGAGTATTACGCGACCATCACCGAGGAGTCGGAAAGGCTGACTCGGCTCGTAGACAACGTGCTCGAATTCTCGCGGCTCGAGCGGGGCGGCCGCGAGATGAGCCTGCAAGTGGGCCCCGTGGGCCCGATTCTCGAAGAAGCGGCGGAAAGACTGCGCGCAGAAGCAGGGCGCCAGGGCTTCTCGATCGAGGTGCACGTCGAAGACGAGCTGCCGGCCGTCTGCTTCGATCGCGACGCGCTGCTCCAGGTGCTCCTGAATCTGATCGACAACGCCATGAAGTATTCGAGTTCGGCATGCGAGCGCTCCATTACGCTCGAGGCGCGCCAGATCGGTGAAGAGATCGGCGTCTGCGTGCGCGACCACGGGCCCGGCGTGCCGAGCCACCAGCAACGCAAGATCTTCGACCCCTTCTACCGCGCCGCGGACGAGCGCACGCGCTCGGTGGCGGGCACCGGAATCGGCTTGGCGCTGGTGAAGGAGCTGTGTAGCCGCATGGGCGCCGCCGTGACCGCGGCCAACGCCGACGGCGGCGGCCTTCGCGTGTGCGCGGCGTTTCGAGCGGCCGCGCAGGGCTCTCGAACCCGAACGCCATGAACGAAGATTATCCATATTTTTCAATGGCTTGAGTAGCAAGCGGCGCTGCGCTGGCGAACCCCGGGGCCGCCGCTCCCACCGCTCCGGCGGGGGCCGCCTGCGGCGCAAGACTTCAGCCGGACGCCGCATCCTCCGATCCAGCCTCCGGAAAGAGACACCGCCGTGACAGCCGAGAGCCCACGCGATGGAAGACGAGACGAGCGGAGCGGCGAAGCGCCTGGGCGGAGATTCCCAGTTGCAGGCCTGGCGAGAGGAGCCGGCCGGCTGCCCCGTGCAATTCGGCGACGTGGTCCTGCTGAGCGATGGATCGCTCGGCGTGGTCTTCATGCCCGATCAGGGCAAGAACCTTCTCTCGTGCTTCGAGCTCGACGACCTGGGAAACCTGCCGCAAGCGGAGCGCGATCGCGAGATCGTCATCGCGGGCTGGGATTCGATCGAGAGAGTGATCGGCTCTCACGGCGAGCTGCCCGAATGGATGCAGCGCAGACTCGAGCCCTATCGACGCGGGATCGTTCTGGGCGAGGCACCGTGGACGCGCGGCGTCGAGCTCCTGGACGAATGCGAGCAGCTGCGTTTCTCCAGAGGTGAATGGAACGAGCTCACCGCGGGAGCCCGTGATCTGGTGACCTCCTTGTTCGGCCCCTGCACGCCCCCGCCAGAGCGGAACGGCGGCACGAGCTCGTATCGGATCCTGATCCACGTCGATCAAGAATGGAACACCTGGCGGTGCTTCGGTCCGATGACCCATACCGAATCTCGCACGCTCGCCGAGCGGCTTCCGAGGATGTTCTCGCGCCCCCGCGAGCTGCGCAGAGGCGTGTACGATGCGAGCACGGACGCAATGAACAAGATCGAGATCTACCGCCACTACACGAAGATCGAGGAGCTGCGCTTCACCCGGGGCCAGGGAGAGGGCTAGGAGCTGCGAAGCGCGCAGTGCTGCAAGCGCTCAACCCCGGGACCCAGCGCAATCTTCGAGTGCGGCCAGCAGCGGGCGCAGCTTGTCGAGCGCCTCTGCGTACTCCTGCTCCGGCTGTGAATCCGCCACGATGCCGCCGCCGGCGTGCAGATAGGCGATGCCATCCCGAAGGAAGAGCGTGCGGATGACGACCGAGAGGTCTGCGCTCCCCCTGGCGTCGAGATAGCCGATTGCACCGGCGTAGATGCCGCGACGCACGCTCTCGAGACGATCCAGGAGCCGCATCGCTGCAATCTTCGGCGCGCCCGTCATCGACCCGGGAGGGAATGTTGCGCGCACGAGGTCGAGCACGTCGCAGCCTGGCCGCAGGCGGCCGCGCACCGTCGAGACCATCTGGAAGACGGACGCGTAGGGCTCAACGCGCATGAGATCGGGCACGTGCACGCTTCCTGTTTCGCAGATGCGTCCGAGATCATTGCGCACCAGATCCACGATCATGAGATTCTCGGCGCGATCCTTGACCGACTCGGCGAGGTCCCGGCGATAGGCCCGATCCGCTTCCGCATCGCGGCCGCGCGGCCGCGTGCCCTTGATCGGGCGACTTTCGACGGCGCCGTCCGGCGTGGCCTTGAGAAAGCGCTCGGGCGAGCTCCCCACGATGCAGATCTCGGGGAGGTCGAGGAAACACGCAAAGGGAGCCGGGTTGATGCGGCGCAATGCACGGTAGAGCTGCCAGGCATCCCCTCCGAATGCGCGCTCGATCCTGTGGGTGAGACAAGCCTGATACACGTTGCCAGCCGCGATCTCCTGCTTCACGATGTCCACGGCCTTGGCGTGTGCCTCCGGCTCGGGATCCGGGGCCGGCTTCGTGGCGGCAAAGCGGCGCCGGGAATGGGAGATCGGCGCAGCGCCGCGCAGCAGTTCCTCGATGCGGTCTGCCGCCACCTCCGCCCTGCGCCCTGCATCCCGCACCGTGTCTCCGTAACCGATCCCGATCGCGTACGCCCTGCTCTCTTCGTGATCGAACGCGAGCACTGCATCGACGAAGAGAAAGAGCGCGTCGGGCAGGCCGAGGTCGTCGGGCGCGCAGAGCACGTGTGCATCGAACTGCGCCGCCAACTCGTATCCGAGATATCCCACGGCTCCGCCAGCGAAAGGAACCGGCGGCGAGGTGGGGCCGGGCACGAAGAGCAGCTGACGGATTGCTTCCAGTGCGGGCGCGGCGAAGACGTGATGCCCCGGAACGAGAGCCGGATACACCGCGCGCCTGCACTCGATCTCCACCCTCTCACCGCGCGCGCGCAACAGCAGATAGGGATCCGCGCCCGCAAACGAGAAGCGGCCGAGTTCCGGCACGCGCAGGACACTGTCGAGCAGCCACGGGCAGTCCGCGGCCCGAAGGCGCTCGAAGGAATCGACGACGCACCGCGCGGAAATCTCGCGCAGCGCGTGAATGGCACAGGCAGGGGGTGCAAACACGCCGTGAGCTCCTGAACAGGGACAAGGCTAACTCAGGGCGGTTCCGCGCACGAGAAACCCGCTCGAGCCGTGTGCGGAGGCAGCTGTGGGCTATACGTCTTCCGACGTGAGACGAACGTGTTACTTCCATGCAGGCTGCCCAGACGGCTTCGGCGCGGCCTGGGCCGTGTGGCGCAGCTGGGGCGACGAGGCGCGCTATGTGCCCCGGAGCCACGGCGATCCCTTCGATCCGACCATTCACGAGGACACCGAAGTCGTCTTTGTCGACATCGCGCTGCGCAACGATCAGCTGCGCGCGCTCGGCGAGGTGGCAGATCGGCTCGTCGTCCTGGACCACCACGTTTCCGCCCTGGATCACTACAAGTCCGATCTCGCCGTCGAGAACCTTCTCGCCCGGGCTGGCCACACCATTCACTTCGACCTCTCCCACTCGGGTGCCGTGCTCGCGTGGCAGCATTTCCACCCCGAAGAGCCCGTACCGGAGCTGTTGCGATATGTCGAAGATCAGGATCTATGGAGCTGGAAGCTTCCCCGCGCGGACGCGGTCAACGCCACGATTGCTTCGTACAAGCAAGCGTTCCCCACCTGGGATGCTCTTGCGCAGCGTTCCTGGCAGGACCTCGCGGACGAGGGCGAACCGATCCTTCGCGCGCAGCGCATCGAAGTGGAGAGAATCCTGCATTTCGCGCACCCCGTGACGCTGGGCAACCAGCGCGTCGAAGCCGTGAACTCGCTGCATCATCGCAGTGTAATCGGCCACGAGCTGGCCAAGCGCGCGGCATTCGGCCAGCCGATGGGACTCGTGTATCGCATCGCCGGATCGCGAGTCGATGTCTCGATCTACTCGATCGGTGACGTGGACGTCGCCAGCATCGCGTGCGCACACGGGGGCGGAGGCCATCGGAACGCCGCCGGATTCAGCGTCGCACTGCGCAGCTGGCTCGAACAATTCGTGTAGAGGGCCCTGCCGCGCCTCAGCCCCGCCATTCGTCGCCGGTGAGTGCGACCATCGAGAGCGCGTGGATCTCGGAGCCCATCTCCTCGGAGAGAGCGGCATACACGAGGCGCTGTCGTGCGACGCGACTCAGCCCCTGGAAGCGGTCGGAGACCACGACGGCCCGAAAGTGTCCGGCACCCCCCGCCGCGCCCGCGTGGCCGGAGTGGTGGTGGCTGTCGTCGACGACCTCGACGTGCAGAGCCGACAACGATTCGCGCAGCTTCTGCTCGATGTGGGAGCGTCGATCCATGGGCCCTTTCGCCAGCGTCGGCCGTTGCGGGGGCGGCGCAGCGCGCGCCGCAGTCAGTCGAGGGCGGGTCGGCGCGCGCCGACCCGCCCTCCGGAATCCGCCTCCGAGAGGGAGACTTCGCGAGCCAAGCCGCGCTAGCCCGACGTGATCGGGATCGTCCGCGCCTCGGGCTGCTCCTGCGGCAGCTTCGGCAACGTGACGGTGAGCACGCCCGCCTTGTACGTGGCTGTCACGGCCTTCTCGTCGATGTCGGCGGGCAGCCGGATCGCCCGGCGGAAGGAGCCGCGGAAGGTCTCCACGTGCCGGAAGCCCTTCGCCTCGTCGCCCTCCTCGTGCTCGTCCTTTCTCTCTCCCTCGATGGTCAGAACGCCGTCGTTGAGGGCGACCGCGATGTCCTTCTCCTCGAGACCCGGGAGCTCGGCCGCAACGCGGATTTCGTCATCGGTTTCGGTGAAGTCCACGCGCGGGGCATAGAGGCCCGGAGATCCGACCTGGACCAACGGGTGGCTGAAGCCTCGCCAGAGCTCATCGAACACGCGATCCAGGTCGTCGTAGAATCCGAACGAGCTCGAGCGACGCGCGGGGACAGCACGGCCGCGGGGTACGATCAGGTGTGCCATATCGTGTCTTGCCTCCTTGCGGGCGAGTTCGCTCCGATCTGGAGTCTGCTTCCCCCCAGCTTCCCTCGGGGGGTCCGCCCTTCGTGGGCCAACGCTAAACACGGCCCGACGAGCGTCAACGCCCCGCAGCAGCACGGGCTGGCCACCGCTGTTGCCTTCGGCGACGAGCTGCGTCCACACGCGCACGATGCATGCCCCGTCCGGTGCGCTCAGAGGCGCACGACGGCGCAGATGGCGAGAAGGCTGCCGAGCGCGGCCACCGAGTAGAGGATCGCCGCCAGGGTCGCGTCGCGCGCCGCGCCACCGAAGTCCAGCGACAGCGAGCGCACGTGGTGCGCGCCCTTCCACAGGGGCAGCGCAATCAGCGCCAGGAGCACCAGTCGACCGATCCAGTGCGACGCGAGCGCATGCGCGCGCTCGTAGGCGAGCGCACCCGGGGCCACGAGGCCGAGCGGCGCGGCGACACCGATCACGATCAGCCAGCCCGTGAGCAGAATGGTACCGATCAGGATTCCCTGTCCGAAGAGCAGCCAGACCAACGGCTCGATGCGCAGCAGAAAGTGCTTCATCAAAAGATCCCCCCGGCCAGAATTGCGGTCATCAGGCCCGCGACACCGATCCACACGGCGTAGAGGAAGCCCAGGATCACGGGCTGGGGCGGCGGCTTCACGGGCCCGATCCGCGGCGGTTGCGCCTTGGGGAAGAGCCGGAAGAAGCGCACGCCGACGAATACGACCGAGATCAGCGCAATCACATGAAACGCTACGTACGACGGATGCGTGAGCTCCCTCTGCACCTCGTGCCAGGCGGCCGCTCCGTTGCCGAGCGCCCAGACGACGCGCAGCGCGACGAATCCCACGAGCAGATAGAGCACGCCCGTGATGTCGAAAAGGGTGTAGGCCGCGTAGCGACCCCTGAACGGGAACTGAGGCGGCCTCTGAGGCCGAGCCGTCCTCGTTCTACCGGGTCGGGACGGC
>Ga0224512_10001567_pt1 | contig 21883 bp, 20 predicted proteins | sample SF_May12_sed_USG_4_FD_169103 | JGI IMG/M metagenome (GOLD analysis project Ga0224512, IMG submission 169103) | Sediment microbial communities from San Francisco Bay, California, United States - SF_May12_sed_USGS_13 | ecosystem: Environmental > Aquatic > Marine > Sediment | place: USA... | reverse complement strand
CTTCGGTCGGCGTGAAGACCCCGGCATAGATACCGCCGATCACCACGGCGAAGATCAGGATTACCGGCCAGGTCTGGATCACCGCCCGGATCCGCTCGTCCCGTGCCGCGCGGTGGCCGACCGGCCCGGCCTCGGGCCGCACGCGGACGTAGACGGAGATCGCCAGCATGTAGCCGATTGCGGCGAGGATCCCCGGGATCAGCGCGGCCTGGAACATGGTGACGATGTTGGCCTCGACCGCGATGGCATAGATCACCAGCACGACCGAGGGGGGAATGAGGATGCCCAGCGTGCCGCCCGCGGCCAGGGCGCCGGTCGCCAGCGCGCCGGAATAGTTGTAGCGCTTGAGCTCGGGCAGCGCGACCTGGGCCATGGTCGCGGCCGTCGCCAGCGACGAGCCGCAGATCGCGCCGAAGCCGGCGCAGCCGCCGACCGCCGCCATGGCGACGCCGCCCCTTCGATGGCCAAGAAAGGTGTTTGCGGCCTCGAACAGGGCGCGGCTGAGGCCCGCCTTGCTGGCGAACTGGCTCATCAGCAGGAACATCGGCACGACCGACAGGTCGTAATTGGAAAACGCATAATAGACCGAGCTCTTGGCGTAGCTGAGCAGCGGCAGCCAGCCGGTCAGCGAAACGTAGCCGCCGACGCCGACGGCGATCATGGCGACCGCCACCGGCACCCGGATCACCAGAAGCAGCAGCAGGATCGCGATTCCCAGAAAGGCGATCTCGAAACTGCTCATCGCATCGTTTCGCCGAAGTCGCGAACCGCCGTGTAGAGGCAGGATGCCGCCAGCAGGGCCAGCGCCAGGACGGCGACCGGGAACACCGGCCAGATCGGCAGGGCCAGGATGTACGAGACCTCGTGGTACCGGTGCATGTCGAGGCCACCCTCGACCATCCGCCAGGACAGGACGCCGGCGATCGCCGCCAGCAGCAGCCCGCTCGCGCCGTCGAAAAAGGCTTGGACCCTGCGCGGCGCCCACGAGAGGAACAGGTCGACCACAACGTTGCCGCGCTGCAGGTGGCAATAGGGCAGGAACAGGAACACTGCGATCGCGGTGCCCATCGTCACCAGCTCGAAATCGCCGGAGACCGGCGCCGAGAACAGATAGCGCCCGAGCACGCTGATCACCGACATCACCGTCAGCGCCGCCATCAGGAAGCCGCCGACGAGGATCAGGACATACGAGCAGAAATGCAGGGCGCGGCCCACCGGATCGGCAGGCCGCGCGGTTTCGCTGCTGGTCTCAGGCATACCCCTCTCTTGTCCGGGCGGGCGGACCGGATGCAGTCCCCGGCCCGTTACATGCTGTACTTGGCGATCAGGGCCCTTGCCTCGTCGACCAGCGCCTTGCCGTCGACGCCCTTCGACTTCATCTCGCCGATCCAGCGGTCGATCACCGGCTGCTCGATCTTGGCGCGCAGCTTGGCGACTTCGGCCGCTTGCATGACGATGATTTCGCCTGAGGCCCTGGCCTTCGCCTCGCCCGGCGCCTCTGCGCCCTCCCAGATCTCGGCGAGCCATTCCGAGAGGGCCATGCCGGAATTGTCGTCGATCACCTTCTTCAGGTCGGCCGGCAGAGACTCGTAACGCGCCTTGTTCATGGCGATGATGAAGGTCGAGGTGTTGACCCGCTTAACGTCGCCGGCGAGGACCGTGTGGTAGTCGACCATCTCGTCGACCTTCAGCGGCAGCGTCACCTCATAGGGGATCAGCACCGCATCGACCACACCCTTGGACAGCATCTCCGGAATCTTCGGCACCGGCGCGCCGACCGGCGTTGCACCCATGGCCTCGATCATCCAGCCGCCGGTGCGGGTCGGCGTGCGGATCTTGAGGCCCTCGAGGTCCGCGGCGGTGCGGACCGGCTTTATCGAATGGATGACCTGGCCAGCGTGGACGAACATGGCGATGACGTGATAGTCCTTGTACTCGTCGCCATGCTTTTCAAGAAATTCCGTCAGTGCCTTGTTGGTGCTGACGATGTCCTTGTGCATGAAGGGAAGCTCGAAGACTTCGGTCGTGGTGAACCGGCCCGGCGTATAGCCGGGCAGGGTCCAGACGATATCGACGATGCCGTCGCGGACCTGGTCGATCAGCTGCGGCGGCTTGCCGCCCAGCTGCATGGCCGGGTAGATGTCGATCTGGATACGTCCGCCCGATTCCTGTTTCACCTTTTCCGCCCAGGGCACCAGCATGTTCTTGTGGGCATGCGCTACCGGCGGCAGCAGGTGATGCAGTTTCAGCGTGACCTCCTGGGCGCCGGCCGTCGCGGTGGCCAGCCCCAGGCCAATGATGGCGGTCGCCGCCATCAGGAACGTCTTTCTAATCATTATTGGTCTCCTCCCTCCAAAGAATTTCATGCGACAGCGTTGCTGCGATCTTAAAGCCGGTCCGGGTTGACCGGAATCGCCTTCGGCGACCCGTCAAGCCGGTGAATCGGCTCTATCTTTATGATGTAGAGCGGATTCACGCAACTGATCGTAAGTAAGATCAGTCACGATCCGCTCTGGCCACCGGCTTCGCGCGAAATCAATCTCCGATCGGATCCCGCTGCCCCGTGGTTCGAATCGATCCCGGTCGGCGAACCTACTGCCAGACCGTATTCGCGACCTCGACACAGCGTTCCAGCTTGCGCCACTGGTCGTCTTCGCCGATGTCGTTGCCGTGCGCCGTCGACGAGAACCCGCACTGGTGGCTGAGCGCAAGCTGGTCGATCGGCGCATAGGCCGCCGCCTCCTCGATCCGCCGCGTGATCTCGTCCTTCGACTCCACGGTCGAGAACTTCGAACTCATCAGGCCAAGCACCACCATCTTGCCCTGCGGCAGGAAGCGCAGCGGCGCGAAATCGCCGGAGCGCTCGTCGTCGTATTCGAGGAAGAACCCGTCGATGTCCATCTCGTTGAGCAGGATATCCGCGACCGGCTCGTAGCCGCCCTGCGCCACCCAGGCGCTCTTGAAATTGCCGCGGCACAGATGGACCGAAATGGCCATGTCGGCCGGGCGGTCGCGGATCGCGTCGTTGACCATGCGGCAATACAGATGGGTGAGTTCGTCCGGATCGTCGCCGCGGTCGATCGTGCTCTGGCGGATCGCCGGATCGCAGAGATAGGCGAGGTTGGTGTCGTCCATCTGCAGATAGCGGCAGCCGCGCGCGGCAAGGTCGGCGATCTCCTCGCGGTAGGCAGCGGCGAGATCGTCGTAGAACTGCTCGAGATCCGGATAGACCGCCTCGGAAATCCCCTTGCGGCCGCCGCGGAAATGCAGCATCGAGGGCGCCGGGATGCAGACCTTGGGCGTGCGGGTGACGACGGATTTCAGGAAATCGAAATCCGCCCCCTGGATCGACCTGGCATGGCCGATCTTCGCGTCGACGCGCATGGTCGGCGGCTTGAAGCCGACCTCGGACCCGTCGTCCTTGCGGAACTTGGCGGTGAACTGGCCATCGTAATCGACCGTCACGCCGTCCAGATGCTCGAGGAAATCGACGTGGAAATAGGTGCGGCGGAATTCGCCGTCGGTGATGCCCTGCAATCCGACCTGTTCCTGCTTTGCCGTGACGTCGCGGATGCACGCGTCCTCGATCGCGCGGAGATCAGCGGCCGGCAGGCTGCCGGCGAAGAATTTCTCACGCGCCGCTGCCAGCCGTGCCGGGCGCAGAAAACTGCCGACATGGTCGGCGCGGTACGGGGGGCGTTTGGCCATCGCGTCCTGTCCTCAGTGCGTCGTTGTCCGGTCTTGCGGCGGAGGTTTGCGCGGCATAATGCGACGGCCCGCCAACTTGTTCAAGCGCCCGGCGCATGGCTGGAGTGCGGGCCGGCGCGGGTATATGGTCGGCAGTGGCAGATTATGCGGAACGTGATACGGAGGGCACAGAACGGGCGCCATGCGCACACAGGTTGGAATCGTCGGGGCCGGGCCCGCGGGGTTGCTGCTCTCGCATCTGCTGCACCGGCAGGGGATCGAATCGATCATCGTCGAGAACCGCAGCCGCGACCATATCGAGGCGCGCATCCGGGCCGGCGTGATGGAGCACTGGGTCGCCGAGCTGGTCGACGAGATCGGTATGGGCGCGCGCATGCGCCAGGAGGGGCTGGTGCATGAGGGCATCGAGATCAGCTTTTCCGGCCGCCGCCGGCGCATCGATTTGAAGGCGCTGACCGGCGGCAAGTCGATCGTGGTCTACGGACAGCAGGAGTTCGTGAAGGATTTCGTCGCTGCGCGGCTGGCGGCCGGCACGCCGATCCATTTCGAGGTCGGCGGCGTTTCGGTCCACGATGTCGAGGGCGACGGCCCGGCGATCCGCTTTTCCGACAGGGATGGCGCGCCACAGCGGATCGAATGCGACTTTATCGCCGGCTGCGACGGCTTCCACGGCATCTGCCGGCCCGCGGTTCCCGACCTTAAGATCTTCGAGCGAACCTATCCGTTCGCCTGGCTCGGCATCCTCGCCGAAGCGGCGCCGTCCTCGGACGAGCTGATCTATTCCAGCCACGACAACGGCTTCGCGCTGCACAGCATGCGCTCGCCCAAGCTCACCCGGCTCTATCTCCAGGTCGCGCCGGACGAGGACATCGCGAGGTGGCCGGACGACCGGGTCTGGGAGGAGCTGCAGACGAGACTTACGCAAGACGGTGACTGGCGGCTCAACGAGGGAAAGGTACTGCAGAAGGGCATCACCCCGATGCGCAGCTTCGTGTGCGAGACGATGCGGCACGGCATGTTGTTCCTGGCCGGCGACGCGGCGCATATCGTGCCGCCGACCGGCGCCAAGGGCATGAACCTCGCGGCCGCCGACGTGCTGGTGCTGTCACGGGCGCTGGCCGAATTCTACGCGTCGGGCGCGACCGTCGCGCTGGATGCCTACCCGGCGACCTGCCTCGCGCGGATCTGGAAGGCGCAGCGCTTTTCGTGGTGGATGACCTCGATGCTGCACATCTTTCCCGACCAGGACACCTTCGGCCGCCGCATCCAGCTCGCGGAGATCGATTTCATCACCGGCAACGAGGCGGGCGCCCGGGCGCTGGCGGAGAACTATGTGGGGCTGCCTTTCGACGCGTAGCGGGCGGCTTGTGGTTCGCGCGTGTGCTGGGTCCCACAGCGGACCGGGCAAACAAGCAAGGGGGATTGGCGGAACAATGGCGAAAGAGATCGATCCTGAGCGGGTCGTCATCACCGAAACGGTCGATGGTGCGCCGGTACATCTGATGTATGTGGAGACCTGGGACGGCCTCTACGCGCCGATCGGCCTGCGCAAGCCCGAGGGCGACGGCCCGTTCCCCGTGGTCCTGCTGGCCTCGGGCAATGGCGGCGAGGGCATGCGGTGGATCCGCGACGCGGTCCGCAACCAGGGCTTAGTTATGGACCGGCTGGTGGATGCGGGCTACGCCTGCGCGTGGCTGCGGTACCGTACCGAGGTCGAACTCGGCTACAACAGTGGCGGACCGCTGGTGCGCGACCGGCGCCAGGGCCGCGACATGTTCAACCGTGCGCCGCTCGAATACGAAGACGAAATCGCCGTCATCGAGCATGTGAAGACGCTGCCTTTCGTCGACGCCGCGTGCGTCGCCCTGATCGGGATGAGCCACGGCGGTGAGATGGTCCTGAAAATCGCTGCTGAGTATCACGGCGTGGCCTGCGCGGTGGCGAGCGAACCGGCGGCACACGAGTTCCTGGCGCTGACGCCCGACGACACCGTCTTCGTCGACGAGTCGACCGGGTTGCGCAACATCGAGCAGATGCAGATGGCCGAGTTGGACAAGGTCCGCCGCCGCATCGACCTGGGCGTGGCCGCCGCCCGCATTGCCGGCATCGAAACGCCGATCCTGGTGATGGGCCGCGAGGGCGACCACCTCCAGGGCATCTTCCGCGCGACCTACGAATTGCTGAAAGAAGCCGGCAAGGAGGTCGAATGGGTCACTCACGACCACGATCTGCACGGCTATATTTTTCCTCAGCGCGGCGACGCCGGCGCGTACGAGGTCGATGGCGTCCAGGCAGAGGCGATCGCCGGCGTCATCGCCTGGCTCGATCGCTATCTGAAACCCTGATCGCGGCAACTCCGCGTGTGTTCGGCTTTGGCCGTACGCCGGCCATCGGAGGCTCAAGCCGAAAAATTCCGCTTTACCCGATAAAGCGGACCCCCGTTTGCGGTCGTCGGTTCAGGGTTTGGTTGCCCGGTGATTGGCCATAACCCCGCCTATGGCGTCTTCCGCTGTCACTGGAGAGAACCCAACATGCTCAAGCAGTTCAGTGAGCTCGCGCGACGAGTAAAACAACTCGATGGCCTCGACGAAATAATTCCGGCAGCTCCGGGCTTTCACTCCGCTGCCGAAAATCAACGCGGTCGCCGACACGCAGCCCTTCAGGTAGGTGCTGTACAGCGCCTGCACGACAGGGTTTTCGGGCCGCAGCATGTCGTGGTGATGGAACCGTCCACCGGGCTTGAGGACTCGGTAGATCTCGGAAAAGACGTCGACGATCTGCAGGTGCCGGGAGGCCCATTGCAGAGTTGCGACGTCGAACGAGTTGTCCGGGAACGGGAGACGATGCACATCGCCGACGACGCTTTCGATCTCCACGCCATTGGCACGCGCGTGTTGCTGGCCGACATCCTGCATCTCCTGGCTGCGGTCGATCGCGGTGACCCGGGCGGCCGGCTGTCTCTTCAGGAGCCCGATTCCGACCGCGTTGGTTCCGGCGCAGACATCCAGTACCGTGTCCCCCGGTTTCAGATCGACGGCGGAGAGAAACCGTCGGCGCCAGGTCTTGCACATCCCCAGACTGGCGACATTGCTGGCGACATCGTAGTAGGGCGCGACATCCTTGAAGACGGCATGCAACTCATCGCCCCAGATGCCGGAGAAAGCATGCTTGCGCTTCTCTTCCCGCCCGGAAAAATACTGCGCGGCGGTGTCTTGTGCGTCACTCATCGAGCTTGCCCTCCAACGTTTTCGGACCGCCGCAACGGCCAGGTCCAGACTGCCATAGCGCCGCGGGAACGAGCCGATGGAAGCGCAAGGGCAAAAAAGATGTGCAAGGATTTCTTACGTCGCCTTTCCTGCCTCTTATCAGTTAAATTTGCAACCGCTTTTGATCGTCAATCGCGCGAGCCGGTGCCGTTGCGACCATATGTCCCGCCGCCTCCGAACGCCCCGACAGAGGTCAACGTTGATAAAGGCACCCAAATGTTAAGGGGCAATTAAAAATAGATATACTTTCGGTGACTGCACGCGCATGGCGAACAGGCGGCATGACGGTCTGTTCGCCGCAGCGTTCAGTTTGCCGCGCCCGCGGTTCTGTATGGCGAAACCGGGCGCTCGTCCACGTTGTCGGGAACTTCAGACGTGTAGTTGCCCATTCAGGGCGATCCGACAAGCTTTGCCGCTGCCTCGATCGCCAGTTCGTAGCCGTGGCTGCCGAAACCGCAGATCATGCCGGTCGCGACGCGCGAGATGTAGGAATGATGGCGGAAATCCTCGCGCCGGTGGATATTCGAGAGGTGTAGCTCGATCACCGGGATGTCGCAGGCCTGCAGGGCGTCCATGATGGCCACCGAGGTGTGGGTATAGCCGGCCGCGTTGATGATGATGGCGGAGCAGTCGGTGCGGCCTTCCTGGATCCAGGTGACGAGTTCGCCCTCGTCGTTGGACTGCCGGAAATCGACCCCGACCCCGAGCGCCGCCGCACGCGCGCGCGTCTTCTCCTCGACGTTGGCGAGCGTCTCGGTGCCGTAGATTTCCGGCTGACGCGTACCGAGCAGGTTCAGGTTCGGCCCGTTCAGCACCATGATCTTCGCAGTCATGTCGGCATCGCTTCCATAGCCCGTGTTTGGCGCACGCTATTGCGCCGGGGCCAATTACGCAAGCACCGGATGGCCGGGGTCGATTCGCGGTTCAGTTGATCCAGCGTACGATGCCGGCGACACCGTCGACGCCGACCTGGGCGCCGTCCGGGATCTTGTGCGTGGCGTCGAGCACGCCGAGCACCATGGGGATGCCGCGCTCGCGGGCGAGCGAGGCGAGGTGCGAGGTGCTGCCGCCGAGTTCCGCGACGACGCCCGACACGCGCGGCAGGACCTGGGCCAGCGCCGGCCCGGCCACCCGGGTCACCAACACGTCGCCGGGGCCGACGCGGCCCAGCTCGCATTCGCAGGTGATCACGCAGGCACGCCCGGCACCCCAGCCGATGCCGCCCGGATGGCCGCGGACGCCCGGGTGGCGCAGCCAGATCTCGTCGGGCACCTGCGCCGGCTCGATCTGCAGCGGCCGCGCCTGCAGCATCTTGATTCCGGAATCGTCCATCGCCCATTCGATCTCGACGGGCCCGCCCATCATCTTTTCGGCCCGGCGCATCATGCGGCCGAGGGCCCGGATCTGCGATTCGTCGAGGCAGGGTTCGGCGGCCCGGTCCAGTGCGACCGCTTGGCTGCTCGGGCCGTGACGGTGGCAATGCACGCTGTGGTCCTTGCGGCCCATCGTGGTCTCGATGAGCGCGCCGTCGTGGGTCAGGTCGTAGCGGTCAGGCACCACCTCGCCCTGGGCGATCGCCTCGCCGAGGCCCCAGGTCGCGCTGATCGACATCCCTCCGCCGGCGGTCTGGCTCATGCCGCCGCCTGAGGCGCGGGCCTCGACCAGCGTCTGCACCAGCACCCCCATGGCGGTGTCGTTCGGGCTCAGATTCTGGCCCTCCATGTAGCGCATGGCGCGGGACGACCACAGCGCGCCCCAGCAGGCCCGCACCGTGGTCAGGAAGTCCGTTTCGCTGGCGATGCCAAGGTAGCTCTGGAACTGGCCGGCGAAGGAGGTGCCGGCGCGGTCTTCCATGATCGAGGACGAGCGGACCGCGACCTGGGCGCCGGTCCGTTCGACCAGATTCCGGTAAGCGGCGACCAGCGGCGCCTCGATGTGCGGCGCGACCGGCGCACCGAACAGGGCGACGCGAACCTGCGACAGGTACTGCCGCGATTCCATGAAATCGAGCGTCACTGCCTTGTGCGCCGCCTCGGCCAGGCCAAGCGCTTCAAGCTGCGCGCGGTAGGCCGCCGCATCGAGGCAGAAGCCGTCCGGGATCGGCAGTCCGGCGTGGCCCAGGGCGGCCTGGTTCGCCGCCTTGGGTCCGAACCGCTCGGGGTCTGCCGCCGCCGGGTCGGTGAGATTTACGACGTACTGCACCGCCGGATCACATCGGGTCGACGACGGTGATCTTCTCCACGGGGAAGTTCGAGATGATCTCGGTCTCGTTCTCGTGGACGATCAGCATTTCCTCGATCCGCACGCCGTATTTGTGCACCTTGCCGTGCTGGGTTTCGAGGGCGAACACCATGCCCGGCTTGATCTCGATCGGGTGGTCGAGCGACCAGATGCGCGAGATCACCGGCGGGTCGTACTGGGCGAGGCCGAGCCCGTGGCCCCACAGGTTCGCCGCCGCCTGGTCCTCTTCCTCGTAGCCCCAGGCCTCCTTGGCCGACGGCCATTTCGAGGCAATGTCGCGGGTCGTCGCACCGACCTTGACGGCCTCGATGGAGTCGTAGAGCCACTTCAGCGCAAGCTCGTACGTATCCTTCATCTCCTGGGTCGGCTCGCGGCCGACGCAATAGGTGCGGTAATAGCAGGACTTGTAGCCGTTCCAGGTCAGCGCCGCCAAATCCATAAACACGATATCGCCGGGCTGCACGATGCGATCCGAGAAGTTGCGCCAGTTCGGCCAGGTGTTCGGGCCCGACGAGACGATCACGTCCTCGACGTCTTCCATGCCCGGGATGTTGTAGAGGAACTGCATGATATGCGCCGTCACCTGGTTTTCGGTGACGCCGGGCTTGAGGAATTTCATCGTCTCGTAATGCGCGGCGTCGCCGATCGCCGCGACGATGCGCATGCATTCCTGCTCGTCCTCGTTCTTGATCGCCCGCGCCTCCATCATCGGCGTCATGCCGTCGGCCCATGTGACGCCCTGGGATTCGAAGGCGCCGATCATGTTGATGTCGATGAAGTCGACGCCCAGCTTTTCGCCGGCGACACCGTGCCGCTTCATTTCCTCCTTGACCGCGTTGGTGAACTTGGTCACCTGCTGGTCCGAGGCCGAGCCCGCCGCGCCCTTGATCCAGGCATAGGAGTAGCGGATGTTCTCCGGCGGGATCCACGGCGAGTGGCGCTCGATCTGGATGCCGATATCGCCCTGCTCGAACAGGATCGGGTCGCCGTCGCCACACAACATGGCATAGCGCAGGCCCGGTTTCAGCCGGTTCCAGCCGGGGGTCAGCGTGCTGGTCACATAGCGGACATTCTCATCATACATCAGCAGCAGGGCGCCGAGCCCGTGCGCTTTCATGCGCGCGCGGGCGCTTTCAAGCCGGTACTTGCGCAGCCGGTCCCAGTTGATGCGCTGTTGCCAGTCGACGCTGGTGATGCCGAAATTCGCGGTGCCCATGGTTCCCCCCAAGGTTGCATGTTCAAACCGACCGGCACGCCCGGCGCTTTCGGGCCGGCGCACGCGATCATCATCCGGCCGCCAGCATGTCCCCGATGGCCGCGCAAAGTCAATGTACTGAAAGGGAATACTGTCATGCCCTGGAGTCATGACTGAAGCTGAAACCGGCGATGCGCGAAGAATACCGGCGGTCGCGCTCTTTTCGGGGACGAAAAAGGGCGCCTTGCGGCGCCCCGAATGCGTCAGCTATCGCCGGCCAGATACCGGCGCATGACGAGGTATGGAATCTCTTCGCGCTTCAGGCCGCGGCGCGCCAGTTCGGCATCGCTCAGCATATTGTAGCGCTCGAAGGCATCGCGGGCGTCGAGGCCGGCGCGGACGGACTCAAAGAGCTGCGAAATCGATTTGCCGAAACCGGCCAGCACGGAAAGGGTCCGGGTTTTGCGGTGCGGCAGAGTGAAGTCGGTCATAAAAATTCTCCCAAACAGCTATAATACCTGTGCAAAACATAGTGGGTACGAGCCATGCATCAAGCGCAATATGCTGCAACGCAGCAATGCGCGATGCGCATGGGTCGCAGCCGCGGCCGCAAGCGCGCTGTTGCAATTTCCGCAACGGTGTCGATTATCGACCTCACATCCGCCGGCGGCGGCGGCCGGGAGACCTTAGGGAGGCAAAGTTGACTGCATACTGGCTTGCGCGGGCACGGATCGTCGATCCGGTGGAATACAAGAAATACACGGACCTCGTACCCGGTATCCTGGCCCACTTCGGCGGCAAGGTGCTGGCGCGTGGCGGCCGCTTCAAGATCCTCGAGGGGCCGGAGAATTTCGAACGTCACGTGGTCATTGAGTTTCCCTCGCTGGAGCAGGCGGAGGCCTGCTTCAATTCGGACGAATACCGCGATGCCGCGGCGTTTCGCCGCGCCGGTGCCGGCATCAACGAACTGGTTATCGTCGATAGCGGCGATGCGACGACATGATCAATGCGGCAGTCATTGGCCTCGGCTGGTGGGGCCGGCATCTGGTCGAAAGCGTGCAGGGATCCAGTGAACGGATACGTTTCGTGCGCGCGGCCGATGTCGCGCCCGATTCGGCGCAGGAATTCGCCGCGCGCCACCGGCTCCGCCTGTCTGCGGATTACGCGGACGTCCTCGCCGACCGTAACGTCCAGGCTGTCGTCCTGACAACGCCGCACGCGTGGCACGCGGAACAGGCGATCCAGGCCGCGGAAGCGGGCAAGCACGTGTTCGTCGAGAAACCGCTGGCCTTGTCCGGCAGCGATGCCGCGCGTGTCGTCGCGGCGTGCGAGAAGGCCGGTGTGGTGCTCGGCGTCGGCCACGAGCGCCGGTTCGAGCCGGCGCTTATCGAAATCAGGAAGATGATCGCGGCCGGCGTACTCGGCACCATCATGCATGCCGAGGCGCATTTCAGCCACGATTCCCTGGCCAGTCTCGATGTCGGCAATTGGCGACTCGCGGCCGAGCACGCACCGGCGGCAGGGATGACTGCGATGGGCGTCCACTTGACCGATACGCTGATCGACATGCTGGGGCCGGTCGACCATCTCTATGCCGAAACGGCGAAGCAGGCGATGGCGGCGCCGGGTGGCGATGTCGTGTCGGTCCTCCTGAAGTTCCGGAGCGGTGCCACCGGCTTCGTCGCGTCGATCCTCAAGACACCGTTCTTCATGCGGCTTCACGTCTTCGGATCGGACGCTTGGGTCGAGGCGCGCGACCGGGTGCGCCCGGAAGCCGAAGGGCTGGTCGATTTCACCGTATGCCGCGCCGGCGGGGCTCCCGAAACCCGGCAGATCCAGGCCATCGACGCGGCGCGCGCCAATCTCGAAGCCTTCGCGGCGGCCGCTTCCGGTGGGGCGCCGTACCCGATCCCGGCGAACGAGATGATCCACAATGTGGCGATCCTGGAAGCGATCTGCGCGTCGGCCGAAAGCGGCCAGCCGGCCCGGGTTACGCTTTCCTGAACCGGCGCATGCCCGACGGTCATTCCGTCATGCCAATTTCGTATGGCGGCGGCGGGCGCTTCCCCGCTAAGCTGGACGACGGAACGGGTCATTCACGCAAGAGAGGACGTTATGGCTGAAGCGCAGATCATCAAGATCGAGGATGCGCCGGTATTCGCCCGCGGCAACGGCGTCGAGACGACGCTCCTGGTCGGCGCCGAGCGCTGCGAAGGGGCACGGATCACAAGCGGTATCACGCGGTTTCCGTCGGGCCAGAAGGTGCCGATGCACTCGCACAATTGCGACGAGCAGGTCACGCTGCTGGAGGGCCGGGCGGAGGTCGAGATCGACGGCAGGCGGACGCCCGTCAAGCCGTATGATACGACCTTCATCCCCAGGGACAAGCCGCACCGCTTCATCAACGTCGGCGACGGGCCGCTGACGATCCTGTGGGTCTACGATACCGACGCCGTCACCCGGACGTTCACCGAGACCGGCAAGACGGTGGAGCATCTGTCCGGCGGCGACGTTACGGGCTGACACAGGCTGCTGCGCCGTCATGGTTGCGATCGACATGCGGTTTGGCGGGTATCAGGGCCCTGCCTCGGTGCACAGCCGGGCGCTTGCTGTGCTCAAGCAGGAGATCGAGGCCCGGCTTGGCGCGGCCGTGCGCATCGCAGTCGACGGCAACATCGTCGCCCGGGGACAAAAGGCGTCGGACTTGCTGGATATGGTCGACAGCGGCGCCCTGACCCTGTGCTATTTCTCGACCAGCTATCTTGGCCGGCTTGTGCCGGAGTTCGCGGTGCTCGACCTGCCGTTCCTGGTGCGCGACCGCAACAAGGCATACGCGGCGCTGGACGGCCGGCTGGGCGCGCTGTTGACGGAGAAGCTGGGCGGTTGCTCGAACTATCGCATCCTCGGGTTCTGGGATAACGGGTTCCGGCATTTCTCGAACCGGGTGCGGCCGATCCGTCGGCCGGCGGACTGCCGCGGCCTGCGCATCCGCAATCTGTTCAGCGAGCTGCACGTCAGGACGTTCGAGATCCTCGGCTTCGAAGCGGTTACCCTCGACGTGCGGGATCTGGTGCCCGCCGTGCAGAACGGCGAGATCGACGCCCAGGACAACCCGCTGACCAATATCAGGAACTTCGGATTTCTCGATCATCACCGCTGGATCACGTTGACAGGGCATTTTTTTGGTTCGGCGGCGCTGCTGTGCCACGCCCCGAGCTATGAGTCGTGGCCCGAAGAGGTGCGCGCCGCGGTCGATGCCGCCGCCGCGGTTGCGACCAGTGCGCAACGCGAATTCGCCGCAGCGGAGGATGCGGCGGTGCTGGCGGAAATCGACCCGGAACGCAACAAAATCATCCATCTGACGGAGGACGAACGGGCGGCGTTCGCCGCCGCCGTCAAACCGTTGGTCGATGCGCAGTTCGACCGGTTCGGCGAAGAACTCATTGGGGATCTGGCATAGGCTGAGGCAAGTACATGACGGCACAGGAGAAGGGCATCCATCGTATTTCCCATGAGCAGCTGGCCGGGTTCGCGGCGCGCGCGCTGGGGGTGGCGGGATTGCCGGCACAGGACGCGGCGGCCGGCGCCGCGCTGATCGTGGAGCCGGACCTGAACGGCGCCGACGGGCACGGGATCTTCCGCCTGCCGCAATACGTCCGGCGCATTCTTGCCGGCGGCATCAATACGCATCCGGACATCCGCATCGTTCGCGAACAGGCGGCGATGGCGCTGGTCGACGGCGACAACGGGCTCGGGCATCTGGTGGTCAGCCGCGCCGCCGAAGCGGCGGTTGAAAAGGCGGCGCAAAACGGCGTCGGCTGGGCCGGGGTGCGCAACGGAAACCACGCCGGCGCGGCATCGACCTATGCACGGATCCCGATGCAGCGGGGAATGATCGGGCTCTATCTCGCGGTCGGCAGCGCCAACCACCTGCCGCCCTGGGGCGGTATCGACATGCTGCTGAGCACCAACCCGCTCGCTGTCGCCATACCGGCCAGGGAGGAACCGCCGATCGTGCTCGACATGGCGACCACCGTCGCCGCATACGGCAAGGTCAAGACCGCCCTGCAGCGCGGCGAGACGATGCCGGAAGGCTGGATGGTCGACCGCGAGGGCAACCCGCTGACCGATCCGAAGCGCGCGGACGAAGGCTTCCTGCTGCCGATCGGCGGCTACAAGGGGTACGGTCTGGCCCTGATCATCGGCCTGCTCGCCGGCACCCTGAACGGCGCCGCCATGGGCAGCGACGTGATCGACTTCAACGCCGACGACGTGACGCCAACGAATACCGGCCAGACGGTCCTCGCCATCTCGCTGGAGGCGTTCGGGGATGCCGGCGATTTCAGCCGGCGCGTCGACGAGGTGGTGCGGACGATGCGGGCCTCGGCGCGCATGCCGGGCGTCGAACGGATCCGCCTGCCGGGAGAAATGAGCCACGCCAAACGCCTCGACCGGCTGGCGAACGGCATCCCGATTCCCGGACCGCTGCTAGCCTCACTGGAGGCGCTGGCACGAACGCTGGAAATCGAAGGACCCGCGTGAAACGGGACGACGGGGCCGCTTGCCCTATGCACGCGGAACATATCGATAGGTTCAATAGGAATTTTCCTTCATACTCTATCGTCCCTATCATCTTTGGGTTTATTTCCCTTAAGTCATGTAACTGCAAAAAAATCGGGAGGCAAACATGGGAAACGACACAGGTAAGAAGGACAACGGCGAGGTAATCATGCCCGGGTTCGACCGCCGGCACTTCCTCGGCGCAGCCGGTGCGGCAGCCGTCACGCCTTTCATCCTTTCGCCGAAGAGCGCCAGCGCTGCGGGCTGGCCGGAGCGCGCGATCACCACGGTGGTGATGTACGGCGCCGGCGGCGGCACCGATACCGTGCTGCGGACGATCGCCGCCGAGATGGTCAAGACCACGGGCTGGGAGGTCAACGTCATCAACAAGCCGGGCGCGGTCGGCGGCGTCGCGACCAAATTCATGCTCGGCAAGCCGGCCGACGGCTACTGGTGGCTGGGCGCCGCAAACTACAACAAGTTCGTCCGTGTCATGGGTCATTCCGACTCGGTGGCCTGGGAGGACTGGCAATACTTCCAGGGCGGCAATTCGCTGGCGGCCTGGTCAGTCAAGCCGGACTCGCCCTACAAGACGGTCGAGGACGTCATCGAAGACGCCAAGAAACGCCCCGGAAAAATCTCGATCTCCACGTCGGGCACCGGCGGCGTCTGGCACGAGCTGGCGGCAATCGTTTCGGAGGCCGCGGGCATCAATCTGAAGTTCATACCCTACAAGGGCGGCAAGCCGGCGACCCTGGCGGGCCTGCAGGGCGAAGTCGACATCGCCGGCGGCGGTGTGCACGAGCATATCGAGCACGTCCGGGCCGGCAACCTGCGCATGCTGCAACAGACCGGGGCCACCGATCTCGAGGTCGAGGGTGTCGGCACACTTCGCTCGATCGGCGACGCCATCCCCGAGCTCAAGCCCCTGCTGCCGCTTGGCGGTATCTACAACCTTGCGCTGAAGCGCGAGACGCCGGTGGATATCCTCAAGCAGATCGCTGTTGCCTGGGAGAAGGCGTTCCATTCGGACGCGTGGAACGCGGTCGCGAAGCAGAAATTCTTCCAGACCGACATTCGGATCGGCGAGGCTGCCGACCGTCGTGCGGCGCAGGTCGAGTGCCTGACCGCGGACACCTTCACGCGCGTGCAGGAGCATATCGGCAAGCCGGTGCGCGGCACGGCGGAGCTGGGTCTGCCGGAGCCGAAGGCGTTCGACTCGTGGTGGCCGCCGAAAGGCTACAAGCCGCGTATGGCCTGATCGCCCTGGCGACAGTCTGAAACGCCTTGCCCGTCAGGGCCGCTTCGCGGATGTGAAGCGGCCCCGGCGACGGGCCACCTGCAATGTTTCGTCTGGATGAAATGTCGCGCGATAACGATCAACCCGAATCCGATTCCGGCGACGCCGCCAGCTTTGTGGGCGAAGAAGAGGTCGCCGAGCCCGTCACCGCACGACAGAACCTGATCGCCGCGGTCGTCATCGGCGCCATCGCGGTTCTGGCGATGATCCTGGCGGCCCGGCTCGAGATCCCGGGAAGATTGGTTGCGGCGCCCGGCCTGCTGCCGTTCGTCGTGGGGTTCAGCCTGCTCCTGATGGCGGTCGCGCTTGGCGTTCTGGCCGTGCGCGACGGCGGTGCGAGAAATCTTTTCGATGGTCTCGGGAACGCGAGCGACTGGCTGCGGGATGTCGAGCGTCGGCGCACTGTGCTTCTGCTCGGCATTATCATCGCCTATGTCGTGCTGGTCGATATGGTGCCGTTCGAGTGGCGCATGCCGCTCGGTGTCTTTGAGTTTCGCTTCAGCGGATATGAACTGTTCTCCACCGCCGCACTGACCCTGATCCTGTGGATCTTCTGGCGCCGGCCCGTATTCCCGCATTGCCTGGGTGTTTCGTTCGCCATGGTCATGGCGCTCGCCGCGGTCTTCCGGTACGGCTTCCGGATCCTGCTGCCGGGTCTGGGTTGAGGGCAGGCGATGATCTGGGAGCAGATAGTCGAACAGGCGTTTCTGGCCTTTACGCCATACATGCTGGTGATCTGCCTGCTCGGCACGACCCTGGGCATCCTGTGGGGCGCCATGCCGGGCCTGTCGACCACCATGGCCATGGCGCTGCTGATCGGCCTGTCCGCCGGCATGGGGCAGAACGTAGCCATCATGTTCATGCTCGGCGTGTATACCGGCAGCGTCTTCGGCGGCGCGATATCCGCGGTGCTGATCAATATCCCGGGCACACCGGACGCGGTGCCCACGATGATAGAAGGACATCCGCTGGCCAAACGCGGGGAAGGCGGCCTCGCACTCGGCACGGCGATCGCCTCGTCGTTTCTCGGCAACTGGGTCGGCATCGTATTGCTGATCACGTTCATTCCGGCGCTGCTGGCGCTGGCCCTGAAATTCCGGTCCTGGGAGATGTTTTTGCTGTCGATCTGGGGTATCGCGATCTGCGGCTCCATGTCATCGGGTGAACGGCCGCTGAAAGGCTGGATCTCCGGCTGGATCGGCCTGCTGATCGCCTTTGTCGGGCTGGACCGCATTGATGCCGTGCCGCGCTTCACCTTCGGGGTATGGATCCTCGAGGACGGCATCAGCTACATCCCGATCCTGATCGGCCTGTTCGGTCTGACCGAGATTCTGCGCGTGCTGCCGCAGAAGAGCCCGTATGCGATCCCGACCGAGGTCGGCCGTGTGGTGCCGCCGATGGCCACCCTGTGGAAATACTCGCGCTCGGCAATACGGTCTGGGCTGATCGGCACGGTGATCGGCGCCATCCCCGGCGCCGGCGCCAATGTCGCCTCGTTCCTCGCCTATGACGTCGGCCGCCGCCGCGCTAAGCCCGAGGAACGCAAGAAATGGGGCAAGGGCAGCTATGAGGCGATCGTCTGCGCCGAGGTGGCGAACAACGCCAATGTCGGCGGCTCGATGTTGCCGACGCTAACGCTGGGCATCCCCGGCAACGCGGCGGCGGCGGCGATCCTGGCGGCGCTGGAGATGAAGAACGTGGTGGTCGGGCCGACCATCCAGACCCACAACCCGGGCCTCATCTATTTCATCTACATCGCGCTGATCATCGCCAATTTCCTGATGTACGGGATGGCGATCGCACTGGTGCGGCCTTGCGTGAAGCTGTTCAGCTTGCCACGCACGCTGCTGATGCCCCTGATCATCCCGATCTGCGTGATCGGCGCGTTCGCGGTCAGCCTGAATTATTTCGATGTTTACGTGATGCTGGCTGCGGGCATGGTCGGCTACGTGATGCGGAAATACGGCTTCCCGCTGGCGCCGATGGTCCTGGCCGTGATCCTCGGGCCGCTGGCCGATGAGAATCTGCGCCGCGCGCTGATCATCTTCGAGGACAAGTCGGTGGGATACGTGCTGACCGAGCACTGGATCGGATCGATCCTGATCGTCGTCGTGCTCTACACATTCTATGACGGTATTTTCGGCCGGACCAGGGGGAATGCAAAGAAGACCGTGTAATCGTTGTTTTCCGGCCCGGGTCGGACCCCAAAAAGGAGGCGCTGATGAGCGAGAAGAAGGATATCGGGCTGGCCGTGATCGGCTGCGGCGTCGTCGGGCGCATTCGCGCCAAATTCGCGCGGGAGTATCCGGGCATCGGCTGGCTCGGGCTTTGCGATATCAAGGAGGATCTCGGCCGCAAGCTGGCCGAGGACACCAAGGCCGATTTCTTCACTACCGATTTCAACGAGTTGATCAACCGGCCCGAGGTCAATGCGGTGATCATCGCCACCGACGAAAACCATCACGGGCCGCCGACGCTGGCCGCGGTCGAGCGCGGCCACAAACACCTGTTCATCGAAAAGCCCCTGGCCACCGACGCGAAGGAATCCAAGCAGGTGCTGGATGCCATCGAGGCCGCCGGCGTCGACGCGGTGATCGGCTATACGCAGCGCTTCCGCCGGCGGTTCCTCGCCATCAAGGAGAAACTCAGCACCGGCCAGATCGGCGAGGTCACGGGCGTCGTCACCCGCGCCTTCATGAACCGCATGGTGCCGATCGCCACCGTCCAGCGCACCAACCAGCGCAAGACGCTGACCCCGATGGTGGTGTCCGGCACCCACAGCCTGGACATGAGCATGTGGCTGATGGAGGGCAAGGAGCCGGTGTCGGTCTATGCCGGCTCCAACGACAAGGCGCTATCGCAATACGGCACCAAGGATTCGACCTTCGGCCTGTTCACCATGGACGACGGCACCCTGTTCAGTATGAACATCTCCTGGGCACTGCCTGTCGTCTGGCCCGGCTCGGTCTACGGGCTGGAGATCGGCATCGTCGGCACCAGGGGGGTGATCGACATCGAGGACACCCATCGCGACCTGGTGCTGGCCTCGGATATGCCCCAGGGCGCCGGTTACGATCCGGAGGGCTTCGACAAGGGCATGGAACGCCACGTTGATTTCCTGACCAGCTATCCGCCCGGCGATATCTGGGAAGGGCAGCTCTGGGGGCCGATGCGCGAGGAGACCAAGGAATGGTTCGGGCGCGTCCATATGGGCCTGAAGACACCGCACGCAACGGCACGGGAAGGCCATCGCAACCTGGTGCTGACCATGGCAATGGACCTGTCGGCGGCGCGCGGCGAGGTCGTCCGTCTGCCCGTCGACCTCGATGAACTCGTATTTTAACGCTTTTCGAGATTGTCTGGATACGCACTTGCGCCAGCGGCGCGACCTCATACTTCGAGACGCCCCTCCGGGGCTCCTCAGCATGAGGGCACAAGCGTTTGGGCCTCATGCTGAGGAGGGCCGCAGGCCCGTCTCGAAGTATGAGGTCGCGAGGTGCCGGAGCCGATCAACCTTGAAATACCATAGCCACAGGCCGCAGCTATGATCGGCCAGCTCTTCGCCATCGTCGCGCCGGTGATGATCGCAGTGGCGGTCGGCTACGTCATGGCGCGGCTGGGCAAGAAGGAAGAGCCGGAATACGTGACCCTGCTGGTGACCTATGTGGGCACGCCCTGCCTCGTCTTTTCGACCCTGGCGAATATCCACCTCGACCTGTCCGCGGTCGGCCAGATCGCGGGCGCTGCGGCGCTCACCCTCGTATTGGCGGCGGCGGTCGGCTATCCGCTGCTGCGGCTGACCCGCCTGTCGGTGCGTGGCTATCTGCCCTCGCTGATGCATCCGAACACCGGGAACATGGGCCTGCCGCTGTGCCTGTTCGCATTCGGCGAGGAGGGGCTTGCCCTCGGCATCGCGTTCTACGTGGTGATCGCTTCCAATCATTTCGTCACCACGCCGGTCGTCGCCTCGGGCAGCTTCTCGCTGCGGCGTATCGCGCGCAGCCCGATCATCTACGCCGTGGTCATCGCATTCGGCTTCCTGGTGACCCGCACCGCGGTGCCGGACTGGATCAACAATGCCACAAGGCTGCTCGGCGGGATCACCATTCCGCTGCTTCTGATCACGCTCGGTTTTTCCCTCGCCCGCCTCAAGGTCGGTAATCTGCGCACCAGCCTGTTCCTGGCCCTTGCGCGGCTGTGCATCGGATTTGCGGCCGGCCATGCGGTCGCGGAAATCCTCGGGCTCGAAGGAGTCGCCCGGAGCGTTGCGATCCTGCAGGCATCGATGCCAAACGCCGTTTTCAACTATCTGTTCGCCAAGCAATACGATGCCGAGCCGGACGGCGTCGCCGGCATGGTCGTGGTCTCGACATTGCTGAGTTTTGCCGCGCTGCCGTTGCTGCTGTGGTACCTGCTTTAGGTGCTGGACCTATGTAGGCCCCGCATAGCGGTAGATTGATTTGGAATTTTCGCTCATACTTGTATGGTTCTAACATTACCGTGGGTTTCGGGCCGGCAGGTAACGCGCGTACGATCCGGACCCCGTGAGAACCGAGATTCTGGACGCGGCGCAAGGTCGGATATGCCGTCCTGCGGCCGGCTGTTGGCGCTGCGGTATCCGGCTTAGGGACAGAGTTACTGGAGGAGCCACCGAAATGAGTGAACACCCCTGGCAATCCGAGGACTGGTTCGTCAGTCCCTGGAACTATGAAAAGGAAGTGACCAAGGACTTCGTCTTCCCCAAGAAAATCAAGATTCACGATGTGACGCTGCGCGACGGGGAGCAGCAGACCGGCATCGCCTATTCGATCGACGACAAGATTCGTATCGCCGAAGCGCTGGCCGAGGCCGGCATCCACCGGATCGAGGCCGGCCTGCCGGCGGTGTCCAAGGACGACTTCAAGGCGATCTACGAGATCAACAAACGCAATTTGGGCCCCGAAATCTATTCCTTCTGCCGCTGCATGAAGAACGATGTCGACGCCTCCGTCGATGCCGGCGTGAAGGGCCTAGTCATGGAGGTCCCGGCCAGCACGCACCTGATCGAGCACGCCTACAAATGGCCGCTGGAAAAGGCCATCGAACTGTCGATCGAGGCGACCGGTTACGCGCATGAGCAGGGCCTCGAGGTGGTCTTCTTCCCGATCGATTTTTCGCGCTCGGACATCGACTGGGTCATGGCCCTGATCAACCGCGTCGCCGACGAGGGCCACATGGACGCGCTGGCGCTGGTCGACACCTTCGGGGTGGTCTCGCCGCACGCCATGAAATTCTTCGTGCAGGAGGTCAAGAAGCGGACGAGCGTCCGGCTGGAGACCCACTTCCACCAGGATTTCGGCATGGGCGTCGCCAATACCATCATGGCGCTGGCCGAGGGCGCGGAAGTGGTTCATTCGACGGTGCTGGGGATTGGCGAGCGCGCCGGCAACGCGCCGACCGAGGACGTCGTCATGGCGCTGCTTACGATGTACGGCATCGATATCGGCATCAACTACGACAAGCTCTATCCACTGGCCAAGCTGGTCCAGGAAGTCTCGGGCATTGCCGTGCCGAGCAACCGCTCGGTCGTCGGTGACCAGTTGTTCCAAGTCGAATCCGGCATCATCGCGAACA
>Ga0224512_10001566_pt1 | contig 21906 bp, 22 predicted proteins | sample SF_May12_sed_USG_4_FD_169103 | JGI IMG/M metagenome (GOLD analysis project Ga0224512, IMG submission 169103) | Sediment microbial communities from San Francisco Bay, California, United States - SF_May12_sed_USGS_13 | ecosystem: Environmental > Aquatic > Marine > Sediment | place: USA... | reverse complement strand
GCTCGCCGCCCACTATGGCCATCCCGAGGCTGCCCGACGAATGGCGCGCAGGCGCATCGCCGAGCTCGAGCTGTACGAGCTGGTGGTCGTGAACAGCGCCGGTTGCAGCGGCCATATGAAGCACTACGGCGAGTTGCTCGCAGATGATCCGGCGTGGGCCGATCGAGCGGAGGCCGTCGCATCGCGAACCGTCGACGTCCTCGAGTTGCGGCCGCAGGTAGCGAGCTCCGCACGAGGAGACGTCGCGATGCACGATGCCTGCCATCACCTCAACGGCCAGCTGATCGCCGACCAACCGCGGCGCACCCTTCGCGAGGCCGGTGCCACCATTTGCGAGCTCGGGGACGGCGGTCGCTGCTGCGGCGCCGCGGGCGCCTACGCGATGGCCCAGCCGGAGCTTTCGGCCGAGCTTCGTCGGCAGAAGACCGACGCGATTGTCGCTACCGGGGCGCCGATCGTCGCCGTAGCGAACCCGGGATGTGCGATTCAGATCGCCAAGGGGCTGAGAGATGCGGGCTCGTCGGTGCGCGTCGCGCACCCGGCTCAGCTGATCAGCGGAGGCTAGGACACGACATCGACCGGGGTGCCCGGAGGCACTCGCCTGCCGATGTAGTTGATAGCGCCGTTGCCGAAGCGCACGCAGCCGTGACTAGCGGCGCTGCCGAGCAGGCTCGGCCGGTTGGTGCCGTGTAGGGCAACACGGCCCCGGCCGCCATCGAAGAAGTTGAGCCGCTCGGAATGCGCGGACAGCGTGATGATGTAGGGGCCGAAGAAGCCGCCTGCGGAGCGCTGCTTGACGACCTCGCTGATCGCGAAGCGGCCCGTCGGAGTGGGGAACGCAGAGCGGCCCACGACCACCCGGAAGCTGCGCGTGCGGCGACCGTTGCGGAAGACCCAGGCGCGGCGCTGGCCGGTGTCGACCTTGACGCGCCAGGGCGTCGAGGAGACCTTGAGAGCCTCACCGGGTACCCAGCCGGTGGACGCGTTGGGCCGGAACGGCAGCCGGACCTTGTACCACACGCCGTGCTTCACGCTCGTGCGCGCCGCGAGCACCAGAAGGGTCTGGGATCCGCGGTTGTAGGGGGCGAACGCGGAGAGCTTGCGCTTGCGCTTGGCGTTCTTGCGTGGGGCCGTGCGTGACCAGACGGGATAGAGCACCCGGGCCGTCCACGCCGTCTTGGTCGTCGGCCGAGATGCAATCGGTCGCGGTGCTCTCGCGTGAGAGACCTTCGCTTCGGACGATGAGTCAGGCTCCGCCCCCCATGAGCCGGCCGCGCCCGCGAGCAATGCGACGCCGGCACCGGCAAGGACAAGGGTGGTCAGGGAACGCCTCGGGAGACTCACGGCGGTCACCTTTTCACCGCCCGAGATCGGGATCCTTCGGCTCTGGTTCGCGCAGAACAGATCTGTATGGCCAACCTAAGTTCCACTTCAAAGAGCTCCCAAGTTCGGGTTCCCGGGTGGTCTACGCCGATCGTTTCTGGTGGATCGGCACCGGCGGCGGGACGCATCCCGCCGCCGGGGGAGGACTGCTCGCGCGTCAGCCGGTCACGCCGCCGCTACGCGGAGGACGCGGCGGGTCGGTGACCCTCACGATCGCCCTGTCGGTCTCGGGCGGCACACCCTGGGCCGTCACGATCGCCGTGTTCACCTTGCGACCGGCGGGCACCCCGGGAAGGATGCGCACGCGCATTCGCACGGTCTTCGAGCGGCCGGCTCGGATCGTTCCGAGGTTCCACCTGAGCACACCGTTTTCCACTCTCGCGCGGCTGGGCCTGCGCACCAGCACCATAGAGTCCGGCACCGGGTCGATCAGCACGACCTGGCGCGCGATGAAGCGGCTGGTGTTGCTGACCCGAATCGTGAAGTCGAAGGGCACATTGCGGCGTCGGGTCGCGGGGCCGCGCTTGTCGATGTCCAGATCGGGCGGGGGCGTGCCTGTGATCCTCGTCGGCGGGCCGCCCTGCACGATGCCGAAGTTGTGGTTCGGGCTCGGGGTCCCGGAGGTGATCGGAATGTTGGAGATCACCTGGGCGGTGGTAAGGCTGAAGCCACCCGGCTTGGCGACCTTCACCTGGTATCGGCCCGGTAGCAGGCCCGGGAACTCATACGTGCCACGCGCGGCACTGAACGTGGTGCCGGTCACGGACTGGCCGGTACCCGTCCTGCCCGTCAGCTCCAGCTTGATGCCGCCGGCGCCGATCTCTCCCACGTCGATCTGCTGGTTGCGATTCTGATCGATCCAGACGGTGCCGCTGAGCGGCGCCGGCCGGACATTGCCGACCTGGAACGTGCCCGTGCCGCCCGCAGGAACCAGCACACTGCCACTTGACGGAGTCACGGGTACCCAGCCTGGCTCAGGGACCTCGGCCACGTTCCACGTTCCGGCGGGAACGTTCGACAGCAGGACGGAGCCTTCGGTTCCGGTCGCTGCGCTACTGGGGTTCCCTGACGGGTTCGTCAAGTTGAAGTTCCAGGAGGGTAGGCCGGAGTCGGCGGCGTCGCGCCGGCCGTCGCCGTTGACGTCCTCGAACTTGATCAGCTGAAGGTTCCCGAGCGCGGCGGCGACATCGAAGATCGTCGTGGCGGTGCTCTCCGGAATCGTCCGGCCGGCGGCGTTACTGAAGAACTGCAGCGACACCTGGTATCGGCCGACCGGGCCCCCGACGCCGGGAGTGAACGCCGTGCTGGCGTTGGCCGGGCTGGGCTGACCCGTGAGGTCGGTCGACTGACTCAGCTGGACGAGGCCAGTGGGCGCCCGGACCTCGAGCAGCCTGCTGATCGGGTTCGAGGTGTAGGAGATCGAGTGCTGAATCTGCTCAGCCTGGCCCGGCGTGATCGCCTGTGGCGGCGACGGCACGCGGTCGAGTGTGATTCCGGCGCCCACGGCGACAGCGGGCAGGACGAGTGCCGTACCGGCGGCGAGTGCGAGCACGCCGAGCCGGCGGCGGGCGGATCGGGATGGCATAAGCAGGGCCCCCTCGAGACCAGAGGATCGGAGAACAACCAGGGGAGTTATGCGCGATCCTAGGTCCCGCTCCTCCCCCGGTCACCCCGTGGCGGGTCTCGCAACTGTTGCGAAAGCTCTCGCAACGCAGAAAAGCAGGATTCGGGCAGTTTTCTCGCTGTCGAAGGGGCCAGGGCTCAGGCTGCGCCGGGCGTGTCAACACCCCGAATCTTCCAGGCGGCCTGCCGAGGGCGACCGAGGGCGAGGACCAGGCCGGCAAGCGAGAGAAGCCCCAAAGCGGCGGCCACGAGCCAGACGGTGAGCTCACGCAGACGCTGCACGGGGGTGAGCGTCTTGCCGATGTCCTCGAATACTCGCGCCAGGTCGGCATCGTCGGTGGTCTGGGTGTAGGTGCCGCCGGTCTGGGTGGCCAGCAACGCGAGGGTCTCGCGTGGGTCGCCGAAGCGGGGGTGCGGGGGGTCGTCCCCCACCAGGATGGTGAAGACCGGAACCTGCACCGCCTGAGCCCGGGCGGCTGCGGCCGAAGGTTCGAGGCCGAGGGTGCGGGCGCCATCGGTGAGTAGCACGATCCGCGCGGGAGAGTCCTGAGAGTTGGCCGGGATCTCCTCCAGCACTCCTGCCCCACTGAGAAGGGAGAGCGAGGTCGCGACGGCATCGCCCAGAGCAGTGCCTTCCCGAGGCTCGGGCAGGTCGTCGAGAGCAGCGGCGACGACCGCGCGCTCGACGGTCGGGGTCACCAAGGTACGCGCCCGGTCGGCGAAGTTGACCAGCCCGATCGCCGTCGAGTCGGGTGCCTCCCCCAGCAGGCGCTTGGCTGCATCGGACGCGGCCACGAGTCGCGAGGGCTGTAGATCGTCCTTACGCATCGACAGAGAGGTATCGATTGCGAGAATCACCGTGCCGCGCTCCTCTTCGCGCGTCACGTCGACCGAAGGCCGGGCCGCGCCCACCGCAAGGGCGGTGATCGCCAGCAGACCGAGCAGCCCGCCGAGCAGCTGTGCATTCCGGGACCACCTCGGAGAGCGGACGTCCACGAGGCGGGGATCAGCGTATGCCGCCGCGGCCCGGCCCGCGCGACGCCACCAGAGCAGGCCGAGAACGCCCAGCACGGGCACCAGCAGGACCGCGAGCAGCCACTCCGGCGCCTGAAAGACGATTGGGCCGATCTCGGTCACGACAGCCTCGGAGCGAGTCGCCAGGCGCCGATGCCCGCCAGCAGCAGCAAAAGGGCCCCGGCCACCGCAGGCCACGCCGTGATCTCGTCCTTGACACGGACCGTGCCGATGAACGAGCCGAGCCGCTCGTACACTTGGCTGACCGACCCGGCGTCGCGCGACTCGAAGGCCTGACCTTCGGTGATCTCCGCCAGCCGCGAGAGCGCCTCGGGGGCGGGCGGAACACGGCGTCCGTCAGGCAGCACGCCCTCGTTCGTGCCGAGGGCGACCGTGAACACGGGCACTCCGGCGGCCCGCGCATCGCGCGCCGCCAGATCGACCGGCAGGCCCGTGGTGCTGGCGCCGTCGCTGAGCAGCAGGATCCGGGACGCCACCAACTCCTCGGCTCCCCCTTGGCCCTCGCGTAGAGCCGCGAGCGAGGTATCGACCGCGTCTCCGATCGCCGTCGCTCCGTCGGCGACAAGGCTGTCGAGTGCGCCGTTCAACGCCGCTCGATCCGTCGTCGGGGGAAGGACGATCGTTGCGACCCCGGAGAAGCTCACGAGCCCCACTTGGTACTGACGAGGCACCGTGTCCGCGAACCGCTTCGCGGCGTCTTGGGCGGCACGCAGTCGGTACGGTGCCACATCGTCGGCGGCCATGGATCCCGACACGTCGATCGCAAGCATGATCGACGCTTGCTCACGCGGCTGATCCCGGTCGACCTGAGGGCGCCCCAGCGCGAATGCCAGCAGGGCGACGCCGAGCAGGGCGAGCGCGGCCGGCAGGTACCGCAGCTTCGAGGGTGCGGCTGCGGCCGCCTCGATGTGCGTCAGGTCCGGATGCGGCACGCCGCTCGGCGGCCGGAGCCGCCGGAACAGTAGCCACGCGCCGACGGCGACCGGCACCAGCATGAGGGCCAGCAGGCCCCATGGCGCGATGAAGGTCATCCGACGCGCCGCCTGGGCGTCGGGCGACGCAGGCCGTAGACCACCGGCGTCAGCCAGTCGGTGTCGGGCTGTACGACGATGTGGCGCGCGCCGGCCCGACGGAGCATGGACTGGCGGCCGTTCGCCGCCCGTTCGACCTCTTGCCGAAAGCGCTGACGGAACCTGGGATCCGCCGTGTCGATCAGGCGTTGCCGACCGGTCTCCATGTCTTGCAGGCGAATCGGGCCGATCTCCGGGAGCTCGTGCTCTCGTCGATCGCGCACCTCGATCGCCAGTACCTCGTGGCGGCGACTTAAGACACCGATCGCCTCCTCGATCCTCCGCTCCGCTGGGAAGTCGCTGATGATCGCGACCAGCCCGCGATGGCGGGCGATGCGTCCGAGCGCCGTTATCGCCTTCGAGAGGTTGGTCTCACCGCTGGAGATCCTCGGCTCGACGCGCTCGGTTGCCGCCAGGGCCTCGATGAGGGCGCGCCGGTCGCCGCGGGGCGGCCGAACGAGATCGAGCTCGCCATTGCGAGTCGCAACGACACCGAGCCGGTCGCCGCGGCGACGCAGCACCGCGCCGATGCCCGCCACGATCTCCTGACCGACCTCGGCTTTGGTGCGCACGGCGCTCCCGAAGGCCATCGACGCGGACCGATCTAGCAAGATCCAGGCCGTCAGGACCGGCTCGATCTCGGGAACGCGGACCATCGGCTCCCCGGTGCGCGCGGACAGTGGCCAGTCCACCCAGCGAACGTCGTCGCCGGGTTCGTAGGCGCGAGTCACGGCAGGCTCGTCGCCGGGGCCCGGCCGACGGCCGCGCCGCTCGCCCTGCAGCACCCCGTCGAGGCGCCGGGCGACCTTGATCTCCGCGTGACGGAGAAGCCTCTCAGGCGACTGCACGGCCCCCGCCGAGGTCCACCTCGGGCTGAGGAATGGCCTCGATGATCGCGTCGAGCACCTGGTCGGGCGCCACGTCGGCGGCGAGTGCCTCGTAGCTCAGCACCACGCGATGGCGGAGGGCATCGTGGAACAGGCTGGCGATGTCCTCGGGCATGACGTAGCTGCGCCCACGAAGCACCGCGAGGGCCCGGCCGCCGCGAATCAGCGACAGCGACGCACGAGGCGATCCCCCCAAGTCGAGGTACGGCTCGAGGTGCGGCAGTCCTTCGGTGGTGGGCTCGCGAGTCGCGTTGACCAGCCGGACCGCGTACGAGCGCACCCGGTGGTCCACGAACACCGAGTCGGTGAGGTCCTGGAGCTCGCGCAGGCGCTCGGGGTAGAGCAGCTGTCGGGGCTGGGGCGGATCAGCGGCCATGCGGCGGACGATCTCCTCCTCGTCGGCGGCCGTCGGGTACCCGACGATGAGCTTCATCGCGAACCGGTCGACCTGAGCCTCGGGCAGCTGGTAGACGCCTTCGCTCTCGATCGGGTTCTGCGTCGCCAGCACGAAGAACGGGCTCGGCACCCCGTGGGTCTCGCCGGCGATCGTCACGTGCCCCTCGGCCATCACCTCGAGCAGAGCGGACTGCACCTTGGCGGGCGCACGGTTGATCTCGTCGGCCAGGACGAAATTTGCGAAGACGGGACCGAGGCGGGTGCTGAACCCGGAGTTCTGGTCGAGCACCTGACCGCCGACCACGTCCGGCGGGACGAGGTCAGGCGTGAACTGGATCCGCGAGAACTGGCCACCCATTACCCGCGCCACCGTTTCGAGCGTCAGCGTCTTCGCCAGACCCGGCACGCCCTCCAGCAGCACGTGTCCTCGGCCGAGCAGCGCCACGAGAACGCGGTCGAGCAGCCGGTCCTGACCGACGATCACTCGCCGAAGCTCATAGAGAACGGCCTCGAGCTGCTCGCGCGGCGGCGCCGAGCGGGGCGGAACCGGCGTGGGTTCGTTTTGGCTTTCTGACATGCGGACCTCTCTGAGTTAGTCGACGCTCTCGAGCAACGTCCTGACGCGCGAGGATGGAACGGCGAAACCGATGCCGACGTTTCCCCGGATCGGAGCGGCGATCGCGGTGGGAATGCCGACCAGACGACCGCGAAGATCGAACAGGCCGCCACCGGAGTTACCCGGGTTGATCGGCGCATCGGTCTGGATCATGGGGATGCCGTTGCGTTCGTTGACGCGGCCGACGGCGCTGACGATACCCGCGGTCACCGTGCCAGGAAGATCGAATGGGCTGCCGATCGCGAACACCTGGTCGCCGATCTGCAGGCCGCCATCGGGCTCGGCGGCCACCTGCGCACCTGGACCCGCCACACCGTTTGGCCGCAGGATCGCGAGGTCTTGCTGGGCGTCGCTGGTCTCGACGGCCGCGGGAATGCGGCGATTGTCCGCGGTCACGACGGTCACTCTGCTCGCGGCGCCGACCACGTGCTGGTTGGTGACGATGAGCCCTCGCGGCTCCACGATCACGCCGCTGCCCGAGCTTCCACCCGAGATGACCTGCACCACCGACGGCGCCGCAGTGCGCACGGCGTTCGAGAGGCCGATCTGCTCGTCGGCCGAACCCGCCCCGGCCGTCGGCGAGGTCTGGGCGCTCGCCTCGATCGCCGCCGGATCATCGTTGACCACTGTCGCCACGAGCGCGCCGATGCCTCCGGCGCCGATCAGGCCAACGACCATCAGCGCGGCGAGGCCCAGGCGGCCGTTGCCGGAGCTCCGGCGCGGACGCGGGGCGCTCCTCGCGGGCGCGGGCCCCGCCAGCGGCGGAAGGCTCGTTTGCCGCGCGGGCGGAGGCTGGCTCAACCCACGCAAGCCCTCAGCGGGGCGCGATTGCGACTCCAGGCGGGGAAGGCCTCTGCCGCGCTCGGGACGTGGCGGTAGCGGCGGCAGGGAAGGGGTCATGGCGTGAAGTTGTAGCGCGGCCACGTGAAAGGTGGGTTAAAAGGCCGATTAGCCCGACCTTAAGAGCCGACTCGCGGACCCCGCTGGAGGGACCACGGGGACGGCCGGACGATCGCAAGGTGCCGCTCTTACTTCTTCGGCGTGTGTCGGGCGCGAACTGAAGCCGTTCGGCCGTGCCGTGAGGCCTTGCCCAGTCGTTGGTCGCACACCGGGCCGCGCGAGGCCCCGCTCACGGGCAGGGGCGAGCTAGGGGCGCCTGCCACGCGGCCCAGGGCGAAGGGGTGAGAGAGTTCCGGTCTCAAGCAGCGTAAGGTCGTCGCGGCGTCGTACTGAATCGGCTCGCGCGTCGAATCATTCCGCGGATCATGGACAGGATCGGCGAGGCGACCTCACAGCCTGGCCACGTTGTGAGTGTGAAGGACACCGATCGAGCCGAGCAGCGCGCAAAGACGGTCGGCCCTCTGCTTCGCAGCGCGAGCACAGCGGCGATCTGGGTGGTCGCCGGAATCATGATGATCGAGACGCTTGGGTTCAGCATCGTGCCCGTCATCGCCTCGGCCGGCATCCTCGGCCTCGCGATCGGCTTCGGGGCTCAGTCGGTCGTCGAGGACATGCTGCGATGGCATCTTCATGCTCGCCGAGGACCAGTTCGGCAAGGGTGACCGAATCGACGTCGCGCCGTCAATGGAACTGTCGAGCGCGTCACGCTCCGCACCGCCGTAATCAGGGATGCGACCGGAACGGTCTGGCACGTGCCGAACAGCGAGATCAACCGCGTGGCCAACGAGAGTCAGGTGCGCTCGCGCGTGGCCGTCGCGATCGGCGTCTCCTCCAGCGAAGACCTTCAGCGTGCGATGAGCGTCCTCGCCGATGCCGCCGACGATCCGGGGTGGAAGGGACGCGTCAAGAGCGCCGCCGAGGTGCAGGGCTTTTACGAGCTGGGTGAGGATGCGGTCGACATCCGCGTCATCGTCTGGGTTGCCGCCGGAGAGCGACGGAGGTTCGAGCGAATCCTACGTTTCAAGTTGAAAAAGCCGCTGGACCAGGCCGAGGTTGAGATGCCCAATCGGCAGGTCGACGTCTGGCTGCGCGGGCAGCCGCGGCCCGCATCATGGGTGGCGCACGAGGCGGCGTGAGGGGCGGAGTCACCCGGCCTTGGCGCGCGCGTCAGAGCGGTCGCCTCCCTGAGGGATCGGCGAGTTGGTCGGCCACGTCATCAGCCAGCTCCGCCCGCCGTGCAGCCCGAGCCACGCGGATCCTCATCCGATCGAGCCGCGCCTGCTCGTCCGGTCCCAGGTCCTCCACCGAGGCCCGCTTCTCGAGTTGATCGATGCGGGCGGCGAGGTCGCGGACTCGCTGCCAGAGATCGTCGGCCACCTCGCCGGCGCGGCCGCTGCTCACCGTGATCTCATCCGTCGGAGGCTGCAGCGTCCTCCGGGTCGCCGCCATTGTGCTCCGACGACGCCTGGCCGGTCTCGGTAGAGGAATTGCCCCTGCTCCGACGCCGCCGACGACGCCGCCGGCGCGGTTTTGGCGGAGACTCGTTGGTCGACTCGGTCGACCCGGTATCGGTCGCTCGGGCGCCGTTCGTCGAGGCGGTGCCGGCCGTCGCCTCCTCGGTGCGCATGCGCCTACGGCGCCGCCTGCCGCTGGAGTTGCGCTTGCGCCCCTCTCCAACGCCGATCACATCGGCCTCGGGCAGCCGGGGGAAGCGGTTTCGCAGGGCGTTCCACGCGCGCTTGGAGTGCAGGGCACGGGGATGGAGGGCCCCGATTGCCGCCCGAAGCGACCGGCGCGCGTCGGGCGTCGTGAAGTCGATGGAGTCGAGATAGCCCCGAAGCTGCGCCCAGCCACCACAGGCTCCCGCGGCACGGGCAGCGAGGCGGATGTGCTCGCTGCGCACGGGCACATCGTCGCGCCCCAGCGAAACCAACAGACGTGCCGCCTGGCCGAGCCTGAGCGAAACCTCGCCATCCGGCGGCACCGGGTCCGGGGGGGGATCGCCGGCGGATCGCAGCCAGGTCGCGATCAGCGCCAGCTCGCCGCCGTTGCTGATCAGGTGGTGGGCCTCCCACGCCGCGATGCGAGCGACTTCCTGGTTGCGGCCGGGCCGATTGTTGTCGGCCAGCGAACGCGAGATCTCCCAGGCCCAGGCAGGCGCCCACTCGGACGCCTCGTTCAGCGCGCCCCACCGGCGGCGATCGCCCGATCGGCCCATTTGCTCGACGGAGCTGAGCCTGTCCCAGCGCCCGGCTGCGTCGGCATGCCACCAGAGCGCGCGCAGACGCTCGCGGGAGGTCATCCGCAGGCGGTCGAGCACGCGGCGCGGAACGTCGAGCGGCAGGTTCGCCCTGAGGTCCGGCTGGGTTAGCAGGGCCATTGCCCAGGCGCGCCACATCGGCTGGTCGCGATTCTCGGTCGCATCGCGGGCGATCAGCCCCGAGAGCGCGAACCAGGCCGAGCCGGCGCCGGCGCTGACGCCTTCGGAGATCCTCTCGGTGACCTCTTTGAGATCGGTCTCGGCCGCCGCCGCCTGCACCCAGTCCTCCATGACCGTCGGCGGGAGATCGGCCGGATCGGTGTGCCGCCAACCACCCTCTCCGAGCCCCCCGACGATGTCTGCGGCGGAGGCGCCGCTGTTGACCAGCACCGGGCCGGTCTCATCCTGGGCCGCGAGCAGCTCCGCGGCCTTTGCGAGCTTGCCGCGCTCATCGCTGTTGGTGGCTGGTCCGGCCACGCGACCGAGCGGTTGGTACCACCCAAGTCCGAACACCTCGTGGCTGGTCTGTACGCCCATCTTCTCGCCGGCGGGCAGGAACTCGACGGACACGGCCTCCTTGCCGGGCGCCGGACGCATCACCCGACCGAGCCGCTGTACGAACACCCGCTCCGAGGTGGTGGGCGCCAGATGCATCACGACCGCGGCGCGCGTCTCGTCCCACCCTTCGGTGAGCAGATCGGCGTTGCACAGTACGTCGATCTTCCCCTCGCCGAAGTCGGTCAGGACGCGGCGCAACTCGCGCTTCGGCGTCTGCCCGGAGACGGCTGCTGCGTTGACCCCCCTCGCGGCCATCTCATCGGCGAGGGCCTGAGCCTGGGCCACGGTCGCCGTGTAGGCGACTCCCGCGAGGCCGAGCTCGGCGAAGTGGCTTTCCCAGACCTCGGCGCACGCGTGGTGCCACTTGGCCCGGTCGAGGGCGCGCCCCAGACTGCCCTGGTCGAAGTCGCCCCGGGCGATGGTGACGTCGGAGAGGTCAACGGAGCGCTCCACCCGCAATGACCGCAGCGGCGACAGGATGCCGCGATCGATCGCCGATGCGCGGTCGAGCGTTGCAGACACGGGTCCGAACACCTGCTCCACGTGGCCGGTCGTCGTCGAGCCCGTCGCCGTGAAGCCGACGATGACGGCCTTCTTCGGGCGGTCCAGCAGTCGGCTGGTCTGTGCACCGAGGGCGGTGTGCGCCTCGTCGCAGATCACCAGGTCGAGCGCCGCCCAGCTCATCTTGTCGGCATGCCGGAGGGTGGCCTGATAGGTCGTGATGGTCACGCCGCGAGTGCCGGCCGCCTCGGGTCCATCGGTGTGCACAGGAACCGAGGGGAAGAATCGCGCGAAGGCCACCGCGGTCTGCTCAGCGAGGTTCCGGCGGGGTACCAGCACCAGAGCCGAACCACCCACTGCCGCCACGATCGCGCTGAACATGATCGTCTTGCCCGAGCCGGTGGGCGCGTCGACCCAGCTGCGCATTGCGCCGTTGGAAAGGCGACCAGAGAGCTGGTCGAGCGCCTCGATCTGGTGATCGCGCAGCACGACGTCCGGCCACGCCGTAGCGGGGTCGTCGAGGGCGTCACGAAGGGCTTGCGCCGCGCCGGGCCGCGCCGGGCTGATCGTCGAGGTTGCTTCGAGTGCGTCTGGCATCACTGCGCGCTTCTTTGAGCGCTAACAGACGGTTAGCTCCTGCGAAGAACGGCTGAGAGCGAGCCACATCCGGTGGCAGACTCAGGCACCTTTGTGGGTGCGGGGCCGGTCAGGGCAGGAGACCCGGCCGCGGCGATACTAGCACTTCGTCGGGACGCGGCCCAACCCGTCGGCGGCCACCACTACGATCTGCCGTATCCATCGGCTTACCCTGAACCACGCAACCGGGCAGATCCCGTGGCTCCCATTGGCCGCCGTGGCGCTGGCCGCGTTGGTCGTGGGATTCGCCGCCGGGTGGCTGCTGCGGGGCGACGGCGGGCAGGCGACCGTGCTCCGCGCGGCGGAGGCCGCACCCCTCGCCGATGAGGCGGCGGCGCCAGCCCCGGAGCCGGAGCAGACAGCCTCTGCGGCGACCGCGCGGCCGCGTTCCGAGGTGGATGTGGCGGTGCTGAACGGCGTCGGCGTCGCCGGCCTCGCCGGGGAGGCGGCCGATGGGCTGCGCTCGAGTGGCTACAGGATCGTGCAGGTGGACGACGGTCCCGCCCGGGACGGTCCTACCCAGGTGTACTTCGTCGCCGGCCTCAAGCCCGAGGCAGAGCGCCTGCGTCGCGACCTCGGCATCGGCTCCGCGGTCACGGCCCTGCCCGACGGCCAGGTGAGGGACATCGTTCCCGAGGCGGCTCAGCTCGTGGTTCTGCTCGGCGCCGGGTAGGAGTCGGTGAGCGACACCCGGCCTCGTATCGGCCTGCGCGTAGCGCAGTACGGCACCGCTTGGACGGGCCTGCGAGACGGCGCCCTTCATGCCGAGCGCCGCGGGTTCCACACCCTTTGGGTGAACGACCACCTGCGCACGCCGGGGCGCCTGCAGCGGCTGCCGGCGTTCGACGCCTTCACGACCCTCGCCGCGCTGGCCACCCTCACTCGCACCGCACGCCTCGGAGTGGCCGTGCTCTCAGCCTCGTATCGCCCCGCAGCTCTCGCGGCCAAGATGGCGACGGGGATCGACGCGATCAGCGGGGGGCGGCTGACCATCGGACTCGGTACGGGCTCCGATGTCGAGGAGCACCGTGCGTACGGAGTTCCGTTCGGCTCCGGGCCGGAGCGCGCAACGCAGCTCGAGGAGAGCTTCACCGTGATGCGCGCTCTGCTCGACACGCCCGAGAGCGCGACGGTCCCGGGGCAACTGGTCGACGCCCAGAACCTGCCGGCGCCGATCCAGGCCCCACCGCCGATCTGGATCGCCGCCAACAAGCGGCGCCTCCTGCGCTTCGCCGGCGAGCACGCGGACGGCCTCGTGGTGGCGTTCACCGACGTCCGGGGCGTGACCCGGCGCCTCGCGGTCGCCGCCGAGGCCGCGGAAGCCGCCGGAAGGCCGCCGCTTGCCTGCGCGCTCTACACATACGTGCTCCCGATGGAGTCTCGGTCCGAGGCGGAGCGCTGGCTTCGAGCCGAGGCGAACGAGCTGGAATCGACGCCTGCCCGAGTCATCCGGTGGTTGACCAGCACCGGGCTCGTCGACACCTCGCGCGGGCTGCGCGAACGGCTTGCCGAGTACGGGGCGGCGGGGGTCACCGACGTGATCTTGGTCCTGCCCAACCAGGTGCCACCCGAGGCGATCGATGCCCTTGCTGACGCCGTGCTGGAACAGGCGGCGGCGACCGCGCCGAGCTCCGGCGTCTCGCCACGCGCCAATCTGGTGGACCTGCTGGTCGAGCAGCATCGCCGCGCGGGGCGCGGTGCCCATACGGCCGTCATCCAAGGCGAGCGGAGTTGGAGCTTCGACGCCCTCCGCCGTGAAGCCGGCCGGACTGCAGGGGCTCTGGCGGCGCTCGGCGTATGCCGGGGAGACCGCGTCGTCGTGGCGCTGCCCGACGGAATCGACTGGGTGCGGGCGTTCCTCGGCGCCATATGGATCGGGGCAGTCGCGGTGCCCCTCGACCCACACGCGTCAGACCAGCAACTCTCCGACGTCGTCGCCAACTGCCAGCCGCGTGTGGTGGTGACCGACGACGATCGAGGGAGGCACCCAGAGGCCTCCATGGTCTCGCCAACGCAGCTGTCGAGTGCGCTGCCGCCACCGCTCGCGCCGGTCCACGCCGATGAGCTCGCCTACCTCGTCTATTCCTCAGGGTCGACGGGCAGGCCCAAGGCGGCGATGCACTCCCACAGCGACCCGGGAGTGAGCGTCGCCACCTACGCGACCGAGGTGCTGGAACTACAGCCCGGCGATCGATGCCTATCGGTTGCCCGTCTGTTCACCTCGCTCGGCTTCGGCAACGGCTTCTTTCGCCCCCTCGGCCGGGGCGCGGCTGCGGTGCTCACCCCGCAGCGTCCGAACGTGCGAGCGGTGGTGCGCGCCGTGTCCGACCACGGGGTCACGGTGCTGAGCGGAGTGCCCACCTTTTGGTCGCAGCTCGTGACCTTTCTCGAGCGCCACCCGATCCCCGGCGCGCTCGCGGGAGTACGGCTCGCGGTGTCCTCGGGCGACAGCCTGCCCGCTCCCATCGCGGACGCCCTGGTCGACGCAACGGGCGTCACTCTCATCGAGGGGCTCGGGTGCTCGGAGTGCTCCAACACGATCATCAGCTGGCGCGCCGGTGAGCACCTGCCGGGTACGCTCGGCCGGGCGATCGACGGCGTCGAGATCCGCCTGGCCGACGACGACGGGCAGACCGTCCCCCAGGGCGCACCGGGTCGGCTGTGGATCCGCAGTGACTCGAACACCAGCGGCTACTGGCGCCGGACGGACCTGACCCGGGAGCTCGTCTATGGACCCTGGCTGCGCATGGGCGACATGCTCCGCGAGATCGAACCTGGCGTGTACCGGCACGTCGGCCGGTCCGACGACCTGTTCAAGGTCGACGCCCAGTGGGTCAGCCCAACCGAGGTGGAGGCGGCACTGCTCACCCACCCGGCCGTCCGCGAGGCCGCGGTGATGGGCCGGCCGGACGAGCGGGGCCTGCTCCGCTCGTGCGCGTTCATCGTTCGCGATCCGGAGGTTGACGTTGATGACCTCGGCGAGGCGCTGCGGCGGCACGTGGCCCATGAGCTCGCCCCGTTCATGGCGCCCACCTCGGTCATAGAGCGCGATGAGCTGCCCCGGCTGCCCTCCGGAAAGCTCAACCGGCGAGCCCTACGAGAGACTCTGGAGGAAGGCGACTAGGGCGTCGTTGACCTGATCCGGTGCCTCCTGCTGCACCCAGTGGCTGACACCCGGTAGGCGGGTGACCCGGGGCTCGCCGTCGATCTTGGTGATGGACTTCTCCAGCAGGATCTCGCTCATGTAGGCATCCGCCTCGCCCCAGATGATGTGGGTGGGCACGGTGACGGGGGGGAGATCCGGCGGGGGCTTCAGCCAGCTGGACGGCGGGATGTTTGCGCGGTAGTAGTTCAGCGCCGCCGTGAGGGCTCCCTCTTCACGCAGAGCGTCGATGAAGACCTCTTCGTCCTCCTTGGATATCGCGCCCTGCCTCGCGGTTCCGTAGAGGGCGCTGCGGAGGTTCGCGAAGTCATCGTTGCTCAGCCAGGCCTCGGCGACGCCGACGAATTGGAACAGCAGCATGTACCAGCTCTTCTGCTGCTGCTCGGAAATCTGCCGCGCCTCGGCTGAGGCCACCGGGTGCGGAGAGTTGAGGATGGTCAGCGAGCGAACCAGCTCCGGTCGGAGCGCGCCAGTTACCCAGGCGAGGCTCCCGCCCCAGTCGTGCCCCACGAGGTGCGCGCTGCCCTGCCCCAAGGCATCGATGAGACCCATGACATCGTCCGCCAGCTTTGCGATGGCATAGTCGTCGACCGCCTTTGGCCGATCGGACTCGCCGTAGCCGCGCAGGTCGGGAGCGATGGCCTCGAACCCGGCGGCCTCGAGCGCGGGGAGCTGATGTCGCCACGAGTACGCGAGCTCTGGAAAGCCATGCAGCAGTACCACCGGCGGCCCCGAGCCGACACGCTCGACCGCCAGCCGGATGTCGCCAACCCTGATCCTCTCCCGCGCCACGGCGTGAGGATATTGCACCGGCTAGAGACACTGCCCATGTGAGTCCATCGCCCGGATGCCGAAGTTTGGGATGCGAGGTCACTGACCTCCTCACAGGTCCCAGAAAGCGCCGCGGGCACCGGCGCCTGGGAACACGATCGGTGAAGCCGCGGGCACCGGCTCCCGATCGGCCCCGGGTAGGGCGTTTCTTGAAACGCCCTACCCTCCCCCCCTTCTCGACCAGGACCTCGAGCGTTCGCGGCAGAGCGCCTCGGGGTGGCGCCAGAGCGCATGAGTGTCGACCGTGTGCACTCGGAGCGCGACTAGCTCAGCATCACCAGGGGCCCGGCTCCGAAGGGCGATTGGTACGCGACGCCAATCCGCTCGTAGACGGCGGCGGGCACCGATATGTCTGCCAGGTAGAGATCGCCGGCAACCGGATGCGCCAGCCCGTGTTTCGGGGCAGCCAGCGTGAGCGTCGCCGTCGCGGTGATATGCGGCTCGTGAACGCTCCCGGTGCTCAGCTCGAGCCCTGACGGGACGTCGAGCGACAGCACCGGGGCCTCAAGCGGCACAGCGATGAGCTCCGCGGCCAGACCGCGCGGCGCACCGGTAAGCGAGTAGCCAAGCACAGCATCCACCACGAGGTTCGCGTGAACCGGCGCCGCGGCGCCGATGTCGACCTGCACCCCCATGCGAGTGAGGATCGCGTGCTGCTGTGCCGGAACGGGCGTCAGCCGGGACGGCTCCGAGGAGAGGCGCACGAAGACATCGGCCCCCGCGTTGACCAGGTGCCGCGCCGCCACAAGCCCGCCGCCACCGTTTCCGCCGGTGCCACACAGCACCAGCACCCGCGCGCCGGACGCATCGCCTCCGAGCATGCGGCGCGCGAGACTGGCCACCCCTCGCCCGGCGTTCTCCATCATGCGCACCAGGCTGATGCCGAACTCCTCGATCATCAGGCGATCGACTTCGATCATCTCCTTGACGGAGAGCCACGGCACCGCGTCTCGGGCCACCGTCGTAACGGAGTCACTCACGCGGCTACACGTGATCCTTGGAGGCGTCCCCGCCGCGGATCGGATCGAGCGTGACGATGTCGACCGGCCCCTCGAGTCTGCCCTCGCAGGCTGCGATGCACGTGGCGATGTGCGAGCTGCTCGCATGGGCGTCGAGGGCCTCTTGGGAAGTCCACCGCTCCACGAACACCAGCTGGCCGGGTCGCTCTCTCACGCGATGCAGCGCGTAGAGCTCGCAGCCGTCCTCGGCATGGGTCGGCTCCAACAGAGCGCTGAACTCCCGCTCCACGTCGCTCTCTATCCCCGGTTTTGGCGAAACCGTCGCCAAGATGACTACCTCAGGCACTGTCTCCTCCTCGGGCCGGACGGTCCGCAGGAGTGTCTGCCACGCCCGGCGCCACACGCAAGCGGCTGTCGTCGGCGGGACGCGCTCAGGTCTGAGCGAAGACGACCACGAGCGCCAGCACCCAGACGATCGCCAGGCCTGCCAGGGAAGCCATGGAAACGGGCCTTCGAGTCGCCGTGCGCTCGTAGATGAAGCCCGGGCGCGAGGTCGGTCCGCGGTGCGGGCGCCGCCCGTGCCGCGCCATGAGAGCCGCGACACAGGCGAGGAGGCTGAGCGCCAACACGAGCATCAGCTTCATGCGGTCGACGGTAGGTCGGGGCCCGGACGCCGCGGCGGGTTCGTGCCCGCTCACAGCGGGGAATCCCCCTGGACGGGCCGCGTGCGGCGTCCCTCTACCGAGGCAGGTCGATCTCGATCGTCTCGCCGTCGGCGGGAATGAGCACGCGATCAGCGCATCCGGCCCGCTCACACGCCTCGGCGAGCGCGGCCCGCGTCAGGCCGCAGTGGTTGTAGGCCTCCATGTGCACGGCGATCACGGTGCCGGCCGGAGCGACCTCAGCGGTCGAGACGACGTCGGCGGCATCCATCGTGATCGAACCACCGTGGGTGAACTGCGGAGCCCCCGCGTTCACGACGATCACATCGGGATGGTGGGCGTCGATGGCCGCGGCGGTCTGTTCGCACCACACCGAATCTCCCGCGAGGTAGAGCGTTGGCTCACGCGGCGCCGCGAGCACGACTCCCATCACGGGGCCCATCGCCTCGGCCATCTGCCCACGTCCGTGGCGGCCTGCCGTCGGGCTGACGCGTAGCTCGCCAAGCGCGAAGGGGTCCGCCAGTGGCGTAGCGCCGAGACCCAGGCCGGCGAGGGTGGGCGCCTCGTGCGGTTGGCAGATCACCGGAACGTCTCGCGGCAACGATCGCATGGCGGTCGCGTCGAAGTGATCCGGATGCAGATGGCTGACGATGACCGCATCAAGCCCGTCGACCAGCTGCTCCGCCGCGATCGGCAGTTCGACCAGCGGATTCGGCAGCTGATTTGCGGTCTCGGGGAGCGGAGGCTGCGTGCCCGCGGGGTCGAGCATCGGATCGATCAGCAGCCGCGCCTGCCCCATCTCGACGAGCAGAGTCGCGTGGCGAATCAGAGTCAGGTTCATCGCGGGAGGCCCGCAATCTCGGCGGCGAGTCGTTCGAGGCTCGAGAAGTCGTGCCCAGAATCGAAGTGGTCGATCGCCGGCAGCGCCGCGCGCATGCCACGCGCCAGCGGCGCGTAGTCCGGATTCTCCTTGAGTGGGTTGAGCCAGACGATTCGATAGCTGAGGCGCGCCAGGCGCGCCATCTCGTCACGGAGACGGTCGGGATCCCCCAGGTCGAGGCCGTCAGAGAGAACGACGATGACCGCTCCCCTCACGAGTCCGTCGTACTCGGCGAGCAGTTGCCCGATCGACTCGCCAATGCGAGTACCGCCGTCCCAGTCGGTGTCGCGCTCAGCGGCGCGAGCGAGCGCTGCGTCAGGGCCGGACTCAGCGAAGGCGGCGGTCAAGCGAGTGAGGCGCGTCCCGAATGCGAAGGCCTCGGACCCGGAGTCGGCGTTGAGCGCCGCGTGGGCGAACAGCAGCAAGGCCCGGGTGAAGACGGCCATCGATCCGGAGACATCGACGATGAAGACGACGCGGCGGCGGCGCTCGCGGCGGCGGCGCCAGAAGCGGTCGATGGGCTCTCCCCCCGCGCGGGAGGCCGCCCGCAGCGTGCGCCGCAGATCGGGCTGGCCGCGGCGACCCGCTTCGCGGCGGCGGCGGCGCCTGACCGGACCCCGGAGCCGCAGCCGCTGCATGAGGCGATACAGCTCGCGCAACTCCTCCTCGGAGCACCGCGAGAAGCTCTTTCGCCGCAGCACCTCCGTCGGGCTCGCCAGCGCGGACACCGGCGGTGCCGCGTTTGTGGCATTGCCCGACCGGGCGTCGAAAGGAGAGCTGCTGATGGCGCGAGTGCGGGTCGTCCGCAAGGCCGGGATCGTCTCGGGTCCGAAGGTCTGCGCGAAGGCCTGGTCGTAGACGGCGATGTCATCCCGCCTGCTGACGAGCACTGCCCGGCCCGCCCAATAGAGGTCGGCCGGCGCGTCAGCCGCAGCACGGGCGAGCAGCTCGATCCGCCCGGTTCCGACCGGGACGCCGGCGGAGCGCATCCGCCGAGCAAGCGTCACCAGGCGGCGCTCGGCCGGAGGGGTCAGGCCAGCACCTCGGGCAGTGCCTGAACCGCGACCTTCAGATCGTCGCGGTTCTTGATGACCGCCCCCAGCGTCGCGCCTGCCACTTTGGGGTCCAGGCGCTCGGCGGCGAGGGCCGACACGGACGCCGCCCAATCGATGGATTCCGCCGGCCCCGGCGGCTTGATCAGATCCAGCTCGCGAAGCCGGGCGGTCGCCTCGGCGATCGACCGGGCCAGCGACTCCGACACCCCCGGCACGCGCAGCTTCACGATCTCGGTCTCGCGATCGACATCCGGGTAGTCGATCCAGTGATACAGGCAGCGACGCTTGAGGGCGTCGTGCAGCTCTCGGGTGCGATTGGACGTCAGCACGACGGTGGGCCGGGACTCGGCGGTGATCGTGCCGATCTCCGGGACGGTGACGGAGAAGTCGGCGAGCACCTCGAGCAGGAACGCCTCGAACTCGTCGTCGGCCCGATCGACCTCGTCGATCAGCAGCACAGCTCCCGAGCCCCTCCGAAGGGCGGCCAGCAGGGGTCGCTCGACGAGAAACTCCTCCCGGTAGAGCTCGTCGAGGCCGTGCTCGCCGTCTGCCCGGTCCAAAGTCCGAGCCTGCAGCAGCTGGCGCGCGTAGTTCCATTCGTAGAGCGCCTGACTTGCGTCGATGCCCTCATAGCACTGCAGGCGGATCAGCTCGGCGCCCTGAATTCGGGCCAGCGTTCGCGCGACCTCGGTCTTCCCGACGCCCGGCTCCCCCTCCAGCAGAAGGGGCCGCTCCATGCTCAGCGCGAGGAACAGCGCCACGGCCAGCCCACGATCAGCCAAGTAGGACTCCCCGGCAAGTGCGCATTCCAGGTCCTCGACCGATGTAGGGCTCATCAGCTCACGATATCCGCATCGGCCCATCTTGCGCGTTTTCCCAGGCTCGCCAGATTCGACGGAGGCGCGGACTTTGTAGCAATGTTGACGAGAGACCCCGGTAGGCCTACGTTCATCTCGATGAGGGATGTGGCGTCAACCGTTTGGAGTTGGCTGAAGGATGGCCACGACGTTGCCATCGCCACCGTCACGCGCACCCGCCGCTCATCTCCTCGCCTACCGGGCTCCGCGATGGCTCTGTGCGACGACGGGCGCATCGCCGGCTCTGTCACCGGTGGCTGCGTCGAGCCCGATGTCATCGCGCGAGCCGCGGCAATCATTGCCGGAGCATCGCCCGAGCTCGTGAGCTACGGCATCGCCGATGCGGACGCATTCGAGGTCGGCCTGCCGTGCGGTGGTGAGGTCGAGATCATGATCGAGCCGGCCACGGGCGACGTGTTCGAGCGGCTCGCCTCGGCAATCGAGCGCGAAGACTCGGTGGCCTACGTGACGGTGGTATCGGGTCCTGATCTCGGCACGACGCAGTGTGTCGCGCTCGACTCGGAGGGCGACCTCGCGCCCCTCGCGGTGCCAATGCTCGAGCGCGCCTGCACCGCGGTAATCGAGCACGGCGCCAACCAGGTCCTGGTTCACAGCATCGCCCCGCGGCCCGCGATGTACGTCTTCGGCGCCATCGACTTCGCGTCGGCGCTGGCAGAAGCGGGTCATTTCCTCGGCTACAGAGTGATTGTCTGCGACCCGCGTGAGGCCTTCGTGACCCCGGCGCGTTTCCCGGTCGTCGACGAGCTCGTCTCACAGTGGCCACACGAGTTCCTGGAGTCGGCCCCGGTCGACGCGCGGACGGCCATCTGCGTGCTCACGCACGATGAGAAGTTCGACGTTCCCGCGCTCGAAGCCGCGCTGAGGACCCCGGCGGGGTACATCGGCGCCATGGGGAGCCGACGCACAACGGATCGGCGTCGAGAGCGGCTTCTCGCTGACGGCGTGACCGAGGAACAGCTCGAGCGGGTGCACGCCCCGATCGGGCTTCAGATCGGTTCGCAGACGCCGGCCGAGGTCGCTATCGCGATCGTGGCGGAGATCGTGCGCGAAGCGCGCACCCCACTGGAGGTCGCGGATGAAGCTCCAGCAAGCGTTTGACGTCCCCGCGCCCCCCGACGAGGCACTCGCGCTATTGCTCGACGCGGAGCGCGTCGTGCCCTGCATGCCGGGGGCGAAGCTCGAAGAGATCGTCGACGAGACGACGTGGAAGGCGAGCATCGGGGTGAAGCTGGGTCCGGTCGGACTCGCCTTTCGTGCCGACATAACGATCGAAGCGCTCGACGAGGCCGCCCGCACCGCCACCCTCGTCTTCCGCGGCAGCGACACCCGGGGAAAGGGCGGAGCCCGGGGCACGGTCGACGCGCGGGTGGTCGAGGGAGACAACGGCGGGTCTCGGGTCGAGATGGACACGGAGCTGAAGTTCTCCGGCCTGGCCGCTCGAGTGGGCCGACCCAACATCGTCAAGAGCGTCTCGCAGACGATGGTCGGCCGTTTCGGCAACTGTCTCAAGTCGCAACTTGAAAAGGGCGCGGTCGGGTAGTCCCCATGCGCTCAGCTTCCGGACAACGTACAAAGGGGGTCCAACGTGAGGACCATCACACTCACAGTGAACG